>Ga0157379_10003688_pt1 | contig 13021 bp, 13 predicted proteins | sample S25metaG_FD_121802 | JGI IMG/M metagenome (GOLD analysis project Ga0157379, IMG submission 121802) | Switchgrass rhizosphere microbial communities from Kellogg Biological Station, Michigan, USA - S2-5 metaG | ecosystem: Host-associated > Plants > Roots > Rhizosphere > Soil | place: USA... | reverse complement strand
CTATCAAACATGGCGGTGATTCCCGTCTTGCAGAATTCAAGAAGAATCCTCGGGCTTTCCTCCGCATATGGTTTGGACAAGGTGGGTGGATTACATGAAAGAGTTGCCGACGTTGCCGACATCGCTATTCTATAAAGCAACTTGGACACTTTTGGTTGGCCTCCCTGTATATCTCGTAAGTTGCTTCAGCGGTATCATACGCCTCCATTGACCCGTAGCTATTCATAACAGACAAATGTGCTACCAAAGACAGCAGATTCTCCGTTGGAGGCCAGAGATTATATATCCTTTGCACTCTTCGGCACTTCCTTCGCTCTGGAAATGCTAGCCGATTATCAGAAGAGCCGCTGGAGGGCGAGGAAAGATTCCGGAAAACACAAAGAGAAATTCATAAAAAGCGGACTGTGGAGCATCAGTCGCCATCCCAAGTGAGTTCTCCCACCTTGCCTGCTGAAGGCCTCACCGGTATAATTCTCAGTTATGCCGCCGAAATCGGAATATGGACCGGAATTTGGGCACTCTCTACTAGGGCATTGCAGGATACGCCGTACCCTCGACTTGCTCCTGCAGTGACCTTAGTAAGTCCGTGGTTTACTTGGTTGCTCCTTACGAAGGTATATTCACATATAATCACCATTGACATCTTTAAATGATCGACTATTGTATTAGGCATCAGGAATTCCCCTCCTTCAGGTAAATAGTAGTTAATACTCAGTCCAACTACCCTGACTGTTTAAATTTAGGCTGCAGCAAAGAAGAGGTTCGGAGACGACCCTGAATACAAGGCTTATATACAGTAAGTTCAGTTCGGTACCTAGACCCATCTTTTCTCATCGCTGTCTCAACTTAGGTCAGTACCGTTGTTGTGGCCGTGGAGCTCCCCGAAGAACAAATAATTCTAAAGAAGCTCATGGAATTTGAGATATACTTGTAGGAATAGGATTTGTTCGTTTCTTCCACGGAATCTGTGCAATTATATACGAGGCCCTTTTCAGACCCAGTTATTTCCTTGTGTCCAGAAGGACGGAGGTCACTTCGTGTACTTCCCTACCTTATGTCTTGGGAATACAGATTGCGCATTTAAAAAATAAATAAAAAACTTTGTCCCATTCAGCCCCTATATATAGATCTTCAAGCTTCAAGGTTTTTCAAAAATAGCTCCCGACAGTAACCGGCATTACCGAATCCCCTAAAGTAGCCTCGAGTAGTTATATTTTAATTTATCGGAAGACGCAGACACAGCAAACCACAGCCACTCATCTGACACACCAGGTCATTGGAATTTAACTTCAGAGTCTCGACCAATTTGCGCCTGCTAGACGGAGTTGATCACACATGTTGAATAACAAAGAAAAAGGTTGATCAATTCCAAAACGGAGAAGACAAGAGACATGTATAACTGAAGAAATAAAACGAAAAAAAAAAGGGTGGGAGAACAGGGTGGGGACAGAGGCTGCGCCGAATGACAGGCGAATCGGCACCGAAGAGAAAAGTGACTAGGTAGCATAATCACATGGAAGGTTTACAAAGGAAAGGATTACGCGTACACGACGATGGAAAAACCACAGGGTTACGCGTACATAAATCCAGACATATAAATACGTGTCCTTGGAAGAGAAGACGCCAAGAAATGGACCCGATGCTAATGGACGCATCGCTGAATGGTCGATGAGGAGTCAGAGAGGTTCCGGTGCCGCGATTGGTGACGGAAAGGGAAGATGAGATATGGTTTGCTTGACGATAGAGACGTCTATTAAGGCGATGAGCCATAGTCATTAGTGTCTATGGTCGTCGTTCGACCTCCGGGAAGATGGTATTCCGGTATTTTGTAGGAGTGGTTTTGCGATGATATATAAATACGAATATCCGCAGGTAGGTTGTTTCGCCGTTTAGATGAGTCCAAGCCAGAAAGCTTTTCAGCCTTTTGGGAGCGGAATGGTGCGCAGGTATGGAGCAGAAGGAGGGTATCTGGGCCGTGGCGATGGTGGAGGAGTGAGGGTAGACCGGTCAGGAGCGGAAGCCTTGTCTGCGAGCACATCGGCCCGTGTCAGTACCTGGAGTATTCACGCGTGGGTTGCGTGCAGACTCACAATATTGGGGCTCGGTCCTAGACGTGCGTGCAATCATGGCTGGAGCGTACTGCGGCTCAACCGGTGGTAGTGGGATGCATTTCATCCGTGGTGCACCGGGAGTGGGTGGAGGCGGGTAGGACGGAGATGGGTAGACGCGACCCGCTGACTGTGCTGTTTGAGATGTTGAGTAGTACGACATTGTGTTTGTAAGTGTCGGTGGTTTGTCAGGCAGCGAGCTCCGGAAGATGGTAGTCGTGTTTGGGGTGTTTTGGGCGATGCTCGCTTGTGAATTGAGCTCTTATGAATGCTGCTAGCAGACGTGGGTGCAGTGCGGAGAAGCAGTGCGATACTACCATGACTCAAGCGACACACTCTTTATAGGGAGATGGGGTGGACCAGTCTTAGCGCCGGGACCTTCGGAGCCGGAAGTATCCAGGGCCACCACTGGACAGTATCTCCTGATAAGTACATGTCTGTATCGTATCATTTGTCGGTAGTAGCTCTTCATTGAATCTTTGATATCGTTCCACAGTCTCGACAGTAAACCCGCAGGAGGGCAAGCTTAATTGGAGCCGCAAGGGAAATCGGGCCATTAAACTAGTCATTTCTCAATGGGTGGATGCACAGCAATTCAATCCATCAAATTGACTCACCAAACGAGTCAGGAGTAACACCGCTGCGGGAAGTGGTCATCAATTTAAAGTCGCTAGCTGCGCTCCCGCCCCAGTAACTGCGAACCGAACCATCATGGCGGGCGAAGCCACTGCGCGAGGTGATATTGAATTGGATTGAATTGGAACATGGGCACGGCTGATGTTTTCGTGAAAATCGAAGCTGATCACGCTCCGGAATGCTGAGGAAACAAAAACAGAGTATCTGGCACGGGAGGGATGGAATACTGCGCATCATTAGATACCATCGAGCCGTTTGAACACGTCGTTACAAGTGGGTGCTGATTAGAAGCCGTTGGAACACGTCGCCTTGTAGTGAACGATTACTATGGTTGCACTGAGAATGCTGTTGAACACGTCGATACACGTTGAAATAATAATTCGGGACGATTATGCTACAAACGGGAGTATACCCATCAACGAATCACTGATGGATCTGAGAAAGACAAATGAACCGTAATGAATGACCGAGTACAATAATAGGACGTTATGGGGTCATGTATTTTTATCTTTGATATCCATGCCCTGAACGAAAATACCGAGTTAGAATGAGTACTGCGACCTGGCAAAAGAAAGACTAGGATACCGAATATCTGAACTCAATTTGCAACTTCTGCTGACTCGTCGTTGGAGTAAAAACCGCTCGCCTAGCAACACGATCAGTGCCTCTCACTCACAAAGGGAACAAACCCACCCTTCTGAACGACTGGTCTTCGAAATCACAAGGGAGTTGATGGTCTTGCTGGTCAAATCTAAGCGGCAAATCCTCCCATCAGGGATCTTCACGACCCTACGCAACTGACTAGATCCAAACCTATTTGTGGCACCATAACGCTTCTACCAGCTTGATCGAATGTCCCACGCGAGCCATCGACGTTGATGAACTGAGTAGACATGTTCGAGGTGATAACAGCCTGATGCGAGGAGTCTGAGGCAAGAACGCGGGAAACGATTTTCAGGTTCTAACGTACCACGAGGTCATGCTCCTTGCAAGCCCTTGAGATTGATTCGCGAATCTGGTGGATAGCAGCTTGCCTGGCTGAATACTTGGTCTCCAATTGAAGAGGGAAAGATATTGATGAAAATATCAGCAAGGCAATCTGGTCGATAACGTCAAGTTGACTACGAGGCGTCAGCTAAGCTCTGACGTCTCGTACCTCCTTATTCTGGGAAAGAAATTCGGGAAGAGTTCTAAAGTATGTTTGTAAATCCTCCGACGTATGACATGATTGGTAAAATATCTTGTTCGCGAGCTCGACTATCGAAAGGTTAGAGACTATCAATAAGGAAATATCACACTCACCTTTCCCATCAAGACTCTCAACAATATCCCCTCTTCTGAGTTTATTCTGACAATCTAATGTTCTCATCATCAGTTTCGCATATTGAAATTCAAACTGACTCACATACCTAGTACGGCAACGTCCTTCCCCTTCTCAGTGACGCTCTTAATCAACCCCAGCAGCAATCTCTCTACACAACAGCCTGGAGGGCTTGAGATTTGCAAACCAAATCCTGGTCTCATGTAGGGAGAGATAACACGGTCTATAGGCTCTGAAAGTGTCTTGTAAAGGTTCATATTCGACTTGGCATTTCGATACGCGGCCAGTAGTGAGGATGCATTTACAGCTGTAGGTTTCCGTTGACTAGACTTCGCATGGGATTGGGTAAGAAGTGGCAAGTCGACAGTTGGAAGGTCCAGAGAAGTTTTTTCGGTGTTCATAGTCGCGGCGATTTGGTTTGGAGTAGACGCGTTGAACCAAGGTCACGCGTTGTCACAGCAGGCACCATCACACGGGTCGGGAAGATTTTGAAAAGTATTGGAATTCCCAAAATAGTAGATTAATTAAATTCAGTAGTGGAGCACATTGTTAGTTCATTCAAGGTGTAATTTTTTATTGAGTTATTACTTACAGATATTCAGAGCAAAAATAGAAGAACATTTGACAGTAAAGCAAAGCAACGCAGTAAAGCAAAGCAGCGCAGTAAAGCAAAGCAACGCAGAACAAAACAAAGCAAAACAAACAAGACGAAAGCCCCATAAAAGAAATAAATGGTAAAAAATATTGTGGAAGAATTATCCTTATCTTCTATAAACTGTTTATCCAACAGCTTTTGCGCTATGAATCTATGTCCACCGACGTTATCGAGAGACGGTGGCCAGGGATACGTTGATTGGGACATCGGCATCCACTGGGTAATTAGCATTAAAAGTAATCTTCGTCTCAGGGCGGAATATTAGGCAGTGTGTGGACCCCCCGAAATGAAACATCCCGAGTTGTTCGCCCTTCTTTATCCTCTGCCCTTCTTTCACCATGACCTCGCATGTCGATACCTCTGCCATTCCAACTGCCATAAAACACATTAGGCCGATACCAGGATTATTGGATCTAAGAAATATGAGAGCTCGGGTGGCGACGGCGGTGAGGAAAGATTGAGACGAATTTTGTGCAGAGGGGTCTGGTCCCGCTGGATTCCGGAACCCCATCGCAGGAGATGCCGCGTAGTATGTCCCTGGCACCATGACGATTTTGACAACGACTCCGTTGATGGGGCTGTGCCAGCGATGGTATTTGGTTGCGGCGAGGAATGCCTGAAAGACAGTCCCACCAGCGAAAAGAGGTGTAAATGGATCGTTGTTGAGCATGTGCTTGAGTGAATAGCACTCTCCTTTTAGCCAGAATTGATCGACAGTTTTGACATCAGAGGCAATGCAATAAATCCTCGATTCACAGGCACAATTGACAACAGTGTCATCATCTGGAGATTCGACGGGACGCACACCTGGCCTAAAAGTCCTGGTGAAAAAGTCGTCCCAAGATTTAAATCCATGGTACGACGCCTTCGGATCGCAAACGTAGGTCGCGGCGAAGTCAGGCATAGCTTCGCTGGCCGCAGGGCCGAACCATCCATTGTCTTCAGTGGTGAGGACATAACGGGAATCTGGAGAAGTGAGAAAATTCGACCAAACATCGAAAATCTTCTTGAACTCCGCGTTGACCTTGGGGTTTAAGAATGCAGCGATGCCAGCATCCGTTCCCATGGGCCAGTTTAGAATGGCGTTTATGGGAAACGCGACAAAGACGTTATCAGCCTCGTAATCGGGGGCTTCAGTAATTATAACATTGAATAGTTTAAGCATTGTCTTGTAATCGCGAACCTTTAAATGGTCACAAATCATTATTCTGAAGATTCTCTTGTGCTGTCCACGTACCTGGGGATGACCTAACCCAGGATCTACACTATACAGAGAGATATGGGGAACTTGTTCGAACATCATATGAAAGCACATGTAAATATCGGGGTCATTTTCTATCAGAGCTTGGAAGTCTTGGAGGGCGGGGTTTAGGGGGCGGTCGATGACGGTAGGATGGTTTAGTCTCTGAAGCCTTTTACTGAACCAATCTTCAGTGGCCGTCCAATTCTTGGGAAAGCAAGAATGAGGGGCATGGTGTAAATGAGAGAGTAAGGCCATGTTATCTCGAAGAAAATAAGTCGATAATCGGGGAAGAGGGGCAGGGGATAGATAAGATCACCACGTCATACAGACTCTTATACCTTGCACCAGGGTTGCAAGAAATATCCAATGACACCTAGGTTTAGATTAATTGCCTCCGGACACGTGCGTATTAGGTTCTGGCAATATGATGGAGGTTATCTGGACTCCTACAAAGCATTGATGATATGTAGACTTTTGAGAGGCACGATGCAACGGATCATGAATGACGAAGAAATGAAGATAGTTGCGGCTTATCGTACCTCTACTGGATATCGTTAATCCGCAAGTCCTCTTTTACCCTTTTAAGGAAGACAGCTTCGTGACTATTCAATAGCCTCTTTGGAAGTTATTACCTTTCAATATTTTTCTGCCCACCATGTGACATTTAGGCTTGAACCAGTTCAATGGTGTCGATTCTCAGGCACTAATGACAACGACTCACTGCGAGGATCTTGGCAAAGAAGAGCTTTCAAGTTAGTCGGGACTGGCAGCGAAAAGAAATGGAGGCGACACAGCGATTTGTTGTTATAAACAAACGATCATCTGAGCAAGTTGACCATTGCTTCCGTCTCCGCCGGAGCGGGGGCTATAGGGGCTACAGGGGCAAGTATTTTCGACATATAACAGAAATAATCGAAAGCCGGGACGACCGGTGAACGTGGCTTAGGTTTCGAGCACTTCTTTGAATTGAACGTTAATATTTGGTGGAGAAAGGCAGTCAGCCCCGCACCTACCCGCAGAAATTCTTGAACCATGGCAAAATAAGGGAAGTAATTGCTTCAGGGAGCCTGGGTATACCCCTTGATTGAATATGACATCAGGAGAGATTAGAGTCGTCTGAAAGTGGAACAGCGCAGAAGAGCACACAGGTGATGAACTCATAAAGTTTGTAATAGGATACACCCCGTGTAGGGCATATCGAGTATTATTTGAGCGTCAGGGCAAAGGAGGGAGGTGATAGCTTGATCACCACCGCCAGTTTGAATACCCGGATCTACTCTTGATAAGGCTGAGCTGCTTGCAGTGAATGATGTAATGGTATCGATCTGTCTTCTGAAGTGTCGTAACTAGGCTTTATCTTTATGCAGCCTCCGGAACTTGGACTTCGGCGTCAAATCTGCGAGAATTTGTGATGAAAGCGGCGGGTTTTGCTGGTTAATACGTAAGGAGTTTTGTTTTGATAGTGACGCCTCTGCCGAAGTACCTCTATGGGATTGACAGAGAGGTCAACCAACCTGCTTTTGATTTACGATACTAAATTTGTGATGGCCACCTGTACTCCGAGAAAGCATCAGTGCCACAACGCTCGCTATTGGGCCGGTCAATAAGTCCACACCGGGGATTCAACTGGATTGGAACAAAGGCTAGTATTTCATAGTTTATCGTCCAATAACGAGCAATAACAATATTGAGATTGTCGCGAGCAATGAAGACAATAACTGGATGTTGCTTTGTTCTCGTCCGTGCGCGTGGTAGTCACGCGATGTCACGTCAGGCGCTTGATCAGTAATTGCAATTTGCATCCCATCTCCTTCCACGATGCACCGGAGTCATATTTCCTTTTAAATCGTTTGGTGGTAATTTTTTTTACATCCCCCTTCATATTAGTGCGATTTTATCTGAAGGGACCTTGAAGAGATTCCATTCAGGCTTGGTTCCTGTGATTGTCATATCTCACAAGACCCACATCAACCAGTAGTAACATGCATCGTTTTTAGTACTTCCACGACGCCATACACGTGTGCTGCCTTTATACCTTAGTCCAGGTTCACTACCATTGCTCAAGAGTGCAGCAGCCAAATTCCACAGCACCCTTGCGGCAGTCGATTACCGGAATTCGCAAGTCTTTATCTCCTCCTAAGCCCTGCCGTGCCACTTTAGGCTAATCAAGGTCTAATTGGCAATTATAGGTTGTACTCTCCTTTTATTGGAGTCTATTTAACAAAGGAGTCCGAAAATTGCCCCTAAACCCCTCAATCCGTTTGAGGAAGTTTAGAGACAACCATCTCAGCATCATGGCGATTCTGAGGTTACTTCTCACCAATGTCTCCCTCCTAGCACTATCGAATAACATTTAAATTCACTCCCTTTGGTGTGTGTTTGATATCCACGACCTAGCATCTGAACCTGACCTTCCAGGAATATATCTTGTGAGTTCCCTATCGACAACCTCGCAGTTCTTCCCTTCATGTTCCCGTCGTTTAGTAAACGAGGTCCATTTCTGAACCACACGTCGGGTGAGACATGTTTCGAACAACTATACACGAGCTGTGCTATCCTATTGTCAGTGCATTGGCTAGGACAATCTTTTTCCTACGCGGTTCACTCTAACTATCACTCACAAGGACATAAATGGGTTCCAGCTGCAAATGGTCGTAATAGTGGCCATCTCTTTCTATCACCAACTGAGAAGGACACTATGGACAAGGATAAACTTGTTGAAGGTGAAGTTGGAAGAATACCGAAAGACGGTACCTAATTGAACTGAAAAACTCGGTATCTGAAACTTGGCATGAGATGCAAAGAGATGTTCTCTGAATTCACTTCCTCCCGATTGCATTCTTAAGTTCGGCACATTGGTTACTTCAAGCAAAGTAAACCCACATATATATAAGAAATTTAGCCTTGTTGAATAAATTCAGTAAGGGGTAAATGAGCGGAAACAAACCGAGAACAAAGGCATTATATCATCATCACGTGATAGCACAGCAATGATCGTTCTTTGAAATCTACAACATCCGCCACTTTCAAAAGTTTTCTCGCTTCGTCTCTGAAGCTTTCTCTATACCAATCTATATATCATGGCTGTCTTCGGTTCGGCGGCTCTTAAAGACTTTGAAGTCTCCGACCCACCAACGGATTCAATCTCATGTCTCGCTTGGTCGCCTGCAGTGGATCTGCTCGCAGTGGGTAGTTGGGACTGTAATGTTAGTGGCACGAGATCATTGACGACCAATAAGAATGAAGCCGTCTTTATTTGGTTCTCTATCTTCTACATGAGAACTGGGTTTCTGACACTTTCTCCAGGTACGGATCTACGAAGTGGCCTCAAACGGACAGACTCGTGGTAAAGCCATGTACTCACACGAAGGACCGGTATTAGATGTTTGTTGGACGAAAGTGACCCCATTCTCATTATCAGCTGCTTTATTTAATTTCTATATAACTATTTCAGGATGGCACGAAGGTCATTTCTGCTGGAGCTGACAAGGCAGCGCGTGCATTTGACTTGGCGACAGGTCAATCTTCACAAGTGGCCGCCCACGATGCACCAATAAAATGCTGTAGATGGGTGGATGCACCGAGTGGAGGTTATCTTGTCACCGGTAGCTGGGATAAAACCGTGAAGGTGGTGACTCGAAGTCATTCAATGTGTCAATTTTTATTCATTCCCCTCCTTTAGTATTGGAACCTACAATCACCAGCCCCCATCGCCTCAGTTACCCTGCCTGAAAGATGTTATGCCCTTGATGTAAAATTTCCCCTTATGGTTGTCGGAACTGCGGAACGCCACATTGTTGTTTTCGACCTCAATAATCCACAAGCAATTTTCAAAGTGAGTACATTGGTTCCTCTTAGTTTAACTCTTTAATTTTAAAATGCCCAGACTACAGAATCTCCCTTGAAATGGCAAACTCGTTGTATATCATGTTTTCCAGCCGGAAATGGTTATGCTATTGGGAGTGTGGAGGGGCGAGTGGCAATCCAGTATATGGAGGAAAAGGATAGCAGGTAGTTAACCAACCTTCATCCATTTTGCCTCTTCTGATTCCCACATAGCGGGAACTTCTCTTTCAAATGCCATCGCAAAGATGATACCCAAACTAGAAAAACGCAAGTATTCGCAGTCAATTCAATTGCCTTCCACCAACATCCTGGTACATTTGCAACTGCAGGTGGGCAATCGAAAATTGGCACTTTTTATCACTCATTTGATAACATCTCTTCGCTGTCTAGGTGCCGATGGCTCCATATTTTACTGGGATAAGGATCAACGTAGCCGACTTAAAAGTTCGTCCCCCACCTCCCCCCTTCCACTTACCCCGTGTCCTGACATTTATTCTGTAGTCTTTGACCCCGCTCCCAGCGCCATAACAGCTGTCGCCTTCAACAATACCGGCAAGCTCTTTGCTTATGCAGTCTCGTACGATTGGTCGAAGGGTCACGCCGGAATGTCCCAGGACGCCCAAAACAAAATTATGCTTCACCTTGTAACCGAGGATGACCTCAAGAAGAGGCCAGTGGCCAAGAGATGACATCGCAATGATTACTTTTTCTTTCTTTCTGTAGGAAAGGACTTCTTTTCTCGTGTATAAATACCGGTCTATGATCACACTGTTTGTTGGTTGTGTTGCATGTACTCGTGGAAAACTGTCTATAAATTCCAGTGACTTCTTGCTCATTTCATCGTGAATAGTATGTGTTTTAAGACAAGTAATTTATGTGTGTGAAATCACCTTGAGCACAACGGCCATCTAATCCCAAAATAGTTCAGCGTGTGAAGTTGGTTTAACATTGAATATATAGGCCTGGATTCTGTTCATACAACGTTTATCGCCCTTGTACTTCGCTTGCCTTCTAACGTCGCAGAATGGGTAGACTCACTCCATGGAAATGGGTATCCGACCAACTTCGAAGCTTACCTCCTATATCCGAATACGCCGTCGACATGAGCGGAAAGACTGTAGTTGTCGTCGGTGCGAATACTGGGCTAGGCTTAGCAACAGCTCAGCACTTTGCTGAATTGAAGGCTAAGAGGGTTATCCTTGCATGCAGGGATGATAAGAAGGCCCAGAGAGCCGCACAAAGTAAGTCGCCCAATGATATCGAGTGGAATAGTGGATTGACCCTGGGTCTCCAGTTATCCGTGATGCGACAAACCATGAAGGAATCGAATGCTGGAGTCTTGACCTATCCAAGTTTGCATCCATAAAAGCTTTCGCCGATCGCTTTGAACGAGAAGAATCACATCTTGACATATTAATCGAAAATGCCAGCATCTGGCTCGAGTATTATGAAGAAACAGAAGATGGATGGGAAAGAAGGCATGTAGGATTCCGCCCTTATTCTCAATGTCTCCCTCACCACTTTTCGATTTGAACAGCCTACAAGTTAATTATTTAGGACCAATTTTACTTGCGTTGCTGCTGCTACCGTCACTTATGAAGGCACCGAAGGATTTTCCTTCCCCGAGACTGGTAATTGTCGGAAGTGAAGCCCAATTCTTTGTACCATCGTTCCCTGAAGGCAAAAGTGAACACATACTCTATTTGCTGAGTGACAAAGAACACTGTAAAAAGTATATTTTAGCCTCCCTTCTCCCATCAGGCTATTTCCTAACATCGTTTGGATAGGACGATACCTTACCGTTACGCGGTCACCAAGCGTAAGGCTTTAACCTTGAACTAACGAAAGGAAAGACTGACCTCATAGACAAGTACTGAATATGTTCTTCACACGAGCCTTGGCCTCGCGGATCGACCCTCCCCCAACAGGAACATTGACAGTCACAACGGTAAATCCTGGATTCAACAAAACGGAAATCGGCCGTTCAGCAACAGGGATAATGGTCTGGGCGCTGAAACTAGCAACAATCCTTCTCGCACGAAAACCTGAATACGGGAGTAGGACAATTATGTGGGCAGCGCTTGCGGGAAAGCCAGGGGAAGTGCACGGGAGGTATACATCCAGTTGTCAGGTGGAAGAAGAGAGTGATGTTATTCTGAAGAGGGACGGACCAGAGGTGGAGGAGAAGCTTTGGGTGAGAATTGCTTCTTCGAGAATTGCTTTATTTTCCTCCTGAAAGTGTTGCAGAAAGAGACTATTGAAATATTGTCAAAGGTAGACGGAAGAGTCCAAGGAATCGTGGCCGAATATTTAAACAGAAGTTGATGTATAATAATTTTGTCCGTCGTGGTATATGATTATTGGGAATTCGTAACATAGGAGATACAGACAGAACAGTATCTGTGGTTTTATTTTGCAGAGCCCTTGAAGGGGCGCGAAGGACTTCCGTTATGCGGTCCTAGAAAGAAATTAGTTCAATAGTTCGGAATGAGAAAATATTGGACTCGCCAATTTCGTGCTTTGGACAATCTGATCGGTGATCAGGTTAAATTCTGTACAGTGTATGTAGGCGCTGGACTCACCAGGCCAGACGCGATTACGGCTATGAATGGGGTAATGCACCATATCCCCCTGTTTGACTTTATTATGCCCAATGATCCACAATACAAGTGGTTCACCTGGTTCACCACCAGCATTGGAGTCATTAATAAATGTATGTGCAATTCCAGTACCGGCAGGGAATCCCACCGCATCACCTTCGGAAACGGGCTGTACATTTCCATTGAGCCAGACAAGGCCATTGCCTGCGACAACGTAAACTAGTTCATCCTCAAGGCTGTGTGCATGTGGATCTTTGAAGAAGTGTCAGCTCGAAAAGCTGGACTAGATTTGACAAGAGATAATTACCAGACGATCTTGTGCCCGGTGGACCAAGTTCGAAACTGCAACCAAATCGACCACTTAGACCCGTCTCCTGGGAAAGACTGGTTGCGTTAACGAACAGCTCGTCTCTCCCCACAGCATCCAATTCGTTGATCGCATTGACAACATTGCTGGGCCGGTATCCCATTTGAGGCTCTGGAATAGACTGGTTCCCACGTTCAGACGAAACGGTTGGTACGCCGGGGTGATGTCCTAATTCTTGAATAGGAGGACTTTTCCAGAGTGACTTCCCTTCAAGGATAGCAGAACCTTCGGCGATCTCGGGATCT
>Ga0157379_10003687_pt1 | contig 13022 bp, 12 predicted proteins | sample S25metaG_FD_121802 | JGI IMG/M metagenome (GOLD analysis project Ga0157379, IMG submission 121802) | Switchgrass rhizosphere microbial communities from Kellogg Biological Station, Michigan, USA - S2-5 metaG | ecosystem: Host-associated > Plants > Roots > Rhizosphere > Soil | place: USA... | reverse complement strand
CGCCCGTCCTCGGTCCAGCAGTCGGCGAAGGCCTCGGCGTCGCCGTCGTCGAACGTGTGGTTGTAGCGGGCGGTGAGCTCGCGGATCGCGAGGTAGTCCTCGATCCACTGCACCCGGGCCTCGAGCGAGGTCTGCACGTCGGTGTCGCTGCTCATCTGCTCTCCGTTTCGCGTTTGCGAAATCCTATGCGCGCACTTGCTGGTGCGCAAGTCCGCGCGCTCGCGCGCGCGGGTCAGCTCAGGAGCACGTCATACGCCCGCTGCGTGCGCCGCAGCCGGCAGGCGTCCGGCCCGCAGGTCGCGGCCAGGAGCTCGACGGTCACGCGCCCCGAGCCACGGCCCAGCGTCAGCTCGACCTCGGCCGGCAGCGCATCGAGCGTCCACGTCGTCGGCTCACGCAGCAGTCCCGGGGTGTCGGCCACCGCGCGCACGCGCACCGGCGGGCCGCCCGCGACGTCGAGCGCGTCGCCGGCGGTGTCGAGGTCCAGCGCGACCGCCAGGGTCGAGCCCGCCTCCTGCACGACCGTCCCCGCGACGGCGGCGGGCTGGTCGCCCGGGCGGTCCGAGGAGGCCGGGCGGCCGACGTCCAGCGCGATGGCCGCGGCGCCGACCGGGTCGACGAGCACGACACGGTGGTTGCCCGTGTCGGCGACGACGAGCCGGCCGCCGGGCAGGACCGCGAGGCCGCCGGGCTCGGAGAACCCCTCGACCGGCACGGTCCACAGGTGGGCGCCGCGCCAGACGCGCACGAGGCTGTTGAACGTGTCGGCGACGTAGAGCGCGCCGTCGGGGCCGAGCGCGAGGCCCAGCGGGTGCTGCAGGCGCGCCCGCGAACCGTCGCCGTCGGCGGCGCCCCAGGTGAACAGGCCCGCGCCGGCCAGCGTCTCCACCGCCAGCGACGGCGCGCGCACGACGCGCAGCGCGCTGGCCTCCGCGTCCAGGAACGCGAGGTCGCCGTCGGCGGTCGGGGCCAGGGCGCTGGGCTGGGCGAGCGCCGCCTGCAGGCCCGGCCCGTCCACGAGCGCCTCGGCGCCCGTCCCGGCCAGGACCTGCAGCTCGCCCGCGCGGTCGACCGCCCACAGGCGGTGGCGTCCAGCCTCGGCGATGACGAGGTGCCCGCGCCAGCGCAGGACGTCCCAGGGCGCGGCGAGCCGATCGGTCAACAGCGCGCGGGCCCCGTCGGCCAGCGCGAGGCGCCAGACGCGGTCGGCGCCGGTCTCGCACACCAGCACGTGCGTGCCGCCGTCGCCGTCGAAGCGGACGCCCTGCGGCTGGTAGAGCCCGTCGAGCTCGTGCAGCACCTCGCCGGCGAGCGTCGTGACCAGCACGCGATCGTGGCCGCTGTCGGCGATGACGAGGCGCTCGCCGGCATCGTCGGCGGCGACCTTGCCGGGGAAGGCGAGCTCACCGGTTCCGCGCGCCTCACCGTCGGCGGTCAGCGGGCCGCGCCGCAGTGTCCCGGCGTCCTGCGCCTCGCCGACGAGCTGCTCGATCGCCGCCGCGAGCGCCACCGCGTGGCCCTCGCCGGAGACCGTCAGAGCGACGCGGCCCTCCGCGTCGATCAGCACGAGCGTCGGCCAGGCGCGCACCGCGTAGGCGTCCCAGGTCCGCAGGTCGGGATCGTCGAGAACGGGATGCTCGACGCGGTGGCGCGCCACGGCCGCACGCACCGCCTCGTGCTCGTGCTCATGGGCGAACTTCGGCGAGTGCACGCCGACGACGACCAGGACGTCGGCGAACCGCCGCTCGAGGCCGCGCAGCTCCTCCAGGACCCGCTGGCAGTTCACGCAGGCCAGCGTCCAGAAATCCAGCAGGACGATCCGGCCGCGCAGCGCCGCCAGCGACAGGTCCTCGACGCCGATCCAGCCGCCCGCACCCGACAGCTCGGGCGCTCGGACGCGGACGCGATCCATCACCGGTCAGGCGCCCAACAGACCGCGCAGCGCCGCGGTCAGCGCCGCCGAGGCCTGCTCGACGTCCCTCCCCTGCTGCGTGCGCAGCGCGTCCCACGCGGCGTAGGAGGTCAGCGCGGCGAGCGCCGCCTCGGCCGCCGAGCGCTCTTCGGGCCCGAGCGCAGAGAGCTCCTGCGCGAACAGGCCGATCGCCTCGCGCCGCTTGCGGGCCCGGAAGGCGTCGACCCTCGCCTGCACCGATTCGCTGAACGGTTCCATCAGCAGCGCGGCGCGCCGTACGGGGGCGATCCACTCGTAGACGCGGGCGCGCTGCGCGACGAGCGCATCGATCCGCTCGACGACCGCGCCCCCGGCCGGCAGACCGGCCATGAGCTCCTCGGCGCGCGCTCTGCGCCGGGCCGCGAGGGCCGCGAAGAGCGCGTCGCGGTCAGCGTAGTGCTGAAACACCGTGCGCGGCGCCACGCCCGCCTCCGCGGCGATCTCCTCCACGGTCGGCTGCACATGGCCGCGCTCGAGCAGGGCGATGAGCCCGTCGACGATGGCTGCTCGCGTGCGGTGCGACCGGGCGGCCCGGCCGTCGGGGGGCGTCACGTCCGCCGATTCCAGCATGTGCACCCGGCAGCGTAGGCGTCCGGGGCCGAGGGCTCAATGCCCGGAGGCCGAGATCCGCTCCAGCTCGCGCGGACGCAGCAGCGCGACGAGCTCCCCGCCGGCGCCCTGCGGGCGGACTCCGGCGACGCCGCCCTTCTTGAAGTCCACCCGCGCTCCGGTGAGGTCGGCGACCACCTGCGCGAAGTCGGGGTTGTGCCCGACAACGAGGACACGGCCGTTGGGCCCGGCCGCCGCGAGGAGCACGCGCGCCTCCTGCACGGTGAAGTCGATCGCCAGGGGCTCGTGGGGGATCACCTGGGCGCCGAGCTCCTGCGCCGCCAGCTCCGCGGTCTGCCGCGCGCGGACCTTCGGACTCGTGAAGACGGCGTCGAAGGTCAGCCCGAGCGCGGCGAGCGCGGCCCCCGCGGCGCGGGACTGCGCCTGGCCCCGCTCGGTCAGGCGCCGCTCCGGGTCCGGTCGCGTGCCGTGCGGCTCGGCCTCCCCGTGGCGGAGCAGCCACAGCTGATTGCCCATGCGGCCAACGCTACTTCAGCGCCCGGGTCGCCGGGCCCGTGTACTGCGTGCCGTCGGGGGCCGTCCATTTGACGCGCCACTCGCGCGACGAGCCGCCGCGGGTCGCCGCCCGCGTCCACGCGCCGCGGGCGTTCGTGGTGACGGTCGCGATGGTCTTGAACGACGCCTGGCCGTCGCGCTGCTGGACGACGACCTGCGTCACGCCCTTGGCCGGCCGCGCCAGACCCCACAGGTTGACCTTCGTCCCCGAGATCTTGGCCACCAGAGGCAGGCGGAAGCCGGCGAGGGCCGGCTTGGCCTTCCCGGACGACGTGAGCAGGCCCGACTCGAAGCCGCTGTACTTCAGCGTCGGCGCGACGTTCTCCAGCGGCAGGTCGTCGCGCAGCAGGTACTGCGAGAACGCCGCCACGCGCGGGTTGTCGTAGGCGATCTCCTCGGCGTAGGAGCGGTACTCGGCCTGGCGCTGGAGGCTCACGCCGTACAGCGGGTCGGGCGTGGACTGCACGCCGAACTCCGTGAGGTAGACCGGCAGCTTGGCCCTGACGACGCCGGCCTTGGCGGCCTTGTCCAGCGCGGCGGTCAGGCGTGAGAGGACGCCGATCGTCACGAAGTTCTTGCTCGAGGGCTTGTAGTACGGGCCCAGGCGCGTGCTGTAGGCGTGGTGCGCGTAGCCGTCGATGCGCAGGTTGGCGCACTTGCCCGTCTTCTTGTAGGCGTCGTCGAGGCACAGCGCCTGCCGCAGGAAGGTCAGCGGCGCGACGTCCTTGGTCGTCCCGGTCGGCGCCGTCTCGCCCATGAGGACCGGCTTCGTGTCGCCCACGTCGTCCAGGCCGCGGATCGCCGCGGCGTACAGCCCGCGGTACACCGTCGGCGACACCGGGCGGTGGCGCGCATCGTACTGCGGGCGCAGGAAGTCGGGGTGGTTGGGCTCGTTCCAGATGGCCCAGCGCGTGACCTCGTCGCCGAAGTGCCGGGAGACCGCCTCCATGAACATGCGGAACTCGTTGGGGCTCGGGCGCGTGTAGACGTCACGCGCGCCGTTGGTCGCCCACCGCGGGACCGGGCCCGAGACCGTGACTTGCACCGTCCAGCCGCGCGCCTTGGCCTCGTCGAGCACCGGCTGGTACTTCGACCAGTCGTAGACGGAGGGGTCGGTCATGTCGAGCTTGGGCTTGACGCGGTCGTCGGCCGACGGCGCGACGTCGTGCCAGTACAGGACGATCCGCAGCGCGTGCGCGCCCAGGCTGTCGATCTGGTCGAAGGCGCTCTCGCGCGTCGCCGGGTCGAAGAGGTCGCGCGGCGCTTCGAACGTGACCTCCTGGGTGGACTTCGCGTGCGCGGGCACCGCGAGACCGAGGGCGGCCAGGAGGGTGAGGACAGTCAGGCGGCGGAAGGCAGGCATCAAGGGTGGGACACGGTACCGGCCGCCGAAGTTGCGTCCCGCATTGCACGGGCGGCCGCGGTCACATACCTTCCAGTAGGTATGTCAACCCGCGCCGCCGCCGCAGAGGTCACCCGCGCGCGTCTGATCGACGCCGCCATCGAGCGCTTCGCCGCCGACGGGATCGGCGCGAGCTTCGACGCCGTCGCGGCCGACGCCGGGGTCACCAAGGGCGCCCTGTACCACCACTTCGGCTCCAAGGACGGCCTCGTCCAGGAGGTCTACAAGGAGGCCGTCCGGCGCCACGCCGCCCGCGTCATCGACGCGTCGGCACAGGGCACCGGGCGCGAGCGCGTCCTCGCGCTCATCGACTCCTCCGCGCGCCTGTACACGTCGCGCACCCCCTTCTACCGCCTGCTGGTCGCCCTGCACCTGACCGCGGCGATCGAGCGGCCCGAGCTGGCCGAGGTCGCCCGGCGGGTGCAGCGCAACCAGCGTGAGTTCATGATCGGGCTGGTCCGCGAGGGCCAGCGCGACGGCTCGATCGATCCCGGGTTCGACCCCGAGAGCATCGGGCTGACCCTCGACGCCGCCCTCGACGGCTTCCTCGTCCATCAGTTCGAGCCGCCGGCGTCACAGCGCCGGTGGATCGCCAAGTTCCGCTCCCTCATGGAGGACCTGCTGTGATCGACTTCACCATCCCCGCCGACCTGCAGGACGTGCTCGATCGCGTCAAGGCCTATGTGTCGGAGGACGCGCTCCCGGCCGAGGCCGAGATCGAGGACCACACCGACTTCCTCAAGAGCTGGGACGTCATCGAGCACCTGCGCGACCGCGCCCGCGAGCGCGGGATCTTCGCCCCGCACCTGCCCGAGGAGTACGGCGGCCTCGGCCTCGGCGTGCTCGGCATGTCGCTCATCGCCCAGGAGGTCGGCGCGGTGCCGCTCGCGCCGCTGGGCATGAACTGCATGGCGCCCGACGAGGGCAACATGCATACGCTGCTGATGGCCGGCAACGACGATCAGAAGGAGCGGTGGCTGCGCCCGCTGGGCGAGGGCCGCATCCGCTCGTGCTTTGCGATGACCGAGCCCGACGTGGCCTCCAGCGACCCCACGAACCTCCAGACCAGCGCGGTCCGCGACGGCGACAGCTGGGTCCTCAACGGCCGCAAGTGGTGCATCACGGGCGCGATCGGTGCCGCGTTCTCCATCGTCGTGGCCAAGACGGGCACCGACCCCAACGGCCGCCACCGCAACTACTCGCTGATCATCGTGCCGACCGACGCGCCCGGCTGGACGATCGAGCGCGACCCGGAGTGGAACGGCTCGCACTTCCCCGGCGGCCATCCGGTCATCGAGCTCAGCGACGTCCGTGTCCCGGCCGAGAACCTGCTCGGCGCCGAGGGCGAGGGCTTCGTCATCGCCCAGAAGCGCCTCGCGGGCGGCCGTCTGGCCCACGCGATGCGCTGGATCGGCGCCTCGCAGCGCGTGCTCGACCTCGCGACGAACCGCCTGCACGAGCGCCAGGCCTTCGGCAAGGAGCTCGGCCAGCACCAGATGCTGCAGGCGATGATCGCCGACAGCGCGATGGACCTGTACGCCTCCCGCCTGATGGTGCTGCACACGGCCTACAAGCTCGAGCACGGGCTGCCGCACCGCCAGGAGGTCGCGATGACCAAGACCTTCGTGTCGGAGGCCTTCGGCCGCATCGCCGACCGCGCCGTGCAGATCCACGGCGCGGCGGGCATCGCGCTCGACCTCCCGGTCGGGCGCATCTACCAGGACTCACGCGCGGCGCGCATCTACGACGGCGCGTCCGAGGTGCACCGGATGACGATCGCGCGCGAGATGCTCAAGCTCGCCAAGGCCGGCGAGTCCACCAAGGCGGCGACCGGGGACCTCGGGTAGATGAACGCGATCGCGCCCGACGACATCGTCCGCACGCCCGAGGAGGCCGCCGAGGCCGGGCGCGCGCCGCTGCTGATCCTCGAGCCGCTGCTCGCGTTCCTCGACGAGGCCGGGCTCGGCTCGGGCGAGCCGGAGATCTCGGCGATCGGCGACGGGCACTCCAACGTGACGTACCTGTTCGTGCGCGACGATTCGCGGTTCGTTCTGCGCCGGCCGCCACGGCCGCCGATCCCCCCGTCGGCCAACGACATGCTCCGCGAGGCGCGCGTGCTGCGCGCGCTGGAGGGTCACGCCCGGGTGCCGCGCGTGCTGGCCGTCTGCGAGGACGAGTCGGTCCTCGGCGCTCCCTTCTACGTCATGGAGGAGATCGCCGGTCACGCGATCTCCGACACGGTGCCCGACGAGCTCGACGGCCCGGGCGAGCGCCGGCGCGCGGGCGAGAGCCTCATCGACGCGCTCGTCGAGATCCACGCCGTCGACTGGCGCGCGGCCGGGCTGGAGGGCTTCGGGCGCCCGGACGGCTACCTCGAGCGCCAGCTGCGCCGCTTCGGCGGGCTGTGGGACCACAACAAGACACGCGAGCTGCCCGACATGGACGCCGTCGGCGCGTGGCTGGCCGCCCATCTCCCCGAGTCGCCGGCCGCCACGGTCGTCCACGGTGACTACCGCATCGGCAACGTCATGTACGCGGCCGAGCCGCCGGCGCGCGTGTGCGCCGTGTTCGACTGGGAGATGTCGACCATCGGCGACCCGTTGGCCGACCTCGGCTATCTGTGCATGCACTACCGCGAGCCCGACGACCCGCCCGCCGGGATGTTCGAGCTCTCGCCGGTCACGCGCGAGGAGGGCTGGCCCTCCCGCGCCGAGATCGTCGCCCGCTACGAGGAGCGCTCGGGCCGCGCGATGACCGACCTCCGCTGGTACGAGACGCTCGCGCTATGGAAGTCCGCCGTGTTCATGGAGGGCAACTACCGACGGGCGGCGGCCGGCCAGAGCGACGACCCCTACAACAAGTCGTTCGGCGAGGGTGTCGTCGAGCTCGCCGCCCGCGCGGCGGCGCTCACGCGGGGCTGATCCCGGACGCTCAGTCGGGAAGGTCTTCGCGATGTTCGCGAAGCGAACTCGCAGGGCCAAGCTTGCTTGGCCCGCGCTCGATCCGCGCGCGCAGCTCGGCGCCGCGCCCGGCCGAGACCGCGCGCGCGGCGCGCTCGGGCGTCAGCGCGACGCCCTGGCGCGCCGCGAGGTCCAGCAGCTCCTGGCGCTCGTCGGAGGCGGCGGCCGCCTGCAGGAACAGCCAGCAGAACAGGCAGATGGTCAGCAGCGACTCCTCGACCATCATGATCGAGCCGGCCACGATCTGGTCGCTGTCGGGCGAGATCCCGTGCGCCGCCTCGCCGGCGGCGTAGGCGGGGTAGAACGCGTGGCCCCCGAACAGCAGGGCGTTGGCCATGGCGGCGCCCACGAGGCGCACGGCGAGGATGTAGCCCGCCTTCCAGCCCGTGCCGAACCACGTCGGCATCGGCAACGGCCCGAACAGGCACATCCACACGTTGGCGCCGAAGAAGATGAAGCACAGGTGCTGCAGCGCGTGGATCCCGTCGTGGTGCAGCGCGGCCGTGTGCACGGCGGGGATGTGCCAGACGATCAGGTCGATCGCCCACAGCGGCAGCGCCACGAGCGGGTGCGCGAGGATCCGCAGCCGGTCGAAGACCCCGATGCGCAGGATCGGCGCGAGCAACGGCCCGGTGAGGCCCAGCACGAGCAGCAGCGCGCCGATGTCGGCGATGACCAGGTGCTCGACCATGTGGGCCCAGAAGAGCTCCTCGGACAGCGTGCCCAGCGGTGAGATGAGGACGAGGACGATGAGCGCCACGCCGCTGTAGAACGACCACTGGCGCGCGGCGGGCACGGCGCGCGGCGTGCCGCGCAGCGTCGCGCAGCGGCGGGCGTAGAGCACGACGCTCACCGCGGCGGGCGCCAGCTGCAGCGGGGCGACCTGGAAGGCGGCGGCCTGCATCGTCATTGCGATCCTGCCACCGCGGCCACGCCGCCCAGCGCCAGCACGACCCCCGCGAGCTGCGGCCGGCGCAGCCGCTCGCCGAGCAGGACGGCGGCCAACAGCACCGTGACGACGGGGTACATGCCGCCCAGCACGGCGACCACGCTGAGGTCGCCCTTCGTGTTGGCCGCGGCGATGAGCGCCGTCGCGGCCAGGTCGACCGTGCCGACGACCATGAGGCCCGCGCGCCGGCGCGGCGCCGGCAGCGGCGGCCGCGTGGCCGCGACGACCGCCGCCACGCCGACCAGCGGCGCGGCGCGGGCGAGCACGACGGTCCAGAGCACCGACGCGTCGGCGGGCGCGTCGCTCAGCGCGAAGAAGCCGCCGAACCCCGCCGCGGCGCACAGGGCCAGGACGATGCTCGCCCGGCCGGCGGCCGCCCGCGCGTCGTCGGCGTGCTGCTCGCGCGAGGCGAGCACGACGCCCGCCACGGTGGCCACGAGGCCGACAGCCGTCAGCGCCGAGGGCCGGTCGCCGGTCGCGATGCCGACGATGACCGGCAGCGTGACCCCGGCCGCCGAGATCGGGGCGACCACGCTCATCGTCCCGATCGCGAGGGCGCGGTAGAAGCACCCGAGGCCGAGCACGCCGCACAGGCCGGCGCCGACGGCCGAGAGCGCGTCGCGCGCGTCGGCGAAGAACGCGTCGCCGGCGATCGCGAGCACGAGCAGCGCCACGATCAGCCCGCCGCCCTCGACGAGCAGGAGGACGACGGGCACCGCGGTCACGCGGCTCGCCAGCCCGGCGAGGAAGTCCGCCAGGCCCCAGCACCCGGCGGCGGTGAGCGCGAGCGCGACAGCCATGGCCCGCGGATCGTCTCAGCATGGAGCCCTTCGAGGCGCGGTACCGGATTGCGACCCGAATGCCGGAATTGCTGCACATCCGGGGGCGGCGCCCGGTACCGTGGCGTCCGTGCGCCGACTCTCCATCGCGCGCTCCGTCCAACTCGCGCTCCTCGGATTGACGATCGCCCTCACCGCGATCGCGGGCTTTGGCGTGAGTGCGCTGTACCACTCGCGACAGCGCTACGAGGACGACCTGGGCCAGGCCTTCGAGCTCAAGGCCCAGGCGCAGACGCTGCTGGCCGCCTCGATCCTGGAGGAGGCGACGCTCCGGGCCCAGCGGTCCGGGCAGAAGGCGGCCGAGACCGCGCGCGCCCGGCAGGCCTACGAGCAGGCACTCGCGACGACCCGCCGGCGCGCCGCCGGCGACCCGGAGAGCCTGCGGCTCACCGACGCGGCCGGGGCCGCCCAGGCCCGGCTGCGCGCGCCCGGCGCACCCGCCGGCGCCGCGCTCGCCGCTCGCGCGCCCATCACCCAGCTGACCCGCCGTCAGGACCAGCGCCTCGACGACGCCGACAACGACGCCAAGGACGACTCGCGCAAGGCGCTGGCGTCGATCACCGCGGCGGGCGGCCTCGCGCTGGCCGGCGCGATCGCGCTCGTCGCGCTGCTGTTGGCCAGCGTCCGGCGGCCCCTCGAGGACCTCGTCGACGCCAGCGCGAAGCTCGCCGCCGGCGACCACAGCGCCCGCGTCGACGAGAACCGCGGCCCGGACGAGCTCCGCGAGCTCGGGCGCTCGTTCAACGCCATGGCCGCAGACCTCGAGCGGGCCAACCGCACGCTCGAGGCCGAGCGCAAGCGCCTGGACGTGACGGTCAGGTCGCTCGGCGACGGCCTCGTGCTGCTCGACTCCGAGGGCCTGGTCACGGCGGCCAACCCGCGGGCGATGCAGTACGCGCCCGAGCTGCGCGTCGGCCATCCGCCCGAGCTCGCCGGCCTACCGTTGCCGTCCACCGACGAGGCGCTGGGCGTCGAGATCCTCCTCGAGCACGACAACCGCACGCTGGCGGTCACGGCGGCACGGCTCGACGAGGACGACGCCGACGGCGGCGTGGTGTGGACGCTGCGCGACGCCACCGAGCGCGCACGCCTCGAGCGCCTGAAGAGCGAGTTCGTCGCCACGGCGTCGCACGAGCTGCGCTCGCCGCTGACCTCGATCAAGGGCTTCGTCGAGCTGCTCAGTGCGGGCGAGGGCCTCGACGCGCGCCAGCGCGAGTTCCTCGACATCGTCCTCGTCTCGACCAACCGGCTCGTCGACCTCGTCAACGACCTGCTCGACGTCGCGCGGCTGGAGGCCGGCCGCGTCGAGGTCCACCGCCGGGCGATCGACGTCGGCGAGGCGATCCACGACGTCGACATGCTGCTGCGCGGGCGCATCGAGGCCAAGGACCAGCACCTCGAGCTCGTCGTCGCGCCCGACACGCCGCGGGTGCTGGCCGACCCCACCCGGTTGCGCCAGATGCTGATGAACCTGGTGACCAACGCCCACCTCTACACCGATGAGGGCGGCAGCGTGTCGCTGCGTGCCGGGCTGTCGCCGGCGGGCGTGCGGATCGAGGTCGAAGACACCGGCCGCGGCATGACCGCCGCCGAGCTCGAGCACGTCTTCGAGCGCTTCTCGCGCGGGTCGGGCAGCACGGGCACCCCGGGCACCGGCCTGGGCCTGGCGATCGTCAAGTCGCTCGTCGACCTGCACGGCGGCACGATCGACGTGTCCAGCACGCCCGGCGAAGGCACGACGTTCGCCATCACGCTGCCGGCCGCGCCCGTGCCCGGCGTCGTGGCGCGCCCCCGCGACGCGCTGCGCGGCCGCCGCGTGCTGGTCATGGACGACGAGGCCGAGACCGCGCGCCTGATCGCCGAGCGCCTCGAGCCGTGGGGCGTGAGCTGCGAGATCGTCCTCGACGGCGCCCAGGCGCTGCAGCGCCTGCGCACCGAGCACTTCGACGCGATGACCCTCGATGTCCTCATGCCCGGCATGAGCGGCTTCGAGGTCCTGCGCGAGCTGCGCAACGACCCCAAGCTCGCCGAGCTGCCCGTCGTGGTGGTGTCGGTGTTCAGCGGCCGCGAGGCGCTGTCGGGCGAGTGGGTCGTCAGCAAGCCGATCGACGCCGAGGAGCTCGCCGACGCGCTCGGCGCCGCGGTCATGGCCGGGCGCGTGCGGGTGCTGGCCGTCGGCCGGCCGGCCATGCGCGAGTACCTGCGCGAGAGCCTCGACGCGCTGGCCATCGAGCACGAGTGGGCCACCACGCCGCTCGAGGCCGCGCGCCTGTGCGCGACCCGCCGCTTCGAGGTCGCCATCGTCGACGCGGCGCTGCCCGACGTCGAGGCGGCGATCGCCGGACTCGACCTACGCGGGCGCCGTCTGCGCCGCTCGGTCGTCGTCGTCAACACCGGCGACGACGGCGTCACGGGTCTCGCGCGACTGGACGCCGACCCCATCCCGGTGGACGAGGCGGGCGCCGCCGTGCTCGCCCTCTTGGAGCCTGCCACCGCCGCGGACTTGTAGTCTCGCCTCTTCGCATGTCCGGCGAGGGGACGACCACCACCGAGGTCGCGGCGCTTCAGGAGCGCCTGGAGTCCGTCGAACGCTCCGCCGCCGCCAAGGAGCAGCAGCTCGAGCGCTACGCCGCGGATCTCCGCGAGACGTTCAAGCGCGAGCGCGAGCGGCGCCACGAGCTGCGCCGCTCCTACATGGCCACGGTGCGGGCCCTGTGCAACGCGGTCGAGGCGCGCGACGCCTACACGGGCAAGCACGCCGAGCGCGTCGCCGCGTACGGCATGGAGATCGCCCGGCAGCTCGACGCGCCGTTCGCCGACGACCCCGAGGTCGAGTTCGGCTTCCTGCTGCACGACGTGGGCAAGGTCGCGGTGCCCGACGCGATCCTGTGGAAGCCCGAGCCGCTGACCCAGGACGAGCGCTCGCTCATGGAGCAGCACCCGATCGTCGGGTGGGAGATCCTGCGCGAGATCGACTTCCTCGGCGAGGCCAAGCTCGTCGTCCGCCACCACCACGAGCGGTGGGACGGCACGGGCTACCCGGACGGGCTGGCGGGCGAGCTGATCCCGCTCGCGGCCCGCGTGTTCGCCGTCGCCGATGTGCTCGACGCGCTGACAACCGTCCGGCCCTACCGGCCGCCGTCGACGGTCGTCGAGGCGCGCGGGATGATCGACGACTCCGTCGGCTCGCACTTCGACCCGGAGGTCGTCGCCGCCTTCCGGCAGATCTCGGACGCTACGCTCGACCGCATCCGCCTCGAAGGAAGCTGATGCGCAGCGTCCTGATCGTCGACGACGACCCCTTCATCCGCAAGCTCGTGAGCACGACGCTCGAGGACGTCGCCGGGTTCCGGCTGCACGAGGCCGCCAACGGCGTCGAGGCCGTCGAGCGCGCCGCGGAGATCCGCCCCGAGCTCGTCTTCCTCGACATCGACATGCCGCGCATGGACGGCATCACGGCCTGCCGGCATCTGCGCGCGCAGGAGGAGGGCGCGGGCAACGCCACGATCGTCATGCTCACGGCCGCGGGCGCGACGGAGAACGAGGACCGGGCCCGCTCGGCCGGCGCCGACCTGTTCCTCACCAAGCCGTTCAGCCCGCTCGACCTGCTGCGACTGGTCGACGAGCTCGCGTAGCGGCCCGCCGTCACCTCGGCGGCGCGACAATCGTTGGTGACAGGAACCAATGCGCCGGAACCTCGTCGCCTTCGTCATCGGAGCGCTCGCCGCCCTCGCCATCGTCCTCGCCGCCCGCTCGGGCGGCGACGGAGGCCCCGCGCCCGCGGCGGCCGACCCGG
>Ga0157379_10003686_pt1 | contig 13022 bp, 13 predicted proteins | sample S25metaG_FD_121802 | JGI IMG/M metagenome (GOLD analysis project Ga0157379, IMG submission 121802) | Switchgrass rhizosphere microbial communities from Kellogg Biological Station, Michigan, USA - S2-5 metaG | ecosystem: Host-associated > Plants > Roots > Rhizosphere > Soil | place: USA... | reverse complement strand
GGTAGGAGGTGCCGTAGGTGACGATGAACGCCGACGCGACATCGAAGTCGACATTGGCTGGCATCGGTACGCAGCGTCTCGCGTCCGCCAGGACTTCTTCGGCGAAGCCCCCGTTGCCGGTCGAGACCGCCACGCGATCGCCGATCTTGAGATTGCTCACGCCCTCGCCGAGCGCCTTCACGGTACCGGCAATCTCGCCACCTGGCGCGAAGGGCAGCGGCGGCTTGAACTGGTACTTGTCGGCCAACATCAGGACGTCGGGAAAATTCACGCCACAGGCTTTGACCGCGATCAGCACCTGGTTTTTACCCGGGGCAGGTGAGGGCAACTCGCGCAGTTCCATCTCCTCCGGCGGGCCATAGTGCGTGCAGAGCATGGCTTTCATGGCAATTCTCCCAATTTTTACTGTGTATTAGTAGCTTGGTTGTGGCGACATTACGGGAAGGCCGTGCGCAGTCAAAGGCGATGACGGAGAAACAATTCGTCACCCAAAGCGTTATAACGGGACTCGGAGGGCAGCTGTTCTTGAAGGACAAAACGCCATGCGAAGATACCTATCAGCGCTGACCGGACTCGCGATATTGGCTGCGACGCCGGCGGTCGCCACACCGTGCATTCGTCATAACGACATCTACAACTGGTCGAGCGTCAACGACAAAACGCTGATCCTGGAAAATTTCCGGCACCAGAAATTGGTGGCGAAGTTGATCGGCACATGTTCCGAATTCAAGTTTCGTGAACGGATCGCCATCAAGTCTTTTTCCGGATTCCCGCTGAGTTGTGTGGAGCGCGGCGACACCGTCATCACGCGTAGCCCGGGCTTCACCGGACGTTGCTCGATCGTGTCTCTGGAGCCGTATAACGGTCCGATGCATCCGAAGGCCGACATGCACAAATCCGGACATTCGAGCTACTAGAATTCAGTTGAGACGCAGGTTGACGAGCGCGGCCGCCGGGCGGCGCTCGCCGACTGTTGCACCGCGCGTATTCGTGATGGACGCGCGCAGGATCGAGCGCGCCGGCGCATCGCTGCCGAGGAGATCAAGTTTGTCGAGAATGGCGGCGATCACCGTTTCCGCGGCGCGTCCGGCGCCGTCATCGATCTTGATTGCAATGCCAAGCCCCCGGCCAGGAATCCAGCCGGCATAAAAGCCTTCTGCTCCCGCCTTGACGGCCGCGCCGCCGCCGCTGGCGCGCATCAGGATGGCGCACGTGCGCCCCGTTCCTGAAACCAGTGCGGGGTGCGCGAGCATCGCGGCGATGATACGCCGCGCGGCTGCGGCCCGTTCCTTGGGCAATTTGGCAGGCGCGGCCATCCTGGCAGCGGCCAGCGCAAATCCGCCCAACGACGTGGCAAAGTTCGGCGCCGCACAGCCATCGATGCCGAACGGCAACTCTGGAGCGTCGCTGAGCTCGCGCAACGTGGCGGCGACGGCTTGCTGCACGGGATGGCCAATCTGTTCATAGCCCTTGGTCGCGATGTCCCAATGGCGCGCTACGGTTAGAAATCCAGCATGCTTGCCCGAGCAATTATTGAAGATGCGCGTCGGTATCTCGCCGCGCCGGATCATCTGCGTCGCGAGCGGTTCGTAGCGCGAAGCATGGGCACCGCAAGCCAGGTCACTTTCGTTCAAGCCCAGTCGGGCGAGCCAGCCAGCAACACGTTCGGTGTGCATGGGTTCGCCCGAATGCGAGGCACAGGCCAGCGCGACTTCCTCGTCGCCAAGTCCGAACGCCGCCGCGGCACCGGATTCGACAAGCGTCATCGCTTGCATCGGCTTCAACGATGAGCGGGAATAGACCGGTGTCTCGGTGTCGCCCAGCGCCAGGACCACACTACCGTCGGCATCCAGGATCGCAACGGCACCACGATGCACGCTCTCGACCAGCTCGCCGCGCGTGACTTCGACCAAAACCGGATTTGCCATGCCTTCGACCTTGTCATCCCGGCCAGCAACGCGTAGCGCTGCGTGCGCCGGGACCCATCGAGACACTTCGCCATGGGTCCCGGATCGGACGCTAGCGCGCCCGTCCGGGATGACAAGATGGGGTTTGGGCATGCGAGGTTATTTCGCGGTTGGTGTCGATGGCATCTCCAAGCCGATGAATCTCGGCAATCTTATGCGCATTGCCAACGCGTTCGGCGCCAGTTTCTTCTTTACGATCAGCGCGCGGGTAAAACTGGCCGATGCGCAATCTGACACTTCGCGCACCGAAGGTGCCATTCCGCTCTATGCCTATCCGGCGGCAGAAGACTTCCGCCTGCCTACCGGTTGCCGCCTCGTCGGAGTCGAAATCACCGATGACGCCGTCGAATTGCCGCGCTTCCGCCATCCCGGTCGGGCCGCATACGTGTTCGGCGCCGAACGCATGTCGCTATCGTCGCCGGTGCTGGCGCGTTGCGAGTTCGTCGTGAAGATTCCGACACGGTTCTCGATCAATGTCGGTATGGCGGGTGCCATTGTGCTCTACGACCGTTTGCTCAGCACCGGCGGCTATGGGAGCCGGCCGATCGCGCCGGGTGGCGCGCCGCCCGAAATACCCCCACAGCACAAATGGGGCGCGCCGGTCATCCGCGCGCGCAAGTGACAAGGCAACGGGGCTCTGTATAGTTCGTCGCAACACATGACACCTGCCATTTCAATTTCGCACCTGCGCAAGGTCTATCGCCGCGGCACGATCGCGGTGCAGGACATCTCGCTGTCGGTGGCGGAAGGTGATTTTTTCGGATTTCTTGGCCCCAATGGCGCGGGAAAGTCCACCGTGATTCACTGCATCACGGGCATCGCCACCCCAACTTCGGGCACCATCGAGATCTTCGGCATCGATGCGGTCAAGAATTATCGCGAGGCACGCCGCATGGTTGGTCTCAGCCCGCAGGAGTTCAACGTTGATACCTTCGCCTCGCCGCGCCAGATCGTCGATTGGATGGGCGGCTATTTCGGCATGCGCGCGGCCGAGCGCCGCGCCCGCACGGACATGCTGCTGCAAAAGTTCAATCTGACCGAGCATGCCAATAAGGAATTTCGCGAATTGTCCGGCGGTTTGAAGCGGCGGGTGATCCTGGCGCGCGCCATGGTGCACGATCCCAAGCTCATCATTCTCGACGAACCGACCGCCGGCGTCGATGTCGAGCTCAGGCTTGAGCTGTGGCGTTATCTCGAACAGCTCAATGGGGAAGGAAAAACCATCCTTCTTACCTCGCACTATCTTGAGGAAATCCAGCGGCTGTGCCGCACCATTGCCATCGTGTCGAAGGGACGCATCACTCGGGAAGGCACCAAGGACGACTTCGTGACGGATCGCGGCGGCATCGAGGCGGCCTATCTCGCCGCGGCGGGTGCCACATGAACTTGCCGGCGCCGATGGGCATCAACTGGATCGGGCTGTGGACGATGGTACGGCGCGAAGTCTCGCGCATGATGCGCGTGCCGATCCAGGCCTTCATCGCGCCATGGATTTCGGCCCTGCTTTTCATCTTCATCTTCGGCTTCGTCGTGGGCGGGCGCATCGCCAGCATTGGCGGGCATCGCTATCTCGAATTCGTGCTGCCCGGCATCTTGATGATGAACATCGTCAATGCCTCCTTCCTGCAGTCCTCTTCGCAGGTCTATTTCTCGCGCTTCCTGCACTACGTCGAAGAAACCCTGGTGGCGCCGCTCTCCTATGTCGAGATGATCGTGGGCTCGCTGTCGGTCGTAGTGTTGCGCACCACCGTGACCGCGACCGGAATCTTGATCATGGGCGCGTTGTTCGGCGTGGTGGCGCTGTCCGACCTTGGGGAGTTCCTGTTCTGGGTGGTAAGCACGTCGGTCATCTTCGGGCTGCTTGGCATCGCGATCGGCCTATGGGCGCGAAATTTCGAACAGCTCAACATGATCCCGGTGTTCATCATCGCGCCGCTGTCGATGGTCGGCGGCGTGTTCAACACGGTCGGGATGCTGCCGCCCTGGCTGCGCTGGCTCGCCTGGGGCAATCCCTTCTACTATTTTTCCAGCGGCTTGCGTCACGCCATGATCGGCTTCAGCGACAACGCGGAAACAGTCGGTATTGCCGTTGTCGTGGCCCTTGCCAGCATCATGTCGCTGATCGTCTGGCGGCTCTATGCGATCGGCTGGGGTTTGCGCGAGTAGTGCGAAATCCACGAGGAGGTACGTCATGCAGGCTCGCAACGCCACGGCCGCCGTCATCGGCGCAGGTGATTTCATCGGTTCGGCCATTGCCCGAAAATTCGCCGCGGAGGGATATACCGTCTTCGCCGGCCGGCGCACCGCCGACAAGCTTGCCACACTGAGGAACGACATCGAATCCGGCGGCGGACGCTGCGAGGCCCGCGCGCTCGATGCCCGCAGCGAGGAGCAGATCACGGCATTCCTGCAAGATGCGGATCGGCATGCGCCGCTCGAAGTGTGCGTGTTCAATCCCGGAGCCAACGTGAATTTTCCGATCCTGGAAACGACCGAACGCGTGTTCCGCAAAGTTTGGGAAATGGCATGCTATGGCGGCTTTCTTACTGGACGCGAGGCGGCGCGACTGATGCTGCCGCGCGGCAAGGGCACGATCCTGTTCACCGGCGCCACAGCGTCGCTGCGCGGCGGCAAGGGTTACTCCGCTTTTGCCAGCGCCAAGTTCGGCCTGCGCGCCGTGGCGCAAAGCATGGCCCGCGAGCTTGGACCGCAAAACATCCATGTCGCGCACCTCATCATCGATGCCGGCGTCGACACGGCCTTTGTGCGCGAGCGCATCAAGGCGCGCGGCGGCGAGGTGGCGCTGGCCAATCTGGAACCCGACCAGCTCATGAACCCGGAATCGATCGCCCGGGCCTACTGGTACCTGCACACGCAGGAGCGCGACGCCTGGACGTTCGAACTCGATGTGCGACCCTACAAGGAGAACTGGTGATGACCATGAAGGTGGAATTCCTGTTTGACTTTGGCAGTCCCAACGCCTTTCTCGCGCACCGCGTCATTCCGGGAATCGAACGCCGCACCGGCGCGAAATTCGTCTACACGCCGGTTCTGCTCGGGGGCATCTTCAAGGCAACCGGCAACAAATCGCCGGTGGAGGCGTTCGGACACATCAAGAACAAGATCGCGTATGAACAGCTCGAAACCCAGCGCTTCATCCGCAGTCACGGCATTGCCGACTTCAAGTTCAATCCCTTCTTTCCCGTCAACACGCTGAACCTGATGCGCATGGCGATTGCGGCGCAGAACGAGGGTTTCCTGCCGCGCTATATGGACGCTATTTTTCATCACATGTGGATCGAGCCGAAGAAGATGGATGATCCTGAGACCGTGAAAGGCGCACTCGCCCAGTCGGATATCGACCCGGCCCTGCTGGAGCGGGCGCAGGCACCCGAGGTCAAGGCCGCGCTCATTTCGAACACCGAAGATGCCGTCGCACGCGGTGCATTCGGCATCCCGACCTTCTTCGTCGGACCGGAAATTTTCTTTGGCAAGGACCGGCTGCGCGATGTTGAAGAGGCGATCAAGGCGGCCACCATGGTGCGTTAACTCTCTGAGGCCACGACCGGTTTGGACATTTCCGATGGACGGGCGCGGGCCTGCGCCCTATTCTGCGCAAACCTTCGCGATCACCATAGAAGTGCCTGATTCCGCGAGTATAACGCGAATCGGCCAGTTTCAGGAGCAAGCGTATTGATGATTCCAATGACCCGTCTTGCATGGGGCGCTGTCGGCGCTGCATTGCTCTTCTCTCTCGGGGCCGCCGCGGCGGACACCGCCACGCTACTCGACGTGAGCAAGAACTGGTCCGCGTTCACCAGCGGCAGCGGCAGCTCCAAAATCTGCTACGCCCTGTCCAAACCGACGGCGACCGATCCCAAAAAGGCCAAACGCGATCCGATCTATTTCATCATCACCGATTGGCCGGGACGTTCACCGAAGGCCAAGTCGGAACCCGAGGCGGTGCCCGGTTACCAGTACAAGGAAGGCAGCATCGCCACGGCGCAGGTCGGCTCGGACAAGTTCGAGCTCTTCACACAGAACGAAGCCGGTCAGGGCGCCGCCTGGGTGCGCAAACGCACGGATGAAGTGCGCCTGATCGATGCGATGCGCCGTGGCCAGGAACTCGTCGTGACCGGCACCTCGAAACGCGGCACGCAGACGCACGACACTTATTCGCTCGCCGGCCTGTCCGACGCGCTCGACAAGATCCACACCGCCTGCGGAATGTGAGTTGGCGACAGCCGTGTCATTCCCGTGTGATTGAGACTGAAAGTGGATGTCATCCCCGGCGAGCGTCGCCACCGGCGATGCGAGGGAAGGGGACCCAGACGGATAGACTGGGCCAAATTCAATCTAACTGGGTTCCCTTCCGCCTACGCCAAAGGCTTCGGCGGACAGGGAGTTGCTCACTCGACCGCCCTAGCTTTAGCGAAGGCGGTCCCCTTCGCATCGCTGTCGCAATGCTCGGCCGGGAATGACAAGCTGCGCACAATGACAACCTCCACCAACCTCTTGGGCCTTTCGCCGGATGAACTCACCGCCGCGCTGCTCGTCACCGGCGTAGCGCAGAAGGAGGCACCCATGCGTACGCGTCAGCTGTGGAACTGGCTTTATGTCCATGGCGCGCGCGACTTCTCCGCAATGACCAATCTGGCCAAGGAATTCCGCGCCCAGATGGCAGAACATTTCATGCTGTCGCGCCCGGATGTCGTGAGCGAACAGATTTCCAGCGACGGTACGCGCAAGTGGCTGCTGCGCACCGCGCCCGGGATCGAATTCGAGACCGTGTTCATTCCCGAACCCGGCCGCGGAACCTTGTGCGTCTCATCGCAGGTCGGCTGCACCTTGAACTGTCGATTCTGCCATACCGGCACGCAGAAGCTGGTGCGCAACCTCACCGCCAGTGAGATCGTCGGGCAGTTGCTGGTGGCGCGTGATGCGCTTGGCGATTGGCCGTCGACCGGTGAGAACCGCCGCGTCACCAATGTCGTCATGATGGGCATGGGCGAACCGCTCTACAATTTCGAGAATGTGAAGTCAGCACTGGCTCTCGTCACCGACGGTGACGGTCTGGCCCTGTCAAAGCGCCGGGTGACACTCTCCACCGCCGGCGTCGTGCCGATGATTGCGCGTGCGGGTCGTGAAATCGGCTCGGCGCTGGCGATTTCCCTGCATGCCGTCCGCGACGAAGTTCGCGACGTGCTGGTGCCGATCAACAAGAAATATCCGCTGACGCAATTGCTGGACGCCTGCCGCACCTATCCCGGCGTTTCGAACGCCAGGCGCATCACCTTCGAGTATGTGATGCTCAAAGGCGTCAATGACAGTCTGGGCGACGCGCGCGAGTTGGTAAAAGTCATTCGCGGCATCCCGGCAAAGATCAATCTCATCCCGTTCAATCCATGGCCCGGCGCTCCTTACGAATGTTCCACATGGGAGCAGATCGAAAAGTTTGCCGAGATCGTCAATCGTGCCGGCTACGCCTCACCTGTGCGCACGCCGCGCGGCCGCGACATCATGGCGGCGTGTGGTCAGCTCAAGAGCGAAAGCATCAAGCAACGCGCGAGTGTCCGCCTGGCCGAGTTGCGTTCCGCCGAGTTGGCCAGGATGTCGAGTTAGTGGCCCTCACCCGAAGCGCTGCGCGCTTCGACCTCTCCCGTGAACGGGAGAGGTAACCTGTGCCTAACCTCTCCCGCTTGCAGGAGAGGACGACGAACGCGCAAGTAAGTGGCCCTCACCCGAAGCGCTACGCGTTTCGACCTCTCCCGTGAATGGGAGAGATTATCTGTGCCTAACCTCTCCCGCTTGCGGGAGAGGACGACGAACGCGCAGCGTTCGTCAGGTGAGGGGGATTCATATTCGTGCAGCGCTGTTGGATAACTTGGTCCAGATTTACGCCGCTTCGTCCGCTCACGCGCAGAATTCATTCGCAAATTCGCCCAAACATTAAATTACTTATCCACACTTAGCAGCGATGCGTGCGATCGCCATATTTGCTCAGACGATTATTCGAGAACGATCCGATGTTCGTATTGTTTCGCGGCCGCCTGAAAGTGCCGATCCGAAGTCGCCGCGAGGCCATACAGGTCCGGATGTGTCCTCGCGCACATCCACGCGACACGCCAATGCCGGCTCTCGCCCATGGCGGGGCACGCTTGGCGGATTTTGCAGGGACCGAGGCGGTTGGAGCGAAAGTGCCTGTGGTTGGCCGGAAGCGGCCCTCGGCTGGCCTGCTGTGTAGCTTCAGAGCCAGGGCGGGTGTCTCCGGAGGCGTGCCGGTGGCGCCCGCCCTTTTTTGTGTTTGCGTCGTGTCATGACCCGCAAATGCGGGCCACCCAGGTGACGACTCCACTCTTGAGAAGGTGATATAGAAATGGATTGCCTTCCGCTGCGGCGACTGTGCCCAACTGGATGGCCCGCACTTGCGGGCCATGACACGTGAGCGAATACCAAATGACTCAACTCTTCGATCTTTCCAACAAAATCGCAGTCGTCACCGGCGGTTCGCGCGGGCTCGGTCGCCAAATGGTGCTCGCCTTCGCCAAAGCCGGCGCCGATGTGGTGATCGCAAGCCGCAAACTCGAGGCGTGCCAGGTGGTTGCGAAAGACGTTGAAGCGATGGGCCGCCGCGCATTGCCGTTCGCGGTCCATGTCGGCAAGTGGAGCGACAATGATGCGCTCGCCGCTGCCGCCTACAAGGCGTTCGGCCGTGTCGACATACTCGTCAACAATGCCGGCATGTCGCCCCTAGCGCCCTCGCTCGTCGAAACCAGCGAAACGCTGTTCGACAAGGTCATCGATATCAACTTCAAGGGCCCGTTCCGCCTGTCTTCACTCGTCGGCGAGAAGATGATGGCAGGCGACGGCGGCGTGATCATCAATCTCTCCAGCACGGCGTCTGTTCTGCCGATGCCGCACACGATCCCGTATGGTGGCGCGAAGGCGGCGGTCAATGCGATGACGGTCGCGCTTGCCAAGGCATTTGGACCAAAGGTTCGCGTGAACTGCATCTGTCCCGGACCGTTTCTCACCGACGTTTCGACAGCCTGGCGCGACGACAAAGCGGCGCAGCAGCGCCTCGGCCTCAAGCGTTTCGGCAATCCCGAGGAGATCGTGGGCACGGCGCTTTATCTCGCATCGGATGCATCAAGCTACGTCACGGGCCAGGTCATCCGCGTTGACGGCGGCAGTTGGTAGTCGCGCAGGTTCGCGGCGCAAGTGCGATGTTGCCATTGTGCTGGCGCGGCATCATGCGCCCGCTTGACGCTGTGACGCGCTGGCTATTTAACCGGTAGCGCAGCTTGGACCGGAACGAAATCGTGACAGTGAAGGGCGTGAAAAAGGTTGTGCTGGCCTATTCCGGCGGGCTGGACACATCGGTGATCCTGAAATGGCTGCAGACGGCCTATGGCGCCGAGGTCATCACCTTCACCGCCGATCTCGGCCAGGGCGAGGAACTCGAACCCGCCCGCAAGAAGGCCGAACTGCTCGGCATCAAGCCCGGCAATATCTTCATCGAGGATGTGCGCGAGGAATTCGTCCGCGACTACGTCTTCCCGATGTTTCGCGCCAATGCGGTCTATGAGGGCCTTTACCTGCTCGGGACGTCGATTGCGCGCCCGCTCATCGCCAAGAAGCAGATCGAGCTCGCCGAGAAGCTAGGCGCCGATGCGGTCAGCCACGGTTCGACCGGTAAAGGCAACGATCAGGTGCGCTACGAGCTTAGCTACTATGCGCTCAATCCCGACATCAAGATCATCGCACCCTGGCGCGAGTGGGAGCTGACAAGTCGAACCAAGTTGCTCGAATTCGCGCAGCGGCATCAAATTCCGATCGCCAAAGACAAGCGCGGCGAGGCGCCGTTCTCGGTCGATGCCAATCTCCTGCACTCGTCTTCGGAAGGAAAAGTGCTTGAAGATCCGGCGCTCGAGCCGGAAAGCATTGTCTTTCAACGAACCGTCGCGCCAGAAGATGCGCCCGACCGGGCGACGATGGTCGAGATTGGTTTCGAGCGCGGTGATGCGGTCGCGCTCGACGGCAGGAAGCTGTCGCCCGCTTCACTGCTCGAAGCGCTGAATGCGCTCGGCAAGACCAACGGCATCGGCCGGCTCGATCTGGTCGAGAACCGTTTCGTCGGCATGAAGTCGCGCGGTGTCTACGAGACGCCCGGCGGCACGATCCTGCTCGCCGCGCACCGCGCGATGGAGTCGATCACTTTGGACCGCGGCGCGGCGCATCTGAAGGACGAACTGATGCCGCGTTATGCGGAGCTGATCTACAACGGCTTCTGGTTCTCGCCCGAGCGCGAGATGCTGCAGGCGCTGATCGACAAAAGCCAGGAATTCGTTGCCGGCACGGTTCGGCTCAAGCTCTACAAGGGTAATGTCATTGTGGTCGGGCGCACCTCGCCCTTCTCGCTGTACAGTAAGGATCTGGTGACGTTCGAAGACGACCAGGGCGCCTACGACCAGAAGGACGCACAGGGTTTCATCAAACTCAACGCGCTTCGCCTGCGCACCCTTGCGATGCGCAGGCGAAAGGCCCAGAAGACGTGACGGCGGCCGTCACCATCGAGGCGCTGGATGCCGATCCAAAGACCGTGCGCGCCGCCATCGTCGATCTCGCGGGCATCCTTGCCGATTGTGTCGCCGGCGGCGCGTCGGTCGGGTTCATGGCCGGTTTCGGCATTGCGGAGGCCGCCATCTACTTTCGAAAAGTGTTCGAAGACGTTGCGAGCGCCAAAATCGTGCTGCTCGCGGCCCGGCAGGGCGGCAAGATCGTCGGCACCGTCCAGCTTGGTCTTGAGACGATGCCGAACCAGCCGCACCGTGCCGACGTGAAGAAGCTGCTGGTGCGTCGCTCGGCGCGCAATGCCGGTGTCGGCGAACGGCTGATGCGCGATATCGAACGCTTCGCCCGACACCACGATCGCAGCCTGCTGGTGCTCGACACAGTGACCGAAAGCCCGGCCGCGCGGCTCTATGAGCGGCTGGGCTGGCGGCGCGTCGGCGTTATCCCCGATTATGCCTTGTGGCCAGACGGCCGGTTTTGCGACACAACCGTGTTCTACAAGAGGATCGCACCATGAGCGGCAATCAGGATCAGATCGACTATTGGAACGGACCGGCCGGTCAGCGTTGGGCCGAGGCGCAGGAAAGCATGGATCGCAATCTGGCATCGATCCATGGAGCGCTGCTGGCGTTCGCCAACGTCAAGCAGGGCGAGAATGTGCTCGACATCGGTTGCGGCTGCGGCACCACCACGCTGGCATTCGCCCAGGCGGCGGGAAAAAGCGCGCACGTTACCGGACTCGATATCTCGGCCCCGATGCTCGGCGTGGCGCGCGGCCGGGCCAAGGCGGCCGGAAGGGCGATTGATTTCGTGGAGAGCGATGCGGCGACATCTGCCTTCAAGCCGGAATTCGATATCGTGACGTCGCGCTTCGGCGTGATGTTCTTCGCGGATCCGGCGGCAGCGTTCGCGAATATCCGCAAGGCGCTCAAGCCCGGTGGCCGCCTTGCCTTCGTGTGCTGGCGTGCGATGCCGGAGAATGTATGGGCGCTGGTGCCGCTTGCCGCCGCGCGCGATCTGCTGCCCGCACAACCGCCGCCCGACCCGAACGCGCCGGGCCCCTTCGCGTTCGCCGACGCGACGCGGCTCAAGTCCATCCTCGAAGCGGCCGGATTCAAGAATGTCAAATCCGAGAAACTCGATACCGTGATGCATCTCGCCGCGACGGCGCGCGATGCGGCGCAGTTCGCGCTCGGCATCGGCCCGCTGGCCCGCGCCGCAGTGGACGTCGATGAACCAACCCGCGCCAAGATCGTCGAGCGCGTGACGGCCGCCATGAAAAAATTCGAAACGCCGTCGGGCGTCTCACCGCCCGCCGCATGTTGGCTGGTGGGAGCGACAGCGTAGAAAAAGTTTAGCCGGAGGGAGTGAGCTCGGCCCTCGTCCTTCGACAAGCTCAGGATGAGGGCCTTGGTACAAACTTCATCCTGAGCTTGTCGAAGGATGGACGGCGGGCCTTGGCTCGAACTTCATCCTGAGCTTGTCGAAGGATGGATGGAGCGTACCGCTCGTTCGTTCGCTCAAATGTCTAATGCTGCGTTCAGCGCATTGTCCTGGATAAACTCGCGCCGCGGTTCCACGATCTCGCCCATGAGCTTGGCGAAGAGATCATCCGCTTCGTCGGCGTGCTGCACCTTTACCTGCAACAAAGTGCGGGCGTTTTCATCCAGGGTGGTTTCCCACAGCTGCTGCGGGTTCATCTCGCCGAGGCCCTTGTAGCGCTGCAGCGATAAGCCCTTCTTGCCCCATTCGATGATGGTTTCGAGCAATTGCGTCGGCGAGCGGATTTCAACTGTGTCGTCCTTGCGGCGCAGCTGCCCCGCCTTCAGATAGGCGAGCTGCAATTCGCCCGCCATCCGGTCGAGCTTGCGCGCGTCGGCGCTGCTGATCAGTGCGCCGTCGATAGCGACGGCCTCGCGCACTCCGCGCACCTCGCGCCAGAATTTCAAGCCGCCGTCACCTGTCGGCTCGCCGTGCCAGCCGCGCTCATACTCTTCCGAAAGCTGGTCGAGCCGCCGTGCGATATAGGAAGCTGCTTCCGCCGCCTTGGAACTATCGGCGATCAGCTCAGGGTTGAGCGCACCAGCGATAGCGGCCTGTTCCAGCACGAAGCGCGGATAGTGCTGGGGGAAGCCGCCCAACGCCGACACCGCGGCGCGCGCGCGCGCCACGAGCGCATCGAAATCGGCGCCGGCGCGCACTTCGCCGGAATGCAGCGTGAAGGCGACTCCCTCGGAGCCTTCGGCAATGACATAGTCGTCGAACTCGCCCTGATCCTTCAGATAGCGCTCGGATTTGCCCCGCGCGGCTTTGTAGAGCGGTGGCTGGGCAATGAAGATGTGTCCGCGCTCGATCAGTTCGCGCATCTGGCGATAGAAGAAGGTGAGCAGAAGCGTGCGGATATGCGCGCCGTCAACGTCGGCGTCGGTCATGATGATGATCTTGTGGTAGCGGAGCTTCGACAGATCGAACTCGTCGTGG
>Ga0157379_10003685_pt1 | contig 13025 bp, 23 predicted proteins | sample S25metaG_FD_121802 | JGI IMG/M metagenome (GOLD analysis project Ga0157379, IMG submission 121802) | Switchgrass rhizosphere microbial communities from Kellogg Biological Station, Michigan, USA - S2-5 metaG | ecosystem: Host-associated > Plants > Roots > Rhizosphere > Soil | place: USA... | reverse complement strand
GTGGGCTCCTCATCCAAACGAATCTGTTATGATATGAATATCCATGAAAATATATCAGATATGAGAATAACGAACAGACAAATGTATGCTTAATTTCTACTATGTATAGACAAAGTGGAGATATAAGGGCTATATACAAGGCGGGACAGGCCAAGTGAGAAGAAAACAGACAAAACACCAGCGTTTCCTAATCTCATACTAGCCAAAGGGTAAAGTACTATGATAATCATGCAAGTAGGATGCATGAAGTGGGCGTGCGGGGAGAGAAGGTGTAAGGTGTCCGATCCAAAGCATAGAAGATTTAATAAGTAGCGTAAAAATTCGATGGGCTGACCAAGTGGTCAAATATGGTAGTCATAAAAAAGACCAATAAGTCACAAAAAATTATGAAGATGCACGCAATGCGGAGGCCCGTCGCCTTACGCATAGATTACCACTTTATCCACTCGCCATACATGTTTGGACGTTCGCCCCGGATGTAGGCCTCAAATGTCCTTTTCAGCGCTGTTGACCAATCCAAGTCGCGTTTGTCATTCTCCAGTTCCGGTTCTGCCATGTAATTTTCCTCTGTTATCGGAGGTCGTGGTTCGCCAGGTGCTGTGGTTCCAAGACTAGCATTTACAGAGGCTTCAAATAGCTTTTTGCGGGCCATCTTTTCACCTGCGATGAATTGTGGGCCCAGGTCTGGCCAGTTACGACTCGGATCGAAGGGCTTCCACCTGTTAGATCGATTAGCGGCAATACCAATATACACAAAAAACATATCTTTTACCAGAAGTTATGGAAGTGATATGAGAAAGCACCCCTGAAGAAGCCTTCGATGCCCAGTGCCTGTGGCGCAGCGCTATTAACAACGGGCGTCTCGAAGAAATGCACAAAGCTAGAATGGCATAAGTTCAAGTTTAACCAAATAAACCAGACGCAACGTACTCGGTGAAGTAAGGGAACGGAGGTCTATCTCTCTGATAATCTTCCGTATTCAACCATGCCGAGTCGAACAATGCATCAGGCAGCCGTAATAGTAAACCCTCCAGGTGGGCATCCCGCGCATAATTCCAAATCTGCATAGGATGGAAATCCATTCCGTTCCGCAGTGCAGTCCGGAAAAGGAACGCCCCAAGTGCCGAACCCTTGTTCATATGCAACACAGCCGTGTTGTACGTTTCTAGACGTGACCATCGATACGCAAATGCGCCTTTCCAACCCCAGAGCTCTTCCCAGTCGCGTAGCAGAATCGTGTCGGCATCAAGATACGTACCCCCAAACCGATGACAAAGGACGAATCGCGCCAAGTCGGACAAGATGACGGATAGACGATCATAAGTATCCTGTGAAATAGATCCAGCCCGTTGAAACATATCGTCTTCGCTTTCCTTGTCGACCGAATAGCTTGTAGCTGACGGGTCGTCTGAAATGCTGCTGTTCACAGCCGCATCGCTGATGGTAGACTCTGTCACCACAGACTGGGAAGCCTTCTTCTTGGGGACACTGATGACTTGGCCGCCAGAGGTGAACAACTCGGCAGTCCGCCATTCATCCTTGATCTCGGTGATGGAGTCCAGCTGTTCTGTCGTGTTCCACAGTTTGAACTTGATTACATCCTTGAACCGAGGGTGCAAGAACGGAGAGGACCAGGGGTTGTTTCGTAATACATCGTACATATCGTGAACGGCCGAAGGATTATGCGCCATCGCCGCTGGTCCAGGATTGATCCAAAGCCAGAATTGTGGTCGACATACTGGAGGAGCAGGAGTTGACGGGTCAAGGTGCAAACCGAGATTTTGTGAGAACAAAAACGATAGCAGTGCTACATATGGCTTGTCAGTGAACGGTCCCGTCCAGAACATATGGAATATCCGTGGGTAGTCTTCGTCGCAGGGCTGAGATAGTTCGGCATAGGGACGATATGTTCTTGGCGGCGGAAGTCGCAAATGAGGCTCAAGAGGCTCATGTTTGCGGAACGAGAGGCCTTCATTAGGATCATCTTGTAACCGTGCATTATATGGTGCCTTAGGTTGTGGAATCGAAATAGGCGGGTATTGGTCTAGCCTGCGGTCTTCCTCCAAGTAAATATATTTCCACTCGTCTGTCTTTCCGCGTCTCATCCGGTTTTCGTTGTCCAGACCAGCTCCTATTCGTAACACCTCTAAACAATCCCGAACGTACTAGAGTCGTTTGAGCATACAGAAGCAATATCGCAACAATAATTACTCACTTTGTGAGTTGAAAAGTCACAGTTGTCCATTATGATATCTAAATCCGCTACGCTCCCGGGAACCGGTCTTGGAGGATACGCGACATGTGGTGGTGCGCTTTGAATATCTAAATAAGTTCTTTTGGGTCCCGAGCCGACAGCCGTACTCAAAATGCCAGTTGGAGGGCGAAATCGGGCAGGCATTTGTGGCGGCTGTTGCTTCCGGGCCACTGCTGGATTCAGCGGTGGTACAGCGATCTTCACTTGCTCGGGTACTAAGATAATACATTAAAAAGCTTATCAGCAAGGAAATGAAGGTTTTAATATCGAGAAAACGCACTTTTTCTACTGCTTGGGTAATGCCCACTCGCTATCTCCCACTCCCATACTCGCTGCAAATCCTCTCGAGCGAAAACCAAGCTTGACTCCTCACCTGTCGATGGTGGTGTCATTGGCCATGGATTCGGCGGTGGACGCTTTTTAAGGGACAGCAACGTCCACAGCACAAAAAAGCATGCACCCAACAGCAACACTAGGATCCGCTTCTGGCCCCAACGATGGACAGCAGAATGGTATATGTTTCGAGGAAGAGGGACGACAATTCGTAATCGCCGGCCTCTACGAGAACCTGGAATGTGAAAGTGATAGGTCGTTGTCCAGTGGTTGGGCCGTGTCCGCAACGACGGTTTCTCTGAGAAGGTATTTGCATAGGATGGAAGGGGGGATATACGGGCCTTATGGCCATTAGGACGAGCAGGAAACAGCGAGGTCATCGCTGTTCACAGAGAGAAAAGTACGACCCGCCTGCGAGCGTGATAGACGTGGTTCACTGTATGAGCGTTTTTGGTTCAGTTGGACTCCGCCAGACAAGCGCGAGATGAACAAGTCAGCCACCACCGCACCCAGACACCTCATATTCTAACAAATTAAACGGATCTACTATATACAAATACGTTTCTGCAAAAAGAGTATTATGTGCTACTACCACTGGATCCACTCCCCGTACATGTTCGGTCGCTCCCCACGAATATACCCATCGAATGTTCGTTTCAGTATTGTAGCCCAGTCTAGATCGCGCTTATCATCAGACACTTTATCTTGCCACTCCGGCTGTGCACCTCGCTTTGCCTTTGCATTTGAGGATGAGGAATGAGACGAGGAATAGCTCTGTTCTTTGGCCTGCATTCGTCCCATCCGCTCTTCCTCGGCAAAGCGGGGTCCCAAGTCAGGCCAATTGCGGGCAGAATCCCACGGTTCCCACCTAGGGTCATCAGAATTTTACCAAACAGTCAACGCGGTCGAATTCACTTACCAATGGTTATGCCAGTGGTATGAATAGGCGCCACGAAAGAAGCCATCGAAGCCCAGAGCCATTGCATCTGCAGTCATACTTGGCGGGGTATTAAATAACTGGGCAAAGCTACGACACTTGGTTAGCATATCACTCTGAAAATCAAGCGAATTACCAACCTTGTGATTGACGGCGAAGGTGGGCGATCACGCTGGAAATCCTCCGTATTTAACCACGGAGGATCGAACATAGCATCGGGAAGCCGCAGCAGCAAATCGTCCAGATCAGCATCCTTCGTGTACTGAGAGATTGCCGTCATTGGGTGAAAATCCAATCCATGCCGGAGGGCTGTCCGTATGAGGAACGTACCCAGCGCTGAGCCCTTATTTAGTTTGAGTACAGCGGTATTATATTGGGGAAGCCGCGACCACCGGTAGGCAAAGGAACCTTTCCAGCCCCATAACTCTTCCCAATCGCGAAGCAAGAGAGTGTCTGCATCGAGATAAACGCCACCAAATCTATGACATAGGACAAAACGTGCCATATCAGATAAGATAGTCCGCATTCGGTCGTATGACTTTGAGGAAGTCGATCCCATGCGATTCAAAACGTCATCCTCGCGCTTTGACTTGGAAGCACGAATAGAATGGTTCGTTGGGCCGTCGTCGTCCAATGGGACTTGGTAGACATGACCACCCGAGTTGAACAGGTTCAAGGAGCGCCATTCGTCCTTCAGCTCTCGGACATTGTCCAACTGCTCCGTGGTATTCCAAAGCTTGAACTTGATAATGTCCTTGAATCTAGGATGCAAGAATGGCCTGGACCATGGATTTGACCTGAGGTGCTCATGCATGTCATTCAAAGCGTTGGGCTTTGGGTTTGCTTCTCGAGCAAGTCCCATCTGCATCCACACCCAGAACTGCGGACGGCAGAAGTTCGACGGGGAATCCGGGGGTAGATGTAAGCCAAGATTCTGGGTATAAAGAAATGATAATAAAGTGATATGAGGATGGGCTGTGAAGTTGCCTCCCCAAAATATGTGGAATATACGAGGATGGTCCGGGTCACAGGCAGTTGCAAGTTCGGAGGAGGTCCAATATGATCTTGGAGGAGGTAATCGCAAAGGGGGTTCTAAAGAGTCGTCTTTTGGTAATAGTGTTGCTAAAGGTGGTGGTTGGGAGCGCGGTGAAACCGGGATAGTCAGCCGCTGGCCTTCCTCCACGTAGATATACTTCCACTCTTCCACAGTTCCGCGTCGTATCCGCTGTCCATTATCAAGTCCTGCACCGACCCGCAAGACCTCTAAACAATCTCTAACATACTGGGAGAAAAATTAAGTCTGGAACCGCACTTAACTCATCTGAGACGATCGTACACACCTTGTTATTACTGAAATCACAATGTTCCATAATTATATCGAGATCAGCGATACTGCCAGGTTTAGGACGGGGAGGATATGCGACATCCGGAGGCAAGCTCTGCATGTCCAGGTAAATTCGCTTAAGCCCAGAGCCGACGGTCAAACTATGCGGCCTGGATCGTGACGAAAGCTGTCGACTGTTGTGTTGCGTCTGTGTCGAATCCTCAGGTAACCCCGGGTTGTGCAATGGTGCGTCTAGCGCGATATCATCTGGTACTATCAGCATAAACCCATCAGTCAAACCAGCCGACTACATGAGCCCGAAATCTGAAACACGAAACAAAACTCACTTTTTCTGCTACTCTGATAATGCCCACTCGCAACCTCCCACTCCCATATTCGTCGTAAATCGTCACGAGAGAACACCAAACGCGTCGTTGGCGGCTTGGGAGCCATGAACATCCCCCGCACCGTAAAAAAGAGGGCAATTAAGATGACGGCCACGAACACCCGACATGTCTGTGGGTAAAACTGCCGTAGACGAACAGCATAAGACGAAATGGTCGTTGGAATGGGAATATTGAGCTTGAGATGTCGAACTCCTGTGCGACGCCGTGAAAAAGGCCATGGTAGCTGAACGTAGTAAGTCGTTGTCCACGAAAAACGCCTTGTTGCGTGCTTATCGTGTCCGTTGGAGAAGACGGGGAGTGCAGGTGAAGGGTTTCGTAGATGAGGTTTTTTCCCAAATCGACTGTTGAGTGGGGATATTTGGATAGGGGTCATTATGCATTTCAGGTTGAAGCCGTGAACGTCGTAAATAGCACCATGCAAGAACGCCGGCGCTTAAATTTCATTTGGCGCCTATAACTCAATACTTTCACTGACTGTACAACTTGTCTAGTCTGGCGACGGCATATTCTCAGTGATAACTATCAACGGAAATTCTCAACTGAGCACATTGGGCGCATCTATATCATTGTAGTAATTTTGTTCGTAGAGCACAGTCAACAAACCGGAAAGAGAAGAATTTGAGAGCAAATCGTCACACCAATGCCAAGTGATTCCTCACTGGGAGCCGAGGGGCTGCAACTCCAAGTCTGCCGGGTCCGTCGGCACAGTCAATATACGAATAGTGTTCGTGTGTCCGAGCCCGCCCTTCCAGCCTTGGACCGCAATGATTGTTGTACCGGTCTTGATAATCTTGAGGTCGAGCGCTGATTGGAGGCCGTATCGAATGCGGTTATCAACCTAAGAGACGGGAACGCATCAGTTTTCCATAGTCAGAAGCATCCCCGCTTATCATAACGTACGTCGGTCTGCCATTCAGCACTGGAGATCCCACGAGGCTTGGGATAATGGAAGGGATAGACTCCGCGGTGCAGATGAATCTGTCGGGCGGTCTGCTCGTTTCTTGTCACTGATGGGGATAATTCATTTCGCATCAGAGAAAGTCCAAAAAGGGATAGACAGAAGAAGACGTACCGCAAATGATAGGAACATCGGGCCTGTACTTGGACAACAGACGGGCAGTGTTTCCACTGGTCGAGAGAACAAGGAGAGCTCCAGCATTTTGCTCGAATGCTGCTGCAACGGCGGCCATAGCCACGGTTTCTGGCGTCTCAGTTGGGCGAACTTGGATATTGCGAATTTCGTCGAAGAGCGTTTGATAAGGAATTGCGCGCTCAGCGAGTATACAGGTCTCCGCCATCATAAGCACTGCATATATTTAGTTTTCTATTCTGTAGCAGCCATATTTTGTTCACTCACCGGACTGGATTGGGTAACTACCCTTAGCCGTCTCACCGGACAGCATGACGCAGTCTGCGCCATCAAGCACCGCGTTGGCAACATCGGAAACCTCTGCACGGGTTGGACGAGGGTTATTCTAAGAAAGGCATTAATATTCGGACGCGGACATAGGTCCTGAAGGAACTGACTGTCATGGACTACCATATAGCAGGTCAGCATTCAATTAACCACCAGAGAAGGAAGGCCACACACCTCGAGCATCTGCGTGGCACAGATAACGGGCTTTCCAACAATGTTGCACTTGGCAATCATCATCTTCTGCGCAATGAACACCTGGCTGGCAGGAATTTCAATACCCAAATCGCCACGAGCAACCATGACACCATCGCAAGCCTGAAGAATTTCGTCAAAATTATTCATACCCTGCTCATTTTCAATCTTGACGATAATTTTGATAGCTGCGCCTTCAGCGCCGAGAACCTCACGAATATCATGGACGTCCTTTGCACTACGAATAAACGAGGCAAAGACCATGTCGACGCCATTGCGGACACCGAACTGGAGATCCTTCTTGTCCTTTTCGCTCAAGGCAGGGAGATCAACTGGGGTTTTCGGAAGATTAACGCCCTTGCGAGAAGAAAGGACTCCGTCATTAACCGCACGGACGCGGACATTATTTTGGTCAATCGACAGGACGAGAAGTGATAGAATGCCTAAAACGGGCGATGAGCACATCAGATTTTTCTTTTACAAAATTCTCACCGTCATCAACGTAAATCAACTTTCCTGGGGCAGTGACCCTTGGGAGATTGTGCTATGAAAATTCTCAGAAAAACAAAATAAAGAAAAATTTGGCACATACGTAATCAACGAAGAGGTGCTTGTCGTCACAAGCCTCAGCATAGGCGGGATCAGTCGTAACGGTAAATTCATGTCCACGAGGAATTTTAATCTAAAAAAAATCTCAGTTCGTGTCCCAAAAAGTACATGCGTGAAACTCGGAGGGGTGCACGCCACACACTCAAAATCACGAGGAACCGGCATACGCACATCCATGTTATCCTTCATCAATCCCGTGCGAATCTCGGGGCCTTTCTGTTAAAAACGTATATATAAGAGTAATGCTTCAAGTGTCAGGCGAATGCCCTCTCACCGTGTCGAGAGCGATCGCCAAAGGTCGGCCTGGCTTCGCTGGTAACAAAACACCACTACATCAGCTTATCGCTCTTATCTTACACATATCCAAAACAAGTCTGTCTTACACGCAACGGCCTTTCGGGTGTTGTCAACGACACTTTGGTGATACTCGTACGAACCATGGGAGAAGTTCATGCGGACTACACAAAGAATGGGGTGACATCAATACTACACCCGAAAACAAACGAGGAAGACGACTTGCCAATGTTCATACCCGCATCTCTGAGCTCAGAGAGCCTTTCAACGGTGTTGACTTTTGGGCCTGCACGTCGGATAGGGAGGGACGGGAACAAGATCGTAAGTATCAAACGGTGCCCTCGCAACGAAGCGTCTACACACCGATAGTTGCGATAATAGCAGTCTATTCACCAAATGAAAGAAAGGATTATTATCTCAGGAAAACGTTGCACATAATGAGATCGCGCCGATTTCTCAACCTACCTTACGCAAGTACTTTGTCTCCTCAGAAGGTTCCGGGCCAGTGTGCAGGCTCGACAACCATTGCAAGCGGGATGGAGGGCCTGAAGACATGTTTTGTGTTGAGGATGTAAAACTACGATATATGGAGTAACGATGGGATGGTGTTGGAAGTGCGAAGCGGAACGTTCGCGGGAGGAGGGAATGGAGATAGTGAGCCAACGTGCGAGAGGCTTTTGAAGTGCGGTAGGCTTGACGCGCGCCAGCGCTAACGCGATGGAATCTCTTCCCCAATGTGTCGAATCAACGAATTTCTTCTTCTTCGCACGTTCAACTCTATTTTGCAGAACCGAGGCATCATGATAGTATATTCATTTCATGGAGATAAGTAAGCTCCATATTCGAACAAAGAAATCATAGATGAGAAAACAATACAGTGGGTAGCGAACGTCGAGTGCGATCATGTACCAATCAAGGAAAGACAGATTTTCAACCAGACAAGAAAACACAAAAAAAAAATAGAAAAAATAGACAGTCAGAAAACATCAGAGAAGATCGAGATCCCAGAGAAAATCTCCACCACTGTCCCTATCGTACACTTCACATTCCACCTTCCCCCCGTCCTCATAACACACGCAACTGCCACCCTCCCGTATTCCCACTCAGCCAAGTCCCATCAGCGGCACTCCGCCCATCCGCCCCCGCACGACCATGCATCCCTTCAATCGACACCTCAGGATAGATATGGTCGCACGCAATTGACCTCCCACTATGATATCCCATCCCGTCAGAACCTCGGATGAAGAGCAATGGTAACGCCTGCCCAGGCATAGGTCCCCCATTCTCAGGCCCAGGAATCTCATCGTTCGGCCCTCCTCCTCCTCCTCCATCCGAAGTCGATCCGGAATCACTTGGTCCGTCCCGTCTATTCATGTTCATGTTAATGCTGTCACCTCCCCGTGCGGGTGGCGGCGGCGGCCGCATCATTCCATCTCCGGTCATATGCGCCATGCTTTCTTGGAGGTTCTTGACGATGTCGCTGATGGGCGGCAAGTCGACGATAATGATGGTGTGAAGTGGACCAGAGGGGACGAAGCGTGGCGGTGCTACGATTGTCTGGGGGGTATCTCCGGGATGGTGGTTTGCTCCTGAGGGGCCTGCTTCGCCGACGCTGACTGCTTCACCTGCAATTGGTGCGCCGGCTGTCATTGCATAGGGTGAGACGGATGTAAGAGGACCAGGAGGTGTAGCTTGGAAAATCCGTTGTCGTAAAGGACCGAGATTGCCTAGCCATACCTCAAGTGGTGCGGGTCCCAAGTTTTCCGGGTTCTGATAAAAGAAGTTGGACACTGTCAGTTCGATCGTATGCGGAGCAGGACGATACGCTGGTGCAGTGAATAACGTGGGAAAGGGAGTAATAGGTACTCGTGGGACAGGCGAATTTTGCCCTGAACCATCGAAGAAGGTATATTGGAATTTCGCTACAAAGGAGATCAAGATGCTATTTCATACACAAAAACGATAATGAGCTCACATATTCCGACGATCGTCCAACACAGGTAGTCATCTACCTCGTCTGTCACCACCCTCACACCATCACGCATCTCATCCCTCACGCGCGGGGGACCAAAGATAAGAGGATGTGAAGTGGGCTGCCCTGCACTGCCTGGAGTGGGTGCGCCTGGTATTGACGCTCCTGGAACAGGACTTGCTGCAGACAAGTAGGACCGCGAACCGTCCGGGTTGATGCGCTGCAGTGCGATCTTCTGCATCTGACTGACGGGACCGCCCTCTTCTACAGAGACCTTGCCTTTGTCAACTTTGCGGATGATCAGGGGACTTGTGGTGATGCCCGTGAGGGAATCGACGAGTTGGATTTCTGAGCCATAGGTGACAGGGTGTGGCCCACCAACTGATTATTTGATTAGTGAAAGTACGGGGAGGGAGGACAACAACCGTACCTGGAAGTTGATTGTTGGGGTCCGAGTGGCGACGGGTGACTGTGACGTTAAAGGCGGACCAGGAGAGGTTGCTTGCGCAGAGCTGGGCATGCTCAATGGTCATATACTTGGTACGTACGGTTTGCGAATTAATGCGGTTAAAGAGAGAGACAGGGCCTCCAGCGAGAATGCAGGAGGAGATATTGCGCGTTTTAGCAGTCTTTTTAGAGGGTTTGGAAATGATCGTCACAGGTGCAGAATCGAAAGAGGCCCAGACGCGACCAGGCAGCCCATCGGGATTATCAGCAGTCGAAAGCGTGGGCTCTGCAATATTTAGAGCGAGCTGGAAGCTTTTTGACTTGGCAGTGCCCGCCACATGGAGATACTTGAAGCTAGCGACCATGTTGTTGTCCAAAGAGGATCGCTGCTCGGGCCCTCTGTCGCCACCCTCAGTGACAATACACATGGAGAGGTTTTGGCTCTTGAGCTCGAGGAAGGGAGTCTCGATGCGGACCACTGGGGGAGGACAGAGGAAGCGCTTCTCGCTGCCATAAGACTTTTGGGCCACCGCTGCATGGAGGCAGATAACAGTCGTCATACTCATAACACGTGCGTAGTCCATCACGAGATTCTCGCGAAGGGTTTTCCTAACTTTGCTCTGTTGGGATTCGTCGCCATTCTCGTCGAGCTTGCGCTTGCTTGAAGATGCCTACGCCACCCATCAGACGCGACATTCACGAGCAAAATTGGCAGACATACCTGGGAATCTCTCGCAGATGGTATATGCTCGCCATTGCGGTGATCGACCTGCTGGACCGGCCGCCATTCCTGCGACTGAGTATGATGCGGGGCGCTCGAAACGGTACGGATTGTCGTGGGATCCGGGAGTGGGCGCTCGGGGTTTGAGACAGTCGCGGGAGAGCTTGGATAAGGTGGACGAGAGGGATCGTGTGGGTTTTGAGCTGTATTTGGGATGGGGTTTAGGCTCTGTCTTAAGTTGGAGGTGAAGAAGACGACTGGCGCACCTGGACGATGAAGCTGCTGGTCGTCGTCTAGACGTCTCTGGGACATGCCGTCGTGGTCGTTGTGGAGGCTGTCGATGATGAGAGGAGGAGGGGGAGGAGGAGGATAGGCATGATTTATGATTCTCATCTGAACTCGAGAGGCGTGTGAAGGCAGTCGTGGGAGTGACCCAGTGCTGGGGAAATTTGGCCGACTGCTCGGGCTCTTATAGTTCCGCTGAGAGGTCCACAACCACCCATGCCTGATTATACAAATACCGTTGGCGAGCTGTTGGCGGGCATGTGGCGAGCACATCAACAGTGTCAAAGACGTAGAGAATAGTTGTGTGTCTCCTTGTCTCTCGTCCTCGTCGTCCATCCACTCGGTTCAGCCATTCCCACGAACAACACGTGATGCCGGCAACTTTTTGTCTCTATGTACACCAATGGCAGACGAATACTCCATTCCCATCGCGTCATAACCACGCCCGCGCACTTCCAACCCATCCATTCAAGACCTTCACCCAATGTGGAAGTATTGCAGGTCCATCCAGAGTCACCTCTTTGGCCAGAAACAGCCGTCCAAACCTCTCCCCAGTCTCCTCCTTTGCCTCCCTCTCTTCCGAATCTCGTCTCCGCAAACAGTACCGCGTATACACCGCATCAGCATCCAGTTCTGCAGACTCATCGTCGCTCAACGGGGAAAGACCCATGGGAGAACCCATGCCCTCCAATAATTGAGGCATCTTCGCTTTCAATAACCCAGGAATCTTCTCGGATGCTAAACATAGCCACCTCAGCACCTCGCACATACGCAACCGAACAATAAAAACAACTACTCACAAAACCCAAGCATTCCATACTTGTCTTCCCCATCAATCACCTGTCTCGCGAACTCCTCAAAACTCTCCTCAGCATCATGTATCGTCCGCAGGCCATCATCCTCATCCGGATACGACATCCCGTCTTCCTCATCTAAATCTTCGTGCAACTCGGGCTTCTCTGGATTCACCCAATCCCACTCCGTCTGGGGCTCTGTCAACCGTGAAGGAAAGAACCCCCCAAGACTGAATGGATCCTCCTTTGCTTCCCACGGCGTCGCAAGAGGCGTAGTCTGGCTTGTCGCAGACGCAAAGTAGGTGTTTAGAGAAGTCTGTGCGGTGCGTGACCTTGGGAGTGCACTCGTCATGGCCCGCCTTTCGACCTGCGACAGCGTGTCCAGGTTCTTTGGCGCGGATTTTGAGCGTGATAGCATAGGGTGTAGAGTGTAAGGTTAAGTGTGGAGAAGAGGGTCTGGCGATGTCTCCAACGGGTATTTGAAGGGCTCTGGGCGTCTAAGTGAATCGACGCCAGCTCTGTTTGAGCTACCCTTTTCCTGCTTCCTCCGAAATCGATACGTCTATCGCTCCACTCTTCCCTCTTGTAAAATGAACCCAAATTTGTCTCACTTTTCTCGATAAATCGCTTGTCACTCCAATATTATTCAATTCCATGTCTATTGAATACAATGTGAATCTCCTCTCCGCAAAAATGATAAGATCAACGACTCTCGCCAACAGATCCAGATCGTGATCGGGTGCTTTCGATCCGTCCATACTTTGCTCCGTCCAATCTTCTTCCGCTCGCGCGACCCTCTCGACATTATATTCCTCCTTCCGCACCCGCGTCTCCGTCTGCGGCCACGTCCGTCTTCGCTCAGTCCCTCGGAACACCCAGGCAGAATCAACCCGTCTGGCACCGAATAAGTCGCGAGAATTACCATGAAACAACCACCACATTTCAGTGACAGACTTGCATATTCTGAATCAGATGCTCCCATCTTCATCCGTTCCAGTAATCCCCTGACTCACTGAAGAACTTCCCATACATATTACAT
>Ga0157379_10003684_pt1 | contig 13026 bp, 13 predicted proteins | sample S25metaG_FD_121802 | JGI IMG/M metagenome (GOLD analysis project Ga0157379, IMG submission 121802) | Switchgrass rhizosphere microbial communities from Kellogg Biological Station, Michigan, USA - S2-5 metaG | ecosystem: Host-associated > Plants > Roots > Rhizosphere > Soil | place: USA... | reverse complement strand
GCCTGGCACTGATCGCGATCATCGGTGCATTCATTTGGCTTGGGCCGGTCGCGATCCTGCTCGCCACCCATGCCGGCGTTTTCGCCACCATCGCGACGTTCAACAGCAAGATGGCGGTCGTCACCTTTGGCGGCGCCTATGCCGTGCTCGCCTATATGGCCCAGCAAGCGGTTGAGCACTATCACTGGCTGAAACCGGGCGAGATGCTGGTGGGCCTGGGTTTTGCCGAAACGACACCCGGCCCGCTCATCAGCGTCGTCGAATTCGTCGGCTTCCTCGCGGCGTGGCGCGCGCCCGGCGCGCTACCCCCGACCGTCGCCGGCTTCCTCGGCGGCTTTCTCGCCATGTGGGCGACGTTCGTGCCCTCCTTTCTCTGGATCTTCCTCGGCGGTCCCTATGTCGAGGCGCTGATCGGCAACAAGACGCTCAATGCCGCGCTCTCGGCGATTACGGCCGCGGTGGTCGGCGTCATTCTCAATCTCGCAGTCTGGCTGTCGCTGCACACGCTGTTCGGTGTCGTCGCTGCGGTGCGGGTCGGCATCCTCGTGCTCAATCTGCCGTCGTTCGTCACCATCAACTGGCCGGCACTGGTGCTTTCGCTTGCCGCCGTCATCGCCATGTTCCGTTTCAAGGCTGGCATGCTGCCGACTTTGGCGGCTTGTTCGGCGGCCGGTGTCGCCTACTATTTCCTGATCGGCTCGCCTTGAAGGACACGACGTGACCCAGGTCGGTTTTTTCGCAGGCACCGGCATGCCCGATCCCGGCTGGTGGGAGGCGCTGTGGCCGGAGCCGGCGAAGGTCCTGGCGCAAATCGGTCTGCGCCAAGGCATGGATGTCATCGATCTCTGTTCCGGCGACGGCTGGTTCACCGTCCCGATCGCGCGCCTCGCCAACCACGTCATCGCCATCGACATCGACGCCAAGCTGCTGGCGCTCGCCAAGTTGCGCGCCGCGGCGGCGCACGTCGCCAACTGCGCGTTCATCGCTGCCAACGCCTATGACATCGCAGCCGTCGTCACAGCACGCGTCGACCTGGTGTTCCTGGCCAACGCCTTTCACGGCGTGCCGGATCGCCCGCGCCTGGCCAAGGCCGTCGCGGCGGTGCTGAAGCCGGGGGGCCGTTTCGTGATCGTCAACTGGCACGCACTGCCGCGCGAAGAAACCCAGATTCTTGGCGAGCCCAGAGGTCCGGCGACCGAGCAGCGCATGACGCCCGAACAAACCGCGCGCGGCGTGACGCCGTCGGGCCTGCGCCTGCGTGAAGTGGTGGAATTACCGCCCTATCACTATGGATCTGTGTTCGAGAAAGCGACTACGCCGGACTAGGAAACATGCAGCCAGGCCAGGCGTTCTTCGGGAAAGATGTGCCCGGTCGGCTTCAGGTCGGCGGCACGATCAAAGGCGCCGACATGGTAATGCGCTTCATCGGGATAGCGCGCATTCTCGCAAGTGAGTGTCGAACCGCAGCGCGCGCAGAAGCCGCGTTGCACGCCCGGCGAGGACGCGAATTTGGTGATCTCGCCCTTGGTCGCTGTCACTGCCGTGTGATTGAACGCGACGAACACCGAGCCCGGCGCGCCGCTATGCTTGCGGCAGCTTTGACAGTGGCACCACAAGACCCAGTTGGGCTTGCCGCTGGCGCGAAACCGCACCGCGCCGCACAGGCAGCCGCCGTCAAATGCCTCGCTCATGCCGCGATGATCGGTGATTGGCCATTCGCGGTCAATCGCACGGCCGCCAAACATTGCACGCTTGTCATGGCCCGCAACAGCGGGCCGATCTCTTATCTTCAAGAAGTGTCTGTGCGAAACTCGTCGCCAGACTGACAGGCTTCAACTGGATGGCCCGGACTGCCGGGCCATGACAACCCGAGGAACTCGACAACCAAGGAGCTCTCCCATGTCCCAAGCGCTCGATCGCCGCCAATTCTTCGAAGGTTCCGCGCTACTCGCCATGGCCTCGGTCGCCGCGACGCTGCCAGCCGGCGCCGCCGAAGCGATGCCACCCGCCGCTGCCGTCACGCCAGCACCCTATGAAGTCAAGCCGATGCCGTTCGACGTGAATGCGGTCAAGGGCCTCTCCGCGAAACTGCTGACCAGCCACTACGACAACAACTACACCGGCGCGGTGAAGCGGCTGAATGTGATCGGTGCCCAACTCGCGAGCCTCGACTGGGCGACGGCACCGGGCTTTCTGATCAACGGCCTCAAGCGCGAGCAGTTGATCGCGATGAATTCGATGATCCTGCACGAAAGCTATTTCGCTGCGCTCGGCGGCGACGGCGGCGAACCCAAGGGCGCGCTCGCCAAGGCGATCCAGCGCGACTTCGGCTCGCTCGAGCGCTGGCGCGCCGAGTTCAGCGCCATGGGCAAGGCCGAGGGCGGCGGCTCGGGCTGGGTGATCCTGGCGCAGTCGCCGCGCGACAAGCGCCTCGTCAATTGCTGGGCCGCCGATCACACCACGACGCTCGCTGGCGGCCATCCGGTTCTCGTGATGGACATGTATGAGCACGCCTACCAGATGGACTACGGCGCCAAGGCCGCGGCTTATGTCGATGCCTTCATGGCCGGCATCCGCTGGGAGAGAGCGCGCGAGGCCTACGAACGTTTGTGATACATGTGTGCAGCCAATGATGCGGAGGGGAGTCCTGTCATGACATCGACCACAAGCACGGTTATCGCGCGGCCCGCGCTCGACTTCTACACCTGGATCGCAATCGCCTGCCTACTGTCCGCCTTCCTGGGCTTCCTGCCGACCTACTGGTCACCGCTCGTCGCGGGCCAGTTTGCCGCGCACCCCGTGGTGCATATGCACGGCATTGCCTTCTTCAGCTGGACGATCTTCGCGCTTGTGCAAACCTCGCTCGTTCCCGCCGGCCGCGTGGCGCTGCACCGCTCCGTCGGGCTCGCCGGCATCTCCTTCGCAACGCTCCTGACCGTGCTCGGATTGCTCGCCGCGCTGAACAGCCTGCTCGGAAGCATCAAGGTCGGTCGCGCCTACGACGCAGAAGCCTTCCTGATCGTGCCGCTCGTCATCATCGCGACCTTTGCCGTTCTCTTCACGCTGGCGATCGCAAATATCAGGCGGCCGGAATGGCACAAGCGGCTGATGCTGATGGCGACCGTATCGGTGTTGAACGCGCCGCTGGCGCGGCCGCTCCTGACCTGGGTGTGGCCGCTCAGCGGACCGACCGACGTACCGCCGGTATGGATCAACGTGCCGGCCTGTTGGCTGAGTTACCTGCTGATCGTCGCCGCCATGGTCTATGATTGGCGCACGCTCGGCCGGCCGCACCGGGTCTATCTCATCGCGTTTCCGGTGCTGGTCATCCTCGCCTGGGCGGTTGTGCCGATCAGCGCGACGCAAGGATGGCACGTCATCGCCAGACACTATGCGCTGTTGGCGGGACCGCTCGCCGGCAGTTGACCGCCATGTGCGGGCGCTTCACCAACCAATATACTTGGCGCGAGCTGCACGCGCTCTACATGCTCTCGATCGGCTTCGAGCAGAACCAGGCGTGGGAGCCGAAATACAATATCGCGCCGACGATGCAGATCCCCGTCGTGTTGCGCGAAGGTGGGACGCGCCGACTCGCGCTGATGCGCTGGGGCCTGGTGCCGTCCTGGTCGCGAGAGATCGGCAAGTTCTCCACCTTCAACGCGCGCGCCGACGGCGTTGCGAACAAGCCGATGTTCCGCGGCGCATGGCAGGCGGGACAGCGCTGCATCATCCCGGCGAGCAGTTTTTTCGAATGGCGCAAGCCCGACAAGCAGCCCTTCGCGATCGCGCCCGGCAACAAGGGCGCGATGGCGTTCGCGGGCTTGTGGGACACGTGGCGGCCGAAGGGCGGCGGCGAGAGCTTGCGCTCCTGCACCATCATCACCTGCGCGCCGAATGACCTACTGGCACCTATCCATGACCGCATGCCGGTGATCCTCGGCGAAGAAGACTGGGCCAAGTGGCTTGGCGAAGAAGCGGCGAACGAGAACGAGCTCCTCGCGCTGTTGAAGCCCTTCGCCGCCGAGCGCATGGCGCTTTGGCCGGTCGGAAAGGCCGTCGGCAACGGGCGGAACGAAAGCGCGACGCTGATCGAGCCGGTGAGCGTTTGAGTGTGCCTTCCATCCTTCGACCAGCTCATCCTTCGACAAGCTCAGGATGAGGATTTAGCTCAGACCCTCATCCTGAGCTTGTCGAAGGAAAGGATGAGCTTGTCGTGCTTCGGCAGGCTCAGCATGAGGACTTGGCTACTGCTCCACCGTATAGCCGGAATCGCGCCAGGCCTTCATGCCGCCGTCGAGCGCGGTGGCGCGGTTGAAGCCGAGCTCGCGCAAGGTGGCTGCCGCCAGCGTCGAGATCTTGCCGAACTCGCAACAGGTGACGATGCGCAAAGTCGGATCGGGAAATTCCTCGTTCACCCGCAGCTCCAATTGACCGCGCGGCAGGTGGCGGGCGCCTGGAACGTGGCCGGCGGCGAAGGCGTCCTTCTCGCGCACGTCGAGCACCACAAGATCGTTGGCGCGCTTGGCGATCTGCAGGTTGAGCTCGGCGAGCGCCATGAACGGCACGGCGGCTGCGGCTTCCGCCAACAGTTGCGTGACCGACTTCGCACCGCTCATGTTGATGCGCAGCGCTTCGGTCAGATGCGTCGGCGCCGACAGGTTCAACGTGCGCATCATTTCGACGAAACCGGCGCGCTCGGTCTTCTTGAGGCGCGGATTGTCGCTGAGTTCGGCGCCGATGGTTGAATGGCTGCGCCCTTTATATTCATGCGCCGGAAAGACTTTCAGCGCCGGGTCGAGTTTCAGCACGCGACCGAACAGGCTATCGAACAATGCGTTGGGATCGCCGGTCGGAAGATCGGTGCGTCCCGTCCCGCCGATCAAGAGCGTGTCGCCGGTAAAGACCCGGTCGGCGGCGACGAGGCACATTGAATCAGCGGTGTGGCCGGGCGTATGCAGCGCGGTGAGGCGGAGCGTGCCGACGGCAAGCATCGAGCCGTCGTCGAGGCGCAAATCGGCGAACGGCGCCGGACTGTCGCGGTGCATGACGACGGGAACGTGCAGCAGCTGCGCCAGTTGGCGCGAAGCCGAAAAGTGGTCGGCATGGGTGTGCGTATCGATGACATAGCGGATGGTGAGGCCGTCGCGCGCGGCGATGGCGCGATAGCGGTCGATCAAACGAATCTCGGGATCGATCAGCGCGCCGGAAAAGGTTTCCGAACAGCCGATGACATAGGATTGGCAACCGCCAACGGCAAATTGTTCGAAGATCATGCCGCGCTCCCACCCGGTGCGACGATGATTCCCTCACGCCTCCCGAAATGCAATACGGCGTAACGGGTTACCCTTTGGCGAGACGCGAGGGCGGACCGCAAACATTAAGCCGCTCTTAAGCGTGCCGGGCGATAATCCGCAGGCGTTTACTTGACGACGTAAAGAACAGCCGAGCGGCAGAACGGTCCGGGGTTATGCATCCGTTACGGCAGATCAACATCGTGCTCGGTCGCATGGGACCGACACTGGCGACCTGCGTGCTGACCGGGGTTGCCGTAATCGCCGCGCTGGGCACGCTCTGGCTGATCGCCGCCGCCGGTGGCCCGCCGGTGACCGGGGTCGTCATCTGGATCGCCTCTACGGTCACTGTCGTCGTCGCGGCCCCGATCATTCTCTATTCGCAGCACATGATCGGGCGACTGCGCGCCTCGCGCCGCGCGCTCAAGGATTTGACGTCGCGCCTGGCCGTCGCCGTCGATCACGCCGAACAGGCCAATCGCGCCAAGTCGGCCTTCCTGGCCAACATGAGCCACGAACTGCGCACGCCGCTCAACGCCATCATCGGTTTTTCCGAGATCATCCGCGATCAGCATATCGGCCCGGTCGGCAGCGTACGCTATCAAGCCTATGCCGGCGACATCCATGCGAGCGGCGCGCACCTGCTCAAGATCATCAACGACGTGCTCGATCTGTCGAAGATCGAGGCCGGCAAGATGGCGATCGACGATGCGACGGAATTCGATCTGCGCGATGCCGTCGCCGCCGCGCTGCGCATGGTGCGCCGGCTCGCGGAGAAGGCGCAAGTTGCGCTCACGACGGAACTGCCCCCTTCGGGCGTGCACCTGGTCGCCGTCGAACGCATGGTGGAGCAGATGCTGATCAATCTGCTGACCAACGCGATCAAATTCACCCCGCCGGGCGGCAGCGTGCGCCTCGTCGGCACGCTCGGCGTCGACGGCACTTGTATCCTCACCGTGCACGATACCGGCGTCGGCATGACCCAGGGCGAAGTGGCACGCGCGCTCGTTCCCTTCGGGCAGATCGAAAACGTGATGAGCCGAACGCATAGCGGCACCGGCCTTGGGCTGCCGCTCTCCAAAGCCATGATCGAACTGCATGACGGCAGCCTGCGCATCGAAAGCGTGCCGCAGGCCGGCACCGCGGTCAGCCTGATCTTCCCGCCGGACCGCGTCGTCCGCGCGCCGGCGCAACTGCGCGCCTAGCCATGCCACGCATAGCCCTTCTCGCCTGCCTCGCGACATTTCTCCACCTGGCCGCGGCGCATGCTGCGGCCGAGAGCGGCTTCGAACTATGGCGCGCAGGCAAATATGAAGACGCGATCGCATCCGGCCTTGGCGACAAGACACCCGCCGGCGCGACGCTGGCCGCGCGCGCGGCGCTGTCGCTACTGATGCTGCGCATTCCGCCCTGCCTGGCCTGCGTCACGCGCGCCGAACAGCTGGCCCGCGCCGCGATCAAGGCCGATCCCAAGTCGCCCGCGGCGCACATCTATCTCGCCGTCGCCCTTGGCTACGAAGCGCGCATCGTCGGTGCGCTGGCTGCGGCGCGCGACGGACTGGCGCGCCAATCGCGGTTGGAACTCGACACCGCGCTCGGTGCGGAGCCGCAAAACGCGCTTGCGCTCGCGACGCTGGGCGGCTGGCACATCGACACGGTGCGCATCGCCGGCGGATTTCTGGCCAGTCTCACCTTTGGCGCGACGCGCGAGGAGGGCATGAAGCAATTCGCCGCCGCCCTGGCGCTCGCGCCGGACGATCCGGTGATCGCCTATCAATATGCGCTCGAGCTTGCGAGCTATGATGCGAGCCGCTATCGCGCGCTGATCACGACCACACTCGCGCGCGCGGCGGCCGATGCGCCGCGCTCCGCGTTCGAGCAGCAATCCTGTCAGCGCGCCGCCACGCTGCTCAATGTCCTGAAGACGCAGGACGCCGCGACCTTTGCCCGCCAGGTGCGACAATTCATGGGAATCGCGGAATAGGCAGGCAGCGCCGGCACTTCAGCCGTCCGGCCGCCCGCTCTCGAGCATCTCGCCAGCCAGGCCGGCGCGGATGCGCCCGCGCAGCAACCCGGCGCAGAGCCAGATGAGGAAGCCCGCGCCCGCCACCGCGAGACCAAGCGTGATCCAATCGCCCATGTCGAGCACCTGATAGGCGCGATAGGTGCCGCCGAACAGCGACTCGCGCGGCTTGGCGCAGGCAATCGCTTCCAGCACCGCCGTCCACGACAGGCCGACGAGCACGATCCACGCCAGCCGCGGTTCGAGCCACACCGCGCCGAGCGCGAAGAACAAAATCACCAGGGCGGGAAACACGCCATCCTTTTCCACATAGGGCAACGCGAACAGGGCCATCGAGGAGAGCAGCACCAGGAATGTAAAGAGCAACAGCCGCGGCAGCGGATTGGGAAAGTCATGCACCTGGCGCGCGGCGAGGCCCGTATGCACCGCGCCGGCCACCGCGGCATAATTCTGCGGCGTGCAGAACAGGATCAACACCGTGCGCCAGCCATTCGACAGCGAGATGGTATGCAGCAGCGGATGAAAATGCGCCCGGGCCACGCTGTTCCACGCGATCGTCTGCTCGGCGCTGGTTTCGGCGATCAGCCCGGCACCGGCGAGGCCGAAGCGGCCGGCAAGCCGGCTGAGCGTCGCCGTCACCTGGTGCGCCAGCTTGAGGCGCGTGTCGGTCATCTCCGCTACCGCCGCCACCGCGTCGAGGCGAAAGCGCAGCGGCAGGCGGTTGCCGAACATGATCATGACGACGACGAGGCTGACGAGGAAGAGACCGGCGGTTGCCGCCGCGGTCCATTCCAGCGCCGGCTGGATGCTGGCGACGCTCCCCGTCATGGCGAGGACGAAAGCCAGCAGCGCCGCGACGATCAAGCCGGTGATGGCAAAGAGCAGCGCGACGTTGGCGAGCACGACGGGATTGGTGGCGATGGGGATGGCGATTTCCCAACTGAGCGCGGATGCGCGCGACGGATCGGCCATGGTGCTGCTGCCTTGACTACTCAAGCCGGTTCGCCCCGCCGCGCCGAACCGGCCGCGCCATCATAGCCACGGCAAAGTTTAGTGGAAAGATTTTTTCGGCGCCCGGTCGCCAGATCCTCCAGTCTCCATCGGGAGCGAGCTGTTCGTCGCGTGCGTAGCGATACCAGTCGTCAAGCAGGAATTCGGCATCATCGTCACTTAGACGGTGCTGGAAGTCTGTTCGGTCCTGCGGGCCCAACGACTTCAGAAAGCTGTTGCGCAAGCTTTTCGCGGACATCTTTCGGCTTCCTCGCGGCCTTCGTGGCGCGCGCATTGTCGCGCTGCATCTCCAAGATGATCAGCTCTTTGAGCGTGCGCTGAAACTTTTGCAGGGTCTCGGCATTCTTGTTGAAACGAGCGATTTCGGCTGGCTTCGCCGTGCCGGCGAAAGTTTCAACGGCTTTGAGCTGCGTCTTCAGCTGCCTGAACAATTTGTGCACCATCTCGTCTATCCATTTCGAATCGATGTCTTCTGGTTTGATTTCGCGAAGCGTGCTCGCAACCTCGTCCGCTTCCGCGTCGCTCATCTGGAGCGGTCCGGGTATTCGGCTCATGTTCGTTGCGACACAATTGTGGGGATATAGCGCAATTGGCGATTTGACCGTTGCGGTTCAAGAGGCGCCTGGGTTTTTACGAAAGAAATTTCAGAAAATATTTCCGCGCGCGAAGTTATCCTGCAGAGCGCGAGAATTTTTCGCCGCGCGCCGCGAAAAACGCCAACGATTTGTTGGATAAGAATCTGAAGACGGAAGTCAGAAATCAGATTCACCCGATCTCCGTATTCCGTAATCTGTCTACTGCCACCTGGGTCCCCTTCCCTCGCGGCGCGTCGCGCCGCTCGCCGGGGATGACACGTGGCACCGCCCCGTTGTCATTCCCGGCCGAGTGAAGCGCAGCTTCACGAGGGGAAGGGAACCCAGGTGTCGCAGGATAAAGAGTAGGTATCATAGAGCCGCCCCGCACTTGTGCTAAGCTGGCGGTTTCCGACTGGGGCTCGACATGCATCATCTTCCACCCAATGCGATCTACTTCCTCGTGCCGATCGGGCTGGCGGTGCTCGCCATCTACTTCATCCCGCTGGCGCGCATCGTGCACCGTACCGGCTACAGCGCCTGGTGGGTGCTGCTGACGCTGGTGCCGTTCGGCAATATCGTCGGGTTGTGGATTTTGGCTTTTGCGCGCTGGCCGGCGCTCGGCAAGTCGCCGCAGTAGCGCGGCGCACATTACCGCCGTTTAAGACTTGAAAATTGCGCGCAATCGCCGGGCGTAGCCGGGCGCGTGCGGCGACGATACGACGCAAAGCCTTGATTGTGCCGCAAATATGGGCGACGAACGCGTCGAATGGCTGACCGCAACCCGCTCGACCACATTTCGGAAAACCTGCAGGCGCTGCTCGACCATTTCGTCCGGCAGCGCCGGGCCTATGTCCCATTGGCAACCGTCGTCGGCATCGCGTTTGTCGTGCCGGCGCTATTGCTCTTCCTGTTGCCGACATTCCTGTCATGGCTGGCGCCGCCGCTCGACATGACGAAGGATCTGTATGCGGTCAACCGGCCGATCGCCTTTACCTTCCTGGATGCGGCCGGCCACGAAGTCGGCCATCGCGGCGCGCTCATCGGCAAGCGCCTGACGCTCGAGCAGATGCCGGCCTACCTGCCCGCCGCCTTCATCGCGATGGAGGATCGCAATTTCTATTCCCATCGCGGTTTCGACATTCGCGGCCTGACGCGCGCCATGTGGACGAACTTTCGCGCCGGCCATGTGGTGCAGGGCGGCTCCACCATCACGCAGCAGACCGTCAAGATCGTCTTCCTCACCCAGAAGCGCACGCTGAGCCGCAAGCTCGACGAGTTGATGGACGCCGCGGTGCTGGAAAAGTCGCTGTCGAAAAAACAGATCCTGGAACTCTATCTCAACCGCATCTATCTGGGCTCGGGCGCCTATGGCGTGGACGGTGCGGCGCGGGTCTATTTCAACAAGTCGGCCCAGGAGCTGAGCTTGCCGGAAGCAGCCATGCTGGCGACGCTGACGCGCGCGCCTTCGGCCTTCTCGCCACGCCGCGACCTGCCCAAGGCGCAGGCGCGCACCAATCTAGTGCTGCGCACCATGGTGGAAACCGGCGCGATCACCCAGGCCGAGGCCGATGCGGCGCGCGCCCATCCCGCGGCCATCACCGATCACGGCAGCACCGATGCGCGCAATTACTATTTCGACACCGCCGCGGATGAGGCCCGCCGCCTCGCCGCCAAGGATGGCGAGCCGCCCAATGTCGATCTCATCGTGCACACGACATTGGATCCCAAGATCCAGGACGCCGCCCGCAGCGCCGCGGTGCGCGTCCTCGCCAAGAGCGGCCACAAGGTGCATGCGAGCCAGGCCGCGGTCGTGGTGATGAAACTGGATGGCGCGGTGGTGGCCCTGGTCGGCGGCACCGACTATGACGAAAGCACTTTCAATCGCGCCACGCAGGCGCATCGCCAGCCCGGCTCCGCCTTCAAACCGTTTGTCTATTTGGCGGCGCTGGAAAGCGGGCTGACGCCATGGGACACGCGCGCCGACGAGCCCGTCAACATCAATGGCTGGACGCCGACCAACTTCGGCGGGCGCACCTATGGCACGCTGACGCTGGCCGATGCCATCGCCCATTCGGTCAACACCATCACCGCCAACCTGGCGCAGGAAATCGGCGTTAGCGCGGTGATCCAGGCGGCGCAGCGCTGCGGCATCGACTCGCCGCTCGCGGAGAACGCGTCGCTGGCGCTTGGCACATCCGAAGTGACGCCGTTGGAGCTGACCCGTGCCTATGGCACCTTTGCGAGCGGCGGGGTCAAGGTCTATCCCTATTTCGTCACGGAAGTGGACGATCATGGCGGCAACGTTTTGTACCGCCGCACGCCGCCGCAAAATCAGGAACGCATCGTCGCGAGCCATGTGAACAAGGACCTGGTGGCGATGCTCTATGGCGTCGTCACCGAAGGCACCGGACGTGCCGCGGCCATCGCCGGACATGAAGCCGGCGGCAAGACCGGCACGACGCAGGATTTCCATGACGCCTGGTTCGTCGGCTTCACCGCCGACTATGTGGCGAGCGTGTGGATCGGCAATGACGACTCCACCCCGATGAAGGGCGTCACCGGCGGCTCGCTGCCCGCCAGCATCTGGCATGCGGTGATGACGGTGGCGGAGAAAGGTCTGCCCGCGACGCCGCTCGACAAGTCGCCGCCGGAAGCGCCGGTGGACTCCTCGATCTTCGCCAGCGGCGACACCTACACGCCGTCATCGGGCGATGATGAATCCGGCGGTGGCCATTACAGCGTCGATGCCGAGCATCCCCCACCGGAAACCAGCGGCGACGATCACGCGAATTTCTGGGACTGGCTGTTCAACCGCCGCGGCCGCGACGCCGAAGGCCGCCCCGCCGTCCCGCCGCACGACACCGACCAGGACGAGTCGAACTAGTTCTCGCCGTGCCGCTTTGCGATTTCCGGCTCGTGCTGGCCGGGGAAGCTTCTTTGTTTCTTCTTCGTTCCAACTATCCTTCTGCCCTTCCCGTTCGTCTTTGGACATGATGCAGGGATGAGGAGGCCGGTATGGCTGGGAAAGACGATGCGTTTCGGGTGCAAGGCAACGTCCGCCGCCCGTGGCGCGACTATCTGGATTCGCTCACCGCGCTGCGACCGGACCTGCACCGTTACTGTGTGCGGCTGACCGGCAATGTGTGGGACGGCGAGGATTTGGTGCAGGACACGCTGGTGCGCGTCTTCAGCCTGCTCGGCAAGATCGACGCCGATCTGGAGAATCCTAAAGCCTATCTGATCCGCACCGCCACCAATCTGTGGATCGACCGCGTGCGGCGCGCGGCGCGCGAGCAGGCGCTGCTGGAACTCGAACGCGCGGAAAGCGCGCAAGTCGAGGCGACCGATGGCGATGATGCCCGGCCGGCCGCCAAGGCGCTGTTCGCCGATCTGCATCCCCAGGAACGTGCCGCCATCGTGCTGAAAGAGGTGTTCGACCTGTCGCTTGATGAAACCGCGGCCCTGCTCCACACGTCGAGCGGCGCGATCAAGGCGGCGCTCAATCGCGCCCGCGGCCGCCTCGCCGATCGGCGCGCGGCTGCCGGCTTTGCCGCGCCGCGCGAACTGGTCGAAAAGTTCATGCTTGCGTTGCGCGCCAAGGACCTTGAGGGACTGCGGGCGCTTTGCGCGGCCGACCTTACGGTCGAGCTGGTCGGCGGTGCCGAGCTCGAAGGCTTCGACAACAGCCGCATGTTTTTCGAGCACGCCCATATGGAGTTGCCGATCCCCGGCTTCGGCACCAAGCCGCGCTGGGAGCTCACCGAGTATCACGGCGAACCCATCGTGATCGGCTATCGCACACTAGACGGCAGCGAAGGCCTGAACGAAATCCATCGCATCGAGGCGGCGGAAGGGCGGATAGCCCGGGTGCGCTGCTACTGTTTCACGCCGGATGTGCTGCGCACCGTCGGCGGCGAACTCGGCATCAGGGCGCTCGCCAGGCCCTACCGCAGCCCAGGGTAAATCCGCGTACGACCTGGTTCTGGTAAATCGCAAGTGGGTCGGACGCATCCATGCACGGCACATTCCCTGCCATGATCTGGGGTACGCAGGAGGGGCGCCATGATGCGAGCGAGAATTGCGGCCGCGCTCTTACTGTGCGTGTGCGCGAGCGTTGTGCCGGCCG
>Ga0157379_10003679_pt1 | contig 13036 bp, 13 predicted proteins | sample S25metaG_FD_121802 | JGI IMG/M metagenome (GOLD analysis project Ga0157379, IMG submission 121802) | Switchgrass rhizosphere microbial communities from Kellogg Biological Station, Michigan, USA - S2-5 metaG | ecosystem: Host-associated > Plants > Roots > Rhizosphere > Soil | place: USA... | reverse complement strand
CTCAGATATGAGCGCATCGGCATTATCGGGCAGCCGCGTGTCGGCGTGCAGAAATAACAGAACATCGCCTCGTGCGACCGCACGACCCGCGTTCATCTGCGCGGCGCGCCCGCGCTCTGCGGCAAGCACGCAGTCGGCAAGGCGCCGGGCCAGCGTACGTGTACCGTCCCGGCTCCCGCCGTCCACAACGATCACCTCGGCACCACGGTCGCGATAGGGCGCAAGTGCAGCCAGCGCAGCTTCGATGCCGGCGGCTTCATCCAGCACGGGCATGATGATGGATAATGCTGTGCCGCTCATTCGGCTGCTTCTTTCAATGCGCCGCCACAACTCGAGCCTTGCCCGGCTGTGCACCCATAGCAGTGGCCTGCGACACGGATGGGATTGCCCTCGATCGTACCGTCGAGCAAATCGGCCAGGTGCACGCGGTGGTGCGGGCCGCGCGCCATTGGCAGGTCTAGCATCTGGTTGAAGTCGCAGTCATAGACATAGCCGCGCCAATCCACCGAAATCAGATTGCGGCACATGACGCCGCCGAGATTGGCGTCAAGATGGGCATCCTGCAGAAGCCCAAGATAGCTTTCGAATTCGCCGTTGGTCACGAGTGTTGAGCCGAAACGTTGAATAGGCATGTTGGCGAGGACATAAAGCTTGTTGAACACGATGCCGTATTGTTCACCGAGCACGCGCTTGTAGTCAGCCTCGAGCGTGGCCTGCGCCGGCGGAAGCGACGGACCCTGCGGATTGTAAACAAGATTGAGTATGAGCGATGGATGACGGCCGTAGTCGAGCGCGTTCAGGCGCTTGAGGCCACGGACCGAACCGTCGAAGACACCTTTGCCGCGCTGCCGCTCGACATTGTCTTGCAGATAGCATGGCATCGACGCGACGATCTCGACGCGCTCGCGCGCCAGAAATTCTGCGGTGTCTTCCTGGCCCGGCTGTTCGAGAACGGTGAGATTGCAGCGGTCCATGACTTTGACGCCGAGTTTGCGTGCTTCGTGCACCAGCCGGCGAAAACTCGGATTAAGCTCCGGCGCGCCGCCGGTAATGTCGAGATTTGAAATCCTTTGACGCCGAAGAAATTCCAATACCAGGTCAGCGATGTCGCCCGGCATTTCCTCGGTTCGCGTGGGGCCGGCATTGACGTGGCAATGGAAACACGACTGGTTGCAGCGATAGCCGACATTGACCTGCAATGTTTCCAGCCTGCCGCGGCGGATCGCCGGAAAGGAAATCTGCTCGAGCAGTGGAAGCATATCGCGCATTGATGGCCTCGATCGCGCAACTTGCCATGAAGCGTGCACTGGCGTCATCCCGGCCGGAACGGCAATCAAAGAAATGTGAGAAACCCTGCAGGGTTCATCGTGCCAGCGCGGTTGTTACCGGAGATGCAATGCCGATACGACCGTAGCCTGGCAGCTTCAGGCCGGGGTAGCGCAGGTCGAGACCGGCCACCAGGCCCAGGACATTCAGTTCGATGCCTTCGATCCAGCCGACCTTGATGCCGGCATAACCATTGAGATTGATCTCCAGACCGGTGCCGCTATCAGTCCAGCCGGCATAAAAACCATGGCGAAAATCGCGCCCGATGGCATTCGGGGGCAATGCCACGCCAAGCTCCGGTACCGTGCGCAGGATCGCAGCGGTGAAGCTGTTGCTGTTCGGGCCCGGCCAGATCCGGTAATCGCCGGTCTGCGCGTAGTCGTAGGCCTTCACGGTCTTTTCGATGCGCGGGATCAGCGTCTCGGCCTCCGTGCCGGTGATATCCGCGAGCATGACGGGCTTGTTGCCGTACCAGAGGCCGTCAGCCGGCCAGTTATTGAGACGCACGGGCTCGCCCCAGCCGACCACGTCATAGCGTGTCCAGCGCTTTTCATCCGCGCGCTTGAGCACGATCCAGCTGTGCACAGAGAAAACGCCCTTCCAGGCGCCGGCGGTGCCGGTGAAAATAACGACGCGCGCGGGAGCAAAACTGGCCGCTGCCGGCAGCATGCCGGTGCTCGACCAGTTCGCATCGCGCCACGAGCGCGGGTCATTGCCGACCGCGTAAACGGCAGCACGGGCGAGGATAGGTGCGAGGAACAGGAGAAAGAAAACAAGCATGAGAGTCTTGCGGCGTCCGGGTGGTTGGGGGAACGGCATGGCCCGTCAACTATAGGCGCTTTCCGGCCTAAAAGTGGCGACTAACGCCCCTGTGAACGTAGACGCTAACGCCGTGCTGCCATCGCAACGGCAACAAGAAAGCGGCTGCCGGCACGCGAAAGATCATCAAAAGTCAGGCGCCGCCGCTGACCCGGGCGCCGGGCAAATCGTGCAACGGGCGGCACGTGGACGAAACTTGCAATCCGTGGACCGTCGCGCACCGCTGCTTCGGCCGCGCGCCAGCAGAGATAGTTGCATAGATAGCGTCCCGCATCACGGGAGATGACGAGCGGGATACGCGCGGTCCGGCTGGCAGCGAACAGATGTCGCGCCCGAGCGGGCAGGGTCATAGCCGACGGTCCGCCTCTGACGATCGCATGACGGCGCAGCGATTGTCCGGATACATCGGGAAGAAGCGCCAACGCATTTCGCGCGCGCGTTTCGATGCGCAACGTCTTTGCGCGCGGTGCAAGTCCGAACATCAGCAGCGCATCCGGCTTGTGTCTGGCGATCAGTTTTGGCAGGTCGCGATCGACGGCTTCGTAGCTTGTCTTGAAAACATGCGGGACGATCGTCACGCCGGCGAGCGCCGGCCGGCGCATGCGAGCAAGCCGTTCAACCAACGGTCCCGTCGGATTGAATGGCGCGCCCGGAAACGGCCCGAAGCCGGTAATGAGAACGGTAGTCATACGCCCAGCAGCGCCGCGATCTCTTCCACGGCAAGGGTCGGCGCGAGCTTGCCCGCCGCGACCTGGGTCTCTACCTGCCGCAACTTGGTGCGTACCGAGGCGTCGCTGCGCAGGCGCGCGGTGAGACGTCCCTCCAGCATGGTCCACATCCATTTCACCTGTTGTTCGCGCCGGCGCGTTTCCAGTTCGCCAGACCCAGTCATTTTCTTCTTGTGTGCAAGAACCTGAGTCCACAATTCGTCGATCCCGTTTTGCGTCAGCGCCGAATAGGTGATCACCGGAGGCGACCAGGTCGACGATTGCGGTGTCAGGATATTGAGCGCAGCGCGATAGTCCGCCGCCGCCCGGCGGGCGCGCTCGATATTGTCGCCGTCGGCTTTGTTGACTGCGATCATATCGGCAAGCTCGACGATACCCTTCTTGAGGCCCTGCAACTCGTCGCCTGCGCCCGGGAGCATCAACACCAGAAAGAAGTCGGTCATATCTGCGACCGCGGTTTCCGACTGGCCGATACCGACAGTCTCTACCATCACGACGTCGTAGCCGGCGGCTTCGCAAACCAGCATGGTTTCACGCGTCTTGGCGGCAACACCACCGAGCGTTCCGGAGGAGGGCGATGGCCGCACAAACGCATGGGGGTCAACGGCGAGCTGCGCCATGCGCGTTTTGTCGCCGAGGATCGACCCGCCGGTTCGCGTCGACGATGGATCGACCGCCAGCACCGCGACCTTGTGGCCTTTGCCTGTGAGATAAGTGCCAAGAACGTCGATCGTCGTTGATTTGCCAGCCCCGGGGGCGCCGTTAATGCCGAGGCGCACGGCCTTGCCTGTGAGAGGCAGCAACTCCTGCACCAGATGATGTGCGGTTTTGCGGTGATCGCCGCGTTTGCTTTCGATCAGGGTGATCGCGCGGGCCAATGTCGCGCGGTCTCCGGAGCGGATGCCACGGACGAGATCGGAAGGTGGGAGATTGCGCGAAGCCATTGCTGTGTGCCTAGCGCGGTAGCTCTGACGCATCGTCGGCCAGGCGAAGCACCAGAACACCTTCATTCTTTTGCCGCGCGTCGGTGGCACGCGCAAAGGCGGTCAATTCATTGCGTCCGGCGATGCGGCAATAGGATTCATCCACTTGCTTGCAAAAGCGCTTACGGGTGGCGCCGTCAGCGTCGTCCTGGTCAATCGCTGTAACCTGATAGACGCCTTCGGCAAGTTTGTGCGCGACCGCATATTCGATGATGTTGGGCCGCTTGGCCGCCACGCTCTGCACGATGTAGGCGCGGCCCTCGAGCCGATGCACCGTAAAGGCGGTGATATCGGGCATTCCACCACTGGCATGAACGTATCGTTCGCCGTCCCACTTGAATGATGCTTGCTCGGGCTCGTCCGCGAAACCCTTGCGTAACGTATAGACCTGGAGCCGGATCACAGTGCCGAACAGAGGTTCCGCATCTCTCAGGATCGGACCATCCGAATCCACGCAACCCGATAACGACAGCGCGCAAAGTGCGGCCGCGGCCGCGCGGACAATCAGTCGGCTCACTCGGCAGCCTCTTTGCCGTGCCCAAGACGCTTGTTGAGAGTTTTGAGAAGTTTTTCGGCGGCTTCTGCAATCACGGTGCCTGGTGGGAAAATCGCTTCTGCACCGGCCTGCACCAGCGCGTCGTAATCCTGCGGAGGCACCACGCCACCAACCACAATCATGATGTCATCGCGTCCCTGTTTGGCGAGTTCTGCCTTTAATTCAGGCACCAGCGTGAGGTGAGCCGCGGCAAGCGAGGATACACCGAGAATATGAACGTCGTTCTCGACGGCCTGGCGGGCCGCTTCCGCCGGGGTCGCAAAGAGGGGTCCAATATCGACGTCGAATCCCAGATCGGCGAAGGCGGAAGCGATCACCTTCTGGCCGCGGTCGTGGCCGTCCTGTCCGATCTTGGCCACCAACAGGCGCGGGCGGCGGCCTTCCGCAGCCTCGAAGGCCTCAACGGCGGTGCGGATACGTTCGACGGCGCCGGTCATGCCGACCTCCCGCTTGTAAACTCCGGTGATCGCCTTGATCTCGGCGCGGTGGCGGCCGAAGACCTTTTCCAGCGCCGATGAAATTTCACCGACTGTCGCCTTCGCGCGCGCGGCATCGATGGCAAGCGCCAGAAGATTGCCGTTGCCCCCGTCAGCGGCACGGGTGAGGGCGTCGAGCGCTTCCTGGAGGGCTGCCGGATCGCGCTCCGCTTTCAGGCGTTGAAGCTTGTCGATCTGGCGGGCGCGGACCGCTGAATTGTCGATTTTGAGCACTTCGATCGGCGCTTCATCGGTTGGCGGATATTTGTTGACGCCGATGACCGCCTGCGCGCCGGCGTCGATGCGCGCCTGCGTCTTGGCGGCGGCCTCCTCGATGCGCAACTTGGGAATGCCGGCCTCGATCGCCTTGGTCATGCCGCCCAACGCCTCGACTTCTTCAATGTGACCCCAGGCTTTGTGCGCAAGTTCATAGGTCAGGCGCTCAACGTAGTGGGAGCCACCCCACGGATCGACGATGCGGGTGGCGCCGGCTTCCTGTTGCAGAACAATCTGTGTATTGCGCGCGATACGGGCGGAAAAATCCGTCGGCAGGGCGAGTGCCTCGTCGAGCGCATTGGTATGCAGCGACTGGGTCTGGCCCTGGGTTGCCGCCATCGCTTCGATCATGGTGCGGGCAACGTTGTTGAACACGTCCTGCGCCGCCAGCGACCAGCCCGACGTCTGACAGTGGGTACGCAACGACAATGAGCGCGCGTCTTCGGGGTTGAAAGGCTTCATCAGCTTCGCCCACAGCATGCGGGCGGCGCGCAGCTTGGCGATCTCCATGAAATAATTCATGCCGATCGCCCAAAAGAAGGAAATACGAGGCGCAAACTGATCGATGGTGAGGCCGGCCTTCAGCCCGGCGCGCACATACTCGACGCCGTCAGCGAGTGTGTAGGCAAGCTCAAGGTCCTGCGTCGCTCCGGCCTCCTGCATGTGATAGCCGCTGACCGAAATCGAATTGAATTTTGGCATCTCGGCCGACGTAAATGCGAAGATGTCGGAAATGATGCGCAGGCTCGGACCGGGCGGGTAGATGTAGGTGTTGCGCACCATGAATTCTTTGAGGATGTCGTTCTGGATTGTCCCCGATAACTTCTCGTGCGGCACGCCCTGTTCTTCTGCGGCGACGATGTAGAGCGCGAGCACCGGCAGCACCGCGCCATTCATCGTCATCGATACGCTCATCTGATCGAGCGGAATGCCTGAGAACAGCGTGCGCATATCGTAGATCGAGTCGATCGCGACGCCTGCCATGCCGACGTCGCCCGACACGCGCGGGTGATCGCTGTCGTAGCCGCGGTGGGTGGCGAGGTCGAAGGCGATGGAAAGTCCCTTCTGCCCGGCGGCAAGGTTGCGCCGGTAGAATGCATTGGAATCCTCCGCCGTGGAGAAGCCGGCATATTGGCGGATCGTCCAGGGCTGCGCCGCGTACATCGCGGGGTAGGGGCCGCGCAGAAAAGGCGGCTTGCCGGGGTACGTGTCGAGGAAGTCGAGCCGGGCGAGATCCTGTTCGCCATAGACAGGCTTCACCGCAATGCCTTCGGGCGTCAGCCAAGGTACAGACACAGGCGCAGACGAGCCTGTGCCGACCGGCGCGTCCGTGTCAGCGAAGTCGACCTTGGCGAAGTTGGGCACCTGACTCATTTGACGTCCAGGATACCACGTGCGGCCTGCAAGGTCGAAACCACGTCACAGCCAACATAAATGAAGCTCGTGATGCCGGCCTGGCGCCAATCGGCTTCGTGTTCCCCGGGACGTCCGGCGAGATGGACAATGGCGCCGGCGGCTGCGATCGCCCTGGCCGCGGTGGCTGCCTCGCGCGCATAAACTTTGTCGGACGAGCATAGACAGGCGAGTTTTGCGCCGGAGGCCCGGAAGGCGGCGATCATCGCCGCCTGATCCTTGAAGCCATCGTTGCTGAGCGCTTCGATACCGCCGGCCTCGTAGAAATTCCGGGCGAAGGTCGCGCGCGCGGTGAAGTCCGGCAACTTGCCAAGATTGGCGAGAAACACTTTTGGCCGCGCGCCGGTTTTCGCAAGCGTCCGGTCACTTGCATCGCGCAAGGCCTCGAATGGCTCCGCCAGCCGGATCTGCGGGAGGGCCTCAAACGTGATGGCAGCCTTCGGCGCAGGTACCGCGGGGCGCGGGACGTCGAGGACGGCGACCGGCAATTCGCCAAGGTTGGGGTAGTCGCTGGTTCCGGTGATGGCGTCCTTGCGCCGCGCCGTTGCTGCTTCGCGTGCAGCCCGCGTCGCCGCAATCTTTTTCTGGATCAGTCCCTGTTCCAGTGCGGTCGCGGCCCCACCGGCCGCTTCGATTTCCTGAAACAGCGTCCACGCCGCCTGCGACATTTGGGTCGTCAGAGCCTCGATGCTTCCTGAGCCGGCTGCCGGATCGCTGACGCGGAACAGATTTGATTCCTCGAGCAGAATGAGTTGCGTATTGCGCGCGGCGCGGCGCGCGAAGGGGTCGGGCAGGCCAAGCGCGGCGGTGAACGGCAACACGCTGATCGCGTTCGCGCCACCGACGCCGGCCGCGGTGACCGCGATAGTCGCGCGCAACATGTTTACGTAAGGGTCGCGCCGGGTCGTCATGCGCCAGGCCGTCTCCGCGGAGACAAACGCGGGCTGCGGCTTCACCCCGCACGCCTGCTCGATGTGCGCCCACAATTTCCGCAGTGCGCGAAATTTGGCGATGGTCGAGAATTCATCGGCATCGGCTGCCATCAAGAACGAAATTTGCAGCCGCGCCTGCTCGAGCGTAAATCCGTTCGTTTCGAGCAAACGCAGATAGGCGACGCCGGTCGCGAGTGTGAAGGCGAGTTCCTGAACTTCCGAGCCGCCGGCCTCATGCACCGCGCGTCCATCGGCGCGCAGCAGATGAGCATTATCGAAACCCTTCGCGCGCACATCCTTCGCTGTTGCACCGGCGCGTGCCGATAACTCAGGCCATGGCAGAAGCGCGCTTCCCGTCCGCGCCATGTCGCCGATGGGGTCGAGCCCGAAATCAACCGTCAGCTTTGCCGGATCGAGCTTGCGCGCATCGACAAGCTCCATCATCAGGTTTGCGACCGGCCGACCGGCAAACGGGCTTGTTTCGATGCGAAGCGGGATCAGATCAAGCATGACGCCCGACAGCGCGCGGTCGAGCGTAGCGGTATCGTTCGCGACCACACCGTAGCCGCGGGCTGCCGGCGCTCCGGCAAAGACCAGACACAAGCCGGCCGCACCATTTTCCAGATCCTGCAGTGCTTGCACGTTCGCAGCGGACGGGTCGGGGTGGTCGACGCGCTGCATCAAGGCCCAGGCCGTGCCCGCCGCGCGGCCGGCAACCGGTTTTGCCCCCGCCGCGCGTCCATAGAGCGGTTCGATCCGCAGGCCATCATAAGTATGGGTCACCAGCCGCTTGTCGAAAGCGGCACCCTTGAGCGCGGCGTCGACCAGCTTGCGCCACTCCGCCCGGGTCGTCCGCGGGAATTCGGCGGCGAGAGGAAAATCGTCAGTCATGTCGGCAAAATGGCACAGTCGGCTCGATCCGACCACATATCAGCGACCCGATGCGGCTAGAGCAGGCGATGAATGCCCGCTGCATCCACCGCCTTGGCGGCCTCGTCCACGCGCCGCCCGGCGATCACGCGATCTCCGGCGATTTCAGCCAGCGGAACCAGCACGAAAGCACGCTCGAACAAGCGCGGGTGCGGCAGTGTCAGGTTGGGCTCGTCCAAAATCAGGTCATCATAGGCAAGAATGTCGAGGTCGGCGGTACGCGGGCCGTTGCGCTTTTCATGGGCACGGTCACGACCAAGCCGCAGTTCGATCTCCTGAGCCCGCGCCAGCAGCGCATGCGGGCTCAGTGTGGTTTCGACTGCGATGGCAACGTTGATGAAGTGCGGCTGATATTTGAAGCCCCACGGCGGCGTCTGATAGTCGGCTGACCGGGCGATCAAACGGATCTCTTTGCCGTCGCAGAGCAAAGCGACAGCGCGGTCGAGAATGGCCCGGCTGTTTCCGACGTTGCCGCCAAGCGCGAGCAGCGCCTCAGCCATGACGGCTCCGCACGAGCGTCACGCCGACATCGCTGAAGGTCGCGGAAATAGGAGCGTGCGGCTTGTGGATTGTGATCCGGACCGAGCGCACGCGCGGAAATGCTGCGAGGATAGAATCCGCGACCCGGCCGGCGGCGGCCTCGATCAAGCGGTAACGTTGCGTGCAAAACGCCTCGCTCGCACAATCGACCACCTTGTCATACGAGACCGTATCCACGACCTTGTCCGAACGGGCGGCAGCCGAAAGATCGATCTCAAGGTCCAGGTCGAGTGTGAAGGTCTGCCCAACCTTGGCCTCATGGGCCATCACGCCGTGATTGGCGTGCAGCGCGAGCCCTTTTATGAAGATGCGATCACTCATGGCGCGCCCTCGATCGCGGTGCGCACGCGCAGTGCCTGCACGGTTTCGGCAACGTCATGGACGCGCACAATGGCCGCACCTTTCTGGACTGCCAGGAGATGGGCGGCGATCGAGCCGCCGATACGCTCGGCCGGCGTCGACGGCGTCACCGTATTGATGAATCGTTTGCGCGAGGCTCCGACCATAAGGGGCAGACCGAAACGCTTGAACTCGGCAAGTCTTGCAAGACAGGTCATGCTTTGCTCCGGAGTCTTGCCAAAACCGATGCCCGGATCGAGCACGATGTTCTTGTGTGCGATGCCCGCGCGGGCCGCGATCTCCAGCGAGCGGGAAAAAAAGGCCAGCACATCGGCGATGATATCGATCGCAGCATCGGCAGTCTCGCGATTGTGCATCACGATCACTGGAACGCCGCGTTCGGCGACGAGTGGCGCAATATCGGGATCGCGTTGCAGGCCCCAGACGTCGTTGACGATGGCCGCGCCCTGGTCGAGTGCCCAGGTTGCAATCGAAGCCTTGATGGTGTCGATCGATACCGGGAGGCCGAGCTTGACGACCTCCGGCAAGACCGGCGCCAGCCGCGCCTTCTCATCATCAGTCGATACCGGCACTGGGTCACCGTAGGGCCGCGTCGATTCCGCACCGATATCCAGAATGTCGGCGCCTTGCTGAGCCATTTCAGCCGCGTGCGCGACCGCCACGGCGGGGTCCATGAACTGACCGCCGTCCGAGAAGGAATCCGGCGTCACATTGAGGACGCCCATCACCAGCGGCCGGCCGAGCGCAAACAGGGCCGCAAGTGTGTTTGACGCAGATTTTAGCGTGATTCCCGTGGCTTTCTCGAGGGGTCGGACGCTTCCCATGTGGGTCGCTTTGCGCGGTCAGCGCGGGCCTGTCAAGCAGGCCTCAGCCCGTCAGTAGGTGATCTTGAGCGGCAAAATCCTGGCGTTCTCGATCCAACGCTTAACGACTTTTTCCGACGGCAACAGGCGAACCAGTTTTCTCTTTTTATTGGCGTCGGCCATCGCCTTGGCGAGGTTGCCGGGATTCCGATACTTGAGCTCCTTTACCGTATCGACGCCGGCGGCCTGCAGGAGTTCGGCATATTCCTTGCGGACGCCCTTGATGCGCATACGGTCGGCGACGTTGGCCCAACACAACAGCTGCTTCTCGTCGAAACCGGTCTTCTCGGCGAGGGACTTCCGTCCTCGAACCGTACGGGCAGCCTCGAGCAGACGATCGCTCGACCTAATTCCCACCGACTTGAGAACCACGGCGACCTCGCCGTCGATCCCGTCTATATCGGTGATGGGATAGGACATTCGCGTTACCTCCGCCTTTTCTTCTGTTTGGCCGTATCGTCGAACGGTTCAAACAAATTGACTAAGTCCCGGAATCGAACCGACGATTTCTCCAACTGCATCGTCGCCGATCTTTTCGCGGGCATAGGCGATGGTCTCACGGGTAACGCCCTGCACCTGCCCCATACTCAGCCCGACCGCCATCATCTTGGTACCAGCGCCCATGATGCCCCCCATAAAGCCGCCTGCCTCGGATTGCTGCGCTACCAACGCTTCCGCACCGGGAAGCCGGTCAATGAGGGCCTGCACCTTGTCGGTAGGCCCTTCCTTGCGAAGGAAGTCGAGGATAATGCCAACCGCCTTTTCTGCAGTATCTCGTTCGACGCCGACGTTGGCGATGAGACGCCCGAGCAGTTCATCCATAATTACCTCACGCCCCCCGCACTTGTGGCGGAATTGCGTTTATATTGAACGCCCGTTTCAGCGATGACAAGCTTTGCGCGGTCGCAAATGGTTTTGATACCGCACGACGGCTCGTTCATTTTCGTGCGAGTAAATTCATTTCTTGCTTGACTGTGGCCGCGGTGCCATTCGCCCATCATGCACCGCACGCCGGTTTCGCGATGCGGTAGCGCATTTCCGACGACACGGGCCGTGATGGCGGTAGCAACCGGATGATGGTCGGCACCGCCCGTGTGCTCAAAGAGCAACGCTCAAAACTTATCCGTAGTTCTACTATCCGTAGTTAGCCGATTTGGTAGCGGCAACCGACCATGTATGCTTAAAAAATCGCCAAGAAGAAGAAATATACCGCCCCGGTCCGATTTGGTCCGCGTATAGCGCGGCATCGTGGGGATGTTCAGTCGGACACGGGTCGCGTGAGTTACAGAGGGTGACGTCGATGAAGTCGACCAGGAGATCGCGTATCGTTGTCGTTGCCGACAACGAGCATGGTCACATGCTGGCTGCGCGTTTGCGACGAATGGAAGTCGCAGAAGTCACTGCGGTGGCCGGTATCGAGGAGGCGCGACGGCTGTGTCAGTCGGGCGGCGCCGATGCCTGCCTGGTGGCGGTCGGCGGTGCAGTCCCCGATTGTGTCCCGACGCCGGAAAGTGATGCACCAGGGCGATCCTGCGGCGTTCCATCACTGATGGTCGTTCCCGTGGTGACGCCGCACGTGCGGCGGACCTCGCGCCGTTGCGGCTACCTGGCCGCTGTCCCGGCGACGATGCCTCCGCGTATGCTCTACCGCCGCATTGGCGCTGCCCTTCAGCGTCGTGGCGCTGCGCGTCGCGGCTCACGGCCTTCGCCGCTGGGAGCGACGCTGGTCCGGCTGGAAAATCCGGCGGTTTTCGACAAGCCAACCCTGCATTGAGGCTTCTTTCCAGCTTGGGTCAGCGTTGCTAGTTTGGGACCCCCACCGGTAAGGAGTCCCTCATGAAAACGCTCGACGCGGTTCTCAACCGCATCGACCAGGAAATTGACCACAGCGTGGAGCGGTTATTCGCCCTGCTGCGGATCGCATCCGTTTCAACCGACCCCGCGTTCAAGGATCAATGCCGCGCTGCTGCCGAGCACGTTGCCGCTGATCTCAAGTCGATCGGTTTCGAGGCCACCGTGCGCCCGACCGCCGGTCATCCGGTGGTGGTTGGCAAGTCGAACGGCGCGGCAGGCCCACGCGTGCTCTTTTACGGGCACTACGATGTGCAGCCGGTCGATCCCTTGAGCCTATGGAAGACGCCACCATTCGAGCCGCGTATCGAAACATTGCCGGATGGACGCAAGATCATCGTCGCACGCGGAGCTTGCGACGACAAAGGCCAGGCAATGACTTTCATCGAGGCCTGCCGCGCCTTCAAGGCCGTCACCGGCAAGCTGCCGCTGCCGATCACCATGATGATCGAAGGCGAGGAGGAGTGCGGCTCCAAAAACCTGTTCGGCTTTGTCCGCGACAATGCCGCTGAGTTCAAGCTGGACCTGGCGCTCGTCTGCGACACGGCCATGTGGGACCAGAATACGCCGGCCGTGACCACCTCGCTGCGCGGACTCGTCTATGAGGACGTGAAGATTACTTGCGCCGACAGAGATCTGCATTCCGGCGTGTTCGGTGGCGCGGCGCAGAACCCGCTGCGGTTACTGTCGCAGATTTTAGGAGAGATGTGGGACGACAAGGGACGCGTCACGATCCCCGGCTTCTATGATGGCGTGAAGGATCTGCCCGCGGACATCAAGGCCGATCTGAAAGGCCTCGACCTGACAGCCGAGAAATTTCTCGGGCCCATCGGCCTGAAAAAACCGGCGGGCGAACTTGACCGCATGCTGGAGCTTTTCGAGGCGGTCCAGCAGCTCGTTGACGCGGCGGGCCGGGAGGGCGCCGGAGAACTTGACGGTGGTCCAGTAACCGACCGGGATGTCCTCGTAGTAGACCTCGACCT
>Ga0157379_10003671_pt1 | contig 13043 bp, 10 predicted proteins | sample S25metaG_FD_121802 | JGI IMG/M metagenome (GOLD analysis project Ga0157379, IMG submission 121802) | Switchgrass rhizosphere microbial communities from Kellogg Biological Station, Michigan, USA - S2-5 metaG | ecosystem: Host-associated > Plants > Roots > Rhizosphere > Soil | place: USA... | reverse complement strand
GACGTTCTGTGGAGCCCAAAGCGCCGCGAGCGTTAGAAGAGTTACCAGAGTTCGCGTCATCGACATGGCACCTCATTCCTGCAAGATAGTCACCTGGCTGCTGGTTTGCCGGGCCATTGTATCCTTAGTGCCCTTGAAAAACCTTGCGCCGTTGAAATAAGTGTGGAAGTTTCAAGTCGTAGAATCGTAATTAGCGTTGGAGGAACCTGTCTTGATCAAAACTAAAACTATAGGCCTGATGGCAGCGGGCCTGATCGTCACATTCACCTTGATTTTCACCGTCACCGCTCAGCAGCCGCACCCGGTGGACGCTAAAGTTCTCAAAGACGCGGGAACCAATAAGGACGCGTTGCCTGGCACCTGGCTCACCTACGGCCTGACGCAAACCGAGCAGCGTTACAGTCCGCTGAAGCAGATCGATGCATTGAACGTCGGGCAGCTGGGCCTGGCCTGGTCGGCGCCACTCGTTGAGGCGGCAGGTGGGCGTGGTGGCACCGAAGGGACGCCTCTGGTGTGGAATAACACGATCTACCAGCCGATGGACAACAGCATCGTGTATGCCCTCGACGCCCGCACCGGCGAAAAGAAGTGGGTGTACGATGCCAAAATCGATCCGGCCACGCGGAGCCACATCTGCTGCGGCACGCACAATCGCGGGCTCGCGATCTCCGACGGCAAGATCATCCTGGCTGCCAACGATGCCCGGCTCATCGCGCTGGATGCGATCACTGGCAAGGAGCTGTGGCAAACAAGAGTCGCGGACGTGAACCTTTACTACACTCTCACTATTGCGCCGCGCATCGCGGGCGACAAAGTGGTCATCGGTGTGGGAGGAGGCGAATACTTCATTCGAGGCTTCTTCGCAGCATACAACCTGAAGGATGGTTCGCTCGCGTGGAAGTTCCACACAGTTCCTCCGGCGCCCGGCCAGCCGTTTGAGGACAAGGCGCAGCAGGATGCGGCCAAGACCTGGACAGGCGATTGGGCGAAGTACGGCGGTGGCGGTTCGGTGTGGGATGGCCTGGTCTACGATCCCGATACGAACCTGGTAATTGCCGGTACAGGTAATGCTGAGCCCTGGCCACAGGAGCTGCGCGGCATCAAAAAAGAGGAGTGGGGTAAGTGGGACAATCTTTATACCTGCTCCATCGTGGCCGTCGATGCGAACACCGGCAAGTTGAAGTGGTACTACCAGACCGTCCCCACCGATAGCTGGGACTTCGACTCTGTGGGCGGCTTCATCATGGCCGATATCCAGATCGAAGGCAGAGCGCGCAAGGTCATCATGCAGGCTCCCAAGAGCGGTGTGTTCTACATCGTCGACCGGACGAATGGACAGTTCATCTCAGCCGAGCCGTTTGTTCCGGTAAACTGGGTCACGGGCTTTGATAAAAAGAACAACGGGAAGCCCATCATCAATCCAGACGCTTTCTACGATCAGAAAAAGACGGCTGTGATTTACCCCGGGGGCGGCGGCGCGCACAACTGGGCGCCGATGTCCTACAACCCGAACGCCGGCTTGGTCTACCTTCCCTACAGTGCTGGAAGCTATACGTTCACTGCCGCAGCCGAACCCAATCCCAACGCCGGCGGCGGCGCGCATGGCGTCGGCGGTCGGGGCGCTACCGAAAGGGTGACTCCAATGCCGATCTGGGGCCCCGATAACGTAGGCCGCGGTGGCCTGCAGGCGCGCGATCCCAAAACGAATCAGATCAAATGGGTGAAGACGGGAAGGGGTGGCGCGACTGGCGGTGGCACCATGACCACGGCCAGCAACCTGGTGTTTCAGGTTGCCGGCAACACGCTGTATGCCTACAAGGCGGATACGGGTGACGAACTGCTGGCGCTGCCGTTCAACGTCGCTGGCGCGGCTCCCCCGATAACCTATACGGTGGATGGCACGCAGTACATCGGGTTCGCAACCGGCACCCAGTTTATGGCCATGAAGGTTGGGGGCACCGCGAAAATGCCTGAGGCCCCTGCAGGCGGTGGTGGCCGAGGCGCTGGCGGTGCCCGTGGCGCCGGTGCTGGTGCGCGTGGGCCGGCAATCCCCACTCCTCCTCCAACTCCCGCTCCCGCTGAGACGCCGCATCAGAACTGACAGGCGTCTCTAAAATGATTACAGCCCGTTTTGGACTATTCCAAAACGGGCTGCTTTATTTGTGACCGCTTACGGATTACTTCAGGCAATTTGAGGACGACGCTTGCTAAAGGCGGTCGCTTGCTCGAATGCATGGGACAACTGCAGTACGCTGAAGTCTTCCTTATTTCGTCCGACGATCTGCAGTCCCACCGGCAATCCTTCCGGCGTAAAGCCTGCGGGAACGGACGCTGCGGGATTTGCGGTCGCTGAGATGTACCAACAGGACTTCATCCAATCGATGTAATTGTCGAACTTTACCCCCGCGATTTCGGATGGATAAGGCGTGTTGAGATCAAACGGTGGCAATTGCGTCACGGGCAACACGAAGTATTCGTATTTCTCCAGGAACACCTGGAAGCCCCGCCAGAGCTGGGTGTGCGCTGTCTCCGCCTTCGCAACGTCGGCGCCCGTCAGCCGGAATCCTTCTTCGATTTCACCACGCAGCGTGTCCTTGAACGCCTCGGGATGCTCGCGGTAGCGTGCGCCATAAGTGTTGGCCGTGTTCCACGCACGCAGCACGCGGAAGGCGACTTCTGCGGGCGCGAAATCAGGTTCGGCTTGCTCTACGACGCAACCGAGAGCCTCGAACGTCTTTCGATGACCATCGACAATGGTGCGCACACTGGGATCGAAGGGAACGCCGCCCAGATCCTTGAACCAGGCAATACGTGTCCCCTTGAAGCTGCGGTCGAGCCCGCGCGCAAACAGATCTCCGGGTTCGTTGATGGAGAGGGGAACCCGCGGGTCGGGCCCAGCGATGACGCTGAGCGTCAAGGCGAGGTCGGCGATCGAGCGGCCAAGACAGCCCTGCGTTGTCAGGGTGAACCAGCCCAAAGAAGACTTCGGATTCGGAACTCGTCCGATGGACGGACGAAATCCCGCGACGTTGCAGAAGGCCGCCGGATTACGAAGCGAGCCGCCAGTATCGCTACCGTCGGCGCAAGGAACAAGTCCGCAGGCGAGCGCCACTGCCGCGCCTCCGGACGAACCGCCGCAGGTCTTCGTCAAGTCGTAGGGATTCCGCGTCGCTCCGAAGACCGTATTGAAAGTCTGAGAACCGGAGCCAAATTCCGGAGTGTTGGTCTTGCCGACTGTGATTGCGCCCGCACGGTGAAGCCGTTCGATAATCAGTTCGTCCGCCGCCGGGACGTTATCTCGATAGAGCGGCGATCCGAATGTCGTTCGGATGCCGCGCGTCTCGACTAAATCCTTGTGAGCCACGGGCAGACCGTGAAGCGGTCCGAGCTTTTCTCTGTGCGCCTGCATTTCGTCGGCCTTCGCGGCCGCCGCCGCCGCGAGCTCCGGAACCAACGTGACGATTGCGTTGACCTTCGGGTTTACGCGCCCGATCTGCGTCAGATGCGCCGCCAGCGCTTCGCGCGCGGATAGCTTCTTTGTTCGAATGAGCCGCGACATTTCGACTGCGCTCAAGAAACAAATAGAGGAGTCTTCAGGTCGTGATTGCAGAACTCCTCCAAGAAGTGGAGCAGCAGCCATCAGCGTAATCACTTCTCTTCGGGATGGATGTTCTTGCATGCCGCGGACTCTACCACGGCGCAGGAGGTAGGCAAAACACAAGCGATGTGCAATCGTCGTCGCAGCACGATTTTCGCGGCGAGATGCATAGAGTCTTGCATTCCTCGCGTTTTACAAAATCATCTACACTCCCGCCGCAGCTACGACCAGCGCCGAAACAGGCGGCACTAGAGACCTTTTGATTTCGTTACCCAGTTCGTGTTCGTGCACAGCTCGCAGTCTTTGCCAACGAACATCTTTCCGGCTTCCTTGCTTCCTTTCAACTGCCACCGCGCCCAACTCGAGGCGACGTTAGCCCACTCGCCGCCACCGGGATGATCGACGGTCGCCGTGTGGCCGGCGCCCTTACGCGCGCCGTAGAACGCGGGCAGCTTCTGGATCGCCTCGAAGGTGGCCTCTGACGATGCCATAAGGAAGTCGCGCTCGTGGCCGTTGATCAGCAGGACCGGGCCGCGGAGTTTCGCGACGGTAGCAGCCACAGCAGCTGCGTCGCCCTGCGCGCCGGAGTTGAAAACCCCAATAGTGTCCACGCGCGGATCAGCGCCGAGTTCGAGCGACATGAAGCCACCGCACGACTGGCCCATGACGGAGACACGGTCGATCGCGATCTTGCCATTGAGCGGCGATCCGGAGCGCGTGTTCTCGGCCTCGGCCCAGGCGATTGCAGCGCGCAGGTGGTCGGCGGTAGCGCGAGTGACTCCGGGCTGGGCGGCCGTTGCGATCACCACAAACCCATGGGATGCGATCGTCGTCAGGAAACCCGCATAGCGATTGCTGTTGATCGCGCAACCACCATTACCCCAGACGACCAGCGGCAGCGTGTCCTTACTCGGAAATGGCGTGAGGTCCGACGGTCGATAGACGACATGACCTGGAGAGTTGAAAGCGGGGCCCGATTCGATTTTGTAGGGACCCGGCACCGCCAGCGGTGCTCCCTCCAGCGGTAATGCGGTCGCGACCGCAGCGGGGTCGATGCCGCCACGCTGCGCGACGAGAATGCCGGCTAGCGCCAGCATGAACGACAATCCGAAAATGAGTGAAGTCCTGCTCACGGTTGTTCTCCTTTTGTCCGCCTGGAGGCGGACATTCATCGCTGTCCTGCTAACTATTGTTTGCGTGGCGCGGACGGGGTCGGTTGATTGAACTTTGCTGCGTCAATCGCCACATTCGTTTCTGCCGAAGTCAGCAACACGTCTGACCGGCCGTCCGTCCATGTCGTAATGATGTGGAACGGCATCTTCACTCCTGCTCTGGCGACATCCCTGTAATCGCTGTAGTCGACCTGTATTGGTACCCGTCCGATGATCGTATCGGCGAAGCGTACGTGCCGCACCAGCAGGCCGGACTGCTTATCGAAGTACAGCTTTATGGAAGAGCCTCCTCCATTGGCGGTCCCCTGCACGACTATCACATCCTTATCGTCAATGCTGGTCAAGCCGACTACCGGTTTCGTTATGGCCTGCTTGATTCCCGCCGGAAGCGATAGCACCGCGTCGAGGCGGGCGCCATCAAGATCTCCGCCGGTATACGCGATCACAGGAAATGGTTTATCTGCGGCCGGTGCAGCCATCCATCCATTATTGCCATCGCAAGTCGTGGTGCGGTCTCCGACGTCCGTGTGCACGATCATGGTGCGCTGATTTGGAGCCTTAACATAGATGTCCACAGGCGCCTTGGGTTCTGCATATCCTTCGTACGTGCCCTTGAAGGCGATGCTGGTGACGGCAGCTGCTTTCTGCGCTCCCCCGACGGCCTGCAGATATTTGTCAAAGACCTGATCGGCGGAGGGCGCATCGGGCGATTGCCGACGAATCTCGACTTCATTGGGATCGGGATCGGGCGGTGCGCCGTACTGCTCCGCCAATCTCGGCGTGATCTTGGGAGAACCCTGGAGATTGCGATGGCAGGTGTAGCAAGTCACGACGCGCACTCCGGAGAAATTCGCCCGATTGATCTCCTGAACCATCAGAATCATTTTGCGTGCGGTCTGCTTGCGGGGGGTGTCCTGAGCGTAGACGCTCCAATCGCCTTCCGCTTTCGGTTCGACGTGGCAATCAATACAGTTATAGTTCGTGGCTGCGGAAATGAACCCCATCGTGTTCATGAATTCATCGACCGGAATTCCCTTGAGCACGGTGACGTTCTTGAAGGCCTGTTCGGACATGAGCTGCTTTGCAGGCGCAGCTTGACCCGCGACCGACGCACTACTCAACAGGCAGAGAGCAATCGTGGCAATCGTTGCGCGGAGCCCGAGTGCCAGGGTCTCCGCCCGGCCTTGTCTCACTTCTTGTCCTCCCCACCAACGCCTTCGAGGGGCCGTCCTTGCCAGAAAGTGCGCTCGATCGAATAGACACAATATTCTTCTCGCATGTCCCCATATGCTGAGCCGTCCGGCCTTTGCCCCCAGAGACCCTTTTGGATTTGCTGTGAGGAGTTCATCCACTTCAACGTCTTCTTGCCAGTCCAGGCACCCGTGTAGGCCTTCGGGTCGGTAAGCGTCATGGTGAATTCCAAATTGTCATGATCCACGCGCTTGAAGCGCTCTTCAATGCGCATCTGGTCACTGTGGATGGAGCCGTAGGGATCGATCCAGCTTCGTTCATCGTAGCCGGAAGATTCAACGACGAGCGTATCCCCCTCCCAATGCGCGGTCGCATAGCCGTACCAACGCGGCTTTGCGTCAGGTCCCGGCAGCTTGCGCCCGTCCGTCCACAGGTCGCGCCACACGCGGTCGCGTTCGAAGAACATCACGAATTCGTCCGGAAGCTTAACGAATCGGTAGTTACTGTAGTCGAGGTTGCGTGGGTAACCGGAGGGGTCGCACTGGAAGAGCGGATCATTCCAATCTTTTTGATCCTGATAGAAGCCAAAGGCCAGCGGCGTATTTCTCGCGGAGGCCCTGGTCTTGCTCCACTTCTCTTTTCCCCAATCCGTCATGGGAGGACGATTCATGCCTATGATGGGGTCGAATCCGCCGGGGTTCCGCCAAATGCCCGAGATGTCGTGCGGATCAAAGGGCAGAGTGCTTGCCGCCGTCGACGGTGCCGGTGCTCCCCTTTGCGGACCTCTCTGCGCAAAAAGGATCTGCATCAAAGCCAGTACAGCCAGAAGCGCGAACAAGGCCGTGCGACGATAGATCATGTGGAGACTCCCTTCAAAAAAACAGTTCTTTACTGCTCTTGCTCGGACTCGGGCCTCTTGCGGTCGTCCGGCGGCATCTTCACTTCAACTTTCGTGTAGCCTGGCTTTACCGGGAGCGTGTTCATGTCGGCGACCGCCTCTGCTCCTGCGCCGCATCTGCCGCTACCACCGAGCCGATGGCCATCGGAAACAAAAACGAATTGAGTGCAGGTCCCAAAAGTCCTGTCACCTTTGGCGGGAACGAAGCTCACCAGGAGTTGGTCTCCATACTTGAATGAGTTTTTGGTCCAGCCATTCGCGAGCGCATTTCCCGGACTTACTGTTTCCACGCCCCAGGTTTGTTCCTCACCCTTATCGTTCTTTAAGGTGAAATAAATCTGGACGTGGGGATTGGACCAAATGTATTGCGTTACTGTCGCCTTCGTTGTGATGCGGACAGTGTAGTCGTACACACCGGCCGTTCCATGGTGCGCGAATAGCGGGATACCAATCGATAGAAGGGTTAGCGTGAATAAAATGAAGGGAACTGCAAGCTTACGTGTCATAGGACATCTCCTTAATCTCGAAGGCTACTGGAGAACCGGCCGCTTCGTCTCCGACCATGCGCAAATGTCTTCCGGAAAATCGTGTGTTGGCTTTTCTACCAATTGAAAGATCTTCTTATCGCCTTTCCAGGTTCCGACATAAGTTTTGGGGTCGGTGATGTTCAGGACCATTTCAAGATGTTCGCGGTCCACCCGACGGTATCGTTCTTCCACAGTCATCTGGTCGCTGTGCGGGGATCCGTATTGGTCAAGCCAGGTAGTGTCGATGAAGCCGTTCGAGCTGACGACAAAGGTATCTCCCTCCCAATGACCAACGGCATATCCGTACCACAGTGAGTCCGCCGTTTCAGCGTCCGGAAGTTTTCGCCCATCCGTCCAGATGTCGCGCCAGGCTCGGTTGTTCTGGAAGAACTGAATCACTTCCTCATTAGTTTGGGCGAACCTCATTCCCGCGGGCGTGGGGTTCCACATGATCCGCGGAAAACCCGTCGGGTCGCACCAGCGGATAGGATCATTCCAATCTTTTTCGTTCGGGTAAGCTCCATTGCTTAAGGCGTTGGCAACTCCCGTCTTCGTCTTTTTAAACTTTTCCAAACCCCATGGCTTCATCTGCGGCCGATTGTTGCTGGTTTGGTTCAGGGCGCCGCGTGGCAGTCCGGTGTTGGTGAGGTCCCAGAATCCGGACAGATCATGTGGATCAAAAGTCTTGCTCGAGGTCGCGCCGGCGTTGCCTCTTTGCGTTCCTCGCTGAGTGTTCTGAGCGAAAGCAACGAGCGACGCTAGCGCTACTAGCGTGATTAAAAAGAAGGGACCTACCAGTTTGCGTATCATGCGATACCTCATTTTTACTCGTGCATCCCGGCGGATTATAACCTCCGCGTGATAGAAGCAGAAAAGTCACTCTGTTTGCGAGGGACCGAAGAATTGAGGGACGCCGGGCATTCGGGGCCAGAGTAGTCTGACCCCGAAAGTCTGATCTCGCGTAAAGTTACTGCGTCCCAGAAAGTGCCGTTTGCGGCCGTGCCCCAAAGACAGGTAAATGTCTTTGGGGCACAAGTCGCCTCGTCGTTTTTAGTGTCGAAGCTGCGTCGTGATGTTCCCCTCTTCGTAGACTTCGCAATTATCGCGCTCCGGAATTATTCGTGGTGCGCCAGCTTGCAGCCGCAGTGTTCTGTCCGCCACGACCCACGGCTCGATCAGCACGTCCGGGTCCTCGATGGTCATCTGGTAAAGAATCTCATTCCCCTTCCGCGTCATCCTTTCAATGATGTGCATGTTGGCGGAATGAAACAGACCACCGCGTCCGAACCAGGTCGAATCGACGAAGTTGGTGGAATCGATCACGAGCGTGTCACCCTCCCACTTGCCGATCGAAAGCCCCATGTAAGTGGCTGCGACCGTGTTCTGGCGCGCGCGTCCGTCGGTCGCCACGTCCCGGTATTCCCGGTTGCCCCCGCCGTAATCGCTTGTCGTGTAAAACATGATGATGTCGGTCGCCGACTGGATAATGCGCCCCGGTGTACCCTCCCGGACGAGACCCATCGGCTGGCACGTCATGATCGGATCGTACTTATTCGTCCACTGATCGAGTTCCTGAACCTTGTCCCAAAACTCTGGTTTGTAATTGGGACGACCCAGCAACCCAAACCGCGAGGGCGAAAGCCACTCATAATCGACCCAAAAGTTGTCCATTGGGATTTTGCATTTTTCCTGCGTCGGACCACATCGGCGGCTTCCACCACCCCCGATTGGATTAGCCGGGCCACCCCAGTTTCCCGTCATATCCGGCTTCCCATCGGCCAGCCGCGGCGTGGCGACGCCAGCATTCTCCGGCGCCGTTGCAGCCGATGCGTACGGCGTTCCGTTGGTTGCAGTCAGAGTCCACTTGGGAGGTTGATTCGTCGCCTTGATCGCCGCCTTGACGCTTGCCGGAACCGGCATCACGACGTACATCTGCGCCGTTTCCGTCAGCGTTGACGTAATGTCGCGGACGACGGTGCCGTTCTTCTTCTCAATCATCCTTCCGGGATAAAGGGCCTCGGCCGGGTTGAGCGGATTGTTCCAGTCCTTATAACCGCTGTAGTTGAACTCGTAAGTGTTCGCACCGTTTTTCACCACCACGGTCTCGGGCATGTTTTTCGCGTCGAGCGTGGTAGTCGCGGTTGCATTGGGGACGCCCGGAATCGGGAACGTCAAAACCGCCTTGTTGTTGACCCATGCGAGGGACGTTTTACCGACCGACGTGACATCGGCTGCGACCTGTGCCGGTCTGGGCGTCATTGAAGGTGCATCCGGATTCATTCCAAAGAATGCGGCCTTGTACGCGCCCTGCGGGCTTGCCCACAAGCGAATCATTCGCTCTTCTATGGTTGCCGGCATCGGAGTGGCTTTGCCTTTGCCCGGGACGAGTTCGGCGCCAGGAATGTCTTCGTTCCAGGTATACGCTCCACTGAGAACTTCGATATTGGAGCAGCTCTGGCCATTCGGCCGAGTGCCGGTGATCTGGATTCGTTCGCCCGATGTCTGATAGCTGATACTCGTTCGATACTTCGTCACATTGCAGGGCTGTCCGTCCACTTGCACAGTGCCCTTGCCCTGATATTCAAGTGACATGTTGATGTCGTATTCCTGGTCGCTCCGCAGCATGCCCGTGTACCAGCCCCAGTTGAAGAGGACTGCCTTCAGGTCCTTTGCGCCGGCCGCCGGCGTGTACGCCGCGCCGCCGCGGCCGCGCCCACCGCCACCACCACCGCCACCACCACCGCCACCGCCACCACCACCGCGTGGCGCCTGAGCGCCTGCTGCCGGCGCGCCAGCCGCTGGAGCACCCCCTTGTCCTCGAGCCTGCGCATTAGAAAGGGACGGCACGCTGATCGCGAGTGCGGCTGCGAGCGCGACACTTGTCCAAGTGACTTTTCGAGATGTCATAATGATCTCCCGTCTTTGTTTAAAAAGTTAAGGGACAGAGAGCAGTTGCTCCCTGTCCCTCAACTACTGCTCCTAGCCAGTTCTTAGTGGCGAAGCTGCGTCGTGACGTTGCCCTCTTCGTAGACTTCGCAATTCCTGCGTTCCGCAACAAGGGCGCCGTCGGCATTTCCGGCCCGCAGGACGCGAGTCGGCATCACCCAGGGCTCAACGAAATACACTGGATCTTCGATCGTCATGTCGTACCGGATTTCATTTCCAACACGCGTGAGTTTTTCGACGATGTGCATGTCGGCGGAATGCAGGAAGCCTCCGCGTCCCAACCACGTCGTATCGTAGAACGAAGTGGAGTCGATGACGAGCGTATCGCCTTCCCATTTGCCGATACTGTACCCATAGTAAGTGGATATGAGCGCCGTCTGGGCATTGCGCGCCGGATTGTTCGTGGGGATGTCCCGCACTTCATTGTTTCCGCCACCGTAATCGGCATTCTCCCGATAGAAGAAGAGGATGTCGTTATTGTTTTGGATAATCCGGCTCGGCGTGCCGTGCCGTGGGAGTCCCAGCGGTATGCACGTCATGACGGGATCGTACTTGTTCGTCCATTGATCGAGTTCTTGAACCTTGTCCCAATACTCGGGTTTGTAAATGGGATGACCGAGCAGGCCAAACCGCGAAGGCGAGAGCCACTCATAATCCACCCAGAAGTTGTCCATCGGGATTTTGCATTTTTCCTGCGTTGGACCACATCGGCGGCTTCCACCACCGTTGATTGGATTAGGGGGGCCGTTCCAGGATCCTGACATGTCCGGCTTCCCATCCGCACGCCGAGGCGTTACGACGGCTGCAGTGTCCGTTGCCGCTGCTGCGTTGCCTCCTCGGCCTGCATTAGCTCCTGGGCCTGCGTTGGCGGCTGTCAGAGTCCAATTGGCAGGCTGACTTGTCGGCTTGATCGCCGCCTTCACGCTTGCCGGAACAGGCATCACCACATACATCTGTGCCGTTTCCGTCAAAGTCGTCGTAATGTCTCGGACGACGGCGCCGTTCTTCTTCTCCGTCATCTTACCGGCGTAGAACGCTTCAGCCGGGTTAAGCGGATTGTTCCAGTCTTTATAACCGCTGTACGCGAACTCGTAAGTGTTCGCGCCACTTTTCACCACGACGCTTTCGGGCATGAATTTTGCGTCGAGCGTAGTGGTCGCCGTAGCGTTGGGGACGCCCGGGATCGGGTACGTCAAAACCGCCTTGTTGCCTACCCATGCGACAGTCGTTTTACCGATCGTCATGACATCGGCTGCGAGCTGTTGCGGCCGGGGCGTCATTGGAGGCGCGTCTGGCGAAGTCCCGGCGAATGCGGCTTTGAACGCTCCCTGCGGGCCAGACCACAGGCGAATCATTCGCTCCTCCACGGTTGCGGGCATTGGAGTGGCTTTGCCCTTACCCGCGATGAGTTCGGCTCCGGGAATGTCTTCGTTCCAGGCATACGCTCCACTGAGGACTTCGATATTGGAGCAACTCTGGCCATTGGGCCGGGTGCCGGTGATCTGGATACGCTCGCCCGAGTTCTTGTAGCTGATGCTGGTTCGATACTTCGTCACATTGCAGGGCTGTCCGTCGACTTGCATGGTGCCCTTGCCCTGATACTCGAGTGTCATGAGTACGTCGTATTCCTGGTCGCTTCGCAGCATGCCCGTGTACCAGCCCCAGTTGAACATGACGGACTTCAGGTCCTTTGCGCCGGCTGCCGGCGTGTACGCTGCACCGCCACGGCCGCGGCCACCACCACCGCCGCCGCCTGCGCCCGCCCCACGGCCGGCGCCCTGCGCCTGACCGCCTGCTGCTTCACCCGCGGCTCCGCCTGCGCCACCGCCGCCTCGCTGCTGCGAACTAGCCATGGGCGGCATGCTAAGTGTGACAGCGACCGCCAGTGCGACACTTGTCCAGATGATTCTTCGAGAAGTCATAGTGAACTCCCGCTGTTGTTTAGTCGTTTGGATTACCGGCAGAGATATTGACCACTCGACCGTCCGGGTAAGTCACCGACTTCAGGAATCCCAACGGACTGCCGTTTCTCGCGGGGATGTATTTCACCTTAACCATGTCCCCCTGATGAAGAGCATTCTGCCCGGTTGGACCGACTCCTCTTTGCGCGAGCCCCGTGGCGGAGCCCAGCGTAAACGTCCATTTGGTTTCCGTGCCGTCCTGATTCTTGACCATGATGTTGAGCGACCCGTGGGGATTTACAAATTTAATGCTTTCGACCGTCCCCGAGACTTCTCCATCTTTCGCTTGCATGTCATACACGCCCGCGAGGGAATGATGAGCCAGCAGCGTGGTGCTCGCCGTCAGACCAAAAATCGCCAAACATAAAAGGGTTCGCTTAATCATTTGGTGCGCCTCCATATCAAGCCTTTGATTTGTTGAACAACTGCCGCGGAGTTTAGCACTGAGCGTGCTCAGGCTCAAATTGTTAGGAGGATAAAAAAAGTTCCAACCCGCGCGTAGCAGACGACGTCTCACGGAATAACGCGAAGCGTAGTGCCATCGCGACAGACAACTCCGATGCCGGTGCTAAAATCTGAACATTCTGACCGGGCTCAGGAACGTGAACGCGATTTCGGTTTACGGAGATTCGGGGAGCAACGTGTTTGGGTAACGACTCGACGAAACTCTACCGGCAGCGGCGGATTGCTGTTTACTGCCCTATCGCCATCATGCTTTTGCCAGCCCTGAAATAAAGCACGCCTTCGGAG
>Ga0157379_10003670_pt1 | contig 13045 bp, 11 predicted proteins | sample S25metaG_FD_121802 | JGI IMG/M metagenome (GOLD analysis project Ga0157379, IMG submission 121802) | Switchgrass rhizosphere microbial communities from Kellogg Biological Station, Michigan, USA - S2-5 metaG | ecosystem: Host-associated > Plants > Roots > Rhizosphere > Soil | place: USA... | reverse complement strand
CGCGGAGGAACCCGATGGCCTGACCCTGCCGCCGGGCTTTCACGCCAGCGTGGTGGCGGAAGGGCTGGGGCCGTTACGCCATCTGGCGGTGCGTCCCAATGGCGACATCTATGCCTCGACCGGTGGCGAAGGTGCCAAGCCGGAAGGACTGGTTGCCATCGAACTGGGTGCGGACGGCAAGGCGGCGCGGGTCGAGCATTTCAGCAACGTCAATGGCGGCACCGGCATCGGGCTCCATCACGGCATGCTGTATGCCGCGTCCGGGAATGCGATCTATCGCTTCCGCTTCAGCGGTAATGCGTTGCTGCCGGACGGCGAACCGGAAACCGTGGTCGCCGATCTGCCGCGCGGGGGCAGCCACGCCATCGCCTTCGACGATAGCGGTCATCTGTTCGTCGGCATGGGCGCCAAAAGCAATGCCTGTTCCACCAAGCCCACCCCGGATGCGAAACCGGTGGGCCAGAAGCCATGCCCAGACCTGACCGGCGGCGGCGGCATCTGGCGCTTTGACGCCGGCCGCACCGGCCAGAGCTTTGCCGACGGCACGCAAGTCGCCACCGGCATCCGCTTCATGACCACGATGGATTGGTCGCCGCGCGCCGGCCTTTACGGGATCATGCATGGCCGCGACGGCACTCACGCAGCTTTTCCCGATATCGTCAGCGCGACGGACGACGACGCCATCGGCGATGAGATGCACCATGTGGTGAACGGCACCGATATGGGGTGGCCCTACAGCTATTATGACGGCGCGCGCAAACTGCGCCTGCTGGCGCCGGATTATGGTGGGGACGGCAAGACCGCTGCCGAGGGTGCCTATTCGACACCCGCCATCGCCTTCCAGCCCATGCGCGCCGCACCGGTTGCACTGTTATTTTATCAGGGGCGGCAGTTTCCGGCGCCGTGGCGCGGCGGCGCTTTCATTGCACTCCATGGCACCACCGGGCCGCAGCTTCCTCAGGGGCACAATGGCTATACGGTGGCATTCGTGCCCTTCGACCGCGCCGGCAAACCGGGCGATCTGAAGATTTTCGCTGACGGCTTTGCCGGACCATCGCCTGCGGACAAAAATGCCGGCAAGGCGAAATACCGGCCGGTCGGACTGGCGGTTGCGCCCGATGGCGCGCTTTATGTGGCGGATTCCAACAAGGGGCGGATATGGCGTATCCGCTATGACGAGTGAAGCAGCTCGCCCAGCATTTCTAGAGCGACAGCGACTGTCTTCAGGCGGACTTCTGTGCGTCCGATATCGCCGAACTCGCACTTGACGAAGACTATCGGCACATGCGCAAGCGATGTCTCGATCGTCAGGCGGCTGCAAGCCGCGATATACACAGTGCCGACCGGTTTCATGGTCGTACCACCACCGGGACCGGCAATCCCGGTCACCGCCACCGCCATATGGGCTAACGAGTGCCGCAGCGCGCCTTCGACCATGGCCCGCGCCGTTTCCGCCGACACCGCGCCCTCATTCACGAGCATACTGTGCGGTACCCCCAACAGCTCTTCCTTGGCCTGGTTGGAGTAGGTGACGAATCCGCGTTCGAAAACATCCGATGAACCGGGAATTTCTGTGAGCAGGCCCGCGATCAGCCCGCCGGTGCAGCTTTCCGCCGTGACGATCTTCAAGTGTTTGGCGCGCGCATCCGCCAGCAGTTTTTTGGCACGGGCGAGGAGATCGGCGGAGAACATCTAGATGTGAAAGAAAAAACGGGCGGCCGCCACCAGCACACCTGCCATCAGCCCTGCGATCATGTCGTCGGTCATCACCCCCAAGCCGCCTTTGAGATTCTTGTCCGCCCAGCCCACCGGCCAGGGCTTCCAGATGTCGAACAGCCGGAACAAGACAAAGGCCAGGAAAAACGCGGGCAGGGAGATGCGCGGCGCAGGCAGCAGGCCGCCAAAGGTCAAAAGACAGAAGGCGCAGGCCAGCCATTGCCCGGCCAGCTCGTCGATCACGCATTCCGGCGGATCCTGGCGGCCGGTTTCGCGCACATGGTCGCCGCAGGCCAGGATGCCGATCACCAGCGCGATGATGCTGGAGGCCAGAATTCCCATGCCGCCGCCGCCATAGAGCGCAATCAAGATCGCCAGCGGCACGGCGATAGCGCTCATGATGGTGCCGGGCGCGATGTCGAAATAGCCGATGCCGAACACCGAGGCGACGACCGTGGAAGCGCGGGGGATTTTCACGTGTGTCTCACAATCTGACGGTGGCAATCGCCTGGGCGGCGATGCCTTCGCGGCGGCCGGTGAAGCCCAGGCCTTCGGTGGTGGTGGCCTTCACGCTGACCCGTGACGGCCCGATTTTCAGAATCTCCGCGATTTTGGCTTTCATGGTGTCGCGGTAGGGGCCGACCTTGGGCCGTTCGCAAATGATGGTGACATCGACATGATTGATGACGCCACCCTTGGACGCGACCAGCGCGGCGGCGTGATCGAGGAATTTCCACGAGGCCGCGCCGCGCCAGCGTTCATCGGTGGGCGGGAAATGCTGGCCGATATCGCCTTCGCCGATGCAGCCCAAAAGCGCGTCGGTGATGGCGTGCAGCCCCACATCGGCATCGGAATGGCCTTCTAGGCCATGGGTATGCGGTATCTTGAGGCCGCACAGCCAGATGTGATCGCCTTCCTTGAATTTGTGCACGTCATAGCCGGTGGCGGTGCGCACATCGGCTGGGCCCAGAAGCTTTTCGGCCAGCGCGAAATCTTCCTTGCGCGTCACCTTGATGTTCTTTTCTTCGCCTTCGACCATTTCCACTTTCAATCCCGCCAGTTCCGCCAGCGCCACATCGTCGGTGACTTCTTCGTTTGCATGCTGGCGATGGGCGGCCAGAATCTTGGCATAGACAAAACCTTGCGGCGTCTGGGCGCGATAGAGATTCTCCCGCGGCACCAAAGTCCAGTGTCCGTCCGCGTCCCTGCGGCGCAGAGTGTCGCTGGCCGCCACCATGGGGAGAGCGCCGTCCGCGCCGGCTTCCAACGCCGTCACTACCGCTTGAATAACCGGAGCGGAGATTAGCGGCCGCGCCGCGTCGTGGATCAGCACATAGTCCGGCGCATCTTTCGCCAGCGCCTCCAATCCCCGGCGCACCGATTCCTGGCGGGTGGTGCCGCCGGGGACGGGCGGAGGTATGTCGAGGCCTGCCAGCGCCGTGGCGGCAAGCCCCTCCTGTCCAGCCCCGATCACCACCTGGACGGAAAAACCTGAAAAAGCCTCCACCGTCCGGCGCAGCATGGGCCGGCCTGCAAGCTGTTCATATTGCTTGGGAAGGGCCGTGCCAGCCCGTTCTCCCCTTCCGGCCGCGACAATCAGGACGGCAACACGGGACATCCACTATCCTTCAAAATCAGGTGCAAATCGGTGAACTGCCTAACATTTACCGGGGCGGACCGCGATATTTGTTGCTTTGCGGTATAATGCCTATATTATCGGCTTGTACATATTTGCTCAAACAATAGGCATAGTTGGTGGCGGGAGTTCTGCAAACCTTGCGTACTGCGGCGCAGGCGGAATCCGGAAGCGGCACGATCGCCAATGCCCTTCCCATGCCGATCTTGTTGCTGGGCCCCAAGACCGAGGTCCTCTACGCCAACCCGGCGGCGGAGCAGTTCTTTGACACCGGCTTGCCGATGCTGCGCAAACAGAGCCTGGCCGACTTGATCGCGCCCCATTCGCCCTTGTTCCAGCTCGTCACCCAAGCGGCGGAGCGCAATGCCTCGGCGGCGGAACGCGACATCGACCTTTCCACCCCCAAGCACGGCGAGCGGGTCGCCGACGTCACGGTCTCGCCGGTGCCGGAACCGGAAGGCGCCATGCTGCTGACGTTCCAGGAACGCGGATTGGCCCAGCGCATGGACCGCCAGTTGATGGCGCGCGGCGCGGTGCGCTCCATGCACGGCATGGCGGCGGTTCTGGCGCATGAGATCAAGAATCCATTGGCCGGCATTCGCGGCGCGGCGCAATTGCTGGAAGAAGCCCTGGCGCCGGAAGAGCGTGAGATGACCCAATTGATCATCGCCGAAACCGACCGCATCCGCGGCTTGATCGACCGCATGGAAAGTTTCGGCGATACACGCAGCTTCACCCGCCATCCGGTCAATATCCATGAGGTGCTGGACCGGGTGCGCAAGGTGGCGGAATCCGGCTTTGCCCGCGGCGTCACCATTCTGGAAAATTTCGATCCTTCGCTGCCGCCGGTGCTGGGCGATCGTGACCAGTTGATTCAGGTCTTTCTCAACCTGGTGCGCAACGCCGCCGATGCCCTGCCGGAAAAAGGCGGCGAGATCACCTTGACCACGGGCTACCGGCCCGGCGTGAAGTTCGGCGCCGGCACAGCAGGCGAACGCGTGTCTCTGCCGCTGGAAGTGACGGTGCGCGACAACGGCTCGGGCGTGCCGGCCGACCTGTTGCCCTATATTTTCGACCCCTTCGTCACCACCAAGGTGCGCGGCTCCGGCCTCGGCCTGGCACTGGTCGCCAAGATCGTGGGAGACCATGGCGGCGTGGTGGAATGTGATTCCGTTTCCGGCCGCACCATTTTCCGCGTGCTGCTGCCACAGGCGCGCGGTGGAGAAAGCTAATGGTCGCCACCATTCTTGTTTGTGACGATGACAGCGCCATCCGCACGGTGCTGAACCAGGCCCTGGGACGGGCTGGCTATGATGTGCGCACCACCGGCACCGCGGCCGGACTGTGGCGCTGGATTTCGGCCGGCGAGGGCAATCTGGTGATCACCGATGTGGTGCTGCCCGATGAATCCGGCTTCGACCTGATCCCGCGGATCAAGCGCATGCGCCCCGACCTGCCCATCCTGGTGATGAGCGCCCAGAACACCTTGCTCACCGCCATCACCGCGGCAGAGCGCGGCGCCTTTGAATATCTGCCCAAGCCGTTCGACCTGAAAGAGCTGACCAGTGTGGTGGGCCGCGCGCTTGCAAGCCCGCAGACCAAGCGCGACAGCAGCCTCGAGGCAGCGGAAGAAAGGCTGCCGTTGATCGGCCGCTCGCCCGCGATGCAGGAAATCTACCGCGTCATCGCGCGCCTGACCCAGACCGATCTCACCGTGATGATCATGGGCGAATCGGGGACCGGCAAGGAACTGGTGGCGCGGGCCCTGCACGATTACGGCAAGCGCCGTCACGGCACTTTCGTCGCGGTCAATATGGCGGCGATTCCGAAAGAGCTGGTGGAAAGCGAGCTGTTCGGCCATGAGCGCGGCGCCTTTACCGGCGCCACCAATCGCGGCGTGGGCCGCTTCGAACAGGCGGAAGGCGGTACGCTGTTCCTGGACGAAATCGGCGACATGCCGCTGGAGGCGCAGACCCGGCTGCTGCGCGTGTTGCAGCAGGGCGAATACACCACCGTGGGCGGACGCACGCCGATCAAGACCGACGTGCGCATCATCGCCGCCACCAACCGCGACCTGCGGCAGTTGATCAGCCAGGGCCTGTTTCGCGAAGACCTCTATTACCGGCTCAATGTCGTGCCGTTGCGCCTGCCGCCCTTGCGCGAGCGGGTGGAGGATATTCCCGACCTGGTGCGCCATTTCCTGCGCAAGGCGGAAGACGAAGGCCTGCCCCACAAGACCCTGGACAATGAAGCGCTGGACATGTTGCGGCGGCATCGCTGGCCCGGCAATGTGCGCGAACTCGAAAACCTGATCCGGCGGCTGGCGGTGCTGCAATCCGGCGATACCATCACGGCTACCGCCGTCAGCGCCGAACTGAAAGAGCCGGCCAAGACATTCGCCGCGGACTCGGGCGAAGGACCGCAATCCCTGGCGGCTTCGGTGGAGCAATATCTCACCCAGTATTTCCTGTCCCAGGGCGACCGCCTGCCGCCGCCCGGCGTCTATGACCGCATCGTGCAGGAGGTGGAGCGGCCGCTGATCTCGATCTGCCTTGCCGCCACCCGCGGCAACCAGATCCGCGCGGCGCAGTTGCTGGGTCTCAACCGCAATACGCTGCGAAAAAAAATAAGAGATTTAGGGCTAGAGGTGATCAGAGGATTGCGGACCGAATAGTCGCAACGGCTATGCCGCGCCTCTCCACGTCCGCACCTTCGCCGCCAACGTCGCCAAGCCAATAGCCGGCAGGCTCAGCACCGCTACCAACGCCAGCCCCAGCGGCAAGAGACTGAAATCCGAGCCTGCGGCCCACATCACCCCGAGCTGCATCACCATCACGATCACGGCCCAGCGCCACGGACCGCGCGGAAAGAAATAGCCGAGCACGGCGGACAACAGCACCGCCAGCGGATAGGCCGCCGTCCAATAGAAGCCCGCATCCCAAGGCTCACGCTTGCCGGAAAGAGTTGCCGTCGCGGTCCAGAGTGCCAAGCTGGCAACCGCCGAAATGGCATATGGCAGGGGAGAATCGCGGGCAGGCATCGGCCAAGAATTGGCCCTTTGGCGAATAAAGTAAAAATTCCGCGCCCGTTCATTAACCGGCTTTTCCCAGCCATGGCCTGCATTCCGCGCTTTTATGTACGCCCGGGACATCACGCTGTGTTGATTTTGTGACGCTGCATTCTTGCAACAGTCCGTGCCTTCGCTACACTGCCCTTTACTAGACCGGGCGTGGGGCAGGGGGCCGGGTCGTAACGGAAGACATGGTTAGCGAAACAACGTTCCCGGAGCGGCGTGCCGGTCTGCGCCCCATTTCGAGGCCTTCGCAATTGGCCTTCGGCGTCGCCATCCTGGCGGTGCTGTCGGGCTGCGGCACCTATGCGCTTCTTACCGATCTCATTCCCTATCATCTAAGTCGCGGCGGGCAGATCGCGCTGCTGGTGTTCAATCTGGCCTTGGTCCTGGGCCTGGCCACCGCCATCGGCTGGCGCATCGCACGCCTGGCCGCCACCGGCCGTTCAGGCCGCGCCGGCGCCAAGTTGCATGTGCGGCTGGTGACCTGGTTCTCGGCCATCGCCGTGATCCCCGTGATCCTGGTCGCCATCTTTGCCGCCGTGACCCTGAACCTGGGACTGGACCAGATGTTCTCCGGCCGGGTGAAGGAAGCGCTGAGCAACGCGGTCAATGTCGCCCAGGTGTATGCCCGCGAACAGCAGCGCAGCATCCTGGACGATGCCTATCAGATCGCCAACGACATCCAGAACGATCCGCGGCTGTTTGACGAGAACAAACATGTCCGCGCCGATTTTCTGTTCGCGAAACTCGGCACGCTGACTCAGAACCGCGGCCTGCAGGCCTCCTACATATTGGACAGCAAGGCCCGCGTGCTGGGTTCCAGCAAGCTCAAATCGGTCAAGGACCCCCGGCCGCCGGCGCAATCCGATTTCGCCAGGGCGCGCGAAAACTCGATCGTCATCGACTCCGATCCGGCCACCAGCAGCGTCACCGCCCTGATCCAGATGCGAGCCTTGAAAGACGCGTACCTGGAAGTGGTGCGGGTGGTCGATCCCCAGGTGTTCGGCTATTACAGCCGCACCAAGGCGGCGGTCAGCGAGTACAACCGGCTCAACGCCTCGCGGCTGGAGACCCAGCTTCAGTTCGCCGCCCTCTATGCCATGGTGGCGCTGGTGGTGCTGCTGGCCGCCATCTGGTCGGGGCTTTGGGCCGCCAACCGGCTGGTGCGTCCCATCTCCGACCTGATCGATGCCGCGGGCCGGGTTTCGGAAGGCGATCTCGGCGCCCAGGTCTGGGTGCAGCATCGCGACGACGAACTGGGCCGGCTGGGCATCGCCTTCAACCGCATGACCCAGCAATTGTCGGCCCAGCGCGACGACCTGGTCGCCGCCAACCGCCTCAACGAAGCCCGGCGCCGCTTTATCGAAACCGTGCTGTCGGGCGTGAGCGCCGGGGTGATCGGCATAGACGGGGAAGGGCGCCTGACCCTGATCAACCGCGCCGCCGCGCGCCTGCTTAATGCCGCGCCGGAGGACCTGGAAACCTCACACTATTCCGAGGCGGTGCCCGAACTGGCGCCGCTGATCCTGCGCGCCATGTCCGAGCCGGTGGGCCGGTCCGGCGGCGAAATCTCCATCAAGCGCGGCGGCTCACCCCGCACCCTCAGCGTGCAGGTCACTTCCGAGCGCGGCTCGGCCGACGGCTTTGTCGTCACCTTCGACGACATCACCGACCTGGTCAGCGCCCAGCGCACCGCCGCCTGGGCGGACGTGGCCCGGCGCATCGCGCATGAGATCAAAAACCCCCTCACGCCGATCCAGCTTTCCGCCGAACGGCTCAAGCGCAAATATTCCGGCGAGATCACCAGCGATCCCGAAGTCTTCCAGCAATGCACCGACACCATTGTGCGCCAGGTGGGCGATATCGGCCGCATGGTGGATGAGTTCTCCTCCTTCGCGCGCATGCCCGCGCCGGTGATGCGGCGGGAGAATGCCCAGGAACTTCTGCAGCAGGCGGTGTTCCTGCAGCGGGTGGCCAATCCCGCCATCACCTTTTCCACCGATGCGCCCAAGGCTGCGGTCTGGTTCGAGGGCGATGGACGGCTGGTGTCCCAGGCCCTCACCAATGTGATCAAGAATGCGGGCGAGGGGATCGCGGCGCGCATCGCCAAAGGCGATGACGAGCCGGGCCGGATCACCATCGCGCTGGAACCGAACGGCGCCACCTTCGCCTATCGCGTCACCGACAATGGCATCGGCCTTCCGCCCGAGCATCGCCACCGCCTCACCGAACCCTATGTCACCACCCGCGCCAAGGGCACCGGGCTGGGATTGGCCATCGTGCGCAAGATCATGGAAGACCATGGCGGCGAAATCATTCTTGGCGACGCCGAAAGCGGCGCCGACAACGGGGGAGGGGCGCAGGTTACCCTGACCTTCCCCTTCACGCAGAAAAACGCAAAACCAACCGACAATCCGGAAAGCAGCAAGGAACTCAGTGATGAGCAAAAACGGATCGCACATCGCGTCTGAAATCCTCATCGTCGACGATGAGGAAGACATCCGCGACCTGATCGCGGGAATTCTGCATGACGAGGGCTATACCACGCGGGTGGCGGGAGACTCCGAGTCCGCGCTGGCCCAGATCCGTTCGCGCCGGCCGCAGCTGCTGATCCTGGACATCTGGCTGCAGGGTTCCAAGCTCGACGGCATCGAAGTGCTGGATATCATCAAGCGCGAACAGTCCGACCTGCCTGTGGTGATGATCTCCGGCCATGGCACCATCGAGACCGCCGTCGCCTCGATCAAGAAGGGCGCCTATGACTTCATCGAGAAGCCCTTCAAGGCTGATCGCCTGTTGCATGTGGTGGAACGCGCCCTGGAAGCGGCGCGGCTGAAGCGCGAAGTCCAGGAGCTCAAGCTCAAGGCCGGCGACGAAGGCGAGCTGGTGGGCAATTCGCCCACCATCACCCAGCTTAAGGTTCTGATCGACAAGATCGCGCCCACCAACAGCCGTGTCCTGATCGCCGGTCCCGCCGGTTCGGGCAAGGAAGTGGCGGCACGGCTGATCCATGCCCGCTCGCGGCGCGCCGGCAATGCCTTTGTCGCCATCAATTGCGCCACCATGGAGCCCGACCGCCTGGAAGCCGAACTGTTCGGGGTCGAGGATGGCGATGGTCCGCGCAAGACCGGGCTGTTCGAACTTGCCCATAACGGCACGCTCTATCTGGATGAAGTCTCCGACATGCCGCTGGAAACACAGGGCAAGATCCTGCGCGTCTTGATCGACCAGACCTTCACCCGTGTGGGCGGCCAGGTCCGGGTGCAGGTGGACGCACGCGTGATCTGCTCCACCACCCGCGATCTGCGCGCTGAAACCGAAGCCGGGCGTTTCCGCGAAGACCTTTATCACCGCCTCAATGTGGTGCCGGTGCGCGTTCCTTCGCTGGCGGAACGCCGCGACGACATTCCGGTGCTGGTGGGCCATTTCATGAAGCGGCTGTCGGCGGCGGGCGGCTTGCCGATGCGCACCATCGGCGACGATGCCATGGCGGTGCTGCAGACCCATGGCTGGCCCGGCAATGTCCGGCAGTTGCGCAATATCGTGGAGCGGCTGTTGATCCTGGCCAGCGACGATGTCACCGAGGCGGTCACCGCCGACCTGCTACCCACCGATTTGGGCGCGGGCGGGACCAAGAATGGCGACCTGGTGATTTCGCTGCCGCTGCGCGAGGCGCGGGAAATTTTCGAGCGCGATTACCTGATGGCGCAGATCAACCGCTTCGGCGGCAACATCTCGCGCACCGCGGCTTTCATCGGCATGGAGCGTTCGGCCCTGCATCGCAAGCTAAAGTCGCTGGGCGTGGGATCGGCGCAGAGCTTCCCGAACTGATGGACGGCGTCGCGCCGCAGCACATAATGAAAAAATGGTCCGCCAGCCGCGCGCCGGCGGGGCGTATCGCCTATGTCAATGGCCGCTATCTGCCGCACGGTATGGCCGGGGTGCATATCGAGGACCGCGCCCTGCAGTTGGGTGACGGCATCTACGAGGTGTTCAACATCCGCGATGGCCAGCCGCTGGATGAGGAAGGCCATCTCGACCGCCTGGAGCGGTCTCTGCGCGAATTGGGCATGGCCATGCCGATCTCGCGGCCTGCGCTGAAGCTGGTGACGCGGGAAATGGTGGCGAAGAACCGCATGCCCAACGGCTTTCTGTATCTTCAAGTGACGCGCGGCGCCGTAAAGCGCGATCATGTTCCGCCGGCGGACGGCCCGCGCCCCACCTTGATCATGACCATGCGCCTGCAGGACGTGGCCGGCTTGAAGCAGCGGCTGGAGAAAGGCATCGCGGTTTCCACGCAAGCAGACATCCGCTGGGGCCGCCGCGACATCAAGACGGTGCAACTGCTGCCCAACCTGATGGCCAAGCAGGCGGCGAAGAAAGCGGGCGCCTTCGAAGCCTGGCTGGTGGACGACCAGGGCTATGTCACCGAGGGCTCCTCCACCAATGCCTGGATCGTGGACCAGGACGGCACCATCATCACCCGCGATCTCTCCAACGCCATTCTGCCCGGCGTCACCCGCAAGGTGATCCTGGCGGCGGCGGCTGAGGCGCAGATCAAGGTCGAGGAGCGCAAATTCACTGTGGCGGAAGCTCTGGCCGCCAAGGAAGCCTTTCTGTCTTCGGCGACGGGCGCGGCGATTCCCGTGGTCCGGATCGACGGCCAGACGATCGGCGACGGCGTGCCCGGTCCGCTGACCCAGCGGATTCGCGACCTCTATGCCGCACGCTGCGGCCAGAAAAAGCCCTGATTCCGCGAAAATTATCCCTTTCGCAATTGCAGCATTGCGCTAGAATGGTTCCAAGGTGTCGCGTGACCCCCGCGCGACTGAAACAATGGGCGAACCCATGAGCGATAAACAACAGAACCTTCAGGACACGTTTTTAAACGCGGTCCGCAAGAGCAAAGCCGCCGTCACCATCTTCCTGATCAATGGCGTCAAGCTTCAGGGCAACATCACCTGGTTCGACAATTTCTGCGTCCTGCTGCGCCGTGACGGCCAGTCGCAGCTGGTCTATAAGCACGCCATCTCCACGGTGATGCCCATGGGCCCGATCCAGCTTCAGGACGAGCCCGCAGACGGGTAAGTTTGGGCCAAGTTGGTAAGTCGCGCGTTCGTCATCCATGTCGAGCCCAAGAACCGCAGCCGCGGTGACGCGGCTCTGCGCGATGCCGAGGCGCGACTGGCGGAAGCGGTCGGGCTGACCGCTGCCATTCACCTGGATGTGGTGGAGGCGCAAGTGGCGCCCCTGGGCCGCCCCACGCCGGCAACCTTGCTGGGCACCGGCAAGGTGGAAGAGATCGCCATCCTGGCCAAAGCCGAAGAACCCGACGTCATCATCGTCAACGCGCATCTGACGCCGGTGCAGCAGCGCAACCTGGAACAGGCCTGGACGAGCAAGGTGCTGGACCGGACCGCGGTCATTCTCGAAATCTTCGGCGAGCGCGCCCAGACCAAGGAAGGCCGCCTGCAGGTCGAGCTGGCGCATCTCAATTATCAGCGCTCACGGTTGGTCAGAAGCTGGACCCACTTGGAGCGGCAACGCGGCGGCTTCGGCTTTTTGGGCGGTCCAGGTGAAAGCCAGATCGAAAGCGACCGCCGATTGATTGCCGAACGCATCGTGCGCATCAAGGCGGAACTGGAGAAGGTCAAGAAGACCCGCAACCTGGGGCGGCAGGCGCGCAGGAAAGTGCCGTTCCCGGTGGTGGCGCTGGTGGGCTACACCAATGCCGGCAAGTCGACCCTGTTCAACCGGCTGACCGAATCCGAGGTGCTGGCCAAGGACCTGTTGTTCGCCACCCTGGACCCCACCATGCGGGGCGTGAAGCTGCCGCAGGGCACCAGGATCATCCTCTCCGACACGGTGGGCTTCATCGCCGATTTGCCCACCGAACTGGTGGCGGCCTTCCGCGCCACCCTGGAAGAGGTGCTGGAAGCCGATGTGATCGTCCATGTCCGCGACGCCGCCCATGCGGAAAGCGCCGCCCAGAAAGCTGATGTGCTGAAGGTGCTGGACGAGTTGGGCGTACCGACTGACTCAAAATCGGCTGGCCGGCCGATGCTGGAAGTGCTCAACAAGATCGACCTGCTGGCGCCGGAGCAGCGGCGCGGGCTTTTGAGCCACAATGGCCGCCGCGAAGCCATCGCTGTTTCAGCCCTGACCGGGGATGGAATACCGGCGCTGCTGGCCGCCTTCGAGGCCGCTGTGACGCGTGACAACATCCTGGTAAAGCTCAAGCTGGACGCCACCGACGGCAGCGCCCTGGCTTTTGCCTATCGCCACGCCCAGGTGCTGGAGCGGCGCGAACGGGGCGGAAAGATCAACCTTTCGCTGCGAATTCATCCCGACGACCTGGGCCGTTTCGAGAACCGGTTCGCGAGAAAGATGTCGATAGAGCAGGGTGTTGAAGGCTGATCCTCAGTCTATGGATTAACCTTCTCCACCGCTTTCGCCTCCTGCCAGAGGGCTTCCATCTCTTCCAGGCTGGCATCGCCGGGCTTGATGCCCCGGGCGGCCAGTACCGCCTCGATATGGCGGAAGCGGCGGGTGAACTTGGCGTTGGTCCGGCGCAGGGCCGCTTCAGGATCCACTTTCAGATGCCGGGCCAAGTTGGCGAT
>Ga0157379_10003668_pt1 | contig 13047 bp, 12 predicted proteins | sample S25metaG_FD_121802 | JGI IMG/M metagenome (GOLD analysis project Ga0157379, IMG submission 121802) | Switchgrass rhizosphere microbial communities from Kellogg Biological Station, Michigan, USA - S2-5 metaG | ecosystem: Host-associated > Plants > Roots > Rhizosphere > Soil | place: USA... | reverse complement strand
GTACATGCATATTGCAAAGTTTAATCACCGAATCTATCCCTTTTCGTGGTGTCTCGAATTTGAATGCAGACAAATGCGGGGGTGTACATACAAATTATTACATATGGAACAACCCTTGCAATTGAACGTCACCGAATAAGGTCCCCGAGAATTGCGGGAGTGTTCATAAGAGATTCATTTTCCCTTTTTTAAGCGATCAGTGATTCTTTGATTCATTAGTATAACTTGACGGGATACGGTCGCCGCTAGCATTTTCAACCACTTGCACTCCCCTGATCAAGGAGCGCTTTTGGTAGATACTGGCTTTGTCGCCCAGCTCTACATCCATATTTTAGGAAATGTCTTTACTTACAAATAGAAACATATGAGAGGTCATATTTATTGGAAGTGGGTAGAGAACCGTTGATCGGGTTTAGGCATCGGCGTGACGGTGACAAGGCCGCGGAAAATATTGGAGATATAGCAAGGAGATAGTGTTATAGGACTGGAGAAATATATGTTGCAGCCGTAGGAGATGACAGAATGGTCTTGAAAATGCACTGTTTCAACCTTGGATCACTCTTGTTACTTTCGCAACCAGTTTGATGGTAGAAATAGCTCGAATAAAATGTATCTAATTTATTATTAAAAACTTTTGAACTTATATTTAACTCCGAAATAATTTTCAAAGGGTTTTCTGGTTTCTCCCCCTATCGGGTTCTTGGCCAGTGATAATACATGCTCCATTTGATATCATGCAGCTTTCTTCTGATTGCAGGGTGTGCGTTTCCAAGTCTTCCGAGAGTCCCTGTATTTAATCCCGTCCGAATCCCTAGTCAAAGAACACTAGAATCCTTGCTGATAGAAACTGAAAGTTCTGCATGATTAGGCCTTCTGTGAAATCAAGCTCATGTTGTTCTATGGTGTTACCATGCATAGTCGAGAGGAAACAACTCATGCGTCATGAAATTAGAGGCCGCAAGGCTCCAGAAATTTTATGCATTCCTTGTTTCCCGGATCAAGAAAGGACCGAAATCATCGATACCAATTGGCAAGCATGTACTTGCACGTAGATTTGTAGACATCCACTTTTTCATTGGCAGATGTATATTTGGCCGAACTTATAGCGCTCAGGTCGAAGCGGTCTGAAATTCGGATGTGGCTCTGGTGACGCCGATCGATGACCCAACAATGCAGCCGCTGAAGCCTTGGTCTTGATCTGTCTTGATAATATAATGGAATGTAAGATGCCAAGTTCAGCCCATTATTCAGAATTGCAGATGGTATATACACTCACATTTGTTTAAACATAGCTATAGAACTCCATTCCTTTTGATTGAAGACTTGCTCGCCAGATGGGAGGGCCAGTTACAAAGGCCCGGGTAGGATAAAAGCAGTTATGCAGGTTTGACCTATAATGGATATTATTCACGGCTTTTCTATACCGAATCGTTCGCACTCTGGAAGTTTGCATACATGCGGCTAGCAGTAACACTAGCGACGCCACCTCAGATTTACTCCATGGTTATGCTAGATCTGGCTTCACCGCTCCTAAAATCATTCTAACAAACTTGTATCTACAAATATCAAAGTGACTTTAAGCGATTGTTTGACTATATTAGTTATTCTCAAAGTGTTATCCGCAAAGTGGAGTTCCAAACCCCTCACCAAGTCTTCGTGCAAAATGTCGGGTCTGCCAGACCGTATCACTCCTTTTACGCAAAAGCAGTTCGAGGAGACTTATGGTGCGCATTTCCTTCAGAGGGTCGATCCACTGACTGAACTCTAAGGCAACGTAAGGTGGCTCATTGATATGCTGCCAAGTTACCCTCGTCCTCTATGGCTTCTCTTGCCTGCAGGTAGGCCTTTGTTGGACGTTTTTGTCTCTTAACATTTAATGCTTTCATTCCCTAGACATATTTGTATTTTATTAAGTATGAAAAAGACAGACTTCTGGTGAAGCTAATGGCAAGTGTGAAAAATACTTAAACTGTGGCTTTCTCACTCAAAGCGTACGACCACAGGTTCTCGGCGTGTGGTATGTCGTTGTTTCTATCCCAATAATATGGACAAAAAATCGACCGTAACTAGGATACTGGGAAGTTTGCACGCATTCTGCAGTGAGCATCTTTTTGTCCTCGAGCTGCTTGGAAGATCCCTCTGATTCCTAACGTATAGTGGCCAACACCGTCTATCATTACTTAGTCTGTTCAGTTTGACATCGTTTATCTTATTCCTAACTCTGGGTTAGGTCCTGAGCTATACAAATCCAATGTTGTTAATCGGCGGAGAATGGTGAGTTACTCTGACTCATTCTAATAGCGTATTAACAAGTTCCAGGTCGGTCTACGTGTGTTGAAATCGGTTAAAAATCAGGTATCTTGCTAAATTATTTCTTGCCTAGGCTGGAACAGCTATTGGGGTGAGTTTGGTCCATTTCTCGAGCAATATTGTGTTAACAGACGGGTGTCTGTCTGTAGATGGTTGTGTGCTTTATTGTTCAGATGTAAGTGATATCGTCAGTCTGTGCGAGACAGCTGGACTCATTTGAACGGGCCTGTTAGCTTCTTCGCGCGAACAATCTACCATTGTGAGTTTTATTTACGGGGTGCCCTTTATCACCACTGGACAGCGACCACAGTAACAAGGAAGAAAGTTAGGCTGGCATTCACTCTATGGTTTGTGAGTAAATACAGAGCGATATCTCCACACTATCTACTAACTTTGGTATAGGCCCTTATGATTTTAGCACAAGTCGGTGAGCTTCAAGTTTGTATTACTCTTTGTGTATTCCTTCTTAAGTCCTCACCACAGGCTTCGGTATCAGTAAGTTGTAGCATTTTAGTTTTATCGGTTTATTTTGTCTAATGACACTTTTAGCGTATTCGGCAAAGCTGTACGTCCCTTTCACCCTCTCCAGTCGTGATGAATTAACTCGATTTTCCAGATTTATTCTCTGGGATTTGTTACGACTGAAAGAGGTTGTGGTAGGCGTGCTGTTTTCGACTCATTTTCTATGAAACATCTTCGGTGCAGTACTCTGTTCTTGTACCACTTCTATTTATTAGAGTGGCGACCGATGCCACGACGGCAGTGGCACTTTGCTACTTGTTGTATAACACTAAGACCAATTTCAAGAAGTACGTCATAGTTTCTTCTTAGGATCTTATGAAACCCACATTATCTAGGTCCATGAAACTCGTCAACACTCTTATCATTTATGCAATCAATCGCTTTGTCCTCACAGCGTATGTCTATCTACCCTCAGAGTAGTAAGACTATTATTTACGAGAGCTTTATAGATGCGTGGTCTTGTTCCAAGCCATTATCGTATGTCTCTTATTTGATCCTACTGGCCAAACTTTGACGATGCGCTCATTAGCTCATCGCAAGACCGGATACTGTATGGGCAATGGTTGTCGAATTTGTCGCTGTATCTCGTGCGTGTATATGCGCTCTTGTGATCTGCATCCTAACTGATTGAAAATTTCTAGTCTACATCAACAGCTTCTTAGCCACCTTGAACTCTAGGAACCATTTGCGAGAGATGGAGGGCGCCACAGACTACACAACATCTTCTGGAACGAAAGCGCGTGCTAATAGTCAGGGCCCGGGGGTGATGGTAACGACAACCTCTACCCACAACGTTGATATTACCAGACCAGTCAACCTGAGCTTCAAAGACACTGAAGGGCAACTTAAAGGCCAGGATTTAGAGTTGTCGGAGATCCAGTATGAGAGCAAAGGGTCACCCGGAATGGTAGGTTATCCGGTTAACCATTTGAGCATAATGGCTGCTAACTTTCGTCAAAATATAGCATGCAGTATAATCTCGAATGCTATTGGTCGAACTGTGCGCTTGTGCTATTGCTCAGAATTTTGTAGAACGTTTGAAGATCAATTTAGTTAGATTCCTATAACCCTTTGCGAGCAGTGACAACTCGAAAGGCTTCATCTTTGTTTATAATTTGATTAAACTAATTGATCTTATTACGAGGCAATAGTGATCTGGTAACGAAATATAATTATTCTTGCAACAGGGAATATATGTAACTAGATAATTCTGCCTGTCCCTGGACTTGATGTCGTCCCGCCGTAAAGTAGCCGACCACTACCACAAGATTTGAGCGTGACAGCCTCACCCAATTGTAAGCATCTTCTCAAGCTCATGTAATAGAAGCGTCCACCATATCTGCGTAGTTGTATGGGACCCGTAAGGGTTCTAGTTGTATACCACGAGAAGGACACGTCTAAGTGGTGGATATGGTGGGAAGGGAGGGGCAAAGGGATCATAACGAAACTTAACTATAAATAGATACAGTGTGGACGGTAAAATCGCGCTCGATCTACAGTAGTTTTAGTTTAGGCGTTTCGGAGAACGCCGTAACTAGAATAATCTAGTTACATGTATTCTAACATCAACATTCCTTCATCACGCTTTCCCCAAGGATTTAGTCTTTTGAAGTTTACAACTCTAACCGTCTCTTGGAGGGTAGATGAATGCCCCGATGGCCGATGGCCGATTTGCGCCGAATACTCACTCGTCCGATGAATTCGGCGCCACACCGGCAGGTTGGACCTTCAGGACCTTACGCTACTGGTGTCAATCCATATTTGAGTGTGATTACATCTATCATGCGGGGAATTGGAAATGCTGGGTACCAATCTCCTGTTCTTAATGGAAGGGATCAAAGGCTTCTAGCAGTGTAGTCACTGCCGACTTTGTAAATATCTCGAGGCAATTCTTGGATTCGTCCCGCCCCCAACCCCTCTTCACCATGGACGAAATCCAACGTTTCTTGCTTGCCTCCGCTGGAGTTTGTACAGCTGTGTTTATTTATAACAGAGCTACGCAGAAAACGGACCCTGCACCTCTTCCTCCTGGACCAAAGGGGCTTCCGGTTATTGGAAATCTCCCAAGTTTACCGCAAAACCTCCCTTGGAAAACTTTTGCGAAATGGGGAGAAACATACGGTATGTAAACTTTACTCCATTGACATCCAATAAAGATTTCATGGATCGGTATGCCTTCTACAGGCGGGATACTGCATGTTAGCGCGCTGGGGACACATTTGGTTGTCCTTAATGATCCCAAGTATGCGATAGAAATGTTGGACAAGAAGGGCCGATTATACAGTGATCGTCCACTTCTGATGATGGCAGGACGACTCGTTGGGTGGGACGAAGGACCTGCTCTAATCGGATTCAATGATACTTGGGGCGAATATCGTAGGCTCATGGCATCATTCATGGGCACGAAATCAAAGATTGCGGAGTTCACGGATATCTTACAAAGCGAAGCGGAAGAGCTGGTTAGAAGGATGGTGGCAGCACCTCAAGATTTTGTCTCGCATGCTAAAAAGTTGGTATGCTTCTTTTACTAGATTTATTTCTCAGAATTGATGTTGTCTATCAAGTTATGCTGGTGCAATTGTTCTCTTGCTAGCCTATGGTTACAGGGCGAATGACGGAAGCGATCCCATGGTAAAACTGGTTGGAGAAGCTATGGACCAATTTTCCGAGACGACCGTTAGCAATGCATTCTTGGTTGATGCGATGCCAGCTCGTATGCTATTCCAAATTGTCCCATTTTATTTTTACCCAAATGGAATCCACCAGTCCGATTTGTTCCTGAATGGTTCCCTGGCGCTGGATGGAAAGTGAAAGCTAACAAATATAGGAGAACCCTCGAGGAAATGCTTACGGTTCCTTACGAATGGAGTAAACAACAGATTGTATGTCGTATATTTCTCTTCATAGTGAGTCCCCTTTAATCAGATATTATTATTAGGCTGCAGGAACAGCTATCCCCTCTTTTCTAACAAATATGCTCTGCAATGAAAAGCAGCATTCCGCGAAGAATGAGCGTGATATTCAGTGGACTGCAGCCGGTATTTACAGTGGTAAGCACGAGTATGTATTTTCTTGAGTAGTATATGTAATTCCTCTTTCCAGGTGGAGCAGATACGGTATTGCGCACCTTTGCTGCAACGTGGCAGAATCTAATTCATTATTCTGAAAGACTGTTGCCGGAATAACCAGTTTCATCCTCGCGTTGGCCAGAAACACTGATGTCTTGCGTAGAATCCACGCAGAAATCGACGAGGTCATTGGATCGGATCGTTTACCAACTCTTGAGGATCGCCAGAGTCTTCCTTATCTTGAAGCAGCATATACTGAATCTATGCGGAAATATCCAATTGCACCAATGGGTGAGTTTCCTTATCCTATCCTATTCGGCAGAGGCGTCCCTCCTGATGGCATGGTCATGTATTATAGCACTCCCTCACGTCGTAACTGAAGATGACGTCCACGACGGCTTCTTTATTCCCAAAGGAGCTATTGTATTTGCCAATGTTTGGTGAGTTCAATGAAATATCTGTTTCCTTTTCCTGTTTCCATATCTTGTAAAGGCAATACTGCAGAGACCCCCAAGTTTATCCTAATCCTGAGGAGTTCTTACCAGATCGTTTCTTAGCAACCAAAGGAAAACCAGCCCAGAAACATCCGAAGGACTTCGTTTTCGGGTTTGGTCGTCGGTGCGTGGATACCTTTAAGAATAGCTATTTTATTTGGTGACTAGAATGCCTATTGTAGCGTCTGCCCTGGTACGCAGACAGCATTTTAAGCCTCTAGTTATTTATTCACACACGAAATCATAGGGATCCAACTTGCCGATCCTTCTATGTGGCTCGCGTGTGCTGCAATTGCTGCTGGGTTTGAGATTTTACCTCCTATCAAGGAAGGAAAACCCGTTACACCTCCAGAGGACTTTTTAGATGGCTCTATTTCGTGAGTACCACTGAAACCCTTGCACCAGGGTAACCATTAACTCCGTTCTTTAGACATCCTGCACCTTTTGAATGTCGGATCACGCCTCGCTCGAGGATGGTGGAATCGGTTTTACGTCATGGACAATAGAGGTGTTCTGTTCTTTTACTCTTGGGGTACGATAGCCATCTTGGTCAACAAATTGGTGTATTGTCAATATGTCAGTATTTTATCACTCAAAGAGAACTGTATGATGTACGAGCGAAGAATTCTCATATTTTAGCAGGAGTGGCGTAGCCGGTAATGTGGCGCCTGAACGGATTTCCCGTAGAAATGGAGACCTACTTCAACTTGCCCGCCTTATATTTAAGAAATACACCATTAACTTTCTCTTTGAACTGTCATGATTTTTCAGGAGAAAAGACGAGGGTTTGATATAGACTGATGGATGTTGTTGAAGCTCATAGTGTGGGGATCCTAGGAACCTAAGTCAAAGATACGGAGAAGGTTGTAGAATACACCTCGATTTCCTCCTCATCTCGTTTAGCCACGAGTCATTGGCCGTGTGTACTGTAGTCGTTGACCGAGAGAAACAGGTCGTGCATGCATATCTCATAGCTCTTGCTACCCTTTGTAATTGCCACCGTGATTGCTGTCCAAGAGAGGAGCGGAAACTTTATAGCCAACAAAACAAGATGATACATTGCCAGTAAGAGGAGCCGAAATGGTCTGAAGAGTTCGGGGTATGGGAAGGGAAGTGTGAAACAGCTGTCGATCTTGGTACATTGGTCGTAGGCAAAGAAAAAGAGGGGGGGATATAAGTCATAATCAGGCCAGCCATGGGCCACGAATGCGACGAGCGAGCTGTATATCTTTTTGCATTATTGTAACCCGTTTCGCATGGATTGCACAAAGGTTCCTGGAAAGACGTGAGTATGGCTCTACGGTGGTGGGATAGGCTAAACTTACGCATCTTCAAACAGATGTACCAAGTATGCTTCTGTTGCTTCCTGCAGAGCGAGAATCGCACTACTTTGCCAACGAAGACCATTCCCTGAATAATCCTGTTCGTCCGTAATCATATCGAGGGCAATTTCTCGAACCTATTCTCTGGTAAGAAAGAGACGAGCAGAAGTCGCATATGAGAGACTCACCACTCTTGCAAACGGTAGTTTTCGAATAAGCAAATCTGTACTCTTTTGATACTTTCGGATCTCTCTCAGCGCAACTGTCCCAGGACGATACCTCCTTTTCTTGCCAGTCCCTCCCTCATCGTCATCCTGTTGAGCTGGGGGAGCATAAAGATCAATTAAGCATCGACAAATAGCATACGTACATCGTGATGGTATGCTCTTTCGAGGTGGTTTGCCTCCTGTTGACTTCCGAGCTGTGCTCTTCTTCCTAGGCGGTGGGTTCGCCGCTGAGGCTTTCTTTCGAGCAGGGCTGCTATCGCCGCCCTTCTTCCGTGGACTTCCAGGTTTTTGAACCGTTGTCACCATCTCTAAAGGTGTCCGAAGACAGTAGAGGCCAAGTTCGCGCGCCGACGCGCCTCGTTCGCGAGTTACTTTGTTCTATGAACAATTGGGAAAGCGGGTAGCGCCGAACAGCGGGAGTAAACTTGATTGGCTTCGAGATCGTTTATTAACTGCCCAGTCTGATTGGCACGAGTTTCCTACTTAAACCCGCACCTCCAGATTTGTAAGAATTATCTCTTTCCTTTCCACTATCATCAATGGCCTCGAAACCAGACGTTCCCGTTGTACATGGGTACTATAGGTAATAGCAATTGTCGCTCACTCCTTTGTATGCACTTCAACTCGCTATAGGTACACCGACATCAGCTTTGAGTGGTGAAGTTTGGCGATATTATCATTTGCACAAGATTTTAGCGGCTCATGGATTTGTAAAGGCATCAAGTCTTCGTGAACCCCTCCGACAGGTCTGCTCTCAAGGCTTTCATCGCACCGGATAGCTTGACACACCCCGAGAATCCGCTCAATCTCCACTCCAAAGAGCCCGGCATTACATTGTTTATGGGTATGTGTTTGAGTCTATTTTCAATTGTAATTTTCGACTAGATCTTTCGTAGGAACTCTTGAGAATGGGGAGTCTCGTCTGCTATTTTCATCGAAACAAATTGAATATATCCGCTACTGGCTACACGCTGTTGGCTTGACAGAATATCTTCTTCCCTTACCTGGAAGCAGTTATCTTCTAACTTCAAGAAATCTAAAGACAGTTTCTCCTGTAACATTGAAAGACGGCAGAGAAGTCAAGCAAGCCATTAAGGTCCGCTGCCTTGTTTCTCATCTATTTGTTCCTCGAGTACTCACGTCTATCCCCAAGGACATAACCAAGATGAACAAGAGGTTGAAGGGCACCGATAAAGTTCTCCTTGGCTACCGTGATATGTTCGAGCGGTCAAGGACTTGCTGGTTGAAGCGCCAGGGAACCTGGCTTGCATTGGATTTTGAAGGCTGGGAATACGACCACAAGCTAATTACTGAGTATGGTTGGAGCAAGATGACTTGGGAGAATGATGAAGAGAAGGTAGAAGATGGCCACATCCTAGTCGAAGAATATCTCACCTACAGAAATACTACCTTCGTTGAAGACAACCGTGATGTGGGCTTCATCTTCTTTTCTTTGTCTTTTAGTCACATAATCCACCCCTTAGAATTACCATTTTGGAGAGAGTAAAACTATGAAGCTCAAAGTCGTCAAGGAATTCATTCAAAACCAATTTACCACCGCCCTCGCCAAGGGCCCATTGTATCTCGTATTCCATAGTCATAACCAAGATGTCAAGTACGCCTCCTGTGCTTCAAATATACAAATTTAGACCAATAACGAATTTTACAGATACCTAGGCCAGCTTGAAGCACCCATCGAGAACATTTCATACGATCTCCCCGAAGCTGGTCCTCCAACAGAAGGTGTCTACATTATCGATACCAGCCACCTCTTTGCTGCTCTCGAAGGTCACAGTGGCGAAACTCGCAGCCTCTCCCGAATGTGTGCCCTTTTGCAGATACCCGATCTCGACCATTTCCATAATGCTGGTAACGATGCTCACGTATGTCCTTTTATATCCTCGGGATCCGTTTACTCACTTTCTGACGTCCAGTTCACCCTCCTTGGCTTGAAGGCCATGGCATCTGGAGATCCTCTTGATAAACAGCGCTCCACTCGTTGGCCAGGGCAAGATTCGGAGATCAATCCGGGAGGCGGGAAGACCGTCAGCGTCGAATGGAAGCCATACCAGCTCGAGGATGATTACGACGACATGGAGGGCATCTTCCCACCAGCTAAAGGAGCCGAATATCATTCTGATGGTGAAGATGACCCTAAGGAGTCTTCGTGGGTCTCGTGAATCTGAATCTAAAATTCTTTCGACCCTGCTAAAGTTTACTCGCATCTTGTCAATGCTTGTACTCCTAGTCATTCAACTGCTTGTCATGTCCAGCGAATGTAAACTGAACTGCTGATCATCATAATATAGAAGAGTCATCTTAGGTATTGAAATTGCACTAAATATTGGAAAATCACGGAGACAGAAAATTGTGATTAACGAAGAATACGAAATACAGGGGAGGGAGGGCAGATGCGTTGAAAGAAATATTACTTATCAAAACACCGGCTAATGAACAAAGGAGTAGCACCCTCTTGATAAAAACAGGGAAAGAAGATGGAGCAAGGAGTTTGGGGCGGGAGGGGACGGGAGGTGAGTAGAGGGGAAAAATGTGTCATCAAAGTAAAAGGCATGGGCATAAGCGTTGAAGGTAATATCATCGACTTGGAAAGACATTAAACGTTTCATTTCTTCTGTGCGTAAGGATTGACAGAGTACACTTTAATCACAGGTGGGCTCTTTGTCAGATCTGCCGTAACGATGACCTGAAGAAAAAGTATGATAAATCACAGAACTTGCATGACCGAAAAGGGGCTACATACCGGTACACTCTGAAGTTCCTTAATTTGTTGGATCTTATGTCCGGAAGGCGTCGTCTTAAGACCCTCAAACTCAGGCGGCACCTTAGCCTGCGAAAGGAGACGCTGCTTGGACGTTTCGACCTTTGCCGGTTTCTCAGTGCGGCCGATGATCACTTCGTCCTCTTCCTCATCTTCTTCGAAGAGAGCAGATTCAGCTTGTACGGAGAGAGAAGTAACTTCCATCTTGACAGCGTGTTGCTCGACGGTTTGTTTCACCTTCTTCAAATGCTCATCATCGCTGTTCTCAGCGAGCCAGGTGATGACATCGCGTTCGGACCAGTAGATTTCGAGGGTGTGCGAGTGTTCGTCGTAGACATGGTTCTATAGGAAAGATTAGATTCCGAAAGAGAATAAAAACGTTAAGATCTCACGTCAATCGGCATTTGGTCAACGTGGACACGCTTCTCGATACCAAACTCGGGGACCAGAACATCGAAAGCAGCATCCAAAACACCAACAACCTTGGCTTGTCGAACAACAGGTCCGTAACGGTGCGTCAAATCGGAAATCAGCATGCACAAGTACAAATGAGCAGATTGCTCCTGAGCCAACTTGGCCGAATCCTTCTTACTATAAAAAGAAATCAACAATAGTCCAACAACAGAAACGCAAAAGCACATACATATTACAATGTTGCGCAATTTTCGCAACAGAGTCCCGATCCATCGAGAACTTAGGCTCTGAGCCATTCCCCTGCAAAATGGACTCCAACTGCCTATGCACAATCACATCCGCATACCGACGAATCGGCGAAGTGAAATGTGTGTACAAGGGCGCATTGAGTGCATAATGGTGGTATTTCGCAATGTCGAGCATGCCTGCGCAGAAGTACTTGGCGCGGTGGGTGGCTTTGTGAGACATGATGGAGATGATGCGGCGATGGACTGGGTCCTTAATGGCGTTGAAGGAGGCCATGAGAGCACCGGCGGCGGAGATGTCCATTTGGTAGCCAAGTCTTGCGGAACGTTCGGCGAAGGCAACTAGGCGACGTTCGATGGGTTCTTCGTGGCGACGAAGGAGGGCTTGTTCGGGGAGGTGGAGTGCGATTTGTTGAGCCACGGACATGTTGGCGAGTAACATAAACTATTGAAAAGAACTAGTCAATCGCAAGAAACTAAGCGAAAGAAGAAACCAACTTCTTCAACAAGGTAGTTCGCCTCGGTAGCATCATAGGGTGAACAATCAGTCGGCAACCCATCCTCTCCCAAAGTGAAGAAAAGACGTGTCGAATGAAGAGAGAGACATCCACTCTCGAATCGGCGCTCACGCATGTGTTTAGCGAGACCCTGTAAAAACCGTAAGAAAACATAGCGAAAACAAACATGATAGTACACACAGTGAGCAACTTAATATCATGTTCGATATCACCCGCTTCATATTCAGGCGCAATCGGGACATTTCCAAGTGATTTCCCATCAATAACATCCTGCACGTTCCTATACGCAAGCTGTCCGGCAGACCTAAAAAAAAAAGCAACCACGTTCAAAAATTGTTCCTCTACCACAACAAAAGGGTCCACTCACTTGATGACAGTCTTCCCAAACCACTTCTTCAACACCCTCGCATCTTCGGTCATCGTAAATATAATCGAGAATGCCAACCTATCCTCTCCAGCCCTCAAACTACAAAGCTGTTCGCTAAGCGTAGGAGGCAACATCGGCACAGCCCTCTGCACGAGATACACACTTGTAGCCCTCTTCCTAGCATCGCGGTCCAAAGCAGTATTGGGCTTGACGAAATACGACACATCCGCAATATGCACACCCACGTCGTACGTCCCGTCTTCGTTACGCTTAATAGACAACGCATCATCGAGGTCCTTCGCAGTGTCAGGGTCGATAGTGAAGATACGTTCACCACGCAAGTCGCGTCGGACTTCGAGCTCCCGCTCGGGGATGGTCCATGGGGTGGGGGGCAAGCACTTGAGGACATTCTCAGAGAAGTCTTCAGTGGGGAAGTTGCAGTCTTTCAAAAGTGCACTGGTCTCGACTTCAATATCGCCAATGGGGCCGAGCTCTTCGACTAATGTTCCGAAAGGATGGAGAGAGCTGATGGGGTGACGTTTGATACATGCGACGAAGAGCTTATCAGCGTATGCTTCGGCATTTTGGACAAAGTCTGGTGGGGCTTGTTCTGTGGGGATAGCAATGAGAGGAACGCGCTTGTCAGTAGGCTTGAACCAGACGATCTTGGGCCTTTCTTGAGGGGCGGAGCGACGGAGGTCTTCGCCACGGTCACCCTCACGTTCGCGACGTTCAGCTTCTTGTTTCTCCTTGGTAGCGGCAGAAGATGGGCGGAGAAGGC
>Ga0157379_10003663_pt1 | contig 13052 bp, 9 predicted proteins | sample S25metaG_FD_121802 | JGI IMG/M metagenome (GOLD analysis project Ga0157379, IMG submission 121802) | Switchgrass rhizosphere microbial communities from Kellogg Biological Station, Michigan, USA - S2-5 metaG | ecosystem: Host-associated > Plants > Roots > Rhizosphere > Soil | place: USA: Michigan... | reverse complement strand
CTATGGTCCGAATGTCAGCGAAGAGTTGATCGCCGAAGCGCTGGCGCCTTACCCCAAGGACCTTGTCATCGCAACGAAGGGCGGATGGAATCGCCCGGGACCGAACCAGTGGACCCACGATGCCAGCCCCGCGCACTTGCGCGAGGCGGTGGAAGGCAGCCTGAAGAGACTCCGCCTCGACCGGATCGACGTCTACCAGCTGCACATTCCCGATCCGGTGGTGCCGCTCGCCGCGTCGATTGAGACCATGGCTAATCTGCAAGCGGAAGGAAAGATCCGGCTAGTCGCATTGTCGAACGTCACCGTAGAGCATATCGAGCGCGCACGTAAGATTGTGCCGATCGTGTCGGTGCAGAACCGTTACAGTTTCGCCGATCGCGAATGGGACAATGTTGTCGACTATTGCGAGGCTAACGGTATCGCGTTCATCCCCTGGTTCCCGCTGGGAGCAGGGCGGGTAGCAGGCAAGGTGTTGGAGCGGATGGCGAAGGCCCGCCAGGTAAAACCTATTCAGATCGCATTGGCGTGGTTGCTGAAGCGATCCCCGATTACGTTACCCATCCCCGGGACTTCCTCGATTGCTCATCTTGAGGAAAACATACAGGCAGCATCGTTGCAATTGTCTGAGAACGACTACCTGGAACTAACTGGGATTAGCGAGCTGGCTTCGTGAGGAAGGTTTCGCCTCGCCTGCCGCGCCCAGTCGAAACCAGGGCGACGACGCAAAGCGAATCTGTCTCAAAAATTAGCATTTGCTGAGAACGCACTCTCGCAACTTCGCACCAGGACTTTGCCATGACTCCTAAAGATCTCGACTCCGATCAACCACACATCGATTCTTCCGAGCAGTGGCGACGACTGGCGGCAGAGTCGCGATTCTGAAGGAGGTCTGCCGATGAACGCCATCCGCGAATCGCGTGTCCGCAGATTCTCCGCAGGCCGTCTGATGCGATCGGCGCGCACACTGATGGTGTGCCTTGTAGTGCTTCTTGGCCACCATTTGTTTCTTTCCGCACAGATTCTCCACTATACCAAGCGTCCGGATGTGCGGAATGGGGAGGAGGTCTACAAGGGTGGTTGCATTGCGTGTCACGGCAGCGAGGGGAAGGGTGCTCCCGTGACGAGCACAGTCTTTCTGAGGCCGGATACGTTTCCGGATTTTACGGATTGTGCCGGGACGACACCTGAGCCGAACGGCAATTGGAAAGCGGTGATCGTGCATGGCGGGCCATCGCGTGGGCTCTCGCAGATTATGCCCGCGTTCGGGGATCTGCTGACGGAGGAACAGATCAACGATGTGATCGCGTACATGCGAGGGTTCTGCAGGAATGTCCACCATGATCCGCCGGGCGAGCTAAATCTGCCGCGGGCGCTGGTGACGGAGAAGGCATTTCCGGAGAACGAACTTGTGGTCTCGACAGCGGCGAGTGCGTCGGGGGCGCCGTCGTGGACGACGGACATCATCGATGAGCGGACGATTATCGACGCCCGGACACAGCTTGAAACGGATGTCCCGGTGAATTATGCGAATCAGGCCCACAACTGGACGGAAGGGGTTGGGGACATCACGCTCGCGGTGAAGCGGGAGATATTTTCGACTTTAAGGACAGGGTCGATCCTGAGTCTGCAGGGAGGCGTGCTTCTGCCGACGGGCGATAGTAAACGTGGCTTCGGCTCGGGCACGACGCAGTTCGAGCCATTCGCGGCATTCGATCAGTTGTTCAAGGAAAATACGTTTATGCAGTTCCAGCTTGGGGCCGATCTTCCGGTGGATACGCGCGTGGTTCCGTCCAGCATGTTTTGGCGGATTGCGGTCGGGCAGGCGATGGCTCCCGACCACATGTTGGGACGGCTGTTTTCGCCCATGGTGGAGTTTCTGGCGGTACGGGACTTTAAGCCGGGGGCGAGGACAGATTGGGATGTTCTGCCGGAGATGCAGATCACCATAAGTCGGCGACAACACATCCGCACTGGCTTTGGCGTGAGGGAGCCGTTCACGAATACCAGGGGACGAACGCCGCAAGTGCTGTTTTACCTGCTCTGGGACCGGGCAGATGGGAAGTTGTGGGAAGGATGGCGATGAGGATCGCTTTGGGTCATGCGATTCTTCTAGGGCTGGTGGTCGGGGGATTTCCGGCATCGATGTGGAGCGCGTCCGAAACCGAGAGCGCCAAGGGCGACAAGACGCCTGCGGGAACTTTTTTTCGGACATCGGATCGGTGTGTGGCTTGTCATAACGGGCTGACCACGAGTTCGGGCGAGGACATTTCGATCGGGTTTCAATGGCGGGCGAGCATCATGGCCAACTCATCCCGCGATCCTTATTGGCAAGGAAGCGTGCGGCGCGAGTCGATCGATCATCCGGAGTCGAAGCAGGCGATCGAGGACGAATGCTCGATCTGCCATATGCCGGCGGTCCGCATGACGGACCGGGATGCGGGAAGGCACACGCCGCTGTTTTCGCGCCTTCCGTTGAAAAAGTTTCCCAAGGGGGACCGCGCGGCGGCAGATGGGGTTACCTGCTCGGTTTGCCACCAGATTGAGAAGACGGGGTTGGGAACGGATGCGACCTTTGTCGGGAATGTGGCGATCGCGAAACCGGTCCAAAACGACCTGCGGCCGGAGTATGGGCCCTTCGACATCGACAAAGGGCACGAGACCGTGATGCACTCCTCTACCGCGACGTACTTCCCAACCAGGGGCGACCATATGCGCGATGCAGGTCTTTGCGGGAGTTGCCATACGCTGTACACTGCAGCGCTCGGGCCGAAGGGTGAGAAGCTGGCGAAGTTCCCGGAGCAGATGCCTTTCCAGGAGTGGCAGCATAGCGACTACGCGACTAAGCAGACTTGCCAGGACTGCCATATGCCGGTGGTGAAGGAGGGGGTAGCGGTGACTGCGTTGTACGGCCAGCCACGCGAGGGCATGCACCGGCATGTGTTTGTCGGATCGAATTTCGTCATGGAAGGGATGCTGCAGGATCATCGCGATGAATTAGCTACAGAGGCACTGCCCGAAGAGATGGACGCGGCAATGAAGCGCACGACGGAGTTCTTGAGGACAGAGGCGGCGAAGGTGACCATTACCCGGGTGGATGCGATGCCGAATCGCCTTGTGGTGGATGTGCATGTGGAGAATCTGGGTGGGCACAAGCTGCCTACAGCTTATCCTTCGCGGCGGGCGTGGCTACATGTCGCGGTGATGGACAGCCATGGTAGCGTGGTGTTTGAGTCGGGCGGGCTCAATCCGGACGGGTCGATTGTGGGCAACGACAATGACGAAAATCCTCTGAAGTTCGAGCCGCATTACCGCGAAATTACGAGTTCACAAGAAGTGGAGATCTACGAACCGATCCTGAAGGATTCTCAGGGCAAGGTGACGACCGGCCTTCTGCATGCGGTCGGGTATCTGAAGGACAATCGCCTGCTGCCGCGCGGCTTCGAAAAAGGCACGGCGATTAAGGACATCGCAGTTGTGGGTGAGGCCGCCAACGATCCGGGGTTCACAGACAGTGGGAGCTCGGTGCGGTATTTGGTCTCTACCAGGAATGCAACGGGGCCGTTCAAAGTAGAGGCGGAACTTTGGTTTCAACCGATTGGCTTTCGGTGGGCGCATAATTTGGCACGTTATAAGGCGGAGGAGCCGCAGCGGATGGTGCGATATTACGAAGAGGCGGCCCGGAGGTCGGCTGTGGTACTGGCTAAGACGGAGGCTACTCGGTAAGAATTCCTTGAAGAATCGAATTGCATGTAGCCGCTGTCAGACCACCCTGCGACATTCCAGATGTCATCTCACGCTTGCGGGTCGTCGCTTTACTCTTGTTTACGCCTTGCACAATTGAATGTTCAAGTCCTGCGATACGGGCAGCGTTGTAAAGATCGCAGCCCTCCTGCATCAACTCGTAGATCGCAGGCAGGTGGTTTTAGAAGACGAACCCCATCGTGCTGCCTACCATGTAGTCGCAAAGACGATAGCTCAGTCTGCCCTGGCTGTCTTTGTAGCATGGCCTTTTGGCGACCGGGCATCCAAGGTCGTACTGATGTTGTGAGACAATTTCTTTCATTTTCCTAGCGTTCTCGTAAGATGAACCTCAGCCTCCCGACTCGACGACAGAAGCTAGCTATTGAGACGTCATCAGATCGAGTGCCGGAGTTGCTTTCGCCTCGGACCTTCATCGTCGTAGCCTTGTGTTTAGGGGCTGTCGTCTTTGCCCTTTACAACCGCGCCTTGAAGTTTCAATTCGTCCTCGACGACCACCGTTTCACGGGTGATCCACGTATACAGTCCCCCGGTTATGTTTGGGACTACTTTGCGAAGTATGTATGGTCGCAATTCACTGGTGGGCCTGCGAGTTTCTATCGGCCTTTGTTCATCCTGTGGCTGAGAATAAATTTCATTCTAAGCGCGGCGTCTCCATGGGGATGGCACCTGCTTAGCATCACGAAACATGTGGCAGTTACGGTCTTACTGGGGCTACTGGCGCTGAGACTACTGCGCGATCGCGTCGCCGCGTTAGTCGCTGCGACCCTGTTCGCGCTGCATCCGGCCCAGACTGAATCCGTGGCGTGGGTTACGGTGCCCGATCCGTTAATGTCCATGGGTGTATTGGGTGCGGTGCTGCTATACCTCAAGTGGATAGTCGGCCGTCCCGGCAGCCAAGCTCACGAACGAAAGTCGCGCAAGGCGACCCGGACTAAGAAGGCTACTCAGGTTCGGGCAGTCTGGATAATAGCCTCCGCAGCTGCTTATTTTGCGGCACTGTTGGCGAAGGAAACCGCCATCGTGTTACCAGCTTTGATTTTTGCGTTGGCGCTACGTATGCCGCGTGGCGAAAACGGAGATTCAGATTTCGGACGACGGTTGGTGCTGGCTTTCCGGCAAACTATACCGTTTTTGTGCGTGACGGTGCTCTACCTTGTTATGCGGCTCAATGCTTTCGGGGGAAAGCTCGGTTCCCTCACGCAGCATTTGTCTTGGAGTACCGTCCTTCTGTCGTGGCCTGCGACCCTCTGGTTCTACCTGAAGGTTCTGCTCTGGCCGGTCTGCTCACGGGCTTTTGCAGACCCTACTCTGGCAGAGGGGTTTTCTTTCCGTGGCGTCCTGCTGCCGGGCCTAGGCCTCGGTTGCGCGGTTGTGATCCTGGCAGGGGCATTGCTCTGGGCATGGAGGAAAGGTCAACGTGATCTTCCCCGTCAAGAGGTTGCTAATGTCGGGTATGCCCTGATGATAGGCACGCTCCTCATGGTCCTGCCAATTCTTCTCACGCTGGACCTGAATGCTCTTGACCCGGGAGACTTTCTGCATGGCCGGTACACCTACTTGCCCTCGGCTGGATTGATGCTTCTGGTGGCGACAGGGTGGCACCTCGCTGGAAAGATGCGCGTTCCTTTATTGTGTGCAGTCGGCGTCGTAGCGGTTGTGTTCGCAGTGTTGATCATCTCGCAGGAAAAGCAGTGGAAAGACGATTTGACGGTTTTCACCGTCGCCCATCAGCTTGCGCCGCGCAATGCTCCAGTGGCTCACAATCTCGCGAATGCTCACGTGCAAGCGGCCTTGCAACTGGCCGATGATGGGCGATGCAGTGAGGCTATGCCAGTCTTTGACCAGGTCAGTCAGGAGTACCCGCAAGATTGGTACGCATGGGCGGGTCTCGGCGATTGTTTTGCCCAAGTCAACAATCTTCCTAAGGCAGAGGAATCGCTCCGTAGGGCTGCCGAACTCTCACACGACTCCCGAGTCATGCAACAGTGGCAGGAATTGCGTGCGAACATGGGATTGCCTAGCCCTGTTCCACGTTGATTCAGGAACTCCCGGTTGCAGTGTCGGGGGTTCTGCGCAACCGTATCAAGGGGGCAGAGGCAAAGCCCGCAGCGCCCTCTGTCCCGCCTCGCTCCCTAGTCCTCGGCCTTGCCGCAAGGTGTGATTGAGCGCGCTGGCTAGCAAGGCGACTACGCTCACAATCCCGTCTTCTGGGATCCGCGATCCCCATCCTCATGGGTATCCGTACGGCACCTTATGCTGGATGAGAAGCTTGAGCAGTTCAGGGTTGATGGGGATTGCGTACTGACTCGAATCGGACAGTGCCCATCGGGATGGCTGAAACACACTTGAATACAGAGTTTCATGTAGCTCAGATTTTCTCGGTTGTTCGCCGAAACTTCACTCTTTTGGTCCTCCCTGCGCGGATCTAACAGAAAATGCGACTTTTCTTTTGTGGCATTGTTCGTGCTCTAAGGTCATTGAGGAAAGGCTGGGGGAATCACATGATGCCTGCTATCTTGTTGTCCTGCCTAGCTTGGGGAGCCCTCGTCCTATTCTTCCTCCTTCTTGTCAGGATCGGCGCTAAGCCGATACCCACCCCTCCGTCGATCGAAAGCAAGAGGGGCTGGGCACATCAGCTAAGAACGACTAAGGCCACCCTTGCACGGGCTCCACTTTCGTTTTGAATTCACGACGTTCCAAGTCCTGCTGCCGTCGTGGTGCTTCCGTAGAGGGAAATTCTGATACCTCCGCTTTGGGCAACAAGTAGATCGCCCTTCACGCCACGCATGGCGTATTTGCCTGGATGGCTGGTGATGTGGATCAAGACGTACTCAACAGGTGCTGGCGGGGTGTCTTCGATTTTGTGCTCTGGCACGGCATGGCCAACAATCAAAACTCAGGCTTGCCGTATGCAGCCTTCTCGCCACGCGAGTTCTGACTGTTGTCCAATTCATTCAGCCGCTGGAAAATTGAGGCCGCAAGTGGTTCAAGTCGCGCCTGGAGTTTGTTAGGTTCGGATTGCGAGACGAAATCCCCGTTCAGAAGACCCCAGCTTGGTAGATGAAGTCTGGCGGTGCGCCTCTATAAGAGCCACATTCGCCCCAAGCCCTCTTCCAGGGTTAAAGGCAGGACATGCCTGTCGTTACACCCTTGACGGAAATCTTAGCCACAACGAGTTCGTTCAGCACGCCAGCGTACAAGACGCTTATGGTTTCTGTGGGCCAGTTTCGGGTTCACGAGCTTTCAGATTTTTCTCGATCCGTGCCACCAGTTTCGCTAAGCGTTTCTCGTCGTCGGCTTTCTTCCTAGGTGAAGGCACTTTGTGCATGAGCATTACTAACCTGATTTCTCGGCTGTAATCAATCGGCGGTCACGATGTGGATCCGTACGAGGCTGACCAGTGCCAAGCTCACAGCGCACTCCTGGCGCAGCCCTACACGTCATTTCTTTCCTTATGGTCGACAGGATAGTACGCGGCGATTCGAAAAACTGCTCCATTTTGCTCACTAGGAACTTGAGCAGACCGTGCGTGCCTACCGGACGTCCATGAAAGGTTTGCACTCTGCCGTAGGAGTGGCCCTGGCCGGAACCTATGAAGTTGCAAAATTGTTTCATTCTTCTGTGTGCGCATGCGAATTGGCACTTCGTGCTGGCCGGGTCATCAGGTCGATGTAGATTTTGTAGAACTTCTTTGCGTCGATATCGAATTGGACATTGGCCAAGCGCAAATACGGAGGAACGTGAGCCGTGGAATCCCAGAAGATGGTCTTTCCGTAGCTTGCCCCGCGATCCAGATCGATGTCCATATAGAGCTGCTTTTGGCCGGTGATGATCGACGGGTCAATCAGGGCCGCACCGGCGATTTCGTCCCACATATATCCTGGTAGAGAATACTTATCCAGATATTGCGTGACCGGGGTGTTTGCCCTGGAAATGACAGCTTTCATCTCCGAGGTAAAGCGCGTCTTGACCGAAATATCAATAGGAGTAATGGTCACTTTTTTCCAGGGCGCGCGCAACACAATGCGTGTAGCTTCCGGATCGAACCACCAGTTGAATTCGCGGCGGGCATCAATGGCGCCGGGATCGATTGCGCCCTTGTCCGCGTACAATCCGCCGCCCATCATGACGAATTCCTTGGCTAGCGTGGCGACTTGGGGGTCGAGCTTCAACGCCAAGGCAAAATTGGTCAACGGTCCGCCCGCCCATAGAACCACTTCACCCGGATACTTGTGCACCATCTTCACAATGAACTCGGCCGCCGTGCCAGGAGCGGCTTGAGTATGGGGCGCGCCCTCCTTCATGGCTGGAACAACGTCGGGGGCGTGGTAGGGCTGCTCATAGATAGTGGAGCGGTTAGCCTCGAAGCGCTCCGTCCAGCAACCTTTGTATTCCAGCTTCCCGTACAGCGCTTCCCAGCGCTCGGTTTCTTCCTTGGAATTGAGCAAGGGAAATTCAGCACCCTGGACTACGGGAACGTCCGTGCGCTCCGCAATCTCCGTCATACGAAGCGTATGCTGGGTCTCTTCCTTCACCCACTGATCGCCGCTCACGGTGGTGATGCCGAGGACGTCGAATTGGTCCGATTGCAGGAAAACCAGGATGGCCTGCTGGTCGCTGGTGCCGGGGCCACGAGCGTCCTGGTCGACGATGACCTTGATTTTCTGGGCCGTGGCGGTGGTCCCCAGAAGAGCTACCAGTAGAAACACTGTCTTCGATACGCGCCGATCCATTGTCTCCCTCCGACAGATCTTAGTGGCAGAGTGGCCAAGCATAACAGGACTAGTCGTTGGAAAGATCGAATACTCAACGTGGTGACGCAGATGTCATCCGCGAGAATGTTGATGTGGGCGCGGGCGTCTCACTCGTGCAGCGGCCTCGTCCACCGCTGTCGGGAAGTCGATTGTTGCGAGCTTATTTTCCTTGTGCCTTGGCAATTAAGGCGTGTGCCACTCTCTTAATGCCGGCCACTTCGTCGGGCGTGGCAGTGTCTAGGTAGTTGCTTACTAACTTTTCGCAGCGGTCGCGCACCTGATCGTAGGCTGCGGGATCTTCGCCACGAACTGCCAGCAATTCTTTAAGCCAATGCTTGCCGTAACCGGCGTGCATGGTTTCGTCGGCCCAATCGAAGTCCATGTCGTGCTCACTCACGGCGTCACCGTAGGCGCGAAAAAGCTGGGCGCGGCCCGGTTTGTGACGGATGTTCTTGGTTTCGAAGAAATAGAGCATCCCCAGGCGATATATAGGATCCTCACCGGAAGCGCTCTCATAAATGTAGGTTCCCAGTGGAATGTCTGCGGGATTAAAGCCCCACGCCATCAGGCGTTCGTAGCCCATCCGACAGTGGCGCGATTCATCGTAAGTCCAGCGCGCAGCATTGTGTATCCATTCCCAAGGCAGAATGTCAGCGAACACGCTCAACATCACGCCGCCGTTTTCTATTGCCCAGACTTCGTTCAAGTGACTGATGGCCGAGCGAAGCTGCAGTTGCATGCCTTCGCCATAGGGATAAGCTGGATCGACGATGTCCGGCCAGTAAAAGCGGCAAGGCCAGAAGCGCAGGTCGCGCGCCGGCTTGCCGGGAATGACGTAGGTCTTTCCGCCTGGCAAAGGCCCTGGGGTGCCAGATAGTGAGGACGGCCCGATTCCTACTCCGCCCACGTCAAAGAGCCATTTGGCGACCACTTGCGTCCATGCGAGCGTGTCGTCGCGTAACTCGGGATTGCCGGCCACTGCGGACTCGCTCCATTGCTCGAAGGCAGCAATTTGTTCTGCTTTTTCAGAGACGGCAAGCGACAGGAAGCGGTGCGTGGGCCCGTCGGCGATGGAATCAGATGCTTCCAGATACGCCTGGAACGAATCACGCAGAGCCGGCAACAAAACTTTTCCAATGCTCAACAGGAAAGCCGGAACCGATGGAGAATTTCTAACTGCACCGAAAAGCTCGATCAGCGCCCCATCCGCTCCTTCCTCCTCCAGCAGACGGCTGGGGAAACGAAGCTCGAACACGCGATTCCGCAAAGCATTGGCAGTCTCTGCGCTCTGCCAGATGAAACGAGCGAGTCCCGTCTTGATATCAAGCGGGGCGACAGCGGGAATCCACGCCGCCTGGCTTACTAGAAGCGAACGCTCACAAAAGAAAAAGCGTTTGAGGATCTGCGCGGTATCGAAGCGCATCCAGCGCGCCCTGGGCTGCGAGGTTAACAGGAATGTGGAACTCGGCGACATGGACACGCCTATTCTCGCAGAGTTAGCGACTGCGTCACAGAGGCACGGGAAAAATAGTCCTCTTAGCGAGAATTGCTGAGCGCCACGGTAAGCACCGCCACGATCAGGACCAGCAAACCCCGATTTAACAGTCGACGGCTAAGGGCAGGCGCGCCCCGCCACTCGCCTCGCCACAATCCCCAGAGATTGCCCACGACGATGGAGAGAGAGATGAACAAAGGCCAGCCTGCAATTGCGCCCCAGCGTCCCAGTTTTGCGGCACCGGCACCGTAAAGATAGAAGCTTCCAATCCACATCAGCGCCATTCCCGCGCTAAGGCCCAGATTGCGCGGCGTCTCGCGGTTCCAGTATTGGCCTAGGGTGCGTTTGCTGATGATCAGGTACAAACAATATGCGAGGTTAGCGACGCACCCCAGGGTAAACAGAAGAGCCCACACCGTATTCCCTGAAGAAGCCGGGGACACTCCCAGCGAAGCGGCAGCCTGGATCACGTTTCCCCCGAATGTCACGCCCACGTTGGGCAGACATGAGAGTATGCCGGCGAAGATTGCGATGGCCAGGCCGATTTTAAAAGTGTTTGACCGTGTTGCGGCGGACTTGCCTTCAGAAGGCGTGCGGCGGGATCCGGCAATGGAGCACAACGCGATACCAAAAACGACCAGCGCCGTTCCGGCGAGCAGAAACAGGCCTTTGCTCGTGAAAAGACTCTGCGGGAAGAACAGCAGGAGCGGAATCAGCGCGCCCAGGCTGGCGATAAGCCCCATGATGATCGGATATCCCAAGGCCATGCCGAGCCGTTCCATCCCCAGGCCGAACAGGACAGCACCCACTCCCCAGCCCAGCCCAAAAAGCGCCAGGACAGCGAGGTCTTTGACCGGAGACGCGGAATATACGGCGAAAATACTTGGCACCAGCAGAAGCGTGATGGTCCAGTTGAAGACAAACATGCCTAGCAGTGAGAACGCGGCCCAGGTGTGCTCCCACGACCATTGTCGAACGAGTGTCATGGGAACAACGAAGGTCCCTTGCAGCAGGGCCGCCAGCACTACCAGAAGAAAGCCGATCAGCAGGGGCATAAGGGAATCTCGACGTTTGCAAACTCTACTTGGACCTCGCTAACGGGACAGCAAGACCGTCGCTTGAAACTGCAAACCAGCGTTCCATCGCTGGCGACGCATACCCGTTTACCGTCCTGGTAAATCCAGGTATCGACAAAAACGCTCGCGCCGCACATAACTCTTCCCGTCCTCGACCCCCTTGGCACGAAATACTCCGATCGAGTTGCTACCGCTGCAGATCAACGCCAACCACGATTTCAAACTGCACCGGAAGGGTTGGCCAGAAACCAATTCGGAGGATGCAGGTCTTGCTTGCGATAAAACTGGAGAACGTCATCTCGGTGGGGCAGCGAAGGGATGACGCCCTCCTTGATGACGGCCAGGCCGCCGGTGACCGCGGCAAACGGCACGGCCTCCTCGACACTCGCGCCGCAAGCCAGCGCGATCGCCAACCCGGCGTTGAAGGCGTCCCCGGCGCCCGTTGTATCCACCGCCGACATGCATACCGCAGGAACGCGGATGGAGGATTTGTCGGTTACGACCAATGCTCCGTTTTCTCCCAAGGTCATCACGACCTGTTTGACTCCGCTGCGAATCAACCTGCGCGCGACTGCCTCGGGCTCGACGTCCGCTCCCGGACTAAGGGCAGCCAGAGCCTTGGCCTCACTCTGATTGGGGGTGAGAATATCGACTAACCGCAAGAGGGACGGAGGCAACGGCCGGACGGGAGCCGGATTCAGAATCGTGATTGCACCTCGTTCGCGTCCGCGCGCCAGTGCGGCCTCAGCGGCGGCTACCGGAATCTCAAGCTGGGTGATCACCACAGCCGGCGAATTGAAAGCAGCTCCGCACTGGGCAACGTCGGCGGCGGTCAAGAGTTCATTCGCTCCCGGATCGATGGTGATGCAGTTATGTCCGCTCGCCGCCTCGACAATAATGAAGCCCACTCCAGTCGGTACGTTGGCAGTGCGCTTTACATAGGTGATGTCAATGCCTTCGTCGCGATAGAGGCCGAGCGCCATTTCTCCGAAAGGGTCTGTTCCAATTCTGGCGACGAAGCTGACGTGCGCTCCCAGCCGGGCGCATCCCACTGCCTGATTTGAACCTTTCCCTCCGTAGTCCACGCGATAACCCGTTCCCAAGAGTGTTTCGCCGGTACGCGGCATACGTTCGACCTTCATGGTCAAGCCGGTGGCGTAGCTCCCCACGACGGTAATTCGAGGAACGGTCAAGAGAACATCTCCTTGAACAGGGTTTTCGATAACACAAGACCGGCAAGCCTACCACACGCGGAGCTGAATGCTTCTGCGGCTCGCCAGGAGTCCTATTCCAAGTTGCAACGCAATAAATCGGAAATGGCGCCGGGAGGGCATCCGCCAGAGGATGACCGCTGCCGTCATCCGCTGCATTGGAAGTGAACTGCCCACCGAAGCGCGTTCGCCGCGCGGCGACCCAAGCTGCAGAAGGTCGACCTGGCTGCGGCGGACTTGCCCACCAATCTCAACGAATGCCTTCCCTGAATGACGCTTTGCGTGTTCGCTGTACTGAACTCCTGCAATGCGGCTCACGGCCGGGGCGAAGCCAAGGTAGCCCAGCCGTCGAAAGCCCCCCGGAAATCTGGAACAGGGTGAGCCCATTGAGCGCGGGATCGTCGGCAACGCCAGGAACCGCCCGACAGGATAGTTGAGACCACATGAAATCGACTTCTTTTACCTGAACTGATCCTGTTTGGAATATGGAATTTTCGATAGGATTCGGTACGAAGCCGCGCCGATGAGAGGTCACGGTTGGTGTTCCGCCAAAACCGGGGTCTGAAGGGGCTCTCACGAAATTCGAGATTCCCTTCCCTGCCCATGGTTAGTATGGTGTGGTTTGTACTATTCCATTTGGACGCAGAACTAGGAAATGAAACGGAAAGGATATTCGAATGATGCGAATGTGCGGGCTAGTGGTGCTCTTGCTGCTGGTAAGTTGTGCAGCAGTTTATGGCCAGAGCCAGGTCGG
>Ga0157379_10003662_pt1 | contig 13054 bp, 9 predicted proteins | sample S25metaG_FD_121802 | JGI IMG/M metagenome (GOLD analysis project Ga0157379, IMG submission 121802) | Switchgrass rhizosphere microbial communities from Kellogg Biological Station, Michigan, USA - S2-5 metaG | ecosystem: Host-associated > Plants > Roots > Rhizosphere > Soil | place: USA: Michigan... | reverse complement strand
CCCATGGGTTTCCCCACCCTTGCTTATGGGCTGGGAGACAGCACTTTGCGCAGGAAAATACCCCGTGTTCGTTTAGTCCCCTTGAACGTGGGGAAAAATACAAGCTGCGCGAGGAATATGCCCGTGGCGTGTAGGTCCAACACCATAACGGGATAGCGTTTCTCTGGCACAATGTGGTTGCTCAACACGTGGGGTGAGCGGACGCGGGCGGTGGAAAAGGGGCCTCGAGCATGGGATCGGCCACTTTATGATTTTCGAGGTGGACGTAGAGGCGCAGGCGCCAGCGCCACCGAGGCCACAATGGCTGCGACCATCGTGCGCGGTTTCTGACCAAAGAACCGTTGTGCCGCTGTCGTCCCGTCAGGCCGGGTGAGGAAAACATGGTGCATGGTGGTAAAGCACGCGCGTTGGCGCGGCAGGGCGAGTCCGCGCCGCTGCTGGCTGCGTAGCGACCAGGAGCCGGTGCGCCCCTCCCCATGAGCGCTCGAGCGCTGCCAGACCGTTGCCCGCCTCTGGACCTCGGTACAGCGTTGCTGGTGCGCCGCGGGGCGCAACGCGCTGCAGACGCTGCCAGGCTCAAACAGAGGGGTGCGAAGCCGCTCGGCGATGGCGCGCAGCGGTGTGCCACCCTCGACCGTACGCGTCTCGGCAAGGCGAGCGCGATCCTCGGAGGGAAGCCGCGTGGCGGGCATGGCCAAGGCCACCGGCGGCGGGACATCACGCGCGACGCACTCGAGCGTCGCCCGCCGTGTGGGAAGCACCCGCTCGGCTGGTTCGAGGCGCTCCAGGCACGTTGGGCTGCGTCCTGCGGGCTGGGCAACGGGGCGCCTCGGCTCGCTCGGCTCTTGGATAGCCGCGGCAAGGCGTCGACCGTGGCGGCGCCCGCCGCGCTCGCGAGCGACACCAGGGTCCTCGGGGCCACGGCCACGGAGACGCGCCTGGACCGGGGCGCGGGGCGCCGCGAGCCGCGCCGGCGCGCGCCAGGCCGCGTCGAACGCTGGCGCGGCTGGCTCCAGGCGCCCCGGTGCCTGGGGCGACCGCCCCGGCCCGCGCTTTTGGGGCTCGTCCTCCGTGCGTCTGGAGGGGGGTGGCAGCCGTTCGAGCGGCGCTGGGGCGGCGCTGATGGCCTTGGGTGCCGCCCGTGCTGTGGCCGCCAGGGGACCGGCGACGGCGTGGACCAGCGCGGGCGGCCCATGCAACCAGTCCGGGGAGGGATGCGCCTCCCGGGCGTGGGCCACCGAGGCCACCCCCCCGGGGGCTTCCTCACGGGGCGCGTGGATCCCCCGGCCCGTGCGCGGCGTCCAGGCTGGCGCCCGGCACGCATGCCCCGTGGTGTGCGCGCGGGCGTGAGCGGCCTGGGCCACCCGCATGCCGTGGCTCTCCGGGGCCATGGTGACGAGGCACAGGCCCCCGGGCAAGGGCTCGGCCTGGGGCCCCGTGCGGTCTGTGGGGGGCCGGGCCCTGGACAGGCGTGCAGGCGCGCTGGGGCGGTCGGGGACGCTGGCGTGGGCCCCCTGCGCGTGGACGGGCTGGTGAGCCCCAGAGGCGGCGGCGCCAACGCGGTCCAGCCCGGTCAGGGTGCGGACGAGCCACCCGAGACGCCTGCCGCACGCGCCGACTGCGCCACAGGCCAGATGGAAGGCCCTGACCCATCGGGGGAAGCACGCCCGTCCCGGGCCGCTCTGCACGCCCGCAGCCACCGGCGGACAGCGCGCGAGGGTGGCGGGCCCCAGGCGCCAGGCTGGCCGCGTGGGGCAAGGCCCCTGGAGGGTGTGGGCGGCGTGACGCGCGGCGAGCCCCTGCGTGCGCACCTCCCGGGACTGCGCCACGAGGTCGGCGCGTTCGCAGCGCTCCCAGCGTGGCTGGCTCCCTTGGGGGATGGGTGGCCTGTCTTGGCTGAGGATGCCCACGGCACCCCCCTGGGGGCATCCTGTGCTTGTGTATCATCCTGGCTCAGGAGGGCGCGGTCGCCCTCCCGGTTCAACCGCTAGGAGGGGGGCGGCGCTCATTGTGCTGGGGGCCTCATGCGAGTGAAGTGGCCGATCTCATGATCGAGGCCGAGTTCTTACCGGCGTATGCGCCTGCACTCAACGTGGTCGAGCAGGGCTGGAGGCATACCAAAGATAGCGAGATGGCCAAGTCATCCCCCAGGATGGGGATGACTTGGCCCAAGAAGCCGCTCACTCGCTGCTGGCGAAACACTAGCGCCCAGACCTCCTTCGGGCCTTCTTTCAGCATGCACAGCTGCAGCTATGAGGTGTTCTACTGACGGTCTCAAAGATCAGTATGTGTAACGGCCTGCAATCAAAACCAGCCCGGACGGCAATCCATGGCGCTTGAGAGGGTGCCAGGACACCTGACTGAGTTGGTCGACCGTCTCCGCCCATCGAGCAGTTTCTCAGTGGGGCGATAGCGGACGGTTTTTTGTGGAATCTGCATCTGTTCTCGCAGCAGAACAAAGAAACAGCGCCTTTTGAGATACTCGCCCAAGGCCTACAGGCTGGCACGGCTTTTCGTCGAGGTGATAAGAACAATAATCCAAAGCTTCGCATTCTTTCTCCGTTGCTACGGGAAAGCCTATGCTGCTCTGGCACACAATTTGCTCTCCTGCGACAGCAGGAGAACTTGAGGAGGGAGGATATGATGAGGAGAACACGAGAGCTCAGCATGGTTATCTGTTTTATCTTGGCTGTGCTGGTCGCTGGCTGTGCTGGCGATCAGATGAGTCGGAGTACGGAAGAGGCGGTTGATGATAATCTGCTTGCCAACAAGGTAAAGATAGCGCTCTATGCTGATAAGCAGGTGAGTGGCAGGCAGATTGCGGTAGAGGCTTCGCAAGGTGTTATCCAATTAAACGGCGTTGCTGCTAGCACTACAGAGGCCCAACGAGCCGTACAGATTGCCCAGGGAATCAAGGGGGTTAAAGAAGTTCGCAATCGTCTGGCGGTACAATAGGAGATCTGCCAGGGAGCTTGCTCTCATCATCCAGCGGTGGGAGAGACGCATCGATGAGGCACAGAGGCAAGGGACAGCGCAGAGGTTTCGAATGCTTGCAGTTCTCTAAGATTGCCTGTACTTGCCGTTACGTTTTTGTTCTCTCGCATTGAGAGGCCACCGTCTCAAATCGAGTCTTTGTATCGAAGCCATTTATGAGAACTCTGGGGACCAGATAACACGAGGCTTAGGGCTTCGAGGTCTGATACCGCTGTTGCGCCGCTTCGAGGACTGCTTGACAGTCGGCATTCTCAGCCTTCCCCAGCTTAATAGGCATGCTCAAGGACAGGAGCGTTTCCCCGAGCTTGGGACCAGCAGCAGGTTTGGCCAAGGGTCCTATGATATACAATGGCGTCTGCGCCGAAAACACTCTGAAATCTTTGTCCTGAGGCTCCAGCTTCAGCCCAAGCATTTTGTCGTGCAGATCGATGAACCCCCCGCCAATGACTTTGGTATCGTTGGTATCGACCAGCAACATCTGCGTCTCCATCCTACCGTTGTGCACCGCAAAATCGGCTACCAGGCACCGCAGCTGGTACGTCTTCGCGTGTGCGAGCGTCTTCTGAATTATTTCTGCAAGATTGAGCCCTACCAATTCGACGAGTACCGTACCCAGTTGCCCCTCTGTCATCGACAGCAACACATTCCCGTTGGCGGCGGCCAGAAAGTCCGCCAGCGAGCGGCCCGTACCAGTTAGGTCTATCTGGCCATCGAGCTTGCCTGCTATCCCCAGCTTGCCCGCTGCTTCGGGCTGTTTGGCTATTTCGGGCTTGCCAGGGGTTGCGGGCTTTGTTGTAGCCTCGGGCGTTGTCGTGGTCTTGGCCTTTGTCGTGGCCTTGGGCTTTGCCGCATCTTCAGGCCGCAGTTCGAGCCAGCTCAGAAACTGTTGTAGGTTGAGCTGGTGCACCTCGGTGCGTATCGTGCTCTGCAGTGGATTGGCCTGCGTGTCGACTTGAACCTGGGCCTGCACCGTGCCGCCGGCCAGATGAAAGGTCGGGGTAAGTGCCAGGCGGCCATTGTGTAAACGCAGGTCGGCGACGAATTGCTCCAGCGGGACCTTGGCGGCAATGACCTTGTCGCTTCGGAAACGCAGGGTGGCCTCAAAGGCCTGTGGGCGTTCCTGGACCTTTGCCTGCACCGGTTCCGGTACCTGGACTTTCTCTGGGTCCACACGCCCCGGTTTTTTCTCCGGCTGATAGCCCGTCAGCTCATCAATCACAAAGATCTGCGATCGAAAATCTCCATGCAGCACGAGATGCTCACCGCCCGTGTCGAGTGACAGCTCACCGGCGAGGTCGCTGTCGCCGAGCACGCCCTTCAACTCCTTGAGGATCCAGGTGCTCCCATTTTGCAGCAGGCGACCCTCAACACGGTAGGCTGGGAGGGACGGGACGGAGAGAGAGAGCAGGGAAGAGAGCCGTGCAGGATCTGGCCCTTGGATGGTTACCTGGGCCGCCAAGCCGGTGCGCTGTGGCCCTCGACCCAGGGTACCATCGAGTCGGGCGCGCGTTTCACCCAGACGGAGGTGCATCTGCACGGGCAAGGGCTGCTGCCCGCCGTACCACGACCCGAGGCGCCCCTCGAGGTGGAACGGCTCGCCGCGCACCTGACCCTGGCTCACCAGGCGCACGCGAGCTTTGGCTTGCTGGGTCCCTCTTTCGGTGGCGAAGGTCATCCGGAAGTCGGTGTGACTGGCCTGATCGCGGACCCTGAGGGCGGCATTCCCTGCCAGCGAGGCCAGCAGCTGCGGGAGGGAACGTCCAGAAGCGGCCAGGCCCACATGGCCATCGATACGGCCGGCGGCCTTGTATTCCATGCCAAGAACAGCCAAAACCTGCTGGACGTTGATATGGGCAAGATCGGCTTGGATGGCACTATGCAGCAGCGCCTTGCCACGGTCTTCGACCTCGACCTGCGCGCGCAGGGTGCCGCCTGCCACTTCTAAGACCGGCCTGAGCGAGAGGCGCCCATCCTGCAGCGCCAGGTCTGCGGACACGTTGTGCACTATCTGGTCAGCAATCACCACCGTGGTGCCCTGGAAGTGCAGCCGAGCATTGACCGCCCGGGTGAGTTCCAGGTCAAGGAACGCCTCTGGCGGACTCCCCTCACCTTGTGTCGCTGCAGCCCCTGGAGATGGCGACTGGCCAGAGGCCCGTGTGGGGATGGCAAGGTCACGCACATCCAAGGTGCGCGAGAAGAGCTGCGCTTCCAGTAATGGGCGCTTGCCGTGCACATCAAGGGACACACCGCCTGCCAGATCGCTTTTCCCCAGGGTCCCAGCAAGCTCTCGCACCGCCCAGACGTCCCCCTCCCGCGTCAGCTGGCCCGCCAGTCGATACGGCGCCTGGCCTGGCGCAGCCTGTACTCCCTGCTCCTGCTTGCCTGATGGCTGGTCCGGGAACACGCGCGCTAAGGACACTTCCGCCGCCACGCCCTGCAGCTGTAAAGGCCGCGCCACCGTGCCGGTGAGGTCTCCCTGCCACTGATCGACGACAAGCTGTATTTGCAAAGAATACGGCTTATTGCCAGTGAGGTCTTGCAGCGCCCCTCCGTGCCCAGTGAGCCGGAACGGGAGGTCAGCAATCTGGCCCGCTCCCTCCACGTCGAGACGCTGCGCAGGGCCCGTCGTGGTCGCCTGCACCTCGGCGAGTGTTACAGTCATATTTGTGTTACTGGCATAATCAGTGTAGGTGACGCGCCCATCCCGAAGACTCAGCCGCTCGATCATGGGCAGTGCACGGGCCTGGGCCTGGTCTTCTGCCACAGGCTGGTTCGGCTGCACTGTCCAGTTTGCCTCCCCCTGCTCGGACGTCTCCAGTCTGACCACGGGCTCGACCAGCTCGACCATGGGGAGCACAAAGTGTCCCTGGAGAAGCGCATGCAGATCAATGCGGCAGGCCAGGCGGCGTATTTCAAGCATAAAGGGCTCTTTGCTCCAGGCAGCATTCGCTACCCGCACCTGCTCTGCCCGAATCAGCGGTGGCCAGGTCCAGTCAACATCCAGAGCCCCCTCAACCACCACCGTACGGCCAAGGGCCTCGCTTGCCTGCCGCACTATATAGCCTTTGATCCAGCTCCAATCAAAGACCACCAGTTGCGCCTGCTCTGCCCGGGGAGGCGGCGGCCAGGTCCCGTCAGCGCCTAGATTCCCCTCGACGACCACCGTGTGGCCGATGGCCTCGCGCGCCTGCCGAGCCATAGAGCCACTGAACCAGTGCCAAGCACCAACCGCCACCAGCCCGACCATGCCTATGACCAGCAGCCTCAACCCAATGCTCGCCCACCCTATGGCCCTACGCATCTCAGAAGCCCCCTCTTGTCGCCTGCTAGCCATCTTCGTGTGCCTTGACGCCGGAGATAGGGCATAAGGTCCCAGGAGAGCAACAGGTCGACGTACCGTTCGAGGTCGAACAGCAACACCTATGCCAGTCACGGTGACACGAATGAAAAGTGCAAGAACAATGCCAGAGAGGGAAGAGGGACTGTACTGTGGGTATTATTCTACAGGTCATGCTGGCACTGCGGCTCTCGTGAGAGACGCAGTAGCAGATGAAATGATTTTGTCAACTTATTTAGGATTCCAACAACACGCAGTGTTCTGGGGCAATGCCCATATACACGGTGGCGCCTTCGTCGAAGCGCTCGGTCGGCGGACGCCGGATGACTAGTTGCTCGTCACCCCAGGCAACGAGGTACTGCACGAAGTCACCGAGAAAGACGCGGCGGTTAATGCGCACCTTCCAGATATTGCGCGCCTCGGGTGGCCGTTCAGGCCTGAGCCAGGGATACACGGTGCGGACCGAGAAGGCGCCGGCGGTGCCGACGCTGCGACCATTGTCGCAGCCATGCACGATAGCCCCGGTGGCCGTTTCCAGAGTAATGAGCCCGGGCGGCGCCAGATCACGGCGCAGCGTGCCCCGAATCAGATTGGCTGCCCCCACGAAATCCGCTACGAAGACGCTGCGTGGCCTATCGTAGATGTCTCCAGGGGTGCCAATCTGCTCAATGATCCCCGTGTTCATGACAATGACACGGTCAGAAATGGCCAGCGCTTCTTCCTGATCATGGGTGACGTAGACTGACGTAATACCCAGACGGTATTGCAGCTCTTTAATTTCGAGCCGCATCTCCGCACGCAATTTGGCATCGAGATTGGAGAGTGGCTCATCAAACAGAATCACCGTCGGCGAAAACGCAAAGCTGCGGGCCAGGGCAACCCGCTGCTGCTGCCCGCCAGAGAGCTTGGCGGCGCTGCGCTGCGCCAGATCACCGAGGCGTACGAGGTCAAGCGCCCAGTGCACTTTCTCCTCGATCTCCTTTTTGCTCTTACGACGGACCCGCAGGCCGTAGGCGACATTGTTGAATACGGTCATGTGCGGCCAGATGGCGTAGGATTGAAACACCATGGAGACGCCGCGCTTCTCCGTCGGCACATTGACGCGCAGCGTGGACGAATAGACCACCTGGCCGCCAATACGAATGTCGCCGGCGCTCGGTTGTTCGAGGCCGGCAATAGCGCGCAGGGTAGTCGTTTTGCCGCAGCCCGACGGTCCCAGGAGTGTCAGATGCTCGCCGCGGCGCACGGCGAAACTGACCTGCTTGACCGCCATCACCGCGCCATAATGCACAACCAGATCCTCAACTTCAATGTGGTTTTCGACTGTCTGTTCTGTCATGCTTTCTCTAACTTTCCTTGGCTCATTCCCCTTCAATACGTACCATGCGTCCTGCCACGATGAGTAACACGAGCAATGCTGCAAACACAATGGACACCTGGATGAGGGCCATAGCGGCGGTGAGTTGGAGGCCTGAAGACTCCCAGCTCGCAATAATCGCTGGACCAATGACTTTGGTACGCGGGCCAATGAGTAACACGGACGTACCCACCTCGCGCACGCTCGCAATGAACAGCAGCACCCAGGCGGCGATCAAGCCAGGCCGGAGCAACGGCATGGTCACCGTCCAGAGCTGGTAGAGCCACGAGGCGCCGCACACGCGCGCGCATTCCTCCACGCTCTTGTCCAGTTGCACCATCACCCCGGAAATCGTCCGTACCCCCAGGGGCAGAAACACCGTCAGGTACCCTACCAGGAGGAGCCAGATGGTGCCATAGACTGGAATAGGCATGACCACCCAGCTCAGCAACAGCCCCAGGCCAAAGACCAGGCGCGGTACCGACTGCGGAAACATCACAATATATTCCAGCCATCCAGCCCCACGCGTGTGCGAACGATAAATGATCCACGACAGGAGTCCCATGAGGACCATGCCAGAGGTAGCGGTCAGGAGCCCGAGCGTCAGGCTAGTCCCAAGCGCCTCACGGATGGGGCCGAGATCAAATGCCGTACGATAATTGTCCAGCGTCCAGGCGATGTCCTTGGGAATCACTGTGGCAAACTTCAGCAGCGACACATACCCCAGCGCCAGCATGGGCAGAAACACGGCCACACACAGGTACGCCACGCAGACGCCAAACAGCGGCCAGCGTCTCCAGCCCATCTGTATGAGGCGTGGGCGAAAGGCCTTGCCCGTGATAGTGACATAGGTCGCCGAGTGCATCACCCGCCGGTAGAGATACATCATCGCCAGCATCACACCAAAGAGCGATAGCCCCATCGCCGCGGCCAGGGGGAAATCGGGTGGAAAGCGCACCACCAGCGTCCAGATCGCCGTTGTCACCACAAAAAAGCGCTCCGGCATGCCCAGAATAGCCGCCGCAGAAAACGACCCCAGCATTTCCGCAAACACAAAAATCACCGCACCCACCACGGCGGGTGCCACCAGCGGCAGGGTCACCCGCAGCATAGTTTCGAGTTTGCCGGCTCCGAGTACTTGCGAACTCTCTTCCAGGGCCGGGTCCATCGATTTCATGGCGGCAGAGATCATGACGAACGCCACGCTACCCTCAAACAACGCCATGACCCAGGCAATCCCCTCTGGCGAGTTGATGTGCACCAGGGCCTGTGTCCCCCCTAATGCATACCACAGTTGATTGATGATGCCGCGTGGGGAACCCAGCGCACTCCAGGCCAGCGCCCCCACCAGCGGGGTGACATAGTACGGGAGACTCATCAACGATTCGAGCGTCCGGCGCCCCGGCACATCCGTGCGTGACAGAATCCAGGCCATGCTAAAGCCAATCAGCACCGCCATGCCGGTCGCCAGGGCCGCGACGTGCAAGGTATTCAGCAAAACCTTCGGGGCACGCAGCAAGCCATCAAAATTGTCCAGACCATACTGTGCCGGCGGCCAGGTCTGCGCGTCCCCCGTATTTAAGGCCACCTGCACGAGAAACACCAGCGGATAGAGGACGAGACCGGCACAGAGCACCATGACCACCCAGGTAATCAGCGTCTGCGTGTTGAAGCGCGATTCCATAGACAGCCTCTCCTTCCCAGTCCCGCGCCAGCGGCGACTACATGCCAGCCAGGGCGTTCCACTCGCGGACGTATTTGCTGTGCGAGGCGATATACGCCTTCCAGTCTAGCTGGAGGATGGGCATCTCGCTCACCGGCACCGCTCCGGGAGGTGGCGCCACATCCTGGCGTGGGGAGTAGGTAAAGGAGAGTTGAGTATGCGCCGCCTGCCCTAAGGGTGACAGGAACCAATCAATGAACAGTTTGGCCGCTTCGGGATGCGGCGCCTTGTCGAGAATGCCGACAATCGCCGGAGTTGATACCACACCTTCCGTTGGGACCACAAAGGCGAGGGGAGCGCCCTTGGCTTTGAATTCGAGATAGGTCGAGTACTGCCCCAGACCGATAATTTTATCCTCGCGATTAATCACGCGCTCATACTGTTGCACCGTCGAGGGCAGGGTGCGTGGCTTCTGCTGCATCATGTCTTTCCAGAATGTGTCGCCATAGAGCTGGCGGAGCACGAACCACTGCACACCCTGCAAGCCCGACGCCGAGTCCTTAAAATTGATCGCTGCACGCCATGTCGGGTCCAGCAAATCTTTCCAGCTTTTGGGCGCTTCTGCGGCCAATACCACATCGGTGTTGTAGGTCATCCCGGCCACACCGAGACTGTACCAGGTAAACATGCCTGGCGTTTCACTGATGAATTGCTTGTCAAAGGCGACCAGTTGTGGCGAGATGTAGATGGTATAGCCCTGCTTCTTGATTAAATCGAACGCCGGGGCATAATCCGACAACGCCAGCACATCGGCGAAATAGGTGCCGGCTTGCCGTTCAGCATTCAGCTTGGCATAGAGGCGCCCCGTTTGCTCACGTAAATACTGGTTCGTGTTAATAGCCGGGAACAGCTCGTTAAACTTTTTGAGTATCCCCACCAGTTGGCGCTCGACATCCGGTCCGTAGTAGACCAGCGCGCCTTCTTTTTCCGCCTTCTCGACATCTGCGCAGGTCAAAAAGCCTTTGACTTCTTTGGGCTGCGCACAGGCTGGCTGGAGTGCCTGAGCCATGGAAAGGCCGCGAGAACACAAGAGCAGACCCACCACAAGGAGTACAGCCATAGTCAATACATGAGAACCCTGGTTGGCCGTGATCGTCATGACGTGCTCGCCCTTCTGGGGTTTGTCACTCGCGTAGCCCATGTCATCGTCCCCTTGTCGCCACGGTGCTGGCCCCGTCGCTATGAAGCATGCGGTGGTCAAGATGCTTCTCAGTCGCGAGATGCCACAGCTTCAGAGAGTCAGTGGTGTGCTCAATGTAGAGATACACCATTCCATATAGTTGATGAGTCGTTGTTTTGACAGTAGTAAGACTGCTGCTCTAAGCCATCATCTCCACTTTTAGAATACTACCTCTCCAGGCTTTGGACAGCCTCCTGACACGATCTAGGCCAGCACTCCGAGCGCCCGCAGCTGTTGGATCTCATCCGGCGAGTATCCCGCCTCCCGCAGCACTACATCTGTGTGCTCCCCGAGCGCCGGAGCCCGACGCGGCGCCACCTTCGTCTCCCCTTCGAGATGAAAGGGGCTTGACACCGTCAGCCCCGCCCCATCGGCAAAAGGCACTAGCGCGCCGATCTGTTGCATCTGCCTATCGTCGGCGGTCTCGTTGACCGACTGCACCCCGCCGAACGTCACCCCCGCCGCATCCAAGATCGTCCGCCAGTCCGCTAGGTCACGTTGGGCGAAGACCGCATCCAGCACCTGCACCAGCGCGCCGGCGTGCTGCTTGCGCGCTGTGCTCGTCGCAAAGCGCGGATCGTCGGCGAGGTCTGCCCGGCCGATCGCGGCCAGGAAACCGCGCCATTGCCGCGGCTCATTGTGCAGCGCCATGATGAACCAGCGCCCGTCGCGGCACCGATAATGATTCGCCAGGGCATTGGGCGCCTGCGCGCGCGGCGCCCGATGCGTCATGTGCTCGCCGCACAGTCGACTTTGGACGAAGCAGGCATTCGCCCACAGGCCGTTCTGCAGCAAGGAGGACTGTACGACCCCGCCCTGCCCGGTCTTCTCCCGCCGATACAACGCGGTCACGATCGCGGCATACAGGCCGGTGGCGCTGGGATGGTCGCCCATCCCGGGCGCGGAACGCGCTGGTTCGGTCTCCTCCGTGGCCCGGACCGTATCCATCAAGCCCGTGCGTGCCCAGTAGGCGGTGGAGTCGAACCCGGTCTTCGCCGCGTCATCGCCGACCTCGCCATAAGCGGTGAAGGAGGCGTAGATCAGTCGTGGGTTCAGCGGCAGCACATGCGCGGGGGCGATGTGCAAGCGCTCACGCACCGGCAGCGGAAAGTTGGTGATGAAGACGTCGGCCGAGGCGAGCAGCCGATACAGCACGGCGCGGCCTTCCGTCTGCTTCAGATCGATCGCGAGGCTGCGCTTGTTCCGGGCAGTCAACTGCCAATAATAGTCAGTAGGCTTCCCCGGTATAGGCGTCAAGGCACGCCAGGGATCACCCACGCCCGGAGGCTCGATCTTGATCACGTCGGCGCCGAAGTCGGACAGCATCGTGGCCGCGGCCGGTCCGGCGATCCAGCTAGCGCAGTCGATGACGTGCAGGCCAGCGAAGAGGCTCTCGGTCATGGTCGTATTCCCTCGTTCCTACTCCTCACCGTAAGCATGGCAAAAGTCCCTATGGGACACACCCCGCCACAACATCCTTGGTCTTCCACACTATGCATGCCGGACGAACGGCAGGCCTTGCCAAAGCAGCGCGGCGAGCGGGGACGCAGCAGGACGCTGTAGGCGCAAGCCCCGCTCGTCCCCGCGTGCCTACGGTTCGACCTGCGTCGTCGTACTACCCTTCGCGGTCAAGGCAATGTGCGAGAAGTCAGAATGCGGGGTCGCCCCGTGCCAGTGTTTCTCGTCCGCCGTGATATGCACGACATCACCGACCGTGATTTCCTTCTCCTCCGTCTCGGTGGCGATAATGCCTGTGCCAGCGGTCACAAAGAGCACCTGATCACTACTATGGGTATGCATTTTATTGCGCACACCCGCCGGGAAGTTTACGATCCCTAAATTAAAATTCTGGCTCATCTCCGGCGTCAGAATCGGCTGCCGGCTCACCTCGCCCGTGAACAGCGGACTTGTGGCAGGTTCGGCGGGCACAGCACTGGGTTTAATGATCTTCATGCATATCCTCCTGTGAGTCACTTGTATCGATGCACGCCTCTCGGCACCGGGTGGTATGCGAGACGCGCACGCCACCCGGACATCGTTGTAGCACATTGCCACGTCTGTGTACACCGGAGGGATCTAGGAGCGCTCGTGTCGCGGTCAGCTCTCCGGTCAGTGGCTGGACCTGCACACAGGAGACGGTGTCGGAACGGGTTGCACGGGCTCGACAGCGTTCGAACCTCGCTTGGCAATGGAATTGGGAAGAGGTCCGCACACCCCACTCGACAGCCTTGGTATGTACCAGCGGGGGCGACGAGGATCTTACTGCGGCTGAACCGTTCTACACTCTGGCCGCCTAATCCTCACTCAGACAGGGGGAACTGCCTCTTAACAACTTCCTGGACAAAGCGCCCTACGGGCGGACTTGGGAAACGTCAGTCGGTCTTCACGGCCCAGCGCGTTGGACTGTTGAGGCGTAGGTGCCCCGTTTGATCAATTCCCCCTCGTCATAGATCACTCCATATT
>Ga0157379_10003661_pt1 | contig 13054 bp, 16 predicted proteins | sample S25metaG_FD_121802 | JGI IMG/M metagenome (GOLD analysis project Ga0157379, IMG submission 121802) | Switchgrass rhizosphere microbial communities from Kellogg Biological Station, Michigan, USA - S2-5 metaG | ecosystem: Host-associated > Plants > Roots > Rhizosphere > Soil | place: USA... | reverse complement strand
TCCATGGCTGGAAAAAAAACAAAAAAAAGGAGAGCTGGAAATTCAAAAAAGGAGGGGGCATAGGCCCCAGAAACCCCCCCCCCCCGTAAATTTCCCTAAGACTGCTTAGCAGTGAACAACACATATATCGGTCCTTTAATATGGCAGTGACATCTTTAACGAAAGTCGTAAAACGACTCTCGAAGGGAAAGATAATCGATGCCACACCCGCAAAGAGTGTGGCCATAAAGAAGAAGACTCCTAGTGAAGTTGCCAGCAACCGAATAATTCCAAGGGTAGATGACAGTATCCAAATATTTGCAGTAAGGGTGATTCCAAAAAATAGCGGAGACATTTGGAGAACACCGGGGAGGGAATCCAATATGACCTCCAGGTACCACCCTTTGAGTCCAACAAGTTTCCCATCTTGTATTGAAGCGTTCGTGGAGAGATCCTCTACCAAAGCGTGAAGCTTAATAGTGGGCTACCCATTGTTTTCCCATCATAGCTCAAAACGCAGCTAGTAAACTTGTCGCTAGACTCGTATATGCCAATCCTGGTATCCAAATAGCGGTCGCGCCTGTGCCATTCGAATGTTTGAGGCTAGTTCAGAACGACTCCCGTTGACGTTCCTTACAGTACTATCTTGAATAAGCTGGTGCAAAAGGTTGTTCATTATATCGGTTGGATCTGGTAAAAACTTGATTCCATATTCACGAAAGCTGAGCTAACGGCCAAGAAAAGACCCGCCTAAGATAATTATAAACGAGAAACAACTCAACTCACAAAGATGAGAAAATGCTATCAAGATCCGTGTTATGCCTCTCGAAGAGTCCTTCATCCTCTTGCTTGACAACCCGTTCATACATCATCCAAAATCTCGCTTTGTCGTTCTTCCCTGTGCGCGTAAAAAAGTCAGAATCATGGAGAGTTTCGAGAATGTTCTTAAGATGTTGTGTTATCAACGCAGTCTCCACGAACATGTTTGGAATACAATGACCAACATTACCTACATACTAGGTCCTGTGGGTAACTTTCATTGACGTTGAATCTCTCATCGGTTTGGACTAAGGCCTCCATCACAAAAAGTCCTTGAAGTTGTTTCTTATGTTTCTATAGGAACGTGAGAGACACTGACAGGCCCAATAGCATGTCCATATAAATAAACAAACAAATGTGCCAAAAGTCACCAGCAAAAGATAGATTATCACACAGCAGAGTATAATGACTATAACTAACTCACAGCAAAGATATAATAATAATTTTTATTGCAAAATAAAGTGCAATTGGCTAGATATGATCGAATTGCCATAAGGGGATCGAGATGCTAAGGCGATGAACGGTTACTATGGCCGGGTGACTGCGCACTTCTGCCAGGGCGTATACCTCTCAAACATCCCTCCCTTAACTCTTTGAAGTCTTCACCTTACACTCAAGAGTATATGTTTGACGAATTATATCAAATCACAAGGTGGATCTTTTTCGCTACTCTCTTGCTTCTAACTGACTTAGCTACGCCACAGAACACAGCTGAATCCACAACATGATCTCCAGATGATACTTCAAGACCCGACTATCGCTAGAAACTACTGGGAACAAATAGTCGATTTCAGAGATAGCTTGTTCTACCCATCCAACGGAGTATTCTTCGAATACGTCGGGGTTCTTCATTATTTGCAGGCATTTTACTTCGAAGATCCATTTCGACCTATCAAATACAGATTGAGTTATGTGTATGAGTTAACAACGAAAAATCCTGATCTAGGCGTCATTAATTACATCCGGACAAGCAACGACCCGTTGATTCGAAGGGCATTCCAAAAGTACGCCGTTTGACAGCTCTTGTCATCGATTTCACGTATTCAATGATTGATAGTCACCTCCTTCTCCTCGTGGCGTACGCTGCCCTAAGTATGCTTCAGTAGAGCCGTATATTCATGAATAAAATTCTTAATGCTCTCCCTATAGCCATTATTGTCTACGAGACATACTTGCATCTTTCCGACGAATGGAAATACATATGGAAAAAACCGCATCGGGTTGGCTCCATCCTGTATCTGCTCTCTCGCTATGGTACATTAGTGACTATTATCCTCGTAATTTTTCAATTTTCCCTCTCTCCGGGACTCAAGGTATGTTTTTTTTCTTCTAGCTAGTTAGACGCGCTAACACCGAACCCCTTCCAAGTGAGATAGAAATTCGACTATCTCAGTTCTTAGTAATAATTGCTATTTTCGACAGCCCATGCATTGCTACACTTCTTGAGACTACTTTAGTTGCCTTATCGAACCTGGGGACCCTTGGCATGTCCAAAATATCTTTGGTTTCTGCTTTCGAATTAACCCTTACTCCTCACTAGGGTTCATCATGCTTACAATATACGCAATGGCTCGGGGGCGACAAAGAAACCTAGAAATTACAGCTTTAGGTGTAATATTCCTGGCCACACAATTCTGTAGTTTTGTAAGTTTAGGAAGCTGCTTTAGTGTCTCTTCTAAAACTCACCAACCGACAGGCAATGATCCCCAGCTGGTACTGTAGCAATAACAGGCTTTCTGCTCGGCGAATGTAAGTTTCCGCTATTCATTCAGAGCCGACTGTAACTTACACATTCATAGGCGTGAGTGCCTATGAAACAGCAGATCTAACTCTTCTGACCAACTTCTAGTTCTTTATCGAGACATTTCTGTCGCTTTATTTTATATGGCAGCATTCGTGGCCAACATCCGTCTATCCTGGGACTCAGAATGTTCTGACCGAGGTTTAATTTTGCGGGGTCGCTCATCTCTTGGGAAGGTTCTTCTCCTTCAAGGTAAGTTTCCGATCTTCCTATGGCCTGATACAAAGAGTGACAAATCCTCGAAGGGGGCCTTCAATACGTGTAGGTGTAGAAGTGCTCCGCCCTTCACCGCTCGTTAACATCGGAAACTAGATTTATGTCTCTGTGGACTGTATTTACGGCCATCAGTAAGGAGGTATGTTCTCCGCAGTAAAGTCCTAAAGCTTGATACTTAAGCTAATTCGTTTATCTAGTTCCCAGGTGTAAGTTCTCACTATTACGGCACACTGCCTTATATACCAACTGTCATCAGCTTCAGTTAGCAGGTCTGGACGTCATCATTCAATTCGCGTATGTCAACATGAGTTTAATTACCTGTAGAAACACAAAATGACCTTCTTAATAGGATTTCTTCAACTCTTATTTGCCGATTCATCCTTAAATTGAGAAGGTATAATCGTCACCCAAATGGCACGAGAAATACCCAACCGCTCCCTACCATCACCACCTTCAGTGCCATCTCAAATCGTCTAGAGGAAGAACTTACGTCGGAATTTGGCTTTCTCTATTATTCAGATTCCTCCGAAGGTCTTGTGATCGCAGAAGATGACGACACGCAGGTTGAATCGCCTCGATATAGCCCTTCATCGTCTACAACAGGCGAGGGTACACTATGGATCAATCCTAAACAACACAGAGGAAACATAGAACTTGGCTTGTTAGAGGCCAATTCGGTGCGTAATTCGATATCTTGGTGGAATTCTATCTACTAAGGCATTTCTTCCAGCAGGCAAGTCCCACGTCAACGTCCTCTTATTCCGCCTCGAGAACGTGAAAGTATGGTGAACTTTCAACCTTTCTTAACCGACAACCAGGCATGACCTCCTTTATCGGAGTCGAAGATTACATTCTATCGTCAGGAATGATATGTCATGGAACGCCAATGAACTCCTAGTCTCTGGAAGATGCACCCCCTCACCACCTTGCTGCATTGAGGGTTTGGAAGACGCTGAAGACAAACCGTTTTGCCTTTAGGCTGCTAAGTTCAACTGGCCAGGGTTGTCGATATCCTTGTAATCTACAGACCTATCGAAGGGTACAAATTCGCCGTACATCATTTTAAGGTTAGGTTTACTAATTGGACGCTTTTGGAAATTGACCACTGTTCTGTGGGTTAGACGTGGTGTTTGTGGGGTACCTTTTCACAAAGTTTGGATTTATTTATATGTATAATGTTCGAAATACCGAATAGTACATCTTGGAAGCAGTCTGGAGTGCATATCGCGAAAAAACATAAACCATCTTGCCTTACACTTGGCGACGCCTGAATAGAACTGACCCGAATGGATTGGGCATGCATGCGGTTCCAGTCCACATATTCTCTGGTTTAACTCCGTCCTGTTCGAGTTTGACATCATACGTGAGGATAACATGAGCCATCATGGCCTTTATCTCGTTGGCTGCAAAGAAGCGGCCTGGGCTAAAAGAAGAGTGTTGGGATTAAGAATTAAGCTAGATGTGAAAGAATTATCTTACCAAGCATGCTTCCCATGACCAAATGAAATCCATTCGTTACTTGTAGCCACAAGTTGGTTGGTGGTACCTTGCCCCTCTTCTTCGCGGATTTTAGCGAACCGGAATGGGTCAAAGACGTGAGCATCGGGATAAATCTTGTCGTTTAAATGAGGCGCTATGGTGGCTGCAGAAACGAGGCCGCCTTTGGGGACCCTGGTTCCATCGGAAAAAACAAATTCTTTCATAGCCACGCGGTCCATAAGAACTACAGTCCTGAATTTAGCAGGCATAAAAACAGAAGTAAGAGGATGTACCTGAGCTACCATTCACGCGTTGACTCTCCTTAAAGAAGCTGTCGAGTTTACTCATATGCACGAGGGCCATTTTAGACCAGCCATAACGTTCGATTACACCTTCAATCTCTTCTCGAAGAGGAGCGAGGTATTGTGGTCTGGCTGCAAGTTCATACAGAGCATGGGTGAAAGCCTGAAGTTCCCAATGATGAATGGTTAATAACTGGCCTGGATCTAATGCGTACCATAGAACTGGTGTGAATAGCCGCGAAATTAATAGCAAGAATGCGGTTGACCATACGAATGAGTTCACGCTCTTCTCCCTTTGCTTCATCAACGACCCATGTTAGGAAAGTGGACTATTGTGAATCCCGTTAGCGTATTGCTTGTGAGAGGAAATCCATTCTGACCTTTTTATCAGGATATTCCTTTCCATATTGGTCAATCCCTTTCTGCATTTCCTCAATCAATGGTTCAAGAAATGTTTTTGCTCGAGCGGCGGTTCTCGGTGCAGTGGTGAGGTAACGAGCAGCCCAACTGAAGCATTCAGCGTTAATAACGAACAGTGAGCCCATCACAGACACCTACGGCTTCAAGAAGCCAGGAAAGTAGAACAACACATTGCGACCCTTAGTAATATCCATTGTGTAGTTGATAGCTAGACCTAAAAACTCCCGATTTCGGCCTGAGATGTTCCCCGTTACTGGCCGTAGAAACAATTATAGAGATGCCATACATAGTGGGAGTCCAACAATGATTCTATTGGTCACCTGTGCAATTATTCGGACCATAGTTCCGTACGCCGGGTATTTTTGCCATTCTAAAACAATTGATAAGCATATCCACCGTAGAAAACCAAAGTGAAATAACCATTTGAAGGAGGGATCTCGTCGGAAAAGGTGGTGAGGATCTCATCCCATAATTCCCCAAAAACATTTGGCAAATTGCGTTGCAGTTGCTGCTTGATAATATCCGTCGTGTAATGATTAAAGATGTTTGTGGGACCCATAAGGTAACTCAGGAGCATTGTCTAAGGATTATTTGAGAAGCAAGATAAAGTCCCTGATATCCCGGACTTACTCTCTCCAGAGCGTGATAAAAAGACAATGTGTCTTCGGGTGCTCTTCGAAGCTCATCAATTTGTTGTTCACCTGACACCACGATATGCCATCCATCCATTCGTGGGATACGAAAGGCCTTGTACTATCCAAAGGATGCACTTAGTCCCGATAGGTAAATCTGCTAGGTGGGGAATACCTTCTTGATACCTTCTTCCACAATCTTCCGCCCATTAGAGTGGAAAGCAGACGCAACGCGATAGTGAGAAATTGGATCCGTTCCGCACATAGCAGGGATAGCAGCCTGTGGTGTGGGCAATTCTCCCGCTCAATTCCATGTATACTCGAGGGTAAGGCCAGTAGACGTACATAGAGAAGTTGCTTATGGATCCAGGGAATTCCATAAACCAGGAGGGTGATCCCAAGGCCGATCATGCATAACCCTTGCATATTCGTGAAAGGGAGTGAATCAAGGGAGAATGTTTCCATGATAGATTGGGGGATAAGTCTCTTGGCTTGCGTCTCACATTTATCCCCCTTTAATCCACGCTGGCATACTCTGGGTCCCGATCCAACGGATTGTAATTACAGTCCTTCTCACAACACGAAAGGATAGGTCCGCCTTCCGGTGATGCGGTGTCTTGAGATGTCCCCACAAGACATGCAGTCCATTCTTCCTCCCGTAGGAACCAAAATTGAATTTTCTTCGTGGGATTAGAAGAGACTTGAAGGATGACTTGATAGGCGTCCAATAGGAGAGGGAAGCCTTCCGGCGGAGGAGAGAATAACCGAAGAGCTCCAGCATGAGTTTCTCACGTGCTGAGAATAAAGTTGCATTACTTCGGTAAGTTATACTTAGCTGCAGTCAACTGTATATTGACGGTTAGCACATCGGATTCCATCAGATGCCTCTTCACAACTTTGAATCGTTAGAGAAATCCAATGTAGTAAAGGCAATAATCAGCAGGGTTATCTTGAAGAGCAAGAATGATTTTGCCTCTTACTTTGCTACCAACTATACGATTGAACCTAAACTGAACGAAACAGGAGGGGCCGGATTTCTCCGTACCCATAAGCGAAACAATGATCAAAGACATCAGGAAATGAATAGGAAGACCTACATATCAGAAGGTTTTTTAGGCCGTACTTCAATAGACTTGAACTGTAAAGAGGCTTGGGGCAGCTAGTCGTTGACATGGGGAGCGGCGTTGAGACCGTGATGCTTCCCGACCAGTTGGCTAATGCTCTGACGTTCCAATAAAACATTCTGAAGTGTAAGGGGACCTCGGTGATATACTAATTCAGTCTGTGATAGGTATTGGTGATATACATATTACAAATAAGCACCCTACAAGAAGAGATTAAGCGAAAAAATTACAATGTCCGAGGCCGACGTACATAAATAAAAGAATATCCTTAAACTTTGTAAAGCCGATCTACACTTCTGCCCTTTGCCTCCTACGAAATAGAATCGGGGCTTGAGTGTTAGGCAAGCAACTAGTTCCAAACCATTGATCAGGAGGTTTAACTCCTTGTTCCAATTTGAAATCATAATTTAAGATAAAATGGGCCATCATCGCCTTCACTTCGTTGGCTGCGAAGAAACGACCAGGACTGGGATGGTTCTGTATGGTCAGGTAATAAGTAGCAATGATGTTGAGACTTACCATGCGTGTTTTCCATACCCAAACGCGATGTAATCAGGATTGGTGGCGGCAAATTGATTTGTTGTCTCTTTCCCTTCGCTTTCTCGGATATGGGCAAAGCGGAATGGCTGGAAAGATTTGGGATCGGGATAGACCTCACTATCCATATGCGGTGTGGCAAATACGGTGGATATCAACGCTCCTTCAGGAATTCTGGTGCCATCGGAAAATGAAAATTCTTTCAGAGCAACACGTGACATAGTTACTATACAGAGGTGAATCTCACATAAGAGAAGTATGCCAGATTGGGAGGAAAGACACTCACTGCATCCTACACCGTTGATACGCTGACTTTCTTTGAAGAAACTATCCAACTTCACCATGTGAAGAAGAGCCATCTTTGACCACCCGTAGCGTTCAACGATAGTCTCAACTTCCTCTCTTAACGGATCTATAAATTGAGGACGTGCGGCTAACTCAAAGACGGCATGAGTGAACGTCTATTATACAGCGAAGAAACCGAAAGATGAGCCATATCAAAATTGGATAAAGACATATCCGCACCATAGAGCTGGTATGAATTGCCGCAAAATTAAGACCTAGGATACGATTTGTCAACCTAAGGGGTGTTTTCTCTTCGCCTTTCGCCCCTTCAATGGCCCACATCAGGAAATCATTCTGTAACGCCCATAAAGCCATATATTCTGACTCTAATGCAGAATCTTCAAGTCTACTCACAGGTTTGTCAGAATAATCAGCGCCATATTCATCTAACATCTTTTGTCGTTCTTCGATGATTGGACCGAGATGCTTGAGACCCTGGTTGACGGCAATGGGAACAGTTGAGAGCCAACGTGCGGCGAACCTTTCTTGCCATCAATAAGTGAGTCAAAGAATGCCTGAGACGCGCTTACTTCCTTAGAAAACCAGGAATAAGAATTAACCTCCCGATTGTTTTGATGACGTGCATTGTGAAGCCAATATTGAGCGATAAATAGTCTTCATTTCTGCCTGAACTGGATTTAGTCCATGTTTAGATAAGAGGATGCTGCCAACCTACACAACGGAACCCCAACAATGATTCGATTAGTGGCACGCACGACCACTTTGGCTATGGCGTCATAAGCCGGAATACTCGACCATTCTGAATTATGAATATTGAGCTGGTATAACATAAGGGGACACACCTTCAGTGAGTGGGAATTTATCTTCGAAAGCGAGGATGATTTCGTTCCGGAGGTCGCCAAATACGGCAGGCAAATTCCGTGCCAGTCGTGTTTTCACAATATCGTTCGTATAGGTATTTGTATGGATAGTAGGACCGAAAAGGAAACTAACAAACATCATCTGAATTCCAAATATTGGGTTAGAGAAAATGCAAATAAAAAGCAAGATAACAGACAGCTTCGGTAGCTAAATCCGAAGAAAGAATGTCATCGGCTTTACGCATTTCTTCGACATAACGCCGACCCGATGTCATGATATGCCATCTATCCAACTGGGGAATGCGAAAGACCCTGTGCTGCAACACTTGAGTGAGCTTGCGATACTTGTCGATGAATATACGACAGTTACCTTTCGAAGCCCTTCTTCGACCAAAGCATGGGCATTCGCTGCAGACTTCAGTGCAAAATGAAATGAAAGTATTGGGAGTGTGGGTCCTATAGCGGGAATTGCGGCCTGGCGAAGAAGTGAGTAATATGACTCCAGTATATATGGACTTCCACGTACATACAGCCGCCGTTTGTGAATCCAAGGGAACCCATGTGTAATTGCTAGAACGCAGAGAGTTATAATGCCCAACGACTGAAATAGGGCGGATTCGACGTGGATGGGCCAAGGTATTGCCATTGAAACGACTGATGGATGGGCTTCGAAGTTGAGCCCCTCCTGTTTTATATGAGATCCTGGCTTCCTTCAAATAATCACCTGGTAAACCACTGCAGGGTTTGGTACAAACTATATCGTGGGATGGGATAGTCTGCGAAGTTAGTTGTGAACCAGGCTCATTCACACACTCCTCAAAAAGACGATTGTCAATCCTTCGGAATAGTTTAATGGAATGATGCGGACCAAGCCTATTTAACTGTTGTGATGTGAACGTCAGCAAGAGTGCTTGGATTATAGAAGGGGGCGAATCCGTCAGACAGGCTTGAAATAAGGGCTGCATTCCAACATATTTATCGTAAATACTAGCGCTCCTATCCCAGAGTATCCGAAGACAATCCAACTCATGAGTTTCGACCAGACAGACTGTCAATATTTACTATTTTCAGGTCATGAGAAGAACGGAACAGAAGTAGAAGCCGGATCTCACCTCGGCTTGACGAGTTTAGACAAGTCTACCATATGTCTTATCGGGAAGAGAGGAAGGTACAAACACCAGGCTCCCCTTAGTTCTCTTGTCGATGACGGGAGGATCATCAAGGCAAGACTTAAGACGGCAAAAGTTTGTCACTTGTGACAACTAAAAATAAACCTTACTTAGAAGGCGATCCTGTGTCGAATTTTGACTTTTGGACTTTATCTCCCTCAGTTAAATTTTGTCTTACTTTTTCCTAATATGGAGGACGCCCTGACAGGGTCCATTTGAATACTGCGCAACAATTCTTCAACCCTATCAAGGAATCTCGACCCAAATACCAAAGATCCTTAAAAGCCATACAAAATCTTCCGCGCAACTCTCAGTTTCCCTCCTAGACCTAGTATAGCCCTCTGGCTAACGTTGCCTTCCCTTCTTCTAATCTCTTTCCCAATTTCCATGTAAACATGCACCGCCAACCGTGCACCCATCCTAAACTCTGACGGCAAGTACTCCAAGGCCTCCTTTGCACGAGAGTAATAGCGATCTGAGATGGTGAGGAGACGAAGAGCATATTGGCAAAGGAGAGGAACATAGAAGGAATCGATAGGTGGCGACGCCACGGAAGTATTTATGGAGCTTGGTTGACACAAAAGAAATTTGAGAAAAGCGTTCTCTTTTGTAGTAGCGAACCACTCGACTGGCAGATATACCCTTCCGTTTCTTGAATCCTCCATAATATCTCTGGCAATATTTACTAGTTGCAACGCAACACCCATATCGGATGCACGGTCTAGAAGCCATTTTTCGCTGCCCATGCTCGTAATCGCTTCCTCTTTTGTTTCACGAGGCAAAACGCCCGACGCATCCCAAGTAGCATAAACCAACATTTGGCCAACAGTCCCCGCCACCTGTCGACAATACAATATTAAATCCTCTTGGGTCTGGATGGGCAAATGACCCAGAGCTGCATCCACGTCGCCGCGTTCCGAAGCAGCACATTCCGCTCGGACTCGGGCTAATTTGAGATAGTGTAGGTCTGATTCGAATCCCTCGACCAGTTCCGAAAAGATAGTGCGGGGAATGAAGAGAGGCGCTCTTCCCAGGGATGGAAAACAGACCAAATCGTCGATATCTGTCTCCCGGGATCGGCCCACTTTTTGAATGTTTTGAGAGGCGCTCGACTCCTTTCGCGGGTGGTAGGCCTTCTGGAGAAACTCCTTTATCCTACGTAAGGCGCGGTTACCCTCTTCAAGGGTTTCAGCCTTGTCTATCAAATCATCCGCAACGCGACTGAAGGCATAGCTGTGTATCCGAACGGTCAGTAGAAGCGTTGTAAACCTATCCTGACTCGGATAATGGAGCGATAACTTACATGTGTAATAATGTGATCCTGCATCGATTTCCAAACACTGCACTTGCAAAATAGAAGCTTTTGCTCCCGACTTTTAGAATACGAGTTGCCGACTTTAATTTGTTTAATTCCAGTAGTTGATCAGATGAAGGATGGAATGATATTGCTTCAGTGAGAACTTGTGGGGAACAGAATCTCCATGACATCGATGACAGATCCAAGTGAAAAGTGTCGATAACCGCAAATGCCTTCTCACTGTGAGTAGAGACCGTTGAGAAAGAGACAAAATTAAGATTACCACGACTTACCATGTTGCAATTCCTAGAACAACCATGCAATTTGTAACCAGAAAGAAAACAGCCTCTCTTTTTCCTAAATTAGCAGTCTATATTATTCGACACGTGAATATCATTCGACTTACTCGATATCCAACACACCAAACAATCTCCAGTTGAGTTTCGTCGCCAGCTCAATGGTCCAAGCGCCGTTTCGTAAGGCCAATGAGTCGACTATCCAAAGGTAGAGAGTAGGCAGTATAATTGACGTTAATGTTACAGAGGCCGGAAGGGAGAAGGTGTAGGATCCCGAAACAAATCTGCAAAACGATGGAGTGAGTGGCCGCTGATAAACGGGTAGGACGTACATGATGAACCCAATAATTGGTGACGTCCATACGAGGATCAAACCAAGATAAGTTGTTTTTTCCCCAAAGTATAACATCCCTCCTCCCACGATAAAAACGAATGAAGCGAGATACATCCCTATATCAGTCTTTCGTTTGGATGGTGGGGTTTCTTCAAGGTGCAGCGGATGTAGCACTCTTTTAGAAAGCATAATAAATAGCGAAGATGTGATATACGTTTGTATAAGGAAGAAGAATACCTCTTCTATAGGGATTGAAAGGAATGTTGATATGACACTCCCTTCTGGATATGTCCAAATCTGAAGGAGAAAGTTGAGAAAGAATCCGCAAAGAAGGAGATAGATGGACCTTGTTTCGAACAAGGTAAGAATCCCATGGGGTGGTATAAACGAGCGCAACACCAGCTATAAAGAAAATATTGAATAGATCGCGCTTCGTCCTCAGAGGTGCTAAGATAAAATGCAATACAATTGCGATAGGTATGGTGTAGTATAAATGCCTACGATAGAAGCTGGTCAATGAAAAGATGGTTCATAAGGGCACGATCTTACACAGCGGCATATTGGTAGGTCGAGAGCATTTCAACGACTGGGGGGGGTTTCCAACTTGAGCAAAAAGGTGAGCCCAGGATTATATTCCCCTCACACTCACACCGATGCTGACATCCCTGACAGTCTTGCGACGATCTTTCCGGGGAGAAGGGCATTTTATTTCCAGATAATCGCCCTATCGAAGTATTGAAGCTCGGAAAATATTGACACTGTCGATGGATTAACCATTAATCTCATGGCCCTCCATAGCAAAAATTCTAGACACCCCTGGAAATACCCTTCATGCAGGGAGCTACACAGAAGGAGATTACTGACAGTTGGCCTTCTCATGTCGTTGACATGAACCTTGTTTAAGTCGTTTGATAGACTTTCTTCACTTCGGTGAAATATGGAATTCAGTGGCCTAGGAACATTGTCAAACAAGGCATGTTCGTAAACAGAGGCACTACTTGCTGTCCCGAAGATAGCTGGCGGTTTTAATCATGAGATGAGACGGGAATTAATTCGTTGGAACAGGGACACAAATCTGAAGGTCGATCTTCAGCGTTGGCTGTTTTCATGATCGAAGAGAAATGTCCCGGTTAGTTATGAGTCAATAATTCTACAAACTCATTTGGAAAAAAGCTCACCTATTAACATGGCCTTCTTCAAAAGTGTCTAAAGGAATTTTTAGTCTTAAAATCAAATCCGACTGTGATAAAGCAAAGATATTCATCTGTGGTCACGACGGAAAGATGAACGCCTCTGCCATAAAAGGCAATGCTTTCAATCGATGACATAATCGGAGCATTTCCCGAACATCTTCCGAATACGTTATATCCAACCACATCAGGCCCACTCAACCACATTTGCTATTTTGCTCATCGTCCACGTCATCGAACGTGTGTCCAGAACATCCAAAGTACATCGGTTGCTGTAACGACGCTGAACCACC
>Ga0157379_10003659_pt1 | contig 13056 bp, 9 predicted proteins | sample S25metaG_FD_121802 | JGI IMG/M metagenome (GOLD analysis project Ga0157379, IMG submission 121802) | Switchgrass rhizosphere microbial communities from Kellogg Biological Station, Michigan, USA - S2-5 metaG | ecosystem: Host-associated > Plants > Roots > Rhizosphere > Soil | place: USA: Michigan... | reverse complement strand
CGGCGGGTGTGCTCCCGACACACCCGCCGCCGCTGCCACGCACCCCTGCGTGGAGGCTCCCTAGAGGCCCGGGGGATGCCGGACCGTGTACCCGCTGCTCGAGCGTGTGGAGGTGTGCCAGCGCGAGCCGTCCTCGGCGCGACCGCTGGTGTCGAAGCGCAGCCCGGCGACGATCATGTACATGTGGCCGCCGTTGGCGTAGATGGTGACCCACTGGCCGGGGCCGGGGTCGCCCCAGGTGGTGAAGTTGCCCGACGGCAGGGCCTGGTCGAGGAGGCCGGCGCCGTGCAGCGCGTAGGAGACCGAGCCCGAGCAGTCGTAGCCGCGGTCGTCCCACCTGCCGTGCCCGCCGCCGTACACGTAGGGCTTGTTGGCGATGGCGTTGCCGGCGGCGATGATCTGCTGGACCTGGACGGGCGCGTTGGCGGGGGCCACGGCGAGGCCGTCGGGCCCGATCGTCGCCTGGTCGCCGGGGGCGAGCGGGGCCGGCTGCGTCGGCGTGGCGGGCGCGGTGCCGGCGTCGCCGTCGACGAGCGAGCGCAGCAGGTCGATGTCGTTGGCGTCGACGACGCCGTCGGCGGTCAGCTGCTGGTCGGTCTCGAACTGCTTGACGCTCTTGACGGTCCCGGCGCCGAACTGGCCGTCGACGGAGGTGTCGAAGCCCGAGCGCTCGAGGTAGTCCTGGAGGATCTTGACGTCGTGGCCGCTCATGCCCCGGCGCAGGGGTATGCGGTCACCGAGGTGGCGCGACGAGATGCCGGCGGCGCGGACGTCGAAGCCGCCGCTGGCGTTGGCGGCCGTCGACCCGTCGGTCGCGCGGCGCAGCGCGACGATCGTCTGCCGGTCGGCCACGCCGGTCTGATGCAGGTTGGCCGCGCGCTGGAACCGACGGACCACCTGGGCGGTGCTGTCGCCGAACCGGCCGTCGACCGTCGTTTTGAAGCCGGCCTGAGCCAGGAGCTGCTGCAGCGCGCTGACGGCCGATCCCTGGTCGCCCGAGCGCAAGGTCTTCGTCCCGACCTTCGAGGCCGCGGCCGAGGCCGCTGACGCATCAGCGCCCGCGATCGCGGGAACGAAGAGGATGCCGGCAGCCACGAGCATCGTGGCGAGCCACACGGACGACAGACGGAACGACAACAACGAACCCCTCTCTTTGCAGGCGCCTGCGGGGTTAGCTGTCGGGCTCGCGCCAAGAGAGTGGCGCTACACCGCACGATGGCGGCGATTCGCCCCGTGACCGGTCACCCGGTCAGTGGGTCCCCCGCTCCCCGGTGTCGCGCACCGGGGATTCGGCTGGTCAGAACGACCGCGGCATCGTAGCGAAGGCCGCGGCCGGTTGTCGTCATAATTACGTCATCCGTCTTACGGCGTCGCTTGCAAGACCGTGACGGCCACCGCCAGGGCGACCTGCGCACGGCTGTGCAGCGACGACGCGAGCACGAACTCGCCGGGGTTGTGCGCCGCGCCACCGCGCGGCCCGAGGCCGTCGACGGTGAGCGGGATCGTCGCCGCGAAGTGGCTGGCGTCGCTGGCCCCGCCGCGGTCGGCGCCGACGATCGGGCGGCCGAGCAGCGCGCCGGCTCGCTCCAGCAGGGGCGCCGTCGCCGCCCGCGCGTCCATGCCCGGCCACTGCCGCGCGAGCCGGACGCTGAGCCGGGCGCCGTCCACCTCGGGCGGGACGGCGCCGAGCACGCGGTCGAAGGCCTCGAGGCGGTCCGCGCGCACGTCGGCGATCAGCGTCCCGTGCGCCGGCACGACGTTGAAGGCGTCGCCGCTGCGCACGACGGTCGGCACGGCCGTGAGGTGGTCGGCGCCGTGCGGGTCGTGGCAGGCGGCGATCGCCTGGGCGGCGACGGCCAGCCCGAGCAGGGCGTTGATGCCCTTCTCGGGGGCCGAGCCCGAGTGCGCGGAGCGGCCTGTGGCCGTGACCTCGACGGTGCCGGCCGCCTTGCGCTTGACCACCACGGCGTCGTCGCCGTCCGGGGTGCGCTCGCCGGCCTCGAAGCACAGGCACGCGTCGAAGCCCGCGAAGCGGTCGACGTGGGCGAACGGGCCGACGCGCCACTCCTCGTCGACGACGAGCAGCAGGGCGATCTCGCGGAACGTCTCGGGCCGCAGCGAGAGCGCGCGCATGACGCCGAGGGCGAGGACGTCGCCGCCCTTCATGTCGACCGACCCCGAGCCGAGCAGGCGGTCGGCGTCGTCGGGGTCGCGCGCGAGCGGGCGGTGGTCCTCGTGGGCGACGACGGTGTCGAGGTGGCCGAGGAGCAGGATCCGGCCGGTGCCCGTGCCGGGCAGGCGGGCGAGCAGGTCGGGGGCGTGGCCGGGCGACGAGCAGGGCACGTGCTCGACCTGCGCGCCGTCGGGCAGCAGGGCGGCCGCGATCGCGGCGGCCTCGTGGGCCCCCTTGATGTCGCCCGACGGCGTCGACACGCCGACGAGCGCCTCGAGCTCACGCTCGGCGCGAGCGGCGATCGCGGCCGCGCGTTCCTCGATCCAGTGGTCCACGGGTCCCGTACCCTTTCACGCGATGGCCAAGGGTCCTGTCGTGGGCGACCTCGCCCCGGACTTCGCCCTGCCGGGCACCGCCGGCGAGTTCCGCCTGGGCGACCACCGCGGCGAGCGCGTGGTGCTGCTCTTCTACCCCGGCGACGAGACGCTCGTCTGCACGCGGCAGTTCTGCTCCTACCGCGACCGGGCCCAGGACATGGCGGCGCTCGACGCCACGATCGTCGGGATCTCGTCCCAGGACGTCGACCGCCATACGGCGTTCGCCGACCACCACGGGCTGACCGTGCCGCTGTTGGCCGACGTCGACCGCGCGGTGGCGCGCGCCTACGGCGTCTCTCGCGGGCGGCTGGGCACGCAGCGCGCGACCTTCATCATCGGTCCCGACGGGCGCATCGCCTGGACCAAGCTCCACACGCTCGGCCTCGACTACCTGCGCGTCGACCAGCTGCGCGACGCGCTGGCCACGGTGCCGGCCGCCGCCCGAACCTAAAGGGTGCCAGGCACCTTGAGTCGAGGCGACTCAAGGTGCCTGGCACCGCCGCGCCAGCGCGGCGACGGTTCTGAGACGGCCTCTCAGCCCAGGACGGCGGCGAGGCGCTGCTCGAGCGCGGCGGCCAGCGCGTCGCGCACCGGGCCCGCGTCGTAGCGCTCCACGATCGCGGCGAGGAAGCCCTCGACGACCAGGCGCTCGGCGACCGTCTTCAGCAGCCCGCGCGAGCGCAGGTAGAAGATCTGGTCGGGGTCGATCTGGGCGATCGCGGCCGCATGGGTGCAGCGGACGTCGTCGGCCAGGATCTCGAGGCCCGGGATCGCGTCGGCGTGGGCCTTCTTGCCCAGCAGCAGGTTGCGCGCCTCCTGAAAGGCGTCGGTGCGCTGCGCGCCCGGGTCGACCTTGATCATCCCGCGCCATACCGCCGACGACCGGCCGCTGACCAGCCCGCGGAACGCGAGGTCCGAGACCGTGTCGGGCGCGGCGTGCTCCTGCAGCGTGTCGTAGTCGACGTGCTGGCGCCCGCGCGTGGCGTAGACGCCCGTGACCTTGGCGTGCGACCCCTGGCCGGCCAGCGTCGACTCCAGGAAGACCTTGCCGTTGCCGCCGCCGAACCCGAGCGTCGTCCAGTCCAGCTGGGCGTCGCGGCCGACGAGCGCGCGCTGCGCGCCGAAGACCCACGTCTTCTCGTTGACGGCCTGGGCGCCGACGTAGCGGAGGTTCGCGTTGTCGCCCACGACGATCTCGACGACGCCGTTGACGACCGCCTCGTCGTCGTGGGACGAGACGACCTGGTCCCAGACCTCGGCCTCGGCGCCCTCCTCCAGCACGATCAGCGTGCGGTGGTGCAGCGCGGTCCCGGCCCTGGCCTGGACGGCCGACAGCAGGATCGGCGCCTCGATGCGGACGTTGCGCGGGATGTAGACCAGCGTCCCGTCCGTCCACGCGTCGGCGTTGGCGTTGACGAAGTAGGACGGGCGCACGACCGTGCCGAAGTGACGGCCGACGACCTCGGCGTGGCGCTCGAGCGCCACGCGCAGCGGTGCGACGATCGGGCCTTCGGAGGTCGGATCCTCATCGGACGGGCCGACCGCGCCCTCGAGCGCGAACACGCCCGCGTCGCCGACGTCGTCGCCACCGGCCGCCGCGGGGAACGCCGCGAGGTCGAGCTTGTCGATGGGCGTGAACTCCCAGCCGGGAACGCCCTTGAAGTGCGGCAGCTCGACGGAGAGCTGCGGGGTCGATGCCGCCAGCGCGACGGCGCCCGCCGCCGTCATCGTGTCGCCTCGCAAGGACGCCGCGAGGCGGCACGAGGGCAAGCCGGACTAGCCAATGGAGCCCTCCATCTGGAGCTCGATCAGCCGGTTCATCTCGACCGCGTACTCCATCGGCAGCTCCTTGACGATCGGCTCGATGAAGCCGTTGACGATGAGCTTGCCGGCCTCGTCCTCGGGCAGGCCGTGGGCCATCAGGTAGAAGAGCTGCTCGTCGCCGACCTTCGACACCGTGGCCTCGTGTCCGACGTCGACGTCGTCCTCGCCGATGCGGATCGTCGGATAGGTGTCCGAGCGCGAGTGCTCGTCGAGCAGCAGCGCGTCGCAGACGACCTTGGACTTCGAGCCATGCGCGCCCTTGGCGACCTCGAGCAGGCCGCGGTAGGACGAGCGCCCGCCGTCCTTGGAGATCGACTTGGCGAAGATGTTGGACGTGGTGTTGGGCGCCGCGTGCACGATCTTCGCGCCCGCGTCCTGGTGCTGGCCCTCGCCCGCGAAGGCGATCGACAGCACCTCGCCGTGGGCGCGCTCGCCCATGAGGTAGACGGACGGGTACTTCATCGTGAGCTTCGAGCCGAGGTTGCAGTCGACCCACTCGACGGTGGCGTCGGCCTGCGCGACGGCGCGCTTGGTCACCAGGTTGAAGACGTTCTGCGACCAGTTCTGCACGGTCGTGTAGCGGATGCGCGCGCCCGGCTTGGCGATGAGCTCGACGACCGCGGAGTGCAGCGAGTCGCTCGAGTACGTCGGGGCGGTGCAACCCTCGACGTAGTGCACGTAGGAGCCCTCGTCGGCGATGATCAGCGTCCGCTCGAACTGGCCCATGTTCTCCGTGTTGATGCGGAAGTAGGCCTGCAGCGGCATCTCGACGTGCACGCCCGGCGGCACGTACACGAACGACCCGCCCGACCACACGGCGCTGTTGAGCGCGGCGAGCTTGTTGTCGTTGGCGGGGATGATCGTGGCGAAGTACTCGCGGACGAGGTCCTCGTGCTCGCGCAGGCCCGAGTCCATGTCCAGGAAGATCACGCCCTGCTGCTCGAGGTCCTCGCGCACCTGGTGGTAGACGACCTCGGACTCGTACTGCGCGCCGACGCCGGCGAGGAACTTGCGCTCGGCCTCGGGGATGCCCAGGCGGTCGAACGTGCGCTTGACGTCCTCGGGCACCTCGTCCCAGGAGCGCGACGCCTTCTCGGAGGAGCGCACGAAGTAGTGGATGTTGTCGAAGTCGACCTCGTCGAGCAGCGGCGAGGTTCGCGGGGCCCAGTTCGGCATCGGGCGGGCGAGGAAGTGATCGAGCGCCTTGAGGCGGAACTCGCGCATCCACGCCGGCTCGTTCTTCATCTCCGAGATCGTCTCGACGATCTCGCGGTTGATGCCCTTCGGCGCCTTGTAGAGGTAGTTCTCCGCGTCGTGGAACCCGTAGCGCTCCGTGTAGTCGGAGCCCAGGGTCCGCAGCGCGGCCTCATCGGCGGTCAGGACCTTCGTGGACTGTGGGGTGGCGGCCATCGGTAAAGGAATCCCTACTGTCGCAATCGGTATTTGCAGTCTAGCGCCGCGCTCGCCCGGACCCCTCCCCGCCGTCCGCGCGCCACCCGATGCGCCCGTCGCGCTCCCCGACGGGCCGTACGCACCTGATGCCTCCTGACCTTTTGGCCGATTTACGGGGAAGAGGTGCGAGCTACGACTCGACCTCCAGCCGGACGACGCCGTTCTCGATGCTCACCGGGAACGTGTCGACCGGCTGGTAGGCCGGAAGCGTCTTGGGGACCCCGGTGCGCAGGTCGAAGCGCGACCCGTGCCGCGGGCACTCCAGCGTGCAGTCGGCCGCGTGCAGCTCGCCCTCGGCCAGTGGGCCGTCGTCGTGGGAGCAGCGATCCTCGATCGCGAAGAGCTCGCCGGCGCAGTTGACGACGGCGATCTCGACGTCCTCCCACTCGACGACGCGGATCGCGCCGGGCGGCAGCTCGTTCAGCGGGCAGATGTCGACGTACTCGGCCATGGTGCGGATCGCCGGGCACTGTACCCGGGGCCCACGGCGGGATACCGTCCCGCCACGGACTCCGCATGCGCGCCGCTCCCCTCAGCATCCGGCTGCTGGGCGGCTTCTCGGTCGAGATCGACGGAGCCCCCGTCGCCGACCGCGCATGGCGGCTGCGCAAGGCCCGCGCGCTGGTCAAGGTCTGCGCGCTCGCATCCGGGCGACGGGTACACCGCGACGTCGTCTGCGATCTGCTGTGGCCCGACCGCGGCGCGGCGGCCGCCGCCAACAATCTGCACCAGGCGTTGCACGCCGCGCGGCGCGCGCTCGGCGATCCGGCGGCGCTGACGCTGACCGACGACACCCTCGCGCTGGACCCCGGCGCGTGGGTCGACGTCGACGCCTTCGAGGCCGCCGGCGACCTCGACACCGCGCTCGCGTTGTACGCCGGGGAGCTGCTGCCCGAGGACCGCTACGAGCCGTGGACCGAGCCGCGCCGCACCGTGCTGGCCGAGCGCCACGTCGAGCTCTGCGTCCGGGCCGCGACCGGTGCCGAGCCCTCGGCCGCGGTGCCATTGCTGCACCGCGCGGTGGCCGCCGCGCCGCTGCACGAGCCGGCGGTGCGCTCGCTCATGCTCGCCCTGGCCGCGACCGGCCGCCGCCAGGACGCCCTCGCGCAGTTCGAGCGCCTGCGCGATGCGCTGCGCGACGAGCTCGCCGCCGACCCCGACCCCGAGACCCGCGCGCTGTACCGCGAGCTCCTGGCCGGCGATCGGCCCGCCCCGCCCGCCCCGCCGCCGCTGCCCGTGCCGCCGACCCCGTTCGTGGGCCGCGGGCGCGAGCTCGGCGAGCTGCACCGCCTGATGGACCGCGCGCGCCTGGTGACGCTGACCGGCCCGGGCGGCGCGGGCAAGACGCGCCTCGCGCTCGAGCTGGCCCGCGTGCGCGCCCGGCGCCTGCGCGACGGCGCCTGGCTGGCCGACCTCGGGACGCTGCGCCAACCCGGGCTCGTGCCCCAGGCCGTCGCCACCGCGCTCGGCGTGCCGCTGCCGGCCAACCGGCCCGCGCTCGACGGCCTCATCGCCCACCTCGCGCAGCGCGAGCTGCTCATCGTCCTGGACACCTGCGAGCACGTCCTGGACGCCTGCGCCCACCTGGCCGAGGCGCTGCTGGCCGCCGGGCCCGGGGTGCGGCTCTTGGCGACGAGCCGCGAGGCGCTGCGCTGCCCGGCCGAGGTCGCCTGGCGCGTGCCGGCGCTCGCGGAGGCGGCGACGCTCTTCCGCGACCGGGCGGCGGCGGCCGGGGCGACGGACTGGAGCGCGGAGGACGACGCGCTCATCGACGACATCTGCTGGCGCCTGGACGGCATGCCGCTGGCCGTCGAGCTCGCGGCCGCGCGGACGGGCGCGCTCACGCTGACCCAGATTGCCGGCCGTCTGGGCGGCGCGCTGGACATGCTCACCGCCGGGAGCCGCACGGCGCTGACCCGCCAGCAGACCCTGCGCGCGACGATCGACTGGAGCCACGACCTCCTGACCGACGACGAGCGCGTCGTGTTCCGGCGCCTGTCGGCGTTCACGTGCCCGTTCACGCTCGAGGGGGCCGAGGCCGTGGGCGCCGGGGGCCCGATCGCCGCACGCCGCGTCGCCGACCTCGCCGCCCGGCTGGCCGACAAGTCGCTGCTGGTCGCCGAGGGTGAGCGCTTCCGGCTCATGGACACCATCCGGCAGTTCGGCGAGGAGCGGCTCCACGACTCCGGGGAGGGCGACGCGGTCGCCGCGCGGCACCTTGTCTGGTTCCTGCAGCTCATCGATGAGTCCCGCTCGCTGGACGAGCTCGAGACCCACCACGACGACCTGCGCGCCGCGCTGGCCTTCGCGCTGCGCCAGGACCCGGGCACGGCGCTGACGGTGGCGACCAAGTTGTGGCCCTTCTGGCTGGCGCGCTCGTACTTCGTGGAGGGCAACCGCTGGCTGGACGCGGTCCTCGCGGCCGCGCCGGAGCGCACCGCGCTGCGCGTCGACGGGCTGCTGGCCGCGGCCGGCCTCGCGCTGCGCCGCGGCGACACCGGGTCCTACCTGGCGCGGGTCGCCGAGGCGGTCGGCGTCTACGGCGACCTCGGCGATCCGGCCGCGACCGCAGAGGGCCAGCAGCAGCACGCGATCTTCGAGGAGTACTACCAGCCCTCGGAGCAGTCGGCGGCGCTGTTCGAGCAGGCGGTCGCGACCGCGCGCCGCCTGGGCGAGGACCGCATCGCGGCCAGCGCGCTGCACGCGTCGGCGATGACGCCGTGGCACCGGTTCGACACCGCCGGCGCCCGGGCGCGCCTGGACGAGGCGATCGAGCGCCTGCGCGCGCTGCCCGACGGGCCCCAGCGCTTCCTGCCCGCCCTGACCTTCGGCCAGCCGGTCCTGCCCGACGGCCCGGCCGGCGCGCCGCGCATGGTGTGGGAGGCCACGCTGTTCCTGTTCCGCCGGCTGACCCGCGACGAGGGCACGGTCCTGGCGCTCAACAACCTCGCGTGGGTGCTGCGCGTCGAGGGCGACCTCGACGGCGCGGCGCGCGCGCTCGCCGACGGCCTGGCCCTCGCCCGGGTCGCCGACGACCGCCTGGGCGAGGCGATGACCCTCGCGCACCTCGGCCACCACGCCCGGACGCGCGGCGCGGCGGCCGAGGGCCTCGAGCACCTGCACGCCGGCGTGGCGCTGCTGGGACGGCTCGGCGAGCGGCGCGACGCCGAGGTCTTCGCGCTGGGGATCGGGCTGTTGCACGCTGCCGACGGCGACCTGGCGGCGGCCCGGGCCGTGTTCGAACGCGGCCTCGAGCGCTTCGTCGCCACCGACGACCTGCCGGCCATCGCCGGGGCCAGGGCCAACTGGGCGATCGTCGAGGAGCGCATCGGCGACCTCGGCGCCGCACGCGACCTCTACGGCCGCGCCGCCGCCACCTGGCGGGCCCAGCACCTCAACCGCATCGGCGCGTGGTCGGCGCTCGGCCACGGCTGCGCGCTGCACGCGCTCGGCGCCCACGACGAGGCCGTGGCGGTCTGGCGCGCCGCGCGCATCGACGCCGCGGACGCCCGCGACGCGCGCGCGGTCACCGAGCTCAACGCGCTGCTGGCGGCGGCGCCGGCGCGGTAGGCGGGTGGGCGGCGCGCGCGGTCTCCGCCGGCGAGGCGGTCGGGAGGATGCTTGCTCCGAAAGGCCCGCATGTATATGGGGCCTTTCCCAGCGAACATCGAGACCGCTAAGCGGCTGCAAAGACCCCGGCCGTAGCTTCGCCCCCATGACCACTCTCGACCACTCCCACGGAGCCCTGGCGACCGGTACGGTCCAGGAGCTCCGCGACGCCGTCCGCGGTGAGGTACTCGTGCCCGGCGACGCCGGCTACGACGACGCGCGCACCGCCTGGAACGGCATGTTCGACGACCGCCGCCCGGCGCTGGTCGTGCGCTGCGCGGGCGTCGCGGACGTCATCCGCGCCGTCGGCCTGGCCCGCAGCGAGGGCCTGGAGATCGCCGTACGCGGCGGCGGCCACAGCATCCCCGGCTTCTCGACCTCCGACGGCGGCATCGTCATCGACCTCGCGCCGATGAAGGGCGTCCGCGTCGACCCGACCGCCCGCCGCGTCGTCGCCCAGGGCGGCCTGCAATGGCACGAGCTCGACCACGAGACGCAGGCCTTCGGCCTCGCGTGCACCGGCGGCCTGGTCTCGACGACCGGCATCGGCGGCTTCACGCTCGGCGGCGGGATCGGCCATCTCGTCCGCCGCCAGGGCCTGGCGGCCGACCACCTCGTCGCCGCCGACGTCGTGACCGCCGACGGGCGCCTCGTCCGCGCCGGGTTCGCGGGCGACGGCGACCCCGAGCTGCTGTGGGCGCTCAAGGGCGGCGGCGGCAACTTCGGGATCGTGACCTCGATGGAGCTCCAGCTCCAGCCGGTCGGTCCCATGGTCTACGGCGGCCCCGCCTTCTTCGCCGGCGAGCGTGCCGGCGAGATCTTGCGGTTCTTCCGCGACTGGGAGGCGGCGGGCATCCCGGACGAGCTGACCCCGCTGCTCAGCCTGACGACCGCCCCGCCCGCGCCGTTCCTGCCCGAGGAGCTGCACGGCCAGCCGGTGGCCATCGTCGTCGGCAGCTGGTCGGGCGCGCTGGAGGACGGCGAGGCCGCGCTGGCGCCGGTCCGCGAGCTCGGCGACATCGCCGTGGATCTCATGGGCCCGATCCCGTACGTGGCGCTGCAGGGGCTGCTCGACCCGCTGTGGGGCAAGGGCGCGCGCAACCACATGAAGGCCGGCTACCTGCGCACGATCGACGACGCGGTCATCGACCGCCTGGTCGACGGCTTCGTGCGCAAGCCCGCGCCCCAGTGCGAGCTGCACGTGCACGTGCTCGGCGGCGCGTTCGCGCGCGTCCCGGCCGACGCCGCGGCGTTCCCCCACCGTGACGCGCCCTACGTCCTGAACCTCATCTCCCGCTGGGAGGACCCGGCCCAGGACGAGGAGTGCCTGCAGTGGGGCCGCGACGTGTACGCCTCGGTCGAGGAGCACACGACGGGCGGCGCCTACATCAACTTCCTCGACGACGAGGGCGCCGGCCGGGTGCAGGCCGCATATGGCGAGGCCAACTACGCGCGGCTGCAGGCGGTCAAGGCCAAGTACGACCCCGACAACGCCTTCGCCCGCAACCAGAACATCACGCCCGCCGGGTGAGGGCCTGACCGGGAAGGAGGGCAGGAGACGGATCTCCTACCCTCCCGTCCCGCATGCCCGCCGCCTCCGCGAACACCGCCACCCGCGATGACCTGCGCAACGTCGCGATCATCGCCCACGTCGACCACGGCAAGACCACGTTGGTCGACGCGATGCTCCGGCAGGCCGGGGCCTTCCGCGAAGGCGCCACCGTCGCCGACCGGGTCATGGACTCGATGGACCAGGAGCGCGAGCGCGGCATCACGATCCTGGCCAAGAACACGGCGGTGCGCTACGGCGACATCAAGCTGAACATCGTCGACACGCCCGGCCACGCCGACTTCGGCGGCGAGGTCGAGCGCGGCCTGACGATGGTCGACGGCGTCCTGCTGCTCGTCGACGCCTCCGAAGGGCCGCTCCCGCAGACGCGGTTCGTGCTGCGCAAGGCCCTCGAGGCCCGTCTGCCGGTCGTGCTGGTGGTCAACAAGATCGACCGGCCGGACGCGCGGATCGACGAGGTGGTGCACGAGGTCGAGGAGCTCTTCCTCGACCTCGACGCCGCCGAGGACCAGCTCGACTTCCCCATCGTCTTCACCAACGCCAAGGCCGGCACCGCGTCCCTGGACCGCACGAGGCCCGGCGAGGACCTGCGCCCGCTGATGGACCTTCTCGTCGAGACGGTGCCGCCGCCGGCCTACGACCCCGACCACCCGGCCCAGGCGCTGGTCACGAACCTCGACGCCGACCCCTACGTCGGCCGCCTGGCGATCTGCCGCATCCGCCAGGGCACGCTGCGCAAGGGCCAGGACATCGGCTGGTGCCGCGCCGACGGCGAGACCGTCTCGCGCGCGCGCATCGCCGAGCTCTACGTCACCGAGGGCCTCGAGCGCCTCAGCGCCGACGAGGCCGGCCCGGGCGAGATCTGCGCGATCGCCGGCCTGCCCGACGTGACCATCGGCGAGACCCTGGCCGACGCCGACGACCCGCGGCCGCTGCCCGTCATCCGCGTCGACGAGCCGTCGATCGGCGTGACGATCGCGACGACGACCTCGCCGTTCGCCGGCAAGGAGGGCGACAAGCTCACCGCGCGCCAGATCGAGGCGCGGCTGGCCCAGGAGCTCATCGGCAACGTGTCGCTGCGCGTCGCCGACACCGAGCGCGCGGACGCCTGGGAGGTCCAGGGCCGCGGCGAGCTGCAGCTCGCGGTGCTCGTCGAGACCATGCGCCGCGAGGGCTTCGAGCTGTGCGTCGGCCAGCCGCGCGTGGTCACGCGCGAGGTCGACGGCGTCGTGCACGAGCCGATGGAGCGCCTGTCGATCGACGTGCCCGACGAGTACGTCGGCTCGGTCACGCAGCTGCTGGCCATGCGCAAGGGCCGCATGGAGCAGATGACCAACCACGGGACAGGCTGGGTGCGCATGGACTACCGCGTCCCCGCCCGCGGCCTGATCGGCTTCCGCACCGAGTTCCTCACCGAGACGCGCGGCACCGGCATCGCGCACTCGGTCTTCGACGGCTTCGAGCCCTGGCACGGCGAGCTGCGCACGCGGCCGACGGGCGCGCTGGTCGCCGACCGGCCGGGGCCGGTCACGGCGTTCTCGTGCTTCCAGCTGCAGGAGCGGGGCTCGCTGTTCGTGTCCCCGGGCGACGAGGTCTACGGGGGCATGGTCGTCGGCGAGAATGCGCGCGCCGAGGACCTCGAGGTCAACATCGTGCGCACGAAGCACCTGACGAACATCCGCTCCTCGACGGCCGACGAGCTGGAGCGGTTGGTGCCCGCGCGCCGGCTGTCGCTCGACCAGGCGCTCGAGTGGCTGCGTGAGGACGAGTGCGTCGAGGTCACGCCCAAGGCCGTCCGCCTGCGCAAGTGGCTGCTCGACGGCAACGAGCGCACGAAGGCGGCGCGGCGCGCCAAGGCCGGCGCGGCGCCGCGCTGAGCCCGGGTCAGCCGGCCGCGCGCGCCGCGGCCAGCACGAAGTCGACGAGCGTCTGCGCGTAGGCGTCGGCGCCCGCCTCCATCCTCGCCCGCAGGTGGTCGGGCACCGCCGTGACGTGGTTGACCACGCCGCCGCACAGCGTGTCGATGATGAGCGTGACCGAGGCGCCGGGCG
>Ga0157379_10003656_pt1 | contig 13058 bp, 18 predicted proteins | sample S25metaG_FD_121802 | JGI IMG/M metagenome (GOLD analysis project Ga0157379, IMG submission 121802) | Switchgrass rhizosphere microbial communities from Kellogg Biological Station, Michigan, USA - S2-5 metaG | ecosystem: Host-associated > Plants > Roots > Rhizosphere > Soil | place: USA... | reverse complement strand
TTCCGAGTTAGATACTGACAATAGTGTTGTCGCAGGTCCATGGTGCCGAAGCTGGCTTTGTACTGGTCGCTGCAGGGTAAGACCGAGGGTAATCCGTCCAAGGTGTCGCGCGGGCCGTGAAGCTATTAATGTAGCTCACCAGGTCTTGCTCGAATCTTGGCAGTCTTTCTTGAAACTGTGTGCCAGACTTGACGAAGATCCAGTAAGCAGGATCGAGAGAATTTATGTAGGTGCAAATTCAGAGCGCAGCCTCGGATATTGTTTAGGCCGTGAGAGTCGAAAGAAGATTCATACCTTCACGTTTCCTCGAATTCTCAGGATTCTCGATGCCACTGCTCCCTTCAATACCAATCCAGGCTTGTTGTCAAATATAGAAGGAGCCTACCGGACTAAACAGGACACGAATGTTGCATCCGCCAATATTCAGACAACGGGTTGAGAAGTTGATTGAAGCCTTCAGATTGTTTTGATCACTGACAGAAACCAAATGAACCGGGAGTCCTACTTTTTTTGTTCGAAAGTTTTGGTTACGGTTTCGATACTGGGCCGCACGGCGGTCGCCTTGGAAACAACCTCTTGTTAAGATGGAATAAATCAAATAGCACAGAAGACAATTCAGTTGACCATTTGGTCGGAACGCGGCCAGGCTCCCTAAAAATGAGGCTTCAGTCGAAAATATGGAATGATCATATATTGTGCGGCCAAAAACAGTTCCGGGAACTCGGCCACTTTGGAATGGCATCCCGATCCCGAATCCGATGACTATTCTAGCTGTGTTCTTTAAATGCGTTCTCCTATTTGTCTTACTTAGATTTTCCTGGCCTTTCGATTTTTTTTTCAGTTGAAGTAGAAGGCAGCAGTGGTTCAGGAACAGAATACTCCATACACATCATTACCATACAGTATTCCCCAGGAGGCTTCCAATCTTCTGACCAATTATATCCTGGGCAGCAGCTAGATATACTGGTTAATTTTCTGAAAAGGAAATAGATGTGACAGGCCCTTACCACTCGGATGATAGTTGTTACCTAATAAAACACATCAATTATCGGAGGGCCTATGTCAAAAGAAACGACTTTACCCCAGAAATCGCCAGTGTTCCCGTAAGACGTAGCGTCAACGAATCCGTAAGTGCTTGGGGAATTCAAAATTGTCGTGAACAGAGCGTTGGAATCGAAGACCCATGTTTGAACCTGGATTCAGTTCAAGATTAAAGGATATCGCGGTGAGAAAGACTACTGGTAGGGAACCACTTACACCCGAATTCGATGACTGGAATGATGCAACTCTGCTAGCAAGCTTTGAGTTGAAATCTGCGATGACGCTCTTTTCGAGTGACTGCGCAGACGCAGCTTGGGCCAACATCTGAGAAGAGACGCGGATTCAGCAACACGAATATGATAGGAGAAAGTGCTACAATAATACCAAAGGCGACCGATCAATGCTTGGTACGTTCACGAACAAGAAGTTCCTCGCTCCCACAGCATAGGTTTTCGAAACAAGGTTGAAATACGCGTTCAAAAGGGTGTCTGAAAAGCTGGAAGAAACCATGAATAAATCGCAGAGAATGTCCAAGAAACATTACTAACGCGGAACGATTTCCACTATTGGAATAACTGTTTCCGATATCATTTATTCCAATCCAGAAGCTGACCAGAGTATTCGCACTGGTCCATGGCGCCGAAGTTGGCTTTTTCCCGGCTGTGTTGAGGAAAGAGTTAACCTGGTCGGTAAGGGACAGGACTGTTGGTTCATAGGGTGTCACCAGTCTACCAGGAAACTGAGTGCGAGACATTATGTTTTTACCGTCCCACTTACGAAGCATCTATAGTAGCTCCTCCGTAGGCATAGTTCCAAGTCAGAACAGCAGATTTATTGTACTTGACAGTGAGCACATCGACCCAATTAACGCCGCCGACGGCCGTGTATCCCTGGAAAAGAATTAAGATAAGGACATACTTTGGTATGTAACTACTTACAGGATAAGGCGGATTTCCAAGCGGATTTCCAACAACTGGAAGTGTTCCCGTAGAAACGTTAAACCCAGTCTGAGTATACGAATCACCGCTTTTCCGAGGTCAGACTCATGAGGGGCAAGAAAATAATAACTTACAAACTAAACCAGTAATTTGCTTTAGGGGAGGATGTACCAGTTGGGGACGTTGCAGTGGTTGTAGTTGTAGCGGGCTTCGTGGTTGTAGCTGGAGTAGTGGCAGTACCAGGAAGGCATTGGCTGTAATCTATCGATAAAAAAGTTAAACTATAGTGGCACAAATACCCAAAGGACTAAGTTTACAAGGGTTGGATACTGTGCATACTGAGCTGAAAGCAAAACTGTCAGAAAAGGCTCATCGTAGAAGTTCCCATCTATACCCAGAGGCGCAAGCCGTGGGTCCAGTCCATCCTATTCCGCCGCCTGAAATAAATAGATAAACTACTCTTCTGAAGTAAAAACATCAGATCGTACATTGTCCCCAAACAGTCTGCTGGGCGTTGGCAGAGGTAAGAAGTGAGCCGAGAGTAAGAAGAATGCAAGCAGAGGAGAACATCGCAACAGCTTTTCCATAACTTTAGATTTCAGAGTGATATATATTGGTCCACACGCGGACCAAAAATCTCGGAAAACAGGGAAATGACACCACACTGAAGGACCGGCAATTTCCCGACTAGCGGACTATGTCCAGCATGCCAAAGTAATACCGAAAGTAAACCGTCCAGGGTACAACGAAGAGCGGTCCGTGGAGATATTAGTGTGTCTTCTGGCAGCTCACGCGGTTTTGTGGACGAGGCTCTATTCCGATTCCAGTGATCCTAGGAAACCTGTGCCAATCCTATCACTTCTTCGTGGGGACGAGCGGGCCATCATGACGAAAGCCAGGGGCGCTGGAGTTATAGAAATGTAATTTATGTTCACCTATATTCAAATCCTAGATGACATAATTGAACGCATTTGTGAAGGGAGAGTCGAAGGAAGATGTACCTTTTAGCGCCTCAGTTGTGCTCGGCTAAGTCCTGCCAAACATGTCCTCACGTTTCTCATTAGCTTCAAATGCCTCTGGAGATCATGTACCGTCCTCTAATACCTCATCTACTACAAGATTCTCATTGCCAAATACTCCATCCATTAATACCGCCATAGGATCCCAAGCAAAGCCAGTTGTCAGGACCACAATATATGACAGACCACTGAACAAGACACGAAATGCGGAAGTCTCTGCATCGGCGTTTGCTTTTCTGTTCTCAGAGATGATTCAGTACACACAGAAGCGTGTTAGTGGGATTGAGGAATTGGAGAGAAGGTGCGGCGACAGTCTGGAGAGCAGAGCATGACACGGTCCTCACAATTCACACACAGACTGAGCACCATCGGTTATCGAGTTGGCATGCGTTATCTGGAATTAATGTCTTGGCGAACAGAGTCGACGTCTAAAGCTCCCAAACGCGAAATTCGGTTTCTGCCAGCGTTGATGATGATCCATACGCAGTTATGGAGAGCGGTATTTGGGAAACCGGCGGATGCGATTGAGAAGAGTGTAGAGAACGATGATGAATGTATGTGATATATCCCGTTAGTGTTCTATTGATTTACACGCTGCTCATATAGACATGCTCATCGATAATGATCCTCCGATTACTCGACATATCTCGATTCCAAAAGAAATGAGCTCTCTCAGCTGTTCAGCGTTGACCGCCGGGATCGTAGAAGCTGTATTGGATGGGCTAGGTTTCGTACGTGCTGATCGTCTCATACTTTGACTTGATCAATGACCCAAATCGTCTTCAGCCTGCGAGAGTAACAGCACATTCAGTTCCCACCGACACCTACCCTGCTCGAACAACAATTCTAATCAAACTTCAGAAGGAGGTTTTGGAACGAGAAGAGGCCCTTAAATAATTATTCTGTATTGATATTATAATACCATTTATTTTCGAGACCGTTCATCAATTCGCTTTGAGGCACTAGACTGATAAGATAACGTGAGCTACTTATGGTAGGCGATTCGATTCTTCTTTTACCATGGTCACTATCCATAGATTGCTGTTGAATCCCCCTATTCTCAACTCATCCAGTTTCTGGGCTTCATCTCGCGAACAGCTCGAGCAGCTCTTTGCCTCCGCATGGACAGGAGGAGTGACCACTCGCACGGCGACCATCGCTGGATTCCCTGAAGATACTGCATCGGTCCATAAGGTTTGTCCTCAAAATAATTTCATAAAGGCTGAATACCTAATTCATTGATATTTTCAGCATGCCATTATCGAAAGAAACTCTTCTATCAATAGTTATGGTTATTCGCCCATTCAGTTAGCCCAATATCTCGAATGGATAAAGGAGATGCTTTCAAAGTCACCATCGGCAAACACAAAGCCGTTTATTATCAGCCTCGCCCCTGCATCTCCCCAGGAGTTGTCGGAAATGCTCAACTTGATCCAAGATCTCCGTACGGAGCTGAACGACATCAACTCGACATATTCAAGGATTGGAATCGAATTAAACACCTCGTGCCCAAATATTTCAGGCCACCCACCTCCAGCGTATAGCCCTGAATCATTGAAACCTTTGCTTCAGGTCTTCCAGGAGCGATATGCACAAGATCCCACCCTCACAATCGGGCTCAAATTAGCACCATACGTCCACGCCGGCCAATTCAAGGATATAATTGACCTTCTTGCTAGTATCTCGACAGGAGAAGTTGGGTATGTGAGGCAGAATTGTGTATCCTTCCTGAGCTGCACGAATACCCTGGGATCCAGCATCGTTTTCGAAGAGCAGACGGTATCCAAAGATTCATCCGGATCTGTTTACGCTGTGCCTACTGTCACTGGAGGTTTAGCTGGGGAACCTTTACATGCCTTAGCTCTTGGGTAAGTCTAATTCTCCTTATGTATCCTGGAGGTTGAACTGACCTCGAATCTCTCTAGAAATGTCTATACGTTCAAGAAACTGTTATCTGGACATTCAGATCCTTCTCTTCAGGGTATTGCAGTGATTGGGATTGGTGGGGTTAGCACAAAAGAAGCTGTTTCGCGAATGCGTCATGTTGGTGCATCTGCAGTTGAATGTGCGACGGCTTTAGGAATTCATGGCGTTGGAATATTTGAAGAACTCAACGAAGGACTGTAAATAATGTCAATATTAGGATTTTTTTTTTGGAAGATGACTTCTAGAATAAATGATAGATCAAAGTGTTTCGAAGAGATTTCCTGAACAAAAGGTGGAATTAGTTCGAGTCTCCGCGCTTACGACGCGATATTCCAAGCTGACGCGTCGCGCCACATACAACTTCATCACTCTCCCTATCCCTTTCTCTTTCAACTCTCACCAATGGTCAGTATCTTTATTCTGTTTTCCTTACTCGATGTTAACCACATCGTAGAGCTCCTACCGTGTCGTTCCCGCTACAGGCGGCCCATCAAAGGCATCCGTCGCAGATACTTCCAATGAACTCGGCCTTCACGATGCCCTGCGCCACGGTCCTCGCAGTCTTGCCACCGAAATCAAAGGTGGAAATATTGTTCAGCAGAGGCTCGAGCGAGTGAGTATGCTGCTTGTTAGGATTATAAGGTGAAGACTGACACATTCTGCAGTGGGAAGAAACACAAGATCAGCTCAAGTTATCCATGCAGAGAAATATGTTCGGCTTGCACATGCCCGTTCGTCAACTTATGGAGCGTAAGATCGTTGCTACCGTACGTATTTTTCGTTAGTCATTCGGTTCTTTATTGAGGCTTATATTTCATAGAACCCGCACATGCCTGCTCTCGCCCAGTTCCAATCCAATATCCACCTAGATATCCTGATGGGACGTGACGAGACTTTGGATGTAACTGATTTCTTCGGAGGTGAGCTCTTCGTTTCTATCTGAATTATCCGAGTCTCACACTGTCTTATAGCGGACCAAGCAACAGGACTGCCGCTCGATATTCATTCAGAGATGGAGAGGAAGAAGGGTATTTAAGCAATTTTGTGTAGTTCTGAGATAATAATGGTGGCTTGTCGATTACTACTATTATTATTGCGCATCCCATTATCGGCCAGATGGTATAAACTCTACCATGGCTCTTCTCGCAAAGCTACACCTTCGCACCGCATCACACCCTGTACCACAACGTCTCGTGCACTCGCCACACACCCTTCCAATAACGGAATGCCTCTGTAAGCGTATGACCCGCAAACCCAGATACCAGGACGTTTTCTGGATCGTAACCGGCCTGCACCTTGTAATGGGCCTAAGGTTGTGCTTGAGGAACCAAAATACCATGCGCTTTGCTCCGACTTCGATAGTTCTTCAAGCGCGGCTTTGCTTTCTGTGGTGACAATGGCTCGTTCTAAGACAGCCACCGATATGAGACTATCCTGGCGAGGGGGTACAATAGGGTTTGTTGTCTGATAAACTGCCTTCTCCGACTTCCAATGTGAGAGGACATGGGTCGCCATGGTATAGGATGGTGGAAGCGTCATGGGATGAATATTCTCTCCGTCGTTAATACAATTAGTTCCAAGAACGAGATTCAAGTCTCTTCGGTTCTTCTGATCTTGGGGGACGAATCTTGAGTCGGTGTGATTGACGACGATGGATTTGCGATATTGAAATGCCTGAAGGCAATCGATAAGGTCTTTCACAGCCTGCTTGTGTTCCGAGGTTTCTTCTGAGAGCGCGGTATGGTATAAATTGAGCAGTGAAACGCCACTATTTGCTTGCGTCGCCATGATCAGGTGGGAGAAGCCGCGGTAAGTTCCTTCGGTGGTATGTATGATTAACTTGGAGGGATCGTATAAGTCCGGCTCGATAGATGTTATTGTAGTGGAGAGATGGATGTGGTCAACTCTCTTGGATAGTTTGGAGACAACCTCCCGTACGCCGCGGTGCACGACATAGTGATTACTTCCCAAGGTTAACCATATGTACTCTGAAAACGAAATGTTAGGTCATACTTACAGCGACGCAGAAGTTGATCACATACCGAGAAATTCCTCCATAGGATGTTCGTAGATATCCTCTTCTGGAGCCGTACATACTGCGGAGAATATAGGAACCAAAACGCCTTCTGTAAAAGCAATCCAGGATTTGTCGAGCCGCAACCACCGTGCCAGAAAGTGAGATGGGACTTTCTGCGTAGTCCATTCACGGAATGTTAGGGAAGGACTAGGTCTAGTCAGAGGAGAAGAAAGTGACACGAGACGGAGATAGTTGAATAGCAAGACGGCTGTCGCGAGTGCAAAGGCTAGGAAAGATAATAGCTGCGTAATTACGTCGTCCCCGAGTTTCGTTGAGTTTTGCTTGGCTGGAGGACTAACTCCTTTCGTTCCGGATGCACCATTGTATATGAGATAAGTTTGCAGTTCCACCACGTTGTTTAACCATTGCTTCAGCGACGAAAACGAATATGTGAAGTTTGCTGTGCGGAATTCGACTCCTAGGTTGCGGTATAACGCGATAACCTGTTTATAATACCCGCCTACAAGTGGCACCGTAAGTGATAATTCGTAGAAGTTGAAAACAACTTGCCTTGAAATGACCGCATCGGGACATCTATTCTTTGTTCCCTGTTGTCGTCACTCCTGACCGAAATGGAATGAGAGTCCATCCCCAAAGAAGATGACTGGATTTGTTGTGAATTACTGGGAAAATAAATTAACAAGTTTACTCACCTTTTCGAACAGATGAACATCGAATTTGCAGTCGGGTTGTGTCTCGAAAGAAGAAAGCAAATGGACCGCGGTTAGACCCGCCAAACCTGGAGAATATATTACGAAAGACGCTCGCGCCGAAGAATATTACTTACCGCTACCTATCACTGCTACTGAAGGTCGTTTCGTCTTCGAAGTCATAGAGGTTGCGCGTAGTGCGAAACCAAAAAAAAAGGGATGTCTTGAAAGTCTTCGGTTGGATAACACCGTCTCACTACGGGAACTTGACGGAAATTGAAAAAAGGATCCAAATTGCGCTGTATTTGCGGGGAAGTGGGGAATAACGATCGCCGCTGCCTTGGTGTGGAGGGGGATTATGAAGCTATGAACATCTCTCAAGTAGTTGCCGTGTAAGCCCAGCCCGTCCCGTGGGAGCGTCATAGGTTTGCATCATTTATTCCTGAGATACGGAAGAAGGAACTAAATAAAATACAGCGGAGTATAGGCTAACAATTCAATCTACTCTCCGACGTTTGTCTCTATCTCGACTAATTGATCTACTTCGTGAACGACGTCGGCGACTTCTTGGGCTCCGGTCCCGACTTCGTGAACGCGGGCGATAGTAGTCACCTTTACGATCCGAGTCCCTCCGCGGCGAACGGTCGCGTGCTCGATCCCTCCGATGGGACTCACGGTCATCGTAGTGATCGCGTTCTTTCCATGATTTTGACTCGCGTTCATCCCGTCTGTCCCAGTGACGACCTTCGTTGGCTTTTGATCCTTCAGAAGCACCGGCGAATACGGTTCGATTTGCTCCGCTCCCTACTTGATTGGCCAACTGGGGACAATCTGGAGGTATTTGAGTTATTAAGTCATCCTGAGACGGGTAAATAAACGGATGTCGCACCTTTCTTCAGATGGGGACCCCCGCAGCTGAAGCATCCTTGGCCAGCTGCAGGCTTGATTGGGCCAACACCACCGAAGCCACCAGCTGAAATAGTTGTATCTTGATCCACCAGATGGGTATATTTAGTCTGACTCCGCTTTCCGAAGTTTCTGACTTGCATAACCTTGGGGAGTAGGGTAACATCCATAGTCGACTCCGTCGCCTCTGTGAAGTCATGACGTTTAAGGATTTCTTGATCCTATTTCGAAGTAAATGAATATGTACAGAGAAGGACCGACGGAACATACCTGATGGAAGGCACCCTTATGCCAATATTTCTGTAGGAATTTCTGGCTGCCCTTGGGTTTCTCTTCCCGTAGTTTTTGAGCGCGTTCCAGATCTTCCTTCAGTCGGACCTCTTCTGGCAGAGCTCTTCGGCGTTCTATCTCTGCACGCTCCTCTTCACGACGGACCGCCACCTCCTTGTCGCGTTTTATCCGTGCAAGTTCACGTAGTCTCCAGGCCTCAAATTCGGCCTCGGGATCCAGACCATCCGTATCATCGATATCAGGTATATGCTCTTCTGCTTCCTCTAAATGGAAATAAATTTGTTAAAAAGCGAAAGACAGAAAGAAATCTTGGAGTTACTTTCAGCCAGCTCCCTCTTTATGCTTTCTGCAACCATATCGTGGCTGATTTTCCGCCGTTCTTCTGCCTCCTGCTCTTTCTTCCTGATTACCTCGTCCGAATCCAAGGCTTCTGCCTCCAAAGCCGCAATGGTAGCACGAGCTCGCCTAATTGCATCATGAGCTGATCAATTGTATTGCAAAATGATACACGACATACTTTGGAACAAACACTGGTCTGAATATCGCAGCAGGCTTGACTTCCTCTTCTTCTTCAGAATCTGTTTCATACTCACTAGACTTTGGAATAAATAAGTTTCAAGGTCAGCGCTATTATAATGCGATGCAAGTACCCCTTCTCCTTCTTTGCTCGGCTTAGCGTCCTCTTCCTCTTCGTCGCTCTCTTCTTCGGAAACTGTAACAATATTTAATGGCTATTGAGGGTTACAATTACACAGTGATAGCGCACCCTGCTCCATTGCGGTCCGACCAGATTCTTCTTTACCATCCACAATAACCTTTCCCTCCGTCGAAATATTTACGTTTCGCAGCGCGACATTCATCGCCTTTTTGACTTCGGACTTCTTCTGAATGACAATACCGCCATCATCCTCTTCCTCCTCTCCCTCATCGGCCGAAACATCGCCAATGGGTACATCCCCTTCCTCCTGCTCCTGAGCCTCTTCCTCGTAGTCTGAATCCGAGTCCTGCGTCTCAGCAACACCTTTGGGAGCTCGCCCTTTCCAGTAACGCGCAGCTGGTCGTGCTAATCGTGGCGCATCCTTCTTCCTCGTCGACTGCATTTGAGAAAAACGAATTATACAGGAATGACAGCCACCTGCACGCGAAGTTGGTTAAGCGCCCGACGGCTAGTTCAAGCTCAGTTTGAACTGTTGGTTCACTTTCTTTCCTCCATCCCTCATCCTTTCTTTGTTCGCTTCTGTGGCCTGTCTAATCTTACCGTATAGCAACTTATCAACATGAGCTCCCGCGACGAAGAACTCATCGACTACGAGGACGAAAACGACGTTACCAACGGCGCGCCCGTCCCAGCTCAAAACGGAGCAGCGACAACTGTGGCACCGTCCGCAGGGGGCGCGGATGGCGATAAAGATAAAAAGAACTATACCGGGATTCATTCCACTGGGTTTAGGTTAGAATTTTACGTCGCTTTGACCATCACTTTGAACTTATATGGCCTTTCTATGATAGGGACTTTTTGCTGAAACCAGAGTTGCTCCGGGCCATTAGTGACCTTGGTTTCGAGCATCCATCTGAGGGTACGTTTTACTCAGTGTTTTGTTGGCAATTTGAACTCATCAGAAGCTATATGGTTATAGTTCAGCAAGAATGTATTCCTCAGGCGGTGTTGGGTATGGATGTCCTCTGCCAAGCCAAATCCGGTCATGGCAAGACTGCAGTCTTCGTCCTTGCGACGTTGCAACAGCTTGAGCCCCAAGATGGTGAGGTGTCGGTGCTCGTGCTTTGCCACACACGCGAACTCGCATTCCAGATCCGGAACGAGTACCTTCGCTTCGCAAAGTACATGCCTGACATCCGAACCAGCGTGTTCTACGGGGGAACTCCTGTGCAAAAAGATGCGGATATTCTGAAAGACCCCAAAACCTGCCCTCATATCGTCGTCGCCACACCTGGTCGCCTCAACGCCCTCGCGCGAGACAAATTTTTGAACGCCAAACACGTGAAGCACTTCGTTCTGGACGAGTGCGACAAAATGCTTGAACAACTTGGTTAGTCACTCGGCACCTCCTTCGCGTTATTTTCTTCTCGGCGTCCATACCGCCTGGGTATCATAGCAAAAGTCTCCGGAGGCAAGAATTAGCAATTGCTGGAGTATTTGATTGGCCTTGTTCTTTGGTGTTTGTTGTGTGAGAGGGTGTGGAAGAAGAAGCCGGGTTTGTTGTGGATTGAAGGAGTGGTGGGATAGCTATGATGCCCTTTCGAGCTCGTATTTGGCAACCTTTCCCCTCTTCTACCTGCGTCCCCTCAACATCGTTCTTACATTCTTCTTTTCCTTTGTCGGTCCCGTTCCCTCTTTCGACATTAGACATGCGCCGCGACGTTCAAGAAATCTTCCGCGTCACACCCCACTCCAAGCAGGTGATGATGTTTAGCGCAACTCTAGCCAAGGAGATTCGCGTTACGTGCAAGAAATTCATGGCTAACGTGTGTGGTTTCCTCCATTTTTTTGACTTGTCATTTCTCATTCTTGCATAATAGCCTCTCGAAATTTTCGTTGACGATGAGACCAAGTTGACTCTGCACGGTTTGCAACAACATTATGTCAAGTTGGAGGAGATCGCGAAGAACCGGAAACTAAACGATCTATTGGACACATTAGAGTTCAATCAGGTATGTGCACTCGCCCGGCATGGATACATAACTCATGCCATTATAGGTTGTCATTTTCGTGAAGTCTGTTGCCCGAGCTATCGAGCTCGACAAGTTGTTGAAGGAATGCAACTTCCCGAGTATCAGTATCCACTCTGGACTCTCACAGGAAGAGCGGTATGTCTCCTACACGTTTTATACAGCAGAGCGGCGCTAAATGTGATCCTTCATCAAGAATCTCTCGTTATACGCAATTCAAAAATTTCGAAAAACGTATCTTGGTTGCCACTGATATCTTCGGTCGTGGTATCGATGTTGAACGTGTCAACATCGTCATCAATTATGATGCACCAAGTGATGCCGACAGCTACCTCCATCGTGTTGGGTGAGTTCGCATTGGGCTGAAGAAAAGATGGAACACTCACATTCCATACTCCAGTCGTGCTGGTCGTTTCGGTACAAAGGGGTTGGCAATCACCTTCATTTCCACTGAGGCCGACCAAACTGTCATGAACGACATCCAGGCTAGATTCGAAGTCGCTGTAACGGAGCTTCCTGATCATATTGATCCCGCCACCTACAGTAAGTTCTTGGTCTTCCCGCTCATTTGCTGTGTTTGACTGACTCGCCTATGACAGTGACTTCCTGAGTGGGAATCCTTTCTTTTTCTTTTGTTTTGAATTACGCCCTGGACAAATCACGGCCGCAGCAAGTCTCGGAGAACTCAAACTGCCCTACCTCTCCGTATTTCTCACTTTTTCGTTTGTACTTTTGCTCAGTGTTCTATATGAATATACTATTTGAGACCGGCTATCACCGCCGGATTATTTTCTCTGTAAGGGCTCTTGAGGAGTTGGGTATTGGGTATGATGAATTCCCAATCGAAGGCAGTGTATCGGTGAGGCAAAATTGACGTTTGACAGTACGGAGTACCTGCAAGAAGGCGCAGACCGATTCTCAATGTGGCGTCTATGATAGGAACAAGTAATTCGTTTGTGGGTGCTCAGGAGTGAACTGGATTCTGGGCGACCATCTCACTTGACGAGCCCCATTTAAGGGGACAATGCAGCCCTTCTCTGAATATTGTGCCTCCGCGGTTCCCAGATGACAAATGCCCATTCGGATATCTTCCGAATGGGACGATAAGGCCTCGAAGTCAAGTAAAGATCTTCTATCTGAGCTGAGGTGCCACTAAAGTTCTGAGTCAAAACAAGCAACAGACAAGCCAGCTCGCGACTATCCCGTTGTAACGATGATGGTGATTGTCCCTTCATTTGAACTGCGAGACGGAAACTGTCTGGCAGTGCTAACTTATGCGGTTAATCTAGATACTATTCTTTCAGGGCGCTCCATGGCGTCTGACTGAGTTTGAGGAGGCCACATGTCCGCTTGGGGGCAAATGCACTTATTAGATGGTTTCCAATTGGGAGATTTACCTTTTCTCGAGGCTGGTCTTTTCTCCCACCAATTCCTCTAACCGCCATCCTCCTCCGTCTTCCTCATGATGTTGCAGATTCCGGCAGTTCTGGGATATGTTGCTGCAGTGCCTTTGGCTGCAGCG
>Ga0157379_10003654_pt1 | contig 13061 bp, 10 predicted proteins | sample S25metaG_FD_121802 | JGI IMG/M metagenome (GOLD analysis project Ga0157379, IMG submission 121802) | Switchgrass rhizosphere microbial communities from Kellogg Biological Station, Michigan, USA - S2-5 metaG | ecosystem: Host-associated > Plants > Roots > Rhizosphere > Soil | place: USA... | reverse complement strand
GGTACGGCGTCGCGCTGCGCAAAATTTCGAATACATGGCGGGCACAATAGCCAAAACGCGTCGTCCTGCAAGACGTCTCAGAACCCTTTCGGCACCATGTCGAAATGCGGATCGGCCATCTCGTAGGCGTAGGAGGCGGCCAGCACGCCGGCATCGTCGAACATCCTCCCCACGATCTGCAGTCCGACCGGAAGTCCGTCCTTCGTAAATCCGCACGGCACGCTGGCCGCAGGCTGCTGCGTGAGATTGAACGGCACGCTGAACGGCGTCCACGCCATCCAGGCGTTGCCGTCATCATCGAGCGGCGACAGCCGGCCGACATCGAACGCCGTCGTCGCCAGCGCGGGCGTCACCAGGAAGTCGTACGTCTCCATGAACATGCGCATGGCGCTGCCATAAGCACCGCGCGCCATCGTGGCGGCGAGATAGTCCTTCTTGCTGATGGCCGCTCCTTCCTTCGCCATCTGACGCAGTCCGGGATCGAGCAACGCTTGCCTCTCCTCGGAGTAGTCGCCGAGCAACGCGCCCGCGCCTGACCACCACAACGTGCGAAAAGTCGCGCCGGGATCACCGCCCGGCGGATCAATCGCGTCGACATGCGCGCCGAGCCGCTCGAAGCGCTTTACCGCGGCAGCGACCAAGGTTTCGACCTCGGGCAACACACGTTTGGCAAATCCCATGCGCGCGCTGAACGCGATGCGCTTGCCGGCGAGCGGTGCGTCGATCTCCGCTGCATAATCCGTCGCGTAGTACGGCAGCGCATGCCAGTCGCGCGCGTCGGGACGCGTGATGACATTCATCAGCATGGCACTGTCGAGCGCGGTGCGGCTCATCGGCCCGACATGGGCGAGCGTGCCGAAGGGCGATAGCGGATAGGCGGGCACGCGACCAAAACTCGGCTTCAAGCCGTAGATGCCGGTAAAGCTTGCCGGGATGCGAATCGAGCCGCCGCCGTCGGTGCCAAGGCCGAGCGGGCAGAAGCGCGCGGCGATTGCCGCCGCGGTGCCACCCGACGATCCGCCCGGCGTCTTGTGCTTGTTCCACGGATTGCGCGTGATGCCGGTCAACGGGCTGTCGGTCGAGCCCTTCCAGCCGAACTCGGGCGTCGTCGTCTTGCCGATCAGAACGGCGCCCGCTTCGCGCAGGCGCGCCACCGTCGGCGCGTCGACATCCCAAGGCTGGTTCGGATCGACTGTCTTCGAGCCGCGCAAGGTCGGCCAGCCTTTGGTAAGCAGCAGGTCCTTGATCGCCACCGGCACTCCGTCGAGCGGTGACAGCGGCGCGCCGGCAAGCCAGCGCGCCTCGGAGTCTTCCGCCATCTTGCGCGATGCGTCACCATCGAGATGGCAAAAGGCGTTGAGCTCAGCATCGAGACCTTCGATCCGCGTGAGGCAGGCTTCAGTGACTTCTACCGGCGACAGATCGCGCGCCGCAAACAGCGCGGAGAGTTCGGACGCCGTCATCTCATGCGGTTCTTTGGACATGGTCTTCCTTCAACGATCCTCAACTGTCACGGCCCACCGGAGTGTGGGCCGCCCAGTTGAGGACGAGTAATTCTGTCGAAAGCAACACCGCGCATCACCTAGGTGGCCCGCATTCCGCGGGCCATGACAAATTTTGCTCAATTCACTTTCGTCAGTGGCGCCTCGGTGCCTTTTTCGATCAAACTGAGTTTGCCATTGCTGACATCGAACGTCGTCACCGAACAATTCTCCGGCGAGAAATTGACCACGCGATCATCGCCGGTCGCACTGCCGGCGAGGACGTTAATCGCGACATAGTGCGAAAAAATCACCGTGTCGGCGGCGAGCGCGCCGACGGTCGCAATGCAGGCTTCGCGCCACTCCGCCAGCTCCGGCGTCACGCTGCGCCACGACCCGGCCATCACCTGTCGCAGCCACAGCACGCGATCTTCGAGGCTCATGCCCTTCGGCGAAGGAATTTCCGCAACCGCGTGTTCTATGATCGGTTTGCGCGCCCACAACTTCGCCAGTGGCGTGGCGGTTTCCTGCGTGCGGCGCAGCGGGCTCGAGAGGATCGCGAGCGGACCGAGCGGCTTCAGCTTCTGCGCCACCGCCTCCGCCTGCGAATGGCCGAGCGAGTCGAGGCCCGGATCCATGTTCTCGCCGAACCCCGCCGCCGCCTTGCCGTGCCGAACCATGTAAATGCGTGCCATGACCTCTCGCTCAAAAATACGTTCAACCCCACCCTTTTTTCAATTAAGTATTTGTATTTGTTAGATTATATTGATGGATAGCCAATCGGCGCATGGGCTCTCTTTCAGCAACAAAATTGTTTTCAAAAACCAGACGCATCATCCGAGCACTAACTATCAAAAGCACACGGCACGGGTGGAGCGATATAGGAATGCCGTCCGAATTGTTCAAGGACATCATCTCGCTGTCATGGTCCACCGGAGTGTGGGCCATGAGATTGAGACTGCCTTCCATCCTTCGACGGGCTCAGGATGAGGTTTGAACCCTGGCCACAGATCTCTCACGCGAACCGGAACAAATTCGTCACCTCGCCCGGGGTGACGGTGCCACGTTTGCCGAGGATCTCTTCACGCATCATCCAATCGAGCGTCGCGTCGTCGTCCGGCGTATGGGCGAGGAAGCGTTCGCCGTCTTCCAACCGCCCGACCACGATGCCGAAGCGCTTGCCGCGGCGGTCGAGCACGACGGTGTAGGTTTCCACCGTCGCGCCGCCCTCCGGCTTTTCCACGACGGAGGGATGCGCCATGGCGTCGATGTCCTTCTGATAGGACTTCGGGTCGTCGCGCCGCCATGCGCCGAGTTTCGGCGTCGTCGAATAGATCCCGGCCGAGTGCTTGGTCACATACCAGCCGTTCGCCGTGCACAAACCGAACGTGCCGGGATTGGCGCGCAACTTTTCCGTCATCGTCACGATCGAGTGCATGACATAGTTGTTCCCCGCGCCGCCGAAATAGGGCAGCCCCCCCGTGACCGTCAGACCACGCGGATCATCGGTCGCGATGCCAAGCTCGCGGCAGCCGATCTGCACCGCGGAGGGAAAGCAGGAATAGAGGTCGATGAAGGCGAGGTCGTCGACCTTCTTGTCGGCCATGGCAAGTGCGTGCCTGCCCAGCGTGCGGATCGCCGGCGAAGAGTAGTAGTTCACGCGCTCGCTGACGTTCCAGATATCGTTGGCGTCGCCGCAGCCATGCAGGAACACCCACTTCGACTGCGGGATACCAAGCTCGCGCGCTTTCGCCACGCTCGTCATGACCACCGCGGCCGCCATGTCGACCTCGATCACGGCGTTCAGGTATTTTGTGTAGGGAAAGCCGACGAAGCGGTTCTTCTCCGACGCCGTGGAAATCTCGGCGGGCGGGCGATAGGTCGGAAACCAGGCGTAGGGATTTTCCGCTGCGACCTTGGTGAAGGGCGAGAAGAATTTCCCGAGCCACTCCAGGTGCTCGGACGGCGTGCGGTGACTGATGCCGCGCAAGCCATTCTCGAACAGAGGGTAGACGTTGACGGGAAACGCCAGACCGTGACGTCGCTCATAGTCGGTCGTGCCGGCGCGCTGCTCGCCAATCTCGGTCGGATCATCGCCGGGATCGGCCTCCGGACTCTTGCTCCAGCCGAGGTCGAAGCTCTGCTTCACCGCCGCAAGCATGGTTGCGATATATTCCGCGCCGGCCAGCAAGGCGACATCGCACTCGCCGCGCGCGATTTCTTCGGCGGTGCGATTGACGAGCCATTGCGGCGTGTTGCCGCCCGTCGCGCTCAAGAGCGTGCGCCGCGGCTTCGCACCGAGCTTGTTGGCGAGACTGTGCGGCGGGTTGCGGAACATGCGCTTGGGCAGGCGGCCCTGGTCGCCCGGCGAATCAGCGGTGAAGCGCACCACGGCGACGGTATCGATCGCGGCCGCAAGGTCCTTCGCGCCGGTGTTGGCGATGGCGAGGCGCGAGGCCTTCTCCAGCATGGCGATGGGATCGAGACTTTCGCCGAGCTTGCCTTCGCGCGCGGTGCGCTGGGTGAATTGGCCGCCGCCGACGAGAATGGGCGTGCGAGGATCGACATCGGTCATGGTTCAAGTCCGAAATGTTGGAGCGCAATGACAGCATGGCGCCCCGCAAAATCAAAGCGCCGTCGCAGTTCCGTTGCGGAACAGGTAGGTACGGGTGGAGACGCAGCTCCTTCTTCCAAAGAAAGTTCGTCATTGCCCGGCTTGTCCGGGCAACCCAATTTTGGGGAAAAGATGGGTCGCCCGCATGAAGCGGGCGATGACGGATTGTGGGAGTTGGGAGAGCAATCAACGTACGCGCGCCGCGTCCACGGAGTACGTTAGGTCCCCACTTTAAAATACTTCGTCAGGCGGGTGAGTGCGTCGGCGATGACCTCGGTGCGCTTGCAGAACGCGAAGCGCACCAGATTGTCGGGTTTGCCGTCCTTGTAGAACACGCTGAGCGGGATGAGCGCGACGCCGGCCTCGCGCACCAGCCGCTCGCAGAAGACGCGGTCGGGCTCGTTGGTGAGCCCGCTGATGTCGGCCGTCAGGAAGTAGGTGCCCTCGCAGGCGAGCGGCTTGAATCCGAGGCGCGCGATGCCAGCCGCGAGCAGATCGCGTTTGGCCTGAAGCGCGCGCGTGAGTTCGAGCGTGAATTCCATTTGATGTTCGATGCCGTGCGCGACGCCGAGCTGCAGCGCAGCCGGCGTGGTGAAGGTGATGAACTGATGCGCCTTGCTGATGACGTCGACGAGCGGTTGCGGGCCGGTGACCCAGCCGACTTTCCACCCGGTCAGCGAGAACATCTTGCCGGCCGACCCGATGCGCACGCAGCGCTCGCGCATGCCGGGAAGGCTGATCAGGGGCGGACTGCTTTGCTCGTCGAACACCAGATGCTCATAGACCTCGTCACAGATCACTTTCGCCTGCGTATCGCGCACCACACGCGCCAGTGCGGCGATCTCCCGCGCGTCGAACACGCGCCCGATCGGATTGAGTGGCGTGTTGATGACGACGGCGCGGGTCTGCGGCCCGATAACCGCGCGCATTGCCGCCTCGTCGAGCCGCCAGTCGGGCGGCGCCAGCATGATGCTCTTCACCGTGGCGCCGACCGCTTCGGCGATCGGGCGATAGGAATCGTAGGAAGGTTCGATGAGCACGATCTCGTCACCCTGCCCGACCAAGCCCATGATCGAAGCGGTCAAGGCTTCGGTCGCGCCCGAGGTGATCAGCACTTCGCTCTCGGGATCGAACTGCAAGTCGTAGAAGCGTTTGGCATGGCCGGCGATGGCGCGGCGCAGCTCGATGCGCCCTTTCATCGGCGGATATTGGTTCGGTCCCTCGATCAGCGCCCTAGCCGCGGCCTCGCGCAGAGCGAGCGGCCCGTCTTCGTCGGGAAAGCCCTGGCCGAGATTGATCGCGCCATGTTCGACCGCGAGCGCCGACATGATCGTGAAGATCGTCGTGCCCTGGCTGGCAAAAACGGGATTGAACCTTCGTGCGTTGGTGTCGGTCATCGAGTTGGAATGTGGCAAACGCGACGCTTCGCTGACAACCGCGCGCCCGGTTGGTCGCGGCTCAATCTTCGGGCTAGATGGCTATTATTTGTGCAATCGTCTAACGGAAGTCGATCGAAGATTTCTAACCCCTTGAAATAACTTGTGGTTAGATTGCCGAGAACCGGCACAAGTCCTGCTAAAACCTTAACGGCGCGGTGTATCTAGAGCACCCGGGAGAGATTTGGATGAAGAAGATCGAAGCCATCATCAAGCCGTTCAAGCTCGATGAAGTGAAGGAGGCGCTGCAGGAAGTCGGCGTTCAGGGCATCACCGTGACCGAGGCCAAGGGCTTCGGCCGGCAGAAAGGCCACACCGAGCTTTATCGCGGCGCCGAATATGTCGTCGATTTCCTGCCGAAAGTGAAAATCGAGATCGTGATCGAAGACAGCCGCCTCGAAGCCGCCGTCGACGCCATCCAGAAGGCTGCGCGCACGGGACGCATCGGCGACGGCAAGATATTCGTCCTCAATGTCGAGGAAGCCATCCGCATCCGCACCGGCGAGACCGGCGCGGACGCCATATAAGCGTTGGGCAAGTTCAACTTCTTGAAGGGGAAGACCGAAGACCATGGCACATAGTCCGCAGAGCATTCTTTCGATGATCAAGACCAAGGAGGTCAAGTTCGTCGATGTGCGCTTCACCGACCCGCGCGGCAAGTGGCAGCACGTGACGTTCGACCTGTCGATGGTCGACGAGGATTTCCTGACCAACGGCACAATGTTCGACGGTTCTTCCATCGCCGGCTGGAAGGCGATCAACGAATCCGACATGACGTTGGTGCCCGATCTGGAAACCGCGGTGATCGATCCGTTCTTTGCGGCCACGACGCTGGTCTTGATTTGCGACGTCGTCGAACCGACGACCGGCCAGCGCTATGGCCGCTGTCCGCGCTCGATCGCCAAGGCGGCGGAGAAATACGTCAACTCGTCCGGCGTGGGCGATACCACCTATTTCGGACCCGAAGCGGAGTTCTTCATCTTCGACGATGTGCGTTTCGATGTTTCGATGAACAAGGGGTTCTACTACATCGACTCCGCCGAAGGCGCCTACAACACCGGCACCGAATATGAGCAGGGCAATCTCGGCCACCGTCCGGCGGTGAAGGGCGGCTACTTCCCGGTGCCGCCGGTCGACTCCGCCCAGGACATGCGCGGCGAAATGCTCGCCATCATGGGCGACATGGGCATCCAGCCGGAGAAACACCATCATGAAGTTGCCACCGCGCAGCATGAGCTCGGTTTCAAGTTCAACACGCTGACCAAGTGCGGCGATTACATGCAGATCTACAAGTATGTGATCCACCAGGTCGCCTCGGCCTATGGCAAGACGGCGACGTTCATGCCCAAGCCCGTGCTCGGCGACAACGGTTCGGGCATGCATGTGCATCAGTCGATCTGGAAGGGCGGCAAGCCACTCTTCGCCGGCTCGGGCTATGCCGATCTTTCCGACACCTGCCTCTACTACATCGGCGGCATCATCAAGCACGCCAAGGCGCTCAACGCCTTCACCAATCCCTTGACCAACTCGTACAAGCGCCTGATCCCGGGTTTCGAGGCGCCGGTGCTGCTCGCCTATTCGTCGCGCAACCGTTCGGCGTCGTGCCGCATTCCGTTCTCCGCTTCGCCCAAGGGCAAGCGCGTCGAGGTGCGGTTCCCCGATCCGGGCGCGAACCCCTATCTCGCCTACGCCTCGATGCTGATGGCGGGTCTGGACGGTATCGAAAACAAGATCCATCCCGGCGATCCGATGGACAAGGACCTCTATGCCTTGCCGCCCGAAGAGCTCAAGGAAGTGCCGACGGTGTGCGGCAGCCTTCGCCAGGCGCTCGATTGTCTCGATCACGACCGCGCTTTCCTGAAGAAGGGCGGCGTGTTCAGCGATGATTTCATCGACAGCTACATCGAACTCAAGATGGGCGAAGTGTATGCCTTCGAGCACACGCCGCACCCGATCGAGTTCAAGATGTATTACTCGGTGTGACGTCGCGCTCAATCACCATGGCCGGGCTTGACCCGGCCACCCAGCGTGGCGCGTCAGCGCTTCAATATTCAGTGGCGTGCGTACGCACGCCTACTGGGTGGCCGGGTCAAGCCCGGCCATGGTGACAATGGGGAGCTGACGCGCTCGGCTTTATCCGGATCGTCAAAGCACCTGAAGGCCGAGATGGTCCTGCATCGGTGCGAAGTCCCGGTCGTCGTGCAGCAGCGTGTGCCGGTGCTCGATGCAGAAGGTACCGATGATGATGTCGGCGGTCTTGCGGACCGTGACGCCGAGCTCTCTCAGGCGGCGATAGTTGCGCGCCGCCCGCGCCGCCAGTCCAACGTCCAGCAGCGGCACGATGGCGTATTCGCGCAACGCCCGTTCGATGCGCGCGGCGTGCGCTTCATTGCGCGCGCCCTGCAGCACCTCCAGCATGATCAGGTCACCCACCAGGAGAGGCTCGTTTGCGGCCGCCGCGCGTAGCTTTTCGGTCGCCGGTGTGGTCTTGCCCTTGAGGTGCGCGATCCAGACCGAACTGTCGACGAGGATCACCGATGGCGTCCCTGGCGCATCTTGCCCAGGTCGCCCGTCCATCCCAGTCCCTTGAGGTCGGCCAGCGCCTTCGCCTGCCGGCGCACGCGTACCAGCAGACGCAAGCCCTCTTCGACGGTGGCCTTCTTTGTTGTCTGACCCGACGCGGCCATCGCGCGGGACAACAGCGTGTCGTCGATTTCAATATTGGTGCGCATGGTGAGAGCAAGTCCATATGTGTAACAAATTGGGTCTTTATACACATAGTCCGATCGAGTTCAAGATGCATTGCTCGACGTGACGTCGCGCTCAATCACCATGGCCGGGCTTGACCCGGCCACCCAGTAGGTGTGCGTATGCGCGCCAAGTGAATATTGCAGCGTTGATCCGCCACGCTGGGTGGCCGGGTCAAGCCCGGCCATGGTGACAATGAGAATTCAGGAGCGTTGACGCGATCTACGCCGCGACCGACTCGCTGGTTTTCGCGTCCGCCACCTTTACGGGCAGGACGACATAGGCGCAGCAGCCCTTTCCGGGTTCGCTTTCCAGCCAGGCGCGGCCGCCATGCAATTCGGCGAGCCCGCGCACCAGGGCGAGGCCGAGGCCCGTGCCGCCGGCCTGGCGGTCATAGCGATTGTCGACCTGGTTGAAGGGCATGAATATCTTGTCGAGCTTCTCGCGCGGGATGCCGGGCCCGTTGTCCTGCACCGATATCTGGAACCCGCCGCTGCGCGCGGCTTCGGCGCGTACCGTGATGAGCCCGCCTTCCGGCGTGAACTTGACGGCGTTGGAACCTAGATTGATCAGGATCTGCTTCAGCGCCCGGTCGTCGGCATAGAGAGGCGGACAGCCGGCATCAATATCGATCGCCAGCACCTGCTTGCGCTCGCGGGCGCGCGCCGCAATCACCTTCAGCGCGACATCGAAGGCATGGTGCGCGTCGATCAGGCGCGGCGAGATCTCCATCTTGCCGGCTTCGATCTTGGCGACATCGAGCAGGTCGTTGATCAGGCTGAGCAGATGGGCGCCCGACGCGTGGATGTCGCCGGCATATTCCTTGTAGCGCTGCGAGCCGACCGGACCGAAACACTCCTCGGCGATGATTTCGGAGAAACCGAGAATGGCGTTCAGCGGCGTGCGCAGTTCGTGACTCATATTGGCGAGGAACGCCGTCTTCGATGCGTTGGCGGTTTCGGCCTCGAACCGCTTGCGCAACGCTTCGTCGCGGGTTTCCTCGAGCTCGCGCGCCAGGTCTTCGACTTGAAAGCGCAGCCGGGCATCTTCATCCACCCGGCGCGCCAGCCGGCGGCCGTCGACGAAGAGCTGCGCCGCAAAGGCCGGGATCACCACCGCGATGCCAAAGTCGAGATAGGTTTCGCCGAGCGCAAAGCGCACGGCCGCGATCGCCGAGATTGGCGCGAGGCAAGCCAGGAACATGTCCATATGGCTGGCGCGGCTGACCACAAGTCCGGCGAGCATCGCCACCGTCGCGCCGGCGAGGAACACGTGATTGATCGAACTTGTCGGATCCCATAGCAGCCAGGGAACCAGACCCCACACCGCGCTGATGAAAACCTGCAAGATCGTCAAGCGGCTGAACCAGGGCCGCACCACTTCATAATCGGTCTGACCGGCGGTGGTGGTCTGATAGAACGTCACGACGTTGGACGCCACGAACATGGTGATGGCGACCATGCAGGGCAGCAGGATCGCCTGCTCGAACGGACGCTTGCCAAGATAGCCGAACGCATCGGAACCGAGCCAGGCCAGCACCAACGCCCACACCGGCGATGTGAAGCGCGTGGTGCGCATCGCCGCCGCAATGAGGTCGAGCTGCGCGCTGAGCACGCGGACGTCGGCGCTTCGCCTCACCCTGAGTTGATGTCCGAATCCCACCTGGCGGCCCTGCTCTTCACCCACGCATCCTGGGTGTTGAAACGATGTTACGTTCGGTGTCTTAAAATATTCTAAGATGCTTGACGTTTGGCGCTCGCAGGCTTGCCGTGCCGTTCAATCGCTAATGGAACGTAAATGGCGAACGTTCGTCCGGCGCGGATGGTTGTTTCCCAGCGGCAAGTTTTGGTTAACCTAGGCGAGCGTCGCGAATCGCGCGCGAACCCAAACTGTCCGCAAAGAGACGATGGCAAAAGCACCCGATTTGTTCGATGCCAAGGAACCTGCTTCCAAGGGCTACACCGCCAAGGACATCGAGGTGCTCGAGGGATTGGAGCCAGTCCGGCGCCGACCCGGCATGTATATCGGCGGCACCGATGAGCGCGCACTGCACCACCTGGCAGCCGAAATTCTCGACAACGCGATGGATGAGGCCGTCGCCGGGCACGCCAACCGCATCGAGATCGAATTCGCTGCCGGCGACATATTGACGATCCGCGACAATGGCCGGGGAATTCCGATCGACCCGCATCCCAAGTTCAAGAGCAAATCCGCGCTCGAAGTGATCATGACCACGCTGCACGCCGGCGGAAAATTCGGCGGCAAGGTCTATGACACCTCGGGCGGCCTGCACGGCGTCGGCGCGTCCGTCGTCAATGCCCTTTCCGAGTGGATGGAGGTCGACGTCGCGCGCGACAAGCATGCCCACAAGATGCGCTTTGAGCGCGGCCATGCCGTGGGGCGGCTCAAGGATCTCGGCGCCGTCAACCGGCGCGGCACGATCGTTTCGTTCAAGCCCGATGTGCAGATCTTCGGCAAGGAGACGCACTTTTCGCCCGGCCAACTCTATCGCATGGCCAAGTCCAAGGCCTATTTGTTTCGCGGCGTTGAAATCCGCTGGAAGTGCGATGCCGGGCTCATCAAGGGTGACACGCCGGCCGAGGACACGCTGAAATTTCCCGGCGGCCTGCTCGACTATCTGCGCTCCGAAGTGGGCGGCAACAGCATCGTCACGGCACGCGAATTTTCCGGCCGCACCGAAAATCGCGACGGCAAGGGTGCGGTGGAGTGGGCGGTGACCTGGACGCCGCAAATCGATCCCTTCGTGCACTCCTTCTGCAACACCATTCCGACCCTGCAAGGCGGCACCCACGAACAGGGACTGCGCAATGCCTTGACCAAGGCGCTGCGCAGCCATGGTGAGCGCACCAACAATCGCAAAACTGCCCTCGTGACCGCCGACGATGTGATGGCCGGGGCTTGCGCGGTGCTCTCCGTGTTCATTCGCGAGCCGGAGTTCCAGGGCCAGACCAAGGACAAATTGTCTTCGGCGGAAGCGCAACGTCTCGTCGAGAATGTGGTGCGCGATCATTTCGACCACTGGCTGGCGGAAAGCCCGCAAGAAGCCGACAAGCTTCTCGAATTCGTCATCGATCAGGCCGAAGACCGCCTGAAGCGGCGCCAGGAAAAGGAAACCGCGCGCAAGTCCGCGACGCGCAAGCTGCGTCTGCCGGGAAAGCTCGCCGATTGCAGCCGCGATGCGGCGGCCGGCACGGAGATTTTCCTGGTCGAAGGCGATTCCGCCGGCGGCTCCGCCAAGCAAGCGCGCGATCGGGCGACGCAGGCGATCCTACCCTTGCGCGGAAAGATCTTGAACGTAGCCAGCGCGGCGGCCGGCAAGCTGCAGCAGAACCAGGAACTCGCCGACCTCGTGCAGGCGTTGGGCTGCGGCACCGGTGCAAAATATCGCGACGATGAGCTGCGCTATGACCGCGTCATCATCATGACCGATGCCGACGTCGACGGCGCGCACATCGCTTCGCTGCTGCTGACGTTCTTTTATCGCGAGATGCCGCGGCTGATCGCCCACGGCCATCTCTATCTCGCCATGCCGCCGCTTTACCGCATGACCCAGGGCGGCAAGACCGAATACGCCCGCGATGACGCCCATCGCGAGCAACTGCTCAAGACCGTGTTCAAGGGCAGCGCCAAGGTTGATGTCGGACGCTTTAAAGGCCTAGGTGAGATGATGCCGGCGCAGCTCAAGGAAACCACCATGAAGCCGGGCAATCGCACGCTGATCCGGGTCGACATCGCCGAGGCCAACCGCAACAAAACCGAAGATCTTGTCGAACGGCTGATGGGCAAGAAGCCGGAGCTGCGCTTCCAGTACATCCAGGAAAACGCACAGTTCGCGACGAATGTGGATGTGTGACTCTCTTTCACCATGGCCGCCCTTGAGGCGGCCAACCAGTAGGCGCGCGTCCGCACGCCAAGAGATTCAAGTGCGGCGTGGACACGCCGCACTGGGTGGCCGGGTCAAGCCCGGCCATGGTGAAATCGTTACGGCACCTTCACAGTTCCGAACACGATCGTCGTGTCGCCGGACTGTGAGGTCACCGCATTAAGCGGCCGGGCCCGCTGCAGGCGCGCGCCGTCGGGCGGCAGGCTGAAGCGCTGCTCGCCGACGATGACATCCACCGGGCGGCGGGAATCGAATTCGAGCACCACGGTCTTGCTGCGGCAATCGATGGTGACGCAGCCGATGATCGTGCCCCAGGCGTTGAGCGATTCCTTTGCCGGAACGAAGATCTTGCCGTCGATCATCGCCTTGGTCAGTCCCGCGGCTTTCGGCACGGCGACCAGCATCTGATTGGCCTGCATCGATCCATGCAAGGCAAGCGTTACGCGCCGGCCGACGCCCAACGGCGTGCTGCTCACGGTCGCGGTCGGCGCCATGAAGCGCGTAGCTCCCGCCGGCGCGATATAGGACGGACGGAAGCTCAACGGCGAGGCGCGCTCGGGCCTATCGGAGAAGGGCACCACTTCACGCACCGGCTTGGGCAGCAAACCCGGCGTGTCGATTGCCCACAACGCCTTTCCGGCGACATGATCGTCGAGGAAATTGATCGCCAGCCGCTGTGGCGCACGCGCGCTGTACGCAGGTTGCATGCCGGCCACAATGGTCGCTACCACCGCCGCGCCACCCAAAACCACGACTGTCACAAGCCAGCCGGCGCGGCTCAGCGGTCGTGCAGCGGCTATCGGCAGAAGACAAATCACGCCGAATGCGATGGGAACCGTGAACAGGGGATGGGTGATCAACCCCAGCGCACTCTCGCC
>Ga0157379_10003653_pt1 | contig 13063 bp, 16 predicted proteins | sample S25metaG_FD_121802 | JGI IMG/M metagenome (GOLD analysis project Ga0157379, IMG submission 121802) | Switchgrass rhizosphere microbial communities from Kellogg Biological Station, Michigan, USA - S2-5 metaG | ecosystem: Host-associated > Plants > Roots > Rhizosphere > Soil | place: USA... | reverse complement strand
TGACCGCCAATGATGTAGACAGCTCCTGACGCTCCAGGGGCAGCATGGTAAATGCGACGGATAGGTTCAGAGGCCCAACCCGTCTCCTGCTTCATCCACAGCGGCTCAGATTGGCTCGATACATTCAATATCCAGGCCGAATCTGCGTTAGTGTTGATGTTCTGGAAGCCGTTGTCTCCCCCGAATAGAAGGAACTGGGATGTGGTGAATGGAGTCAATGTATGGAACGCCACTTTTGGAGCTTCAAGCTGAGCGTCGTTTGGATTCTGGGAGCCCGAGAGATACCTCCATGGAGGTGATGATACAGAGAAGGAGGAAGATAGGTCGAGGGATATTAAGTCGTTCGTGTTTGGGGCGGCATGATAACCATACTGATTTTGGGTGTCTGTCCTCCCGCCTGAGATGAATAAAGTGTTATACAACACGGCTAATGCTTGACCCCAGCTGCAAGCAAGATAAGCATTGTAATAATATTAAATAATATATGAAACATACCGAGGAACAGCGGTATAGACTGGAGTAGGTATGGAGGGAGAACCAACCGTCTGAGCGTGGGTTCCGACGGCTAATGAGAGGAAAGCTAGGGCTCGCAAGGCCGTCTGCCAGACTGTAGATGTCGAAGACATGCTCGACAGCACCAAAGAACCAATATGGGTATAGATACACTATGTGTGAATAACGTTAGAGTCGGGTATAGGGAGGAATCGTTAAATGTCGTGAAGTGGGTTTGGGCGCTAAATGACGTCCGCGACTCCGCTCCCTAAAAGCCGAGGCCACTGCCTCTCCTATCAAACTCTCTGTTGGCCACTAATAATGGCATGGCCCCTCTTTTACACCAAGGAGTTTCCACGCACAGCTATGAAGATCTGTTCTAGTTGCGTTTAAATATTCTAGCACAGTTCACTCAATTAAACCACCCAAAGAAATAAATAGATCACAGGTGGTACAAATACACGGAACGTCTGTTGGACATGTACAATGCAGGATGCAGGAAAGGGAAAATAACGAATTAATAACTTATCATAGTCCAGCTGCTTGATTCAAAAGGCCAAGGAGGATTTCCTGTTTGAATTGGATTATATTAGATATTTATACGACAAATGAAAATAATTTACGAACCTTATCCTCTGAAGAATCAGCAAAGAATGAACACGGAGAATCATCACGGACTTCAACAGCAAAGCTGTTAGGGATCGCCTCGAGTTCTTCATATCCTTCATTCCACTCCCGTAAAGCAACTACTCCAGAAAGGTCGATAACATGGAGAGGGCTAATGGTATCCTGTCAATGAAATGGTGAGTGAATGGCAGAACCTGTTGCTACGAAACCATACCTCATCATCCTTATAGAAGAACCACTGCTCTGTCGATAATCGATAATAACGCCTCTTCCAATGTGTTCCGATCTCCATAGTGATGAAGCCCGACATAAGATCCATCCCCGTTTGCTTCATAAACTGTTCCCCAACCTCTTTCCGGCGTCTGAGAGTTTCTTCCTCTTTCCTCTGCTTTTCCGCTTGTTTACGAGCCTCTTCCTCCTCTTGTTGCCTTTTCATCTCCAACCGTTTTTCTTCAGCTTTTCGGGCCGCCTCTATCCTCCTTATTCGGTCCCGCTCCTTTCGTTCCTCGAATTCACGTTCGCGAGCCTCCTCTTCTTCCCTCTCTTCCCGTTCTCTACGAGCAATCTCAGCCTGGCGTCGTTTCCGCTCTTCCTCGAGCACAGCCAACTTTCGTTCCTCCTCCTCTTCTTCGGGAGAAAGGGCGCGCGAACTAAATCGAGAGCGTGTCCTGAATGTTGGCGAAGCACTGAAAGAAGATCCGCTCGGTAGTCGCTCAGAAGCAGTGCTCACTCCAGCGGGCTGTCGAGAGGAAATGTATTTGGGCAGGGAACGTAAGGATTTTGGCAGTCCATCAACCTTCGAAGATTCAACTTCGGCAGGTTGCTCAATTGGTGATTGCGTTTGCGGAATCGGAAGACCGTCAACTGCTTCGTGCTTGGGCGGAACAGGAGCTTCATCCTTAAGAGGAACCGGAGGCATATCTGGAGAGTGCGAAGGTGATGAGTGATCTGATTCTGAATCAGGTATGGAGAGAATATCAGGAGATGGGGGTTTATTCCACGAGTCGTCCGACTTTTGCGAACTTTGGGAGTCCTCCGAATCTTCCGATTCGTCAGGCGGAAGCGGAAGAGGCGCTGCTTGTTTCGCAAGCCATGATGGAGTGACAGCTTGGGGAATAGAAGGAGGAGACTCGGGGCTAGGCATCATGTTGGCGGAGATATAGGCTAATACGTCCGGCGATAGAGGATTAGCATCTTCAGAGGGTAAAGAGGAGGGTTGGATGGCAGATGGTCGTGAGCTGGTAAAACCATCAGAGGTTATTGTTGTGGTCGCACTTTTGCCTATCCGTGATGAGGAGTCATAACTCGGAACTTGAGTATCAATGGCGAGGTTGAGGGGAGCTGGGGAAGTATCCATACGGGTCGGTGGTAAAGTAGGTTCTTTGGGTAATTCAGAAGCAGGCGGATACATGTCAGGGATGGGTTTCCGATAGACAGTCCGCGGCGGGGAAGGATTCTGGGTGACAGGTTGAGTGCCGTCTGGACTTGCGGGCGTGATTTGAGACATCCGTGGAGGCATACGCAAAGCAGCTCGCATGGACTGAATGGATATTTGTTCAGGGTCAGAGACAGTGAGTTGTTCATTAGCCTATGGCGGAAGTCAGACTAAAAGAATAGGACAGCTTCTTAACACAACTCACTGTAAACCTGTTCGCGACAGCCTTGCCATGGACCAATACACGGGCTAGATGCAAAGATAACTATAAACAGTTTGAACATGGCAGATAGAAAGCATTGATGCCTACCTCTATGAACTCCTTTAATAGAGTTGGGGATATAGTTTAACGCAAGTCGTCTGCTTTGGTCGCCTGAGGGTTCACGAAACAGTCCGAAACAGATATCTTCTGCTCTGATATGCGACCGTAGTTCGTCTATATCGCCTATTCCACTTGCAATAAGTCGTAACTCTGCTGGTCTATTTCCATAACTAAGCAGAAACCTAAAAGTGAAGGTTCTCAAGTTTAACGGCATTCAAATCAAGATGACGTATTCACATTGGCGTACCATCGTAAGGGGTCATTATGCAGCACGGCGTCGTAAGCCATAATTATATGGGGGTCATTCAAGTCCAAGGACATAGTAGTGGAAGCAAGGTGATCGAAGGAGGAAGCAGAAGATGAACACGACTGCTGCTGTGCAGAGTCTAGATCGTCGCTTCCTCGGCGTCTACTTACCATGGTCAGGGGAGTCTTAATTAATTGAATGATCAGTGATTTCACATCCAAGTTCATATCCTCCTAATTCCACAAAATAAAATCTAGCCAAAAAAATTATGAGATGATTCTAAGTGAAAGTTTATAATGATACACATCGAGATCGACCTCCTGTGCATTTCTCCTAATGGAATGATACATACGCGAATGCCTCCGTGTAAGCGACATCATGACCAACTCGATCACCCAAAATGATGTCATCTCCGAATGGTTTTAAATCCTTATTCGACTGGAACCTTCAGTGGCTCAGGCGAGGATTCTGTTATGGTCTGCAATTCGTACAGCTCCTTCAGTTCTTGGTCTGAAAATTCTCCGACGAGAGATAATGCGATCGTGAGGCCTGTAAATTCCTTAAACTTCGGTTTTGATTTAGCGTCGACATGCACTCGAATAGCATGGCCAACTGCTTTACGTTCTCTGGCAAAACGTACAAGATTGGAACCTCTGAAGAAACAAAGACGGAGAGCCAAGTATGATAATCGAGGGCAATATAAGTCAACATCCCGTTTTTCCGTTAGACGAGAAATTAACTTGTCCAAGTGACTGCCATATTGGAGGGTAAGTGTTGAAAGCTCAGGAAGGAGGTGTAGATACGAGGCTAGGATAGAGCCATCGACATGGACCAATGACAATGTTTGGAGTGGAGGACGGCACTTATCCATAAGCCGCTCGAAACAAGTAGAGTCAAATTGCGTGCTTTTCCCGACTAAGAGTCGTAAATGTTCCAAACTGGGTGTCTTTATCTTGTGAATAAGTGGTGAAGGATCCGGTGCGAAAGGCCCTAGACATAGAACACGTAGTTCTGGCAGCTCCACGTCCCCTTCAGGGATATCTTCATCTGAGTCCGCCTTGATCCTCATAGTTTCGAAATGTACAAGATTTCGACAGTGAGTTAGAATATCCCAACAATCCCTTAAAGAAAGTTCCTCGGCACTATCGTCTATGGAGAACCGGCGAAGCCTTTTGCATTGCATCAGGATGGGGACATCCCCTGAAGTATAGTGGCCAGCCTGAGATGTCGCTCCCTCTCCCTGGAGCAGAAGGACCAGTTCTTCCAGTAATGGAGCTACCCCCGGTAGCTTTATATGAGCACCCAACTTGTATGTAGCATCGACGAAGACATGGTAGATTTGCCAGCGTGCATAATGCTGTGATAGAATTTTGAGAGCCTGGATGATCGCTTTTCGACATTTCGGAAGACCATTTCTTCGCCGCAGGAATTTAACGACCACTTTGAGAGGTAGCTCTCTTGAATGTTTGATGCATGACACAGTATGCGGAACGATTCGCTCAGTGGTCATCCCATCGTGAAGGAGTATGGTATTCCAAAGAGTGGGAGTGGAAAATACAAGGTCTCGCCATCGACGACAGACACTTGCAAGACGTATAGCCATCTCGTGATTGCGAGCATGACAATAGTAAAATATTTCCAAAAGGATTTCCGGGATGAGTCGTCGCATAGGTGTGAGCAGAGCTTCATGCGCATGCAATAGTTCCTTTTGCTTCTGTTGCTCCCGTTCCAGAATCCGCAGAGTATGTCTAGCTTCGAGGACTCTGCTGTCGAGATCTAGTAGTCTATCCGTATGGCGTGGAATAAGGATATGGCGGACCAAGCTTTCTTCTTCAGCTGAAGGGACGTAGTTTGTGTCCAACGCCTCAGGTGGTAGCGCGGTGTCCCAACTCGATCTTCGTCCATTCGTCTGCATCGTTCCTGGATTGTCTGGAATATCCATAGTGATGAACGGGGAACGTTGATCAGTCAGACTGGGTGGACCGGTAGGAGTAGTTGGGAAGCCCAGAATCCAGATTGGTCAGCAAACGGTAACAAACTCTTGAGGTGACGCCATGAGTGAATATTGCCATCCCAACATCTCTCTTCTATTTATGTGCATGCTATAAAATAGATGTGTTTTCAAAATTTACAGTCTAATCTCTAGGTAATCATGCGATTCCAGATCCTCAAAATAATAATAGCATAATGCTCAAATTGATCTTTTGAGACGAATAATAAGGCCTGGGTCAAGACTGCTTTCAATATTTGTGCTCCCATCCCCTAAAAATATTTAGTATTGAACTTAGACTATCGGAAAACTTATTGACCCACCTGATACCAGCCCAAGAAACCTTCCGCTGCCCAAACCTTCTTCAGTACATCCACAGCACCAGAATATTTTGCACGGGGCTTCCGCGATATCGATGGTTGAGCACCTTCTTCAGAATCGTCATCTTCCTTGATGCTAGCTTGCACTCGGACTTTGGCCATTATATACGGATATGTCACCTGAATAGAAATCGTTAATAATGTCGATCAATAAATATATTCCAACATACAATTGTGGCCAGTGTTTTGGAGAAGGATCCAAGGAAGAATGCTTGTAGGGGAGAGAGCTTCCTCGAGTTATCTCCAACAGCAGCACCCTTGATACGCTCAAAGACACCATAGGTGATTGCTGGATTAACGGTCAAGACAAGGCCAGGCTTGATACCTAACCAAAGACCGCCAATCCCGTCCTCTCTGACGATTTTGCGGCCCACAGCCAAGAAGGAATCGTCCTCCTCTTTGTCCTCCTTTGCTGCCAGGCCCTTCTCAGGATCGTAGGGCTGGGGAGGATAGCTAAGTTTAGACTTGTTCTTCTTCGAACGACCCAGTTGTTGCCGGGTAGCAATAACCGAAACCGGTATCGTAAATATTTGTGCAAGTGCAGCGGCGACAGCACCTAGGATAAGCTCCATGGCTGTAGAGATAGCGGGAATCTTGGATCCAGCTTTAGTTGAACGTGCTAAGCGTTTGAGATATGTATTTCTGACGAAACTATAGAAGAAGAAATATGCGTATTCTATTGCATTTTGTTAATCGGATATTTCAAGTGAGAATGGTGAAAAACGTACGCTGGGAGAATACACTGAGCATGCTGGCTCCAAAGCCCTTGTAAAACCCAGAGACACCCTCCTCTCGTGTAATCTTGAGCAATAATTTGAGAACAGAAAGCTTTGCAGCATTCGGCCCCTTTCCTTTCCCCTTCTGATCCCTCGTCGACGTCGTATCAGCCTGGATCCTCGTTTTCACGCTTCATCTATTATAAACTAATGTTCAAAATCAATATAACAAACAAACTCACGTATCCAAAGGATACACCACTCTAACGCAGTATCGGTCAGACAACTGCATACAATTATTACTTAATCACTCACGCATTGCTGAATACACCACCCAAAGCACCAGCGAGGGCATGACCGAAAGGCGTCAGCTGTTCAACTTGCTTGGAGGCGACCATGAAGGATGGCGAAATTACGAAGGAAGGAGAGTACTTGGGGCCCCGGACAACTATAGATCTGAGGAAACCGGAGCCATGTGAATAACCGGCTGACTAAGCGAGGTCGCTCAGGGCGGACGCCCACTAATCTCAATTTTGTATCTCTTCCATGGAGGGAAATTTCCCCAAGAACCTCTCAATCCATGCATCTGATCCGAAATCTATAATACCCTTGTTGGAGCTTGGAACATCCACATATCTGGTCGATGATACCTTCCAGGTTGGTCCAATAATTGAATCACAAGACTCAGATATCGAATCCTATGGAATTGCTGGGAGAATATGGTATGTCTAGTTCACCACCATGAAGTTTACTCTTATTCTGCGACTGAAGGGAAGCTGCATATGCTTTGATTATTTACCTCAATTCCCCTCCGAACGTAGAATTCGATCCACCATGTTCTCTCTTTGATTCTCGTACAGGAGCAGTTATCGAACTCGGTGCTGGAACTGGATTTCTAGGTCTTGCCATGGCTCGATTATTCTCCTCCAAAATCTGTGATGGTAGCTCCAAGACTATTATATTAACTGATCTCCCCGATGTGTGTCCTCTCCTGGATCGAAATTATATACAGAAAATGCCAAATGGCCTCCCCAACGTGAAACTATTTATCGAACCTTTACCCTGGGGAATCATACATTTCGTGAACAACTTAGCCGATAAAATTTCCAATAATTCCATCAAATCTACCCCTCTTTTGTCGCATATCATTTGTAGCGATCTAGTAACTGGCGTGTTTTCTCATTCGTTGGCTGAGCTATTCAACTCTTATACCCTAGGTATATTTTCCTGAACTCTCGGCACCTCTACTTCGCACCTTGATTCACCTCACGTCCCCGCCATTTTCAACTGGAAATCAACCAGTGGAGATTATTATGTCATGTACGTTCTTTCCTCAGACTCTATATTCGAGCTAATATTTGACCATCTGTAGACATGCTACGCACTCTCCCTAAAGAAATGCCCTTCTGGTACGCCTTTGGCGCATGGTTCGATTTTATCCCCGTTGTCTATCGGCAAAAAGAGAAGTCATGGAAGAGATTCGGCGAGGGCGAGAAAGATACCTGTTTTATATTCATTGCGACGAGGAAACCAGAAACCTTAACATGGCCTATACCCGATGGAAACGACCTGTTAAAGAAGGGAAACGATACCTTCGAGAATTTACTTCTCATGAATATGCCCGTTGATGACAACTAGGATTGCAACCGAACCGTTAATATCATTGTACAATCTACATATACATATCACCTGCTCAAATTTAATGACCCAATCCCGTTCAATAACCCACTTCCATCACCCGGTCGCCTATCTAATTCATTGAAGGGGTCGCGTGCACTTCCTGTATGTGCCCTCCAGAGTTCTCGATATTGGACTTTAAGTTTTTGGAGTTGGGTATCCAATTCGGCCGTCTTTCCGGCCAAAGCTACGAAACTGGTATTCTGTGCTTGTAATGTAGCAACGATAGCTGTAGACGTCATGTTTAGCTTTTGTAGAGTCATGAAATAAAATAGCAGACCTTGTGGGTTATACTGTACTTGGGTTTGGGCAGAAACCAGTCTTCGCTCAACTTGCTATCAAATAGCAAATAGGTCAGGCCAAAGGCCTACAGAAGATAATAAATAAAAATCGTACCTCAATCGTCGCTTTGTACCACTGCAACTTCTGGCGTATTTCTTCGGAGGCCCTATTAAAGAATCTGCAAACGAGTTAAGCGATGTTTTCAACGAATAATAATATTTCCTACTCGAGCGGGAAATTGGCATGATTCTTTAGGTATGCGCCATTCTGTTGGGGATTCTTAAAGCCATCCATGATCCGAGTTGCTATCGTGGTATCTTGAGCACTTTGGTCCGATTTCTGCCCGATTTCGTCAATTACGGCTTTGTCACTTTGGATAACACCCAGGGTATTGGCCAAATCCTAGAGCATTCGTTAGGTCAAACTCTATCCTAAATCTGGGGCTACGGTTTACGTACGATATGGACTTTGCGAATAATTTCAGCCGCCTTCTTGGGTTCTTCGTCAAGGGATCGTTCTTTCAGATTTTTACTAATTTGAATGCGCCCTTGGATAAATGAACTGAATAAATTTTAAGCACCATCATCATTCCAGATCCGTCAAAAGCAACATACTCAATTGATTCGAACATTTTCTGAGCTTGTTCAGGTAAATCATTGTATTTCGTCGTCTTTGTAAAGGGAGGTGGTGCCTGCTGCTGTGCAGCGGAGCTAAAATTTTCACTGGTTGATAAACAAATATCAAGATGCAAAAAAGACACTCACGCAGATGGTTGACCAAATAACGTCGTACCACCCGTCGAAGCACCTGCATTTCCCCAAAGTCCCTGTCCTTGAGACTGTGGCTGCTGCTGCTGCTGCTGACTTCCAAAGATACCGCCAGAAAACAGACTAGGTGGTTTATTCTGCTGTTGGTTGGTGGTATTTCCGAAAATACTCCCACCTTGACCCTGCTGTTGCATATTGCCAAATATACTAGCACCTTGGGGCTGATTTTGCTGTTGTTGCTGACCACCTAGATTGCCAAAGATACTCGTGTTTCCCTGAGGTTCGTTCTGATTGTTGGCATTCCCAAAGACGCCACCTGTCCCCGAAGGCTGGTTCTGATTTGTATTTCCAAACAGACTAGGCGTACTAGTCTGTGGATTCTGGTTTTGCTGTCCAGCGTTATTATTCCCAAAAATACTCGGCGTGCCAGTCTGATTCTGCTGCTGCGCCCCAACGTTGTTACCAAACAAGCTAGGAGTCTGGTTCTGCTGTCCTGCATTATTGCCAAAGATACTGGGAGTAGAAGAGTGTTGGTTCTGTTGCTGTTGGCCGCCCAAATTGCCAAAGATGTTGGTTTGTCCTTGTTGGGGATTCTGCTGTTGCTGTTGGGTATTACCGAAGATGGAACCTGATGGTTGGTTCTGGGTTTGGTTCTGGGTATTTCCAAAAATGTTTCCCCCTGTACTAAAACCACCTGAGATACGATATATATTTCAGCAAATTTAGCCGCAATGCATATCCAAGAAGAATGGACGAACCTGTTGTAGGCTGCTGTTGCTGTTGCTGTCCCTGCTGTCCAAATATATTAGGCGTCCCAGTCTGTCCCTGGTTCTGATTCTGAGCATTCGAAAAAGCACCAAATGGTGAGGAATTCGTGGGTTGAGCTTGAGCACCACCGAATACATTTGTTGAAGAACCCGTGGTGCCAGGCTTCATCCCAAAGGCAGACAAACTACCATCAGACTCCAGATAAGTACAATATAAACCAAATGTAACAAATCCACATACCTAGTAGCAAATCCACTCATTATTGACACGCTTAGTGGTTAGAACAAAAGAGATCCAAGTTTGGCCTTGTGGGCGCGTCACACAATTGAACGTCTCAAATCCAACCGCGTGGCTGCTCGACCATCTCTGTTATGGTACGGTATGGCGATTCTCTACCTTTGGCGATCCATGTTTAATGCCCATGTTCCCTTGTTTGCAGTCCGTTACACTCCATACGACACATGGAGAACTTAAAGTTTGTGCTTCATGTTAACGCCACCTCGCCCTCTTGACCCAGACCAAACGTTGAACAGATCGAAATATTTTGTGAAGCCGTTCCTAAGGCGGCAGAGGTGTGGATTATTCATATTAAACTCTTGGGCCTGTTAACATGGTATGGGCAGAACTTCCTAGCACTATGTGCAAGCAACGCTTATGATAACACAATATTCCATCGGTGCGTCCGGCACAAGGATCTCAATGACTATTATGATACTGATCATATCCGCCAGAAATATTAAAGGATTCATGATCCAAGGAGGAGACCCAACTGGCACAGGAAAAGGAGGCCAATCGATATGGGGACAACCCTTCGCTGACGAAATTCGCTCGACTCTGAAGGTATGTTTGGTTCACTCTCAACGCGAGATACGAACTCAACATTCAAACAGTTCAATACACGAGGCATCGTCGCGATGGCTAATTCAGGTCCTGACACGAATAAAAGCCAGTTCTTCATTGCCTATGCGAAACAACCTCATTTAGATGGAAAATATACCATTATTGGAAAGTGAGTGGTTTGCATTCAAGTTCTTTTGCTTTTGCTTATCTTATATTGCCAGGGTGATTGACGGAGCAGATTCAACGCTCGACTCAATGGAAAGAGTACCCGTCAGCGAGAAGAACCGACCCCTACAGGAGATAAAACTGACGAGGGTACGAAACCTAATTCACCTTCCTCGTCACCATCAGCTTCTTCTTACACAAAATACAGATCACAATCCACGCAAATCCCATCGCAGATGCAGAGCTAAGAACCTAATTATTCACTACGCTCTATTCGACCCATGTAACAATATGATATCATCGTTTCATCAATCCCATCAGCTCCTTCTGTACTTCTTTCTGCTTCCTCGCTCGTTCCAAACTCTCCTGACTCCTCAACTCACTCACAACATCCCTTGTCTTGCCGAAATAAACCTCCTGCAATAAATTGCGCATCTTGATTTCCATGTCTTCAATCATCTTTCCTGTATTGGTGATGTGTGAAGTGCCGTCTGTTAGGGGTGCGTCAAGTTCGTGCTGTGATGGAACTCAGTGAGGAGGATTGTGTGATATGTGGTAAGGGATATACCTGGCGTGTCATGCTCCCGCTAAGATTGACCTCTCCGGAGGTCTCGCTGGTGGTAATGAGGTGCAACATAATCGTGCTCGTCAGTTTATAATGCGCTTGTCTCCCTCGCTCTGAAGCTTCGAAAACATGGATTGAATCCCATGAGCCTGATGGCTGAGACAAATCGCTCGGGTTCAACACTACGCCGCGTCAATTAAGGAATAATGTCAAAGCGTTCCCCAGCAAGATAAACATACCCTTTTTTAACAAAACTACACCAGCAAAACCTCCATCATCCAAATCCCACAGAAAGACAGACGAAACACCACCCTCGTAATACCTAGAAAGAAGGATCCGATGAGATTAACAGACGGAACAGACGTCTGCATCAACATTTAACTTACATCTCGCGATAGGTATCAAACGCTTCATTCGCTGTAATCTCCAACTTTCGTAACTTGGACGAAGGAACCGTCCCATCCTCTAACGGCGGATCATACTCATTCGACCACGGTGATCTTAAGAGTTACGTTCAAACACAAAACTAAAGTTAATCAAAGCTCGCTCTTCTAACAACCCAAACGCACCTATATGAATCCCCATCCCTATTATAATCACACGCAAGGTAGTCCTTCCCGGTGGCGCGATCGGTCATGAGTTTGAGCGGTTGGTCGACGCTGCCTAGCAGGTCATCGGCGTAGTCGGGACAGATGTTGACGAGACTGGCGACGTTCTCCTCAACGTGAGTTGGAGGGAGACGCCTCATTAGGTCGAGCATGCTGTCTAGAAGATCGCCCATGGTGGAAGTGGTAGTGTAGGTAAGTTTGGCTGAGGATGGAGATGAGGAGTTGTTACCGGTTAGCGCCCGTTCGCTTAGATCGCGCAGGACGAAATGTGGATAAGGACTTAGAGACTTAATGAGAGCTGAGTAATATTTTAGAGTTGTGGGAATTGTTCCAAATACTTATGGCTTAATTTTGGGAATAAACCATGAATTTGATAGCTCGATAAACAAGTGCTTAAGCCCAAAAGGAGTCGCATAAGGTGAAAGGAGATTCAAGGGGGTAGGCAGGTGGAAATGCAGTAATTATATAACATAATATAGTATCTGTACAGACTGGAGACATTCATCAATTAGAGAGCAAGAGTAAATTCGAACCTCTTCACGCGCCTCCGACAGTGAGGATGAAAGACAATCTCATCTGACGTTTCAATAAAGTCTTTGAGTAAAGGCCTGGAGACTAAAAGGCTTAAACGCGTCGACACATGTACCAAAAAGTTATAGATATTGTAGATTCATGAGCTGCCATTCAAGGAACGCGTATAGTCATACGGTGCACCCAAGTATTCCATTAATGCCCGTAAATTTGTTTCAAGGCTGGCAATTCGACGGCCAAATTCTACAGATATATCAAACCGCCCAAATAAGATATTCTGGGCATACAAAGAGACACGATCCTCTCGCACTCACTGCCCATACACACGCTCACCTCTTCGTCCGTCCTCACCAGACTCGCCTCGACCTCGCCTTTGGACTCCTCGAAAAACTCCTTCACCTCTTTAATCAACTGTTGTATTGCTGTTTTTACGATTTATTCTTCTTTCTTTCGTGACATGGAGTGGGATGAAATGGGATGACTGAGATTACAGGAATAGCGATCAACCGAGAATGCGAGAGGTCAGTTCTCCTGAAATTTCTCAAGTATAGTATACCGCTTCAGACCAAAGAAAATTCGGATTCTATTTAATTTGAGGTTCCCAAAATATGCTGTGAGTGGTTCTGAGAGATAGTTGAGTGTGTAGTGATC
>Ga0157379_10003652_pt1 | contig 13063 bp, 14 predicted proteins | sample S25metaG_FD_121802 | JGI IMG/M metagenome (GOLD analysis project Ga0157379, IMG submission 121802) | Switchgrass rhizosphere microbial communities from Kellogg Biological Station, Michigan, USA - S2-5 metaG | ecosystem: Host-associated > Plants > Roots > Rhizosphere > Soil | place: USA... | reverse complement strand
GACCTGAGAATATAAGCTATCTGTTGTAACGAACGACCAGTTGAATCGCCTACGTACGTTTGAAGAAAATAAAAACGAAGTTAGTAAAGGGAATCAAAGCGTGTCGAAAGCGGCGCTATGACTGACGATGTCGTGTATACGTCACTTGGACGGATACACCGAAGATCCAGTTGACTTAACGGTTCGACGAGTGTAATGAAAGGAAACACAAATCGATGGTAATTTTCGGATCTTACCATCATTAACATACACAATGCACTTCGTTAGCATAAAATATCGCATTATCCATATCATCCCCAACTCAAGCAGTTACCTCCGCAGCTCTTTCTGCAGCTTCCGCCATAGCCTGCTTCTCTTCCGCCTCCAGACACTTCCGCACAAAGCTAACATGGCCGTTGAAGTTTATCATCGAGTTCATAACATCCTTTACAATCCCTTTCGAATCGATAAAGTAAGTGACGCGACCTGCCAATCAAATGTAATGAATATTCGGGTGAACGAGCGTGAGGGTGAAGACGGAAAAGACTCTAACCTTCTGTTAATCCCATCATTCCTTTCTCAACTTGATATGCTTTTCGAGCGTCGCCTTTAGAATCACTCAAGATTGGATAAGGCAGCCCATGTTGATCGACAAATTCTTTCTGTTTTTCGACCTTGTCTTGACTGATTCCGTAGATGGAAACACTGGAACGTTGAAAAACTTCCACATCTAGGAATCAACAAGTTTTTATATTTAATCAAACGAAAGACCTTATCATAAACCATGCAAAAACACTGCAAAATTTTAACGCACTCTTCAACGCATCCCTAAAAGCGCAAGCTTCCTTTGTGCAACCGTAAGTTCCTAAACATCTACGTCAATCCTAGCCATAGACGTCACACTTCTCGAACATTCACCTGACGCCGGGTAAAAGAAAATCGCAACTGGTTTCTTGTCTGCCCCGGGTGTAATTGTAACCTCTACACTGTCCTGGTTAGGAAGAGTAACAGCCGGTGCTTCTTTGCCAACAAGAGGATGTGGGGCCATTATATCGCAGAACTAGAGTTGACGGAAGAAGATGCAGTGCAGATTCAAAGGAATATCGTAACCTAAGGGTCGATAATGGTGACGAAGAAATGGACGGAATCAAGATTCTTCTGGACTCATCAAAGTGGCTTTATAAGACAACATGTGGATACATGTGTATCAATAAAATGTCTCCTTTGTGTTCGTTCCAGGAAACTCACAGAATCTCTCACCGTGCGAATGATATGAGTGGTCAGCGAATAAACATTTCCGAAAACTCCGAGGCCATTGTCGGATAATGGAAAACGGGAGAAGATATGGAAAAGGAGAGAAATAGGGAGCAAATTTGACAAAGTAAGATAAGCATCGTGTGGAAGCCGTGACCTATGGGGAAGAATTCTGAGTGCTGAAACTGCGAAAAATACTGCATTAAAGGGGAATTGAACCCCTGGCTAGTCGATGGCAACGACTAAGGTTACCACTACCCCATTAATGCCATTACTTTTATAAGTCAAAATTATTTCCATAGCGACTGCCAACAGTCAGCCGGGAAACTCGGAATGAATAAGCCATTCTCCTAAACCAAGATATATATCATTCACAACAAACATCCTTAATTCGTATCTTTACTCTTCCATTCCTTCAACCACTCCTTCACAAATCGTATCTCCTCACGATGAATTCCCTGGATAAATTCAGGTTCATCAGCAGGATTTGCGAGACCATTCTCGTCCCAGTGATGGACTCCTCCTATATCATAGCAAATAGATCAGTCCAGACCATCCCCTGTTGGAAATAACATACCTGGTATCGTCTGGAAAGGTTGACTTGTGGTATCATTGCGCACGCTAGCATAATCACTGTGGGGTGTTGCGGGCCGCCATGGATCGACTAGGAGAAGTAAATATCGGGGTAAAAGTAACCAAAAGGCATTTTACTTACTCTCTCCGTCAATGAAGGCTAGTCTGTCTGCAGCAAGGTCAAAGTCGCCGAGAGCATTTACAGCGGTGATGTTAGGCCAATTTGGAACGCTGAAGTGTTCGCCTGGTGGATACGCCTGAAGGTAGGAATGAGTAAACAGGATAATAGAGCGTATAGTCTTGGAGCATACATATCTGCATGTGTTGGAAACATAATCCAAAGTCATAAGACGAGACACGAGTGAGGGATGGTCGGGGTCAGGGGGTGAGGTCTACGGGATTTCTAAGTTAAAGACATTCTCGCCCGGCCTTTGAATGGAATCATTACCATGAAATAACCCCATTCTATGCATATTTTAAGTTGAATTTATATCAAGACGCCACAGACCTGCTTACCAGTACACACTTGGAATTGCCATAATCTCCAAGTGGCGTCCAACGATGTCTCCAAAAACTTCGCCGTGTCAGTGCTGCCAAAGCACTGATTTGATGCAAATGAGCAAGAATATAGAACGAGTCAACCGCATGAAAACGCACCTCTTCGACTGTTGAGTCCTCCGTGCATCTAGACACATATTCCTATCGAAGATTCAATCTATCGTGTATGTGCCAAAAATAGAGAGAAACAGAAGCACCCTTCTGATAAATCTGGCATAGCCAAGCAAAGGGCCAAGATGAAGATCGGCTTCGTTCAACTCTTTCGTTAAAGTATCTATAGAAACATCGGGTTCTGCATTTCCCATAAATTCGGAGGCCAACTTCGAGATAAAAGCGGTCTCGTTATGAGGAGACTTATGTCCCAAAAGGGAATCGCAGAATTTCTCGAATTTGGTTGATCCTACTTCTGGATCCCAGTTTTTCGCTTGCCAGCTCCCAAGTGGGTACTAGAACGACGTGTTGTTAGTAATACATTAGTTATATGTATTGAATGACAAACATGCAAAACCGAAACGAAATCTTGATCACTGTCAAGTTTCCCCAAGCCGAAGAGATGCTTTACCCAATTCCGAGTGACACGACTTCCAAGTAAGCGGTCCACTGTCGCGACAGTGTGTTCAATGGCTCCTCTACAGTGTGGTTCGGTGTAATTTCTGATCAGATCGAAATATTCCCAATAAACAAGCGCGGCATGGGTCACTGCGCTGGAAGCTATGGCCCCGAAAACCAGGTCTGGGTAGAGAACACGCATATGGGCAGCGCGTGCTCCTGCATATGATCCCTGAATCAAAAAAGGAGGTGAGGATATCAATAATTATAAAGAACAAGATAGTTGGTACTCCATAATAGATCCAAGGCCGGGCTAATGCGGTGATGTTTTCGCTAATACCATCAATGTGTAAATTAGCCATAAATTTTGCTGAATCGGCGGCAGATTGGTCATTATTTAACCATCTAAAGAGAGTCAGATGTCGCCTTGGAAATTAAAAAGGAGGAAGAATATATACCTCAAGGAGTCTGTCGTGAGATTCTTTACGGGTACAGAAGTGCCTATAAAGTGCCATATAAGCTAAATCAAATTAAATATACCGTGCTCGAGTTGGAGCGTACCATAGTATCGGTGTTCTAAGACTATTCCAATTCCACCAGTCGCCTTGGGCAAAATATCCATAATTCCAGTGTCCAGGAATGGTAAACGATCCTCTCCAGATGTCTCTCCACCATCCAAAATAAAGATAGGTCCCCCTTCCTTGTAATGACGCGTGTTAACCCAATAGCGCTGCAGGAAAGAGTGACCAGTTTCAGAGAAATGGTCTAATGGTTGGCGGAAGTACTGAGCCGGAAACTTCTCAGCGACAGCCAAAGGCTGTTGAACGAATGAAGAACTTGAAAGCCTGAACAGATTCAGAGGTGAGATGAAAGGATAACTTGGGATTTTGAACACGCACAATTCCCTCTCACTTCTCTGACGTTCTTGCTCTCGCAACATCATCTTAATGGCTGTAGGGCCTCCATGAGCTGCAAATCTGATATCTCGCGCAGCAGCAAGAGTCAAGTTCGCCGCAATGACGAGGATAGTAGCGAACTGTCTCATGGTATGGGAATGAGTGGATGGTTCAAGATATCAATTGACAAATAGCATGGTCGGCCGGGAAAGGCCGGTGGATAGCTATGGCGCATATGGTTGCTTTCCATTTTTAGATAATTTCCACGGATCTTGCGCCTCTACATTATACTTGCAGGGAATTATAAATAATACATAGATAAATAGGGTACCATAGGGGATGGTCATTTAAAAGCAACGGATTTCTAAATGATAAAAAACCCTCAAATTCAGCCATTGCTTGGGCCCGAGATCCTCCGAAGAGTAGAAATGCACGACAGAGCTTCCTCAGCCTCCTCATCGTCAACATCAGTAGGTGTCTGACCTTCCCATAATACTGGATTTTCGAGTAGTTTAATGGCCGTTAACTGGATGTCGGATTGGAGCTTATAGCCTTCGGCGCTTGCACAAAATAGATGCAAGCCGAACTCCAATTCTTTCGCTGCCGTAACCAAGATATTTGCTCTAAGAACCCGATCAGCAAATGTTCTCGAAAACAAACTAGACGACGAACCGTATTTCGGAGTGCCTCGGAACGTCTATAGCCTTCCAGCCAAATTCATCATGTTTGCATAATACCATGTCCAGCGTTTGGCGAACAGACTTGATTGTCCGCTCTCGAAGAGTATTCTGATAAATTAAACATAGAATCTGAGTCTAATTTGAAGAGGGGAAGAGAGCTCACGGGAACCTTCTGGGAAAATGCAGCTTCGGCTTCAACATCTGAATCGTCGTCATTTGAAGGGAGCATTTCAACAGGAGAAGCTATAGAGTGTCAATAAGGTTAACGATTCATTTTCCGGGTAATCAGACCCACAGGATCGAGTCATATCACGAACTCCCGAGTTTCCGATAGTCCCGTTCCCTTGTGGGTCATCTTCATCGTCCTCAATAGGAATAGACTGATTCTGGCTACCTATTCGTTCGAAATTCTCCTCAGGCCTCCGGGGAGCGAGCCAAGGTTCTCGGTTCATATATGTGGGTCTTATAGGTCGATTTAATTCCCTAAATGGGATTTTAAAAGGTCTTTTGACTAAAGATGTAAGATGTTTTGAGGCTGGTGGTCCGACGAGAATTTGAGGATTTCCGATAGACTTGACCTTCTTCTTGGACTGACGTCGGTCATCCTCATCCATATTTGCGCGCTTCCCTAAGACACTGCTGGATGTTTCTGAAACAAAAAATCCCTCAGTTCTCGGATTGAATACCGCATTGGGTCTTGAAGGTCTGGCCTTCGGAGGGTCAGGCAAGGCAGGAGCGCAACTGTCATTTCCATTTAGATTTCCGACTCGTTCTAACCGAGCAAGCTGCTTATTGATATACTCCATCGATGAAAGTTCCTTGTGTCTTCGCTCGACCTTATCCTGGTATTTACAGACCTTTCGATCGTCGATTAGTTAAGAGACAGATGATTATAGTGGAGATATTCACATCGCACATATTCTGGCAATATTGTTGTAATAATTCCCGGTCGCTTTCGTCAATAGGCTCCCCAAAGTATCTGCATATTGTCTACAGAAAGTATTTCAACATAACTGGATTGTAACAAGTCACATCGATTTGACGTACCACATGTCGACAAGTCGTCGTCGATTCTGCGAGGTCGATCAGCTGAAGCAGACGTCAGGATATAGAGACGAAGATTCACATATACGAGTGCTCACGGCTGATAGGCTATCCACCGTTCTTTGTGTTGGTTCCGGACCCCCTGTTGTTGCAGCGTTGACCTGGCGGGCTTTATGGCTCATTGATACAAGCTTCTTGACTCTCGCCGCATCCTCCCGAGCTGTTTACTCGTTTTAACAAGGGATCAGGAGGCATTAAATGCTACATACAATAGTATAAGATGCATTTGGATGGCTGGTGTTCTCGTCAGGACCTTGTAATGGCCACTAAAATTGACCAACTCACTACTCCGTCACGACCTGCACGGCCTGAAAGATACCAATTTAAGAACTACCGAAAGGTAGCTTAGTTATCTATTACTCACCAGTCTCTTGGTAGTATCCTAGGAATACAATCTCAGAAGCGCAGAGCAGGAGAAACAGCAAAACGAACCTTCCAGACTTTTTGGTAAATCATAATGTATGACATAGCTACCGGGAATCCAGAATCAGAATTGATGTCTTCACCGCAAAAAAATAAGATGCATTACCGAACATCCGGTTTATCGATACCGCAGCCAAACGCAATAGTCGCTACAACCTGTTTGTTTATCGGCGATTAGTTGACTTGCTAAACAGGTCGAAAGGGATGCTCACGAGATCAACGCCGCCTTCGCCAGTTCCACCTATCTGCCAATCTTGCAACGTTCTGTCAAGGGCCGCAGGTCTGGGTGAATGGGTAGGTGAACTGGTAGCACTTTGAGTTAGTGGATACACTCGCTTACTTTAGACCTCGGTGGTATGGTCGACAATTCAGACCCTTTCCACGCAGATACGAAGCCAGAGTGTCACATGTTGCTCGCATGCGGCAATAGATGATACCAGATGACGGTCGACCTCGTCGTCGGTGAAGAGAAGAGATGTATTCGTAAATATCTTTCATTTGAGGTCCGGGGGCTGGATTCTGCAAATATTTGAGCTAGAAAACGAAGGGTAAGGAAAGACCAAGGTTGATGTGAACCAGACTCACTTCATAGTAGAGATTAGGCCGATTGAATGGATGGACTGCCTTGTACAAATTCAGCAGTGACATTTTCAACGAAGCAACAATGTCGTTTTGTACACTATAACAAATAATATCAGAGTTATTTGAAGTACATATTGAAACATCAATACTCACTGACCGGTCGCACTTGCTGTTAGGGCCATTATCGGAACATTGGGGTAGCGATCGCGAAAGGACCCAAGTCTCCGGTACTCTTTGCGGAAGTCGTGGCCCCATTCCTGAGTAGAACGTTACTTTTCCAAATAAAAATCGTATAAGACCGTAAACTCACAGATATGCAGTGTGCCTTTATGTGGAAGGATGCCGATATCAGTGGAGTGCTACCTGAAGGGGCACTATATAATACCTCATCAACAACCATACGATTTAACTCTTCGTGATCATAAACGATATCAAGTAGTTCCATAAACTCCTTGCTGCACATCTTCTCAGGTGTTACTGAAACCCATGGCAGTAAGTTTAGCCAACAGTTTGACTTAGTCAAGAATTCGCCCACAGTATAGCAGACGAAACTCTGGCCTGCCTGATTGTAGATCAGCAATAACCTATCCAGTATAGTGACGATGAGATGAAGGAATAGGCGAGGGCCAAATCATGCTTTACCTGTTGCTTTTCATCCAGAGACGTTTCCGAAGTTAACGCCGCTACTGGGATACTCAGCTCCCTTAACTTGGCAACCTCTAGATTGAAGGTTCGATATAAGAAAGTAAACACGGATGATAGGATGCTCATTGCTCATTTACGATTCTTCATCAAAGCTAAAAGGTAAAAGAATTAGGTCAACGAAGACACACCAGGGCCAAACGTGAATCGTACCGAGGAGTGGCGAAACGACGATTGTAACGCCATGCTATTATCAAGGTAAAACCAAATAACACTCCACCCAAGATATATTTTACCTCATCGGCTATAGCGGGTATTTGGAAGCAAAGACTCTGTCAATTCAAATAAACGTTTGGACCCAAAATGGAATTCAGTAACCGAACGAACTTTGCCAAGACCTGTGGGAGCAATGACAAGGACGTCTTGACCTGACGACGTTGTTACAGATGAGCCTCGAGGTCATTCCTCTACATTCTCACCTTGTATGGCAACTTCTACGATCTCCTTCTGTTTGCCTTTGTAGTCCGTATGTCCAAATACTGCGAAACGGAAGAACGTTTAAACCAAAATACTTATCGTTAGATGACTAGTGTACCTTCTTCTAGGACTCTATAGAACAATTGGGGCTTTCAACACGTCGAAACTTCCAAGAAAGTGTAGCTACCTCTGACAACGTCTAGCTCCCTTCGATATGGTCTGTGTCGCTTCTCCTTTTTCAGAGGATGTAGGTAGATTGAAATACACTGGTGTTACAGGCGTGGTTAAGGATGATTCAGAAAAGTTGGACGTGTCCATGTGGTGGATGTGGTTCAAGACGCGTTTGACGCGTTGTCACATAAATGTCACATGCAGAAGTTCGCTTGATCAACGGACCATGCGTAGGGGCTTCAGGCAATTTTGATGATGAAGTTAGATTGTGAAATATATCTTCCTAAAATATAGAAGGGAGACTTTAACTGTCGTGGCATTCACAGGGTAAACCGATAACGGGTTCTCCTTGTGAAATTTCATGGGCCACATGGCCGAAGAAAGAAAGTCTATGAATTACTTAGTGCGGCAGAAAGAACCATTGGGATTACTGTTGAACGTTAGCCAGCTATTACTATTCTCGGAGAATAATTCCACCCTTCGGCTCCAATTGATGACAGGGTTACCACCCCAGACTAGCAATCCGCCAGGACTGGGAAGAAGAGCAAGAACCACGCATCAGCACGGTTCTGCCTGGTATAGAAGAACCCCAGACCCGAAGAAGGGCTTCAAGAAGGAAATCAATATGCATTTAATGAACGTGGGGCCAAGATGAAAGTCTGCATATGGAGGCTCGCACACAATATGGGTTCGATCTCGAATCCATGTGTCGATGGTCACTGCCAGTGATTTGGGCACGCAGCAGTGCTCAAGGAGTGCTGAGCAAACAAAAGAATCAAGTATTTGCATGTAGGAAAGGTCGAAAAGGCATTGAAATCTCTTAGTAGAAATGGAACAGAGGATAAATCAGGCCCCTTTCGGTCTGCTTTGGGTCCTCTGAAAATCGCACAAAAATATTTGCGATGGGAATCGTTCCCTCGCACTGGCGGTAAGACTTGGTTCACAGCTCAGAAAAAAGGGTTAAATCTCACCGAAAATCCAGCATAAAATGCAAAGTTTTCCCGCAGCCTTTTCGCAATCTCGCATCACACATACGCGTTGACATTGAATAGGACGCGACGCCATCATGGGGGTGCAGGGGTCGAAGGGCGTCTAACGATGTCCCATGACCTTTACAGTGTTCTGGAGGGCTGGTAGAAGAACTACAAGTAAAGCTGCTCTGGGAGTGCTTGCTTTAAGCATCTCTGTTGCGGTACCTCCTCTCAGACATTCTTCCTACTCTTTGTTCCAACGAACCCAAAGATCTTTTGCAACACTTACGACGTTTCGGACGATGTCAAACCCTGGTGAGTCCTTGACTTCAGTTGTGGCTGGTTGGAGTGCTTGACACGTATGCACGAAATGCCTCTAAAAGCCTTCAAATATTATTTTATCCTCTTTCATATACTAACTTGGCCCTTCCAGCTCTCAAGTCGCCTCAACCCCCTCCCTCATGGACTCATACCTCAGAGGCCGTGCTGTCCATTACCAAGGACACCATCGAAAAGACTCGCAAACTCCACGACCACGTCGCAGCCCTCCTTCCATCCGAACGTTCATATGAATCTGTGATTCTCCCATTAGCAGATTCTGAAGCTGAAGTCGACACCGTAATGGAGCCTCTGTCATTCTACCAGAATGTATCGCCGTCCAAGGAGCTGAGAGATGCAAGCAACGAGGCCGAGGTTCTCTTGCGTGATTTCAGTGTAGAGGCGTCCATGCGTGTGGATGTTTTCGACGCTATTAAAGGTGCAGCTGAGAGTGTCGAGAAGAGTGGGAAACAGCTGAGTCCAGAGGAGAAGCGTTTAGTGGAGAAAATGCTGTTGGATGGGAAGCGGGCCGGTCTTGATTTACCTGAGGAAAAACGTAACGAATTGACCGAGGTGTGTGATCTATTCTACTTGGAATGTGGGTTCATGTTCAAAACTTTTTTTTCTCGTGGTAGCTCAAGAAGGAACTTTCTCAAACTTGCCTGGAATTCTCGAAAAACTTCAACGAGGAAAATGTGAGGACTAAATGCACATATGTAAAATTAGATTCTCATATCATAATATTATAGGGTAAGATAGCATTTACCTTGAAGGAGCTTGAAGGCGTCCCCAGCGACGTTCTTTCTGGATATAAGAAACGCCCCGCAGAAGGTGACACCCCTGAGCTCTACGAAGTGACCTTTAAGACACCAGATATCGTACCTCTGGTATGTCTCTCTATTCTGAATAAAAATTCCAAACATCTCACATGGATGTTTCTTTTCCAGTTTAAATTCGCAAGTAATCCTGAGACTCGTCGGCGAGCCTCAGAAGCCTTCGAAGATCGTCTATCCATTAATGAACCGTTGTTCAAGAAGGGACTTGCCTTGCGACGTAGGATTGCAAAATTACTCGGATATAAGACGTGGGCGGATTATATTACGGAAGTGAAGATGGTCAAGACCGCGGATAATGTTTTCGCGGTATGAAATGCAGTCATATTTGTGACCATAATGGCTGACCATCGTATTTCATATTTGCATAGTTCTTGAATGATGTTTTGGAGAAACTGAAACCAGTCGGTGCTAAGGATCGGGAGGCGCTCCTCGCTCTCAAGAAAGCCGAGCATGAGGAGAAAGGATATCCATTCGATGGTGAATTCTATCTTTGGGACTATCGGTATGTCAACCTTTCCAGAAAGTACAGCTGATTCAAGCCCTATCCAGCTACTATGACCGTCTCTTTGTAGAGAAGACCTTATCTCTCGATGACTCTCTCGTCAAAGAGTACTTCCCTGTCTCGATCGTTGTGGGAACGATTATGAATATTTACCAAGATCTCCTTGGGGTGACATTCCAGGAGATCAAAGGCGAAACCTGGCACCCAGGTATGAAGATCGGGCCTTTAACACACTATGTCTAATTACCGTTTCAAAGATGTCCAGCAATTCGCCGTCTGGGAGAAGGATGCGAAGGACGAAAGTGGCTTTATCGGATATTGTTATCTTGATCTATTCCCTCGTGGTAAGTTATTCTCTTTTTTTATTTAAATGAAGAGCATTTTAGCTCAGTTTAATGTCGACAACTCCAGAAAACAAATACAGTCACGCAGCTGTATGGGGTCTTGTTTCCGGTTACGATCGTTCGCCAAATGGCGAACGCAACTATCCTCTCACAGCAATGGTGGCCAATCTCGCAAAGGCAACATCGGAGAAGCCAGCCTTGATGAGACATGATGATGTTGTTACCTTCTTCCACGAAATGGGTCACGTCTTCCACGGATTGTTGAGCAAGACCAAATTCGCGAGATTTCATGGAACAGCGTATGTTACTTCCTTGCGTGTTAGGAATTTTATGCTTAAATAATATTCCATATAGCGTTGCACGAGATTTCGTCGAGGCGCCATCTCAGATGTTGGAGAATTGGTAAGTGACTAATGTATATTCGAAGCAAAAGTCACCATTTCTTTTGATAGGTGTTGGGAGCCGAAGGTTCTTCGTAAAATGTCCTCTCATTACAAGACTGGCGAGCCTCTCTCTGAGGAACTCGTCGATAAACTCATTAAGAGGTCAGTTCCTATCGACAATATACTTATAATCGGCTTCCTAAACATATATCGATTATTTTTAAACATCAGCCGCTACACCAACGTTGGTCTCTTCTATCTCCGTCAAGGCTTCTTCGCCACATTCGACATGAAAGTTCATACCGATCAAGGTAAGTTGCCCTTCAAATGCCATTCGTTATGCTGGTTGTTTACTCCCAGCACAGAGGAAGAAGACTACACAAAGCTCTGGAATACCCTGCGAGAATCGATCTCATTGGTGAAGAATGACAAAACATTCAAGCCTGGACAAGGCTCCTTCGGTCACTTGATGGGTGGCTACGATGCTGGATACTACGGCTATATGTATTCACTCGTCTTTGCGGCTGATATGTACGCCACTGTGTTTAAGAAGGACCCGTTAAATCCAGAGCTTGGTCCGTTGACCATTCTGTTTATCTTTCATTTTATTGAGCTATCTGTTTACAGGTAAATTGTACCGCGATGAGATCTTGCGACCTGGAGGAAGTAGAGACGAATTAGAATCACTCAAGGTAAATTACATCTAATATCTACTGATATCCCCTTATTTACTTATGATTTTAAGGCCTTCCTTGGACGTGAGCCGACATCGGATGCATTCTTGCACGAGTTATTTGGAAACTCTACACCAAGTGCAAACTTATAATATCTCAGCTTGATGAATTGTACATCACCTGTATGGACATCATTCTAGTATGTTTTTTGCGCTGTCATCATTCCCCCAATAAGCAATGCAATTCAATCCCCTCTCTTATACGTCTCCGCGTCTGGTACAAAGTTTTAGAACACACCTATGTGGAATGGGTAAACCGTGCGTGTTGGCAGTGCGCTAATATTCGATGTTGACACAGCTTCTTGTGGGGAGCTGCTAAATGCTCATCAATCATATAGCCATTTTTTCAATGAGCTCTCTAGTGCTCTGGGCAACACTAGGGATTTTGTAATGAGCTACTGGGAGACCTTCCTGGCCCATTAAGTGTAAGTGACCTTGTGCATGCTCCAAACTCTGTGTTTCTTCACAAGCAGGTCATCCACACACATTCCAATGCTTATATGACTCGTCTAGCCTCTTCTTTGGTCATCGGATTCCCAGTAAGTTGTGTCCACGGCAGCACAAGCGTGATAAGATTTGCCGATGACGCAAACCCGGGTAGATGTCATCGTCCTCAACTGTATACCCATTGGATTACATAGCAAGTTTGAGAAAGATGAGCTGCCATTCAACTATCCTGTCTGCGGGAGGTAAGGACTCGAGTCTCGGATGAATTGGAGATACCCTTGATCTGAATATTCTGACGGTCTGGTCAACCCCTGTACCCCTCCTCGTGTGCTTTCCTCTCGCCGGGAAGTAAATGTAACTAAAATGTCTCTTTTCAGAGACAAGGATCGCTATGCTGAACAAATATTGTCAATTACTCTATTTTTCGATTTTCTGCTACGCCTTTATCGAGGAAGATTTAATTCCTTACCAAGCCACCCCATGTTTTCATCATGGTTCAATCCTGCTAGCTATAGAGTATATTAACGTATCATTTTGCGTCCCTGTATTATTATTTATAGTAGCCTATCTTTAGGAGAAAGACCAGTGGAACTTCATGGTCCGACGTCAGTCAAAACTTCTTTAGCGTTCTTTTCTTGCTT
>Ga0157379_10003650_pt1 | contig 13068 bp, 15 predicted proteins | sample S25metaG_FD_121802 | JGI IMG/M metagenome (GOLD analysis project Ga0157379, IMG submission 121802) | Switchgrass rhizosphere microbial communities from Kellogg Biological Station, Michigan, USA - S2-5 metaG | ecosystem: Host-associated > Plants > Roots > Rhizosphere > Soil | place: USA... | reverse complement strand
CGCGGCCAGCACGCCGACCACGACGGCGCCGATGGCCAGCAGGAGCCCGAGGATCGCGCTGAGCCGCTCGTACCCGGTCACCCAATCGAGGCCCTCCGGACCCAGCCCCGCACCGAGCGAGCTCAGGAGCGACACGAAGACCACGATCGCGGTGAGCACCGCGCCCACCTGCGACACGATCGCGAACAGACCGAGTGCGAGCGCGAAGATGCCGAGCCGTCGCGAGCCGCGCGGCTCGGCGTGCGGCGCGGCGGGCAGGGCAACACCGGGGCGCTCCGGGGCATCCGGGAACAGCTCGTCGAGGCCGGTCATGATGGCCGCCGATCGCGGCGACTAGCTCGTCAGCCCGTTGTTGGGGGTCATGGCGACGCCCACGATCGCCGAGATGTGCCCGATCAGGATCAGCAGGCCGAAGATGATCCCGAAGATGCCGAGCACGCGCCCGCGGTTGCGGATCGCGGCCACCAGGCCGAGGATCACCGCGAGCAAGGCGAACAACATGCCGCCGAAGATCACGATGATCACGATGACGACGATGCCGAGCGCGGAGCCCAGTGACCCGGTCGGGTCGGTGAGCACCCCGCTGATGTTGGTGAGCGCCCCGGCGACGGCGATCAGGCCGATCACGAGGGCGATCATGTCACCGAGGATCGCCAGCAGCCCGAGGATGAAGGCCGCGGCGCCCACGCCCCGGCGCGGTTTCACGGCCGCCGAAGCGACCACGACTGCCGGTGCGGCGGCGGGAGGCGCAGGGGGCGTTGCCGGCGGAACCGCGGGCGGCGCCGCGGGTTCTGCGGGCTGAACGGGAACGGGCTGCTCATCGGTGCCGGACATGGCACGACTGTATCGGAGCGCCCCCAGGGCTGCTACGCCTGCGAGGCGGCCTCGGCGTTGGCCGGTTTCGACGCCTCGTCGGCCCGCGCGGCGATCTCGGTGCGGATGGCATCCATGTCGAGGGCGCGAACCTGGGTGATCAGATCCTCGAGAGCCGGGCGGGGGAGGGCGCCCGCCTGCGAGAACACGCCGATGCCGTCGCGGAACGCCATCAGGGTCGGGATCGCCTGGATGCCCATCGCCGCGGAGAGGGCCTGGTTGGCATCCGTGTCGACCTTGGCGAACACGATGTCGTCGTTCGCATCCGAGGTGGAGTCGTAGATCGACGCGAAGGCCTTGCACGGCCCGCACCAGTCGGCCCAGAAGTCGACGAGCACGATGCCCCCGTCGAGCACGGCACGTTCGAAGGTGGTGTCTGTGAGATCGACGGTCGCCATGACACCAGCCTAAAGCGGGTGTCCCCGGATTGCTGGGCACCGGATCAGGTGCGCCGGTTAGGGTCGTGGCATGCGCCGTCGGTCCGTGATCGCGATCGCGGCGGCCCTTGTCGTGGTGGCCGCGCTCGTCGTGACGGCGGTCCTGGTCTTTCCGGCCGGCACCGTCGGCCGGGTGTCCGCCGGTCCGACTCGGCTGCCCGAGAGTCTTCGCGGGCAGCTCTTCGACTACTGCCTGCCGGACACCACTACGTTGATCGATGCCTTCGACAAGACCCACACGCCGGCGACCGGCAGCACGTCGACGCCGGACTATCTGAGCGTCTCGACCGACGGCTCGGGAGCATCGTTCTCGGCGACGGTGGAAGCCACCGGCGACTGGAAGGTGGATGCGGACCGCACCGGCATCACGGTCAGCGCCGGCGCGGGCGTCTCGGCAGCCGCCCCGGCCGAGTTCTCGCGTGAGGCGGTCGCCTTCGTGCAGAAGCTGTACGCGTGCGGATCGCAGTACCGCTTCGTCGACGAGACCAGCCATGAGGCCACCAGCTCGCAGTTGGTGCAGTGGTACAAGTACGACGTCGGAGTGCTCTGGCCGTGCCTGAGGGCGCACGGCCTGCACGTCGGCGGTCCGCCGACGCGCGCCGAGTTCTCCGATCCGTTCCGCGCGCAGTCGGTTGACCCGTACCAGGGGCTGAAGCTCGGCAAGGGCTCGATGGATCGGGTGCTCGCCGCCGTCCGGGATTGCCCGCAGCGCCCGCCGTTCCTGGGGTGAATGAGGCTAGGGTCGAGCCATGCGTCGGGCAACGGCGGCAGTCGGCGGAGCGGCCATCGCGGCTCTCGTCGTCGTCGTCGCGGCTGCCCTGAGTTTTCCCACGGCCGCGGTCGCGCCGACCACGAGACAGGTGGAGCTTCCGCAGGAACTCGAGCACCTGATCTTCTTCGCCTGCCTTCCCGGGCTGGACCCGGGAGCCGGTGACTCCGGCACGAACGCCGGGACCGTGACCGCTCAGCAGGGTCTGGCGTTCTCGACGTCCGGATCCGGCCCGGCGCTCTCGGTGCGGATCGAGGAGGTGGGCGACTGGTCGGTCTCGGTCGACAGCGTCGGCGCGACCATGCGCGTCGAGCGATCGAGCGACAGCCAGGCACGGACCGATGCGATCGCCGCCGCCGTGACCCCGACGGCGCGGTCGCTCTACAACTGCATGGCTCCCTACCGCTTCGCCGCGCGCGACGCCCCGACACCGCGCTCCAGCGCGCAGTTGCTCCAGCTCTACCGCTACGACACGGCAGTCCTGTGGCCGTGCCTGCGGTCGCAGGGGATCGATGTCGGCGATCCGCCGTCGCGCGATCAGTTCACCAGTTCGTCATCGGCCGTCATCGCCGATCCGCTCTCGGTGATCACGCTGTCGAAGAAGTCGCTGCCGCGCCTCGTTCCCGCCCTTCGGGCCTGCCCGCTCTGGCCGCCCTATCTGAGTTGAGCCGAAACCGTTCATCTGCGGCCTCGCTGTGCTCAGATGGTGGCATGCGCACGCGAGGCAGGGTGGGAGCGGCCGTCGTCGCGGCCTGCGCCGCCGCGCTGCTCGTGCTCCTGGCCGGCTGCGGCGGGTCGACCCACCTGCGCGGCGATGCGCATCCGCAGCGGATGCCGCTCGGGCTTCCGGCCGACGTCGTGCAGGGTTGCGAGCGCAGTGTCGGGATCGGAGAGGCCTCGGTCGCGCCCACCTTCTGGCGCGACAGCCAGGGTGTGCACCTGCGGATCGGTCACGGCGAACGTCACGGCACCGGCATCGGAAGCGGGGGCGGGCTGTCGAACACCGAGTCCGCTCTGCTGTCGTGCCTGACGGTCGCTACCGGACCGCTGCCGGCCTACCCGAGTGACTCCGCGGGACTCATCCTGCTCTGGAAGTATTCGACCACCGTGCTCTGGCCGTGCATCGCCCGGCAGGACGTCGATGCCGGACGTCCGCCCTCGCGCGCCGACGTGGTGAGCGGCGATCCGGTGCTGGTCGATCCCTACGTCCGGCTGCAATACCGGGTGTCGGCCGCGCGACTGGCTCAGCTGCGCGTCGACTGCCCGGTCCTGCCCTCGTATCTGATGCCGGCATCCGGATGATGGGGCGGCGCATCGGCGCTCGCAGCGGCGCGCTCCTGGTCGCCGCGGCAGCGCTCGCCCTGGTCGCGGGCTGCGCGTCGGCGCCCGGCCCCGCCGGCGCGCGCACGAGTCCGAACCGCGCCGAGCTGCTGGCCGTCGCCCAGACGACGCACGCCTTCGAGGCCGAGACCGGCGACGCGCGGATCCCGTGGGTGCAGCTGTGGACCAGCGCCCAGTTCCCGACGGCCATGCAGCACTGCGTCGGCGAGCAGAGCCTCGGACAGCTGAGCGTGCAGATCGGCCTGCCGGAGCTCAGCATGAGCTACCGCATCAACGGCAGCGGGTCGTGGCCCGACGAGGCGGAGTCGGCGCGCATCGTCGGGCGCTGCGCGGCGGCCACCCCGCTCGATGACCGCGTTCTGCGGCTCGACCCCGGAGTCTGGGATGCCCTCTACTCCTACGAGCTGACCACCCTGCGTCCGTGCCTGCTTGCACGCGGCTTCCCGGTCAGTCGCATGCCGTCGCGCTCCGACTTCGAGGGCCGGCTGCGCGCGAAGCGGCCATGGAGCCCCTACGACACGGTCACCGTGCCGACCCGATTCGCCTGGTACCAGGTGTCGGATGCCTGCCCGCCGCTCCCGGCCGAGCTCGCCTCCGCCGTCTCGGCGGCGTCGGCGGGATGATGCGGCCGAACTGGCGGCGAGCGGCGCCCGTGGCGGCCGGCGCGATCGCGGTGGCCGTGCTGATCGCGGTCGCGGCCGGCCACGGATCCCCGGCCCGCCACCCGCCGCGCACCAGCCCGGATTCGGTGGAACGGGCCGCCCTGGCCGACGCGCAGCGGCGGGCGCTGCGCGACGGGGTGCCGATCGCCTCCGATGTCTGGACCCAGCTCTGGACCCCGACGCAGGCCGCGGTGCAGCTCACGCACTGCGTGTACGAGGGCAGCGGGGGAGTGCTCGACTTCGAGATGGCTCCGCTGCCCCAGCAGGCCGCGGGATTGAGCTACGGCGTGGGCGGCACGGTGTCCGCGCTGTCGGCGCTGGGCGACTTCACCGATCAGCGCGCCGTGGGCCGGTTGGTCGACAGCTGCCTCGCCGCCTACCCGATCGACCGCCGCCTCTGGTCGGTTCCCGAAGCGGATCGCGCCGAGCTGTACTCCTACGACCTCACCGTGCTGCGGCGCTGCCTGCTGGCGCACGGCCAGTCGGTGCCGAAACTGCCCAGCCGCGCCCGCTTCGAGAACCTGCTGCGCGCCAGCGCACCCTGGAACGGCTACGACCGGGTGATCGTGCCGAACCGCGCGGCCTGGTACGCGCTCGCGGACGCCTGCCCGGCCCTCCCGCCCGACATCGCCGCGGATATCACGGCCGAGCGGGCCTCGGGCTGATACCATTCAGTGTCGCGATTCCGCGGCATCCGGAGCAGGCCGGCACGAAGCTGGTCACCGGTGGTGGTCTTCCGAACGATGGTTCGGCGCACTTCTACTGTTGACCAGAGCAGCTGGTAGTCCGAAGAGACATCCATTCTTCCTGCCCGCTCCTGCTCCTTCGCATGTCGCTGCCCCGGATGGGCAGCAGCTAATCAAAGGAGAGACACCTCGTGGAGGGTCCCGAAATCAAATTCGCCGAAGCCGTTCTGGATAACGGCAAGTTCGGCACGCGCACCGTCCGGTTCGAAACCGGCCGTCTGGCGCAGCAGGCCCAGGGCGCGATCGCCGCGTACCTGGACGAAGACACCATGATCCTGAGCGCCACCAGCGCGGGCAAGCACCCGCGCGACGGCTTCGACTTCTTCCCGCTGACGGTGGATGTCGAAGAGCGCTCGTACGCCGCCGGCAAGATCCCCGGTTCGTTCTTCCGTCGCGAGGGCCGCCCCTCGACCGAGGCGATCCTGGTCTGCCGCCTGATCGACCGCCCGCTGCGCCCGACCTTCGTCGAGGGTCTGCGCAACGAGGTCCAGATCGTCATCACGGTGCTGAGCATCGCGCCCGACGAGTTCTACGACGCGCTGGCCATCAACGCGGCCAGCCTGTCGACCCAGATCTCCGGCCTGCCGTTCTACGGACCGGTCGCCGGCATCCGCCTCGCCCTGATCGGCGACCAGTGGGTGGCGTTCCCCAAGTTCAGCCAGCTGGAAGAGGCCGTCTTCGACCTCACCGTCGCCGGCCGCCTCGTCACCGACAAGGACGGCAAGGAAGACGTCGCGATCATGATGGTCGAGGCCGAGGCGACCGAGGGCAGCTGGGAGCTGATCCGCGGCGGCGCGACCAAGCCCGACGAGACCGTCGTGGCCCAGGGTCTCGAGGCGTCCAAGCCGTTCCTGCGCCAGCTCATCAAGGCCCAGCAGGAGGTCGCCGACCAGGCCGGCAAGGCCATCCAGGAGTTCCCGCTGTTCCCGCCGTACCAGCAGGCCACCTACGACGCCGTTGCGGCTCTCGCCTACGACGACCTCAAGGGCGTCTACCAGATCGCCGACAAGCAGGAGCGTCAGAACGCCGACGACGAGTTGAAGGACCGCGTCAAGGGCCACATCGCCGCCGAGGTCGAGGCCGAGCGCCTGCCAGCCACGGCGAACGCCGAGGTCAGCGCCGCCTACAAGTCGGTGTCGAAGAAGGTCATGCGCACCCGCGTGCTGACCGAGGGCATCCGCATCGACGGCCGCGGCCTGACCGACATCCGGGCGCTCGACGCCGAGGTGCAGGTCATCCCGCGCGTGCACGGTTCGGCGATCTTCCAGCGCGGCGAGACCCAGATCCTGGGTGTCACCACGCTGAACATGCTCAAGATGGAGCAGCAGATCGACTCGCTCGCGCCGATCAAGAAGAAGCGCTACCTGCACCACTACAACTTCCCGCCCTACTCGACCGGTGAGACCGGTCGCGTCGGTTCGCCGAAGCGCCGCGAGATCGGGCACGGCTTCCTGGCCGAGCGCGCGCTGGTGCCGGTGCTGCCGCCGCGCGAGGAGTTCCCTTACGCGATCCGTCAGGTGTCCGAGGCTCTCGGCTCCAACGGCTCGACCTCGATGGGCTCGGTCTGCGCCTCGACCCTCTCGCTGCTGAACGCCGGTGTGCCGCTGCGCGCGCCGGTCGCCGGCATCGCGATGGGTCTGATCTCGGACGAGGTGGATGGTGAGACCCGCTATGCGGCCCTCACCGACATCTTGGGCGCCGAGGACGCGCTCGGCGACATGGACTTCAAGGTCGCCGGCACCAGCGAGTTCGTCACGGCGATCCAGCTCGACACCAAGCTGGCGGGCCTCCCGTCGTCGGTGCTCGACGGCGCGCTGAAGCAGGCCAAGGAGGCGCGCACGGCGATCCTCGCGGTCATCAACCAGGCGATCGACGGACCGGACGAGATGGCGCCCACGGCTCCTCGCGTCATCAGCGTGCAGATCCCGACCGACAAGATCGGCGAGCTGATCGGCCCGAAGGGCAAGACGATCAACGCGATTCAGGATGAGACGGGAGCCGACATCTCCATCGAGGAGGACGGCACCGTCTACATCGGCGCGGTCGACGGCCCGTCGGCCGAGGCGGCCCGCGCCCAGGTGCTGGCGATCGGCAACCCGCTGAACCCGGAGGTGGGCGAGCGATTCCTCGGAACCGTCGTCAAGCTCGCGGCGTTCGGTGCGTTCGTCTCGCTCATGCCGGGCAAAGACGGTCTGCTGCACATCAGCGAGGTCCGCAAGCTCGCGGGTGGCAAGCGCGTCGAGAACGTCGAAGACGTGCTCGTGGTCGGCCAGAAGATCCAGGTCGAGATCACCAAGATCGACGACCGCGGAAAGCTGTCGCTCGCCCCGGTCGTCGAAGACACCGACAGCGGTGACACCGAGGGCCGTCCGACCGACGACATCCACGTCGACGAGTCGTCGGAGGGCCAGCCGGTCGACGCGTAGTCACTGAGTTGATCGGGTAGCGGCGAAGCCGCGTATCGAGATCACCGCCCAGGAATGGGCGAAGGGCCCGCCCCGTGGAGCAATCCACGGGACCGGGCCCTTCTTCATGCCGTCCAGGGGGCGGCTGTGCAATGGCAACTCCGTACGCTGTGGACGATGCCGCCGGATGACGATGCATCCGCACGAGAGACAGGTTAGGGCCGCTGCCCCGACCGGGCTAGGGGTGCGGGCCGGGTGTTCGCTGTGTGTTCGCATGCCGCTCGCCGCGACGACGCGTCTGCCCGGCATCCTCACGATTGATAACGATTCCGCGATCCTGCGGCCCGTCGCGCGGCGCCGCGGCTACTCTCAGCACAGGACGCGCCTGATCCCCCGCCGGCTCGTCGGATCGGCGGCGGTCCCGGAGGCGGAGATGGCAGAGGCAGCAGGCGGCAGAAGCACCTCGGTGCTGCGCACCGGGCCGGTCGAGGCGGTGCCCACGACGGCGCAGACGGCCGCGATCGTCGGCTCGGACGCGACGGCACATCGCGCGATCGGGGACTCCGGCCTCAGTGTCTTTCCCGTCGCGATCAGCGGCAAGGTCTTCGGATGGCGGGCGGACGACGAGACCGCCCACGCCATCCTCGACCGGTTCGCGGATCACGGCGGCACGCTCGTCGATACGGCCGACTCGTATTCCGGCGGCCGCAGCGAACTGATGATCGGCAGTTGGATGCGGTCGCGCGACGCGCGCGACGACACCGTGATCGCGACCAAGGTGGGCCGGGGCGCCGACCATCCGGGCGTCGATGCCCGGTCGATCACCGCGGCGGTCGAGGCCTCGCTGCACCGGTTGCGCACCGACCGGATCGATCTGCTCTTCCTGCACCTCGACGATCCCGAGGTGCCGTTCGAAGAGACCCTCCTCGCCGTCGACGAGCTGATCCGGGCGGGCAAGGTGCTGGCTTTCGGCGCCTCCGATCACTCCGGCAACCGGCTGTTCGAGGCCCGGATCGCGTCGGCCCAGCTGGGCGTCGCCCGGATGGTCGCGCTGCAGAGCCCGTACAACCTGTTGCAGCGCCGCGAGTACGAGGCGGAACTCGCCCCGATCGTCGAGCGGGTGGGTCTCGGCGTGATGCCGCGCTTCGCCTTGGCGAGCGGCTTCCTCACCGGGCGCTATCGCAGCAAGGCCGACGCGGCGCCCTCCGGTCGCGAAGCAGAGTTGGGCGGCTACCTGACCCGCGCCGGCACGAGGGTGCTCGCGGCGCTCGACGAGGTGGCCGCGGCGCACGATGCCGCACTCGCCACCATCGCGCTGGCCTGGCTGCTCAGCCGGCCCAACGTGGTCGCGCCAGTGGTGTCGGCGAGTTCGCCGGAGCAGGTCTTCGACCTGATGGCGGCGCCGCGCATCCGGCTGACCCGGCACGAGTTGACCCAACTCGACCGCGCGAGCGAACCGCGGCACTGAGGCCGACCGGTCCGCTCGCGCGGCGGGGTCGTGGGGCGGGCGCTCCTAGGCGTTGACGCCCGGGATCGAGATGGCGTGCGGCCCGAGAACGAGCCAGATGATCAGCAGGATCAAGGCGGCGAGGGCCAGCCACACCGAGGCGCGCCCACCGCGGAACGCCAGGGCGAGGATCAGCAGCACGACCGTGATGAAGGCCAGCAGCACATTGCCCAGCGGGATGCCGGCGAAGAACAGCGACAGCAGGAACAGGACCGCGAAGATGATCTGCAGGACACCCAGCAGAGCCGCCCGGCCGCGCACGCGCGAGATCCCGTCGATCAGCGCGAGGATGCCGCCGACCAGGCCGATGATGAAGAGCAGGTTGATCGTCAGACTGAAAGTCATACTCACATTCCCTTCGAATCGCACCGCCCAACGCGGCACGGCCTACACCTTAGCGGGCGGGCCGAGAGCATGGAGAAGACGGTCAGGCAGCCTTCAGGCAGCATCCAGGGTGCGCTTGCGCTATTGACCGGGGCCCCGCACTGCGAACTGCGGTCAGGCTCGGGCGTCGGCGATGACGCGGTCGAAGGCGCGCGCCAGGGCCGTGCTGGCCGCGATCGGGTCGCCTGCGTATCCACCGGTCATGGCGCCGTCGCGCGCCAGCATCAGGTCATCGGCGGCCTCGCCGGCCATCGGATGCCCCACCTCGCGCAGCAGCGCCTCGAGAGCGCCCACGTACCATTCGCGGTGCGCGATGACCGACCGGCGCACCGGGTGGAGCGGGTCGGAGAACTCGGCGGCTGCGTTGATGAACGGGCAGCCGCGGAACTCGGGTGACGAGATCCAGATCGAGATGCTCTGCTGCAGCGCCCGGAGCACGGCTTCGGCGCTGTCCTGCTCGTCGACCAGATCGGCGAGCTCGGTGACGGCCTGACGGTGGCGGTGCTCGACGTACTCGCCGATCAGGCGGTCCTTGGAGCGGTAGTGCTTGTAGAAGGTGGCCTTCGTGACGCTCGAGGCGCTGATCAACCGGTCGACGCCGACGGCACGGATCCCGTCGTCGTAGAAGAGCACGTCTGCGGTGTCGAGGATCCGCTGCTTCGCCGGGGCGAGGGTCGGTGTCGGCGCGGGGCGCTCGATCTCGATCATGGTGGTCATCGGATCCTCATGGGTCTCGGCCCCGCGCGCCATGACCGTCGGGGGGAAACGGCCATGGCTTCACGGGTGCGGGTCGGGTAACTCGCGAATCAGCGCTGGGAAGCTGCTCCGGCTAGGTCCGTCGTCGCATTCCCGTTGGCCGAGCATAACATGTGAGGACAGACAGACTTGTCTGTCGCGTTACGATTCTGTCCCCCAGTCCGGGTGTCGTGCTCCCGCCTCCACCGCGAGGGGATGACGTAGGCTCGATCCGATGACTGGCGCGGTGGTACTTCCCCTCGATCTCGACGAGCTTCGCATCACCGCATCCGGAGGCTCGCTGGTGCGCAGGAGCGTGCTGCCCAGCGGTGTCCGCATCCTGAGCGAGCAGATGCCGGGAGCCCAGAGCGCCACGGTCGGATTCTGGGTCGCGGTCGGATCGCGCGACGAGCAGCCGGTCACCTACGGGTCGACGCACTTCCTCGAGCACCTGCTCTTCAAGGGCACGCGCACGCGCACCGCGCTCGACATCGCCGTCGCGTTCGACGCCGTGGGCGGCGAGCACAACGCGCTGACGGCCAAGGAGTACACCTGCTACTACGCCAAGGTGCGCGACCAGGATCTTCCGATGGCGGTCGACGTGCTCGCCGACATGTTCACCTCCTCGCTCATCGACGCCGACGAGTTCGAGAGCGAGCGCGGCGTGATCCTCGAAGAACTCGCGATGGCCGACGACGACCCGTCTGACGTGGTGAGCGAGCGGTTCTTCGAGGCGGTCTTCGGCGCGCATCCGCTCGGCCGCCCGATCGGCGGCAGCCCCGCCGCGATCAGCGCGGTCGGCCGCGAGGCGGTGTGGGAGCACTACCGTGCGAACTATCGACCCCAGGATCTCGTCGTGACAGTCGCGGGAGCGGTCGAGCACGACGAACTGGTGGCGAGCATCACCCGCGCGCTGGCGGGTGCGGGCTGGGACCTCGGCATCCTGGGTTCGCCCGTCAGCCGCCGCCACCCGGGATCTGGCGCCTCGCTCGAGCGGGGGAGCGCCCTCACGATCGTGAACCGGCCGACCGAGCAGGCGAACCTGCTGCTCGGTGTGCAGGGTCTCGCGGCATCCGATGATCGCAGGGCCGCTGTCACCGTGCTCAACTCGGTGCTCGGCGGCGGGATGTCGTCGCGGCTCTTCCAGGAGGTGCGCGAGAAGCGCGGCCTGGCCTACTCGGTCTACTCGTTCGCCGCGGGATATTCCGATGCCGGCGTGATGGGGCTGTACGCCGGATGCTCGCCCAAGAAGTCAGCCGACGTAGCCGAGCTGATGCTCGGCGAGTTCCGCAGGCTGGCCGCCGACGGCATCACCGACGAGGAGCTGTCGCGTGCGCAGGGCCAGCTCGGCGGCGGCGCAGCGCTCGCGCTCGAGGACTCGGACTCGCGCATGACCCGGCTCGGACGCAGCGAGCTGACCTTCGGCGAGTTCTCGGACCTCGATGAAACTCTGCGCCGCCTCGACGGCGTCACCACGGCGCAGGTGCGCGAGCTCGCTGAGGAGCTCGTCGCGCGTCCGCTGTCGGTCGCCGCGGTCGGCGCCGTCAAGAAGTCCACCTTCGACGGGCTCGTCAGTTCCGACGCCCCCGCCGCGGCCTGATCCCCCTCCCAGAAAGCACACATCACGCAATGTCGCGTTACCTCTATCTCGTGCGCCACGGCGAGCAGCAGGATGCCGAATACGGCTTGCCAGACGGCCCGCTCAGCCCGCGAGGTGTCCGTCAGGCGCACGCCATCGCGGAGCGGCTCGGCGGCGTCCCGTTCAGCGGGGCCTGGACCTCGCCCCTGACCCGCGCCCAGGAGACGGCACGGATCATGACTGAGCGGCTGCCCTCGCTCGAGCCGCAGCCGTCTGCGCTGCTCATGGACTGCGTCCCCTCGGGACCGGGGATCGACATGCCGCACGCCTTCGAGCCGTTCTTCGGCGGCGTGACCGAGGAGGAGATCGAGGCGGGTCGCGCCCAGATGGCCGACGCGACCGCCGAATGGATGACGCCCTCGCGCGAGGACCGGCACGACCTGCTGATCACGCACAACTTCGTGATCGGCTGGTTCGTGCGCGAATCGTTCGGTGCCGCGGACTGGCGCTGGCTCGGCATCAACCAGGCCAACTGCGGGCTGACGATCATCCGGGTGCGCTCGGCGAAGCCGCCAGTGCTGGTCGCGCACAACGACCTCGGCCACCTGCCGCCCGAGCTGCGCACCGGGCTGCCGGTCGAGCAGCCGTACTAGCCTCTCTCGGCGGTCGAGTAGCGGCCGAAGGCCGCGTATCGAGACCCGCCGGTTGCCCGGTAGCGTGAGCCCGTGTCCACACGGAAGCTCAGCAGATCGGATGTGGTCCGCAGGATCCTCGGATTCTCTGCGCTCGGGGGGCTGGGTATCGGCGCGATCCTGCTTGTCACCAGCGTGCTCGGCATGCTTCCCGCCTACCAGCAGGGGCGTACGGGAGTGTTCGGAACAGGGTTCGGGATCGCCGTGCAGTCGATCTTCTTCATCGGCGCCGGAATCCCTATCGGTGTCGCCGTCGGCCTTGTGGTCGCGGGTATCTGGTGGATGGCGCGGGGCCGCCTGATGCCTCGCTCGCATCAGGAGGGCGAGACTCCGACGCCGTATCCCGTCCCGCCTGTGTGACTTCGGAGGACATTCCTACAGGGAGTTCCGGTCGTCCACTACGAACCCGATGCCGGATGAGTCACGAGGTACGCGACGGCCAACGGCAGAACCATCGATATCGCGATGCCCAGCCAGGCAGGCGCCGACCGTCCACGCGATCCAACGAGACCCGCGATTGAGAAGCCAGCCCGAGCAGCCACACGGCGCCCGTGACGACCATCCAGCCGAGACCGCCGACTTGTTGGGTGACGAACGCCAGCAGGACGGCGAGGAGCGAACCCGCTACTGCGGCCACCGAGAACCCACGCGACATGCCAGGAGCCTAGGGGTGAGCCGGCTACAGCACGGGATCGGGATCGCTACCGAACAGCCGTTTCGCGAACCAGTTCGTCGCATTCGGGTTGTCGTTGTACGGCTCGACGTCTTCGTAGCCGCTCGACCGGTACAGGCCCTGCGCTGCCTCCAGGCTCGCGTTGGTGTCGAGCACGATCTCGCGGGCGCCGAGTCCGACGGCGTGAGCTTCGAGCTCCGCGAGGAGTTCTCGGCCCCATCCCTTGCCGCGCGCACGGTCGCGCAGGTAGAGGTGCTTGATCTCG
>Ga0157379_10003649_pt1 | contig 13068 bp, 11 predicted proteins | sample S25metaG_FD_121802 | JGI IMG/M metagenome (GOLD analysis project Ga0157379, IMG submission 121802) | Switchgrass rhizosphere microbial communities from Kellogg Biological Station, Michigan, USA - S2-5 metaG | ecosystem: Host-associated > Plants > Roots > Rhizosphere > Soil | place: USA... | reverse complement strand
GGATTGTCCAAAGGCTGCGGCGCGAAGGTGATGCAGAGGGTATAGGTCGCGTAGTTTGCCAGCGCACCGATCGCATTCGCGAGCATGAACCTGAACCACTCCTGCAGCAGCACCAGCGGCCCGCCCGTCGCGGCGTGCGCGGCGAATGTCAGGTTGCGATTGCCCCACCAGGTAAAGGTTGCGGCACAGAAGATCGATACGGCGCGCGCGCTGTAACGGTCGATGCCGCCTACATAGTGCAGCGTTGCCAGAATGGCCTCGTCGACGATGAAGCCGCCGGCACCGACAAGACCAAAGCGCGCGAACGGCGAGCGGAACAGGGCACGAATGCTCTGCACCGGGTTCACGGCAGACGCAGGTCCTTGGGACCGCGGATGGACAGATAGGCCAGGCGCTTGGTGGCCCACCGGCCTCGCGTCACGGTGTCGAGGATCAGCCCGCTCATCAACGACAAAAAGGCGATCACCATCAGCCCGGTCGCCAGCAACGCCGTCGGCAGACGCGGCACCAGTCCGGTGCGCAGGAACTCGAGCACGATGGAGGTGCCGAGCGCCACCGAAGCCAGTGCCAGCAGCAGTCCGATCGCACTGAAGAAAAGCAACGGGCGCTCTTCGCGCATCAGATGCGCGATGGTGAAAAGGATCTTGAAACCGTCGCGATAGGTGCTGAGCTTGCTGATCGATCCTGGCGGGCGCTCCTTGTACTGCGTGTCGACCTCGGCCATCGGCATCATCAACCGCACCGCATGCACGGTCAGTTCCGTCTCGATGCCGAAGCCTTCGGCGGTGAAGGGAAAGGACTTCACGAAGCGCCGCGACATCACGCGATAGCCGCTCAGCATGTCGCCGAGCTTCACGCCGAACATCATCGCGGTCAGGCCCGTCAGCATCCGGTTGCCCCACAGGTGTCCGGCGCGATAGGCCGCCGCCTCGGTGTGGACGCGCCGGCCGGTCACGATATCAAGGCCGTCATCCACCAGTCTTCGGATTAGCTGCGGCGCGGCCGCAGCGTCATAGGTGTCATCGCCATCGGCCAACACGTAAATGTCGGCCTCGACGTCGGCGAACATGCGCCGCATCACATTGCCCTTGCCCTGGCGGTGCTCGGTGCGCACGATGGCACCGGCCTCGCGCGCCATTGCGGCAGTGTCGTCGCTGGAATTGTTGTCATAGACATAAACCTGCGCCTGGGGCAGGGCGCTGCGAAAGTCGTGCACGGTCTTGGCGATGGCCGCCGCCTCGTTGTAGCAGGGCAGGATCACGGCGATGCAGGCGTCAGTCATTGGCGCGGCCATTTGAACAGCGGACAGAACTCATAGTCGCCGATGATGTTGGTGTCGAACACGGTGCATTTGAGCCAATCGATGCGCAGGCCATAGCCGACCAGCGCATCGCGGGCGCGGCCCATGTCATAGGCATCCGAAAGCACATAGAGATCGCCGCCCTGAGCCAGGTGGCCGGTGACACGGTGCTTCATCGTGCGCGTCATCTTTGTGCCGTCCTGCGGCTGCACCATCCAGCCGTCGATGCGCAGCAGCGCAATGTTGGGCGGAAAGGAGGGTGCGATGAAGCCGAGCGGCCCATTACCGGTCAACAGCACCATGGCCTTTTCCGGATGCACGATCTTGGGTAGGTCCGCCGCGACGAAGGGATCGCTGATGGGCGAGCGTTCGATATATTCGACATGCGTGACGGCGGCGGTGGCGAGAAACAGGACCGCGAGGCTAATTAGCTGGAAGCGGCGCGGTATCGGCAGCAACCCGATGGCGATGGCGACGATCAGGGGCGCGATCATCTCCAACCCCACGATGTAGCGATAGATCGCAAACAATTTCAGCCACACCAGATAGGAAACCGCCGCGAAGGCGAGGATCGGCCGCGCAGCTTCGGGAATGACCAGCGGATCCTTCGACCGTCGACCGGCAAGCCAGACGATAATCGCAACGATCGCGGTGACATAAGCGAGCATGACGCGAATGTCGCGAAACGGAATGTCGTCCGCGATGGCCCAGTTGAGCGAGAATAGGACCGGAAACGCCGCCGCGATCCAAAAGTGCGTCGGCAGGAAGCGCATGTCGCGATACGGCCCGGCGAGCGCCAGCGGCGACTTGAACACATCGTTGAAATAGGGAAACAGCGGATTGCCGGTCAATTGTTCGAGATGCACCGTCCAATAGCCCATGAAGAGGACAACGCCGATCAGACCACCAAGCCCGCCTGCGACCAGCCGAGTCGTCTGGTGCTTCCAGCCGCCGCCCAACGCGACCAATGCGGCGGCGAACCCGATCGCGAAGGGCGCTTCGGGCAGCTTGAGACCGACCGTGCTGCCGGTGAGCAGTCCGGCGAGCGCCGCAATGAGTCCCGCCTGCCACAACGGTCCCTCGTTCAACCGGTGTCGCTGCACCACGATTATGGCGATGCTCGACAGGATGAGAATGCTCATCGTGTTGTCGTGATAGGTGGTGCCGAACATGTTGAGGCCAAGCCCGCCGGTTTGTCCGAGCAACGCCAAGGCCGCGGCGCCGAGCTTGTACTCCTCGAGGCGCAAGGTCTGGCGTCCCAGGATATAGAGCGGCACGACATTGGCGCCCTGCACGGCGCCGAGCGTAAACAGAGCGAACCAAGCCGGCGTGTGCGTGGCCAAAACGTAGAACGGGATGTCCTGCAGCGGATTGTAGTAGGTCGCCTGGTGGGCCACGAGCATGTCGAGGCCCTCGCGTCCGTTCAGGAAGGCGTACGGGATGTACCAATGATAGTTGCGAAAGTCCCAGGACGTGTCCTTGCCCAACCACAGCACATAGCCGCCCCAGAAGGCGATGGTCACAGCCAGGAACAACCACTCCTGCGTGGTGAGTTTGAGCGCGCGCGATTCGACACTGTCTGAGAGCATGGGGAGGGAACGCGCACTCGTGGGACCGGCACGGTTCTACCGCAGCTTGGACAAACGATAAAATCAGGCCGCCTGCGGCTGTTCGACCACAAGATTGCTCAAGAATTGCTCGGCGGAGGCGCGACAGGAGCGGGTGAGGGCGAAGGCGCGCGCCTCGGCGCGTGACAATGTCAGAGCGCGCCGGCAGGCCGCACCCAGATCGGCGTCGAACGCGGCGGCCGGGCAGCCGCCTACCACGTCCTTCATCACGTCGTGCGGAAAAGTCGCCACCGGCGTCCCGCAGGCCAGGGCTTCCAGCATCACCAGCCCGAACGTGTCGGTCAGACTTGGAAAGACGTTGACGTCGCTGGCGGCATAGATGCGCACCAGTTCATCGCCAGACTTCGGACCTAGAAACTGCGCGGCGGGATATTTGCGCGCCAATGCGTCTCGGGCCGGACCCGGTCCGACGACGACCTTGGTTCCTGGCAGATCCAGCGTCAGGAACGCTTCGATATTTTTCTCGATCGCAACACGGCCCACATAGAGAAAGATCGGTCGCGGGAAAGCCAGCGTCGCATCGGCGATGGGGTGGAAACGCACCACGTCGACGCCGCCCTCCCAAAGCCGGACATTGCGAAAGCCATGGGCTTGCAACTCGTGCTGCAAGGTTGCCGTGCGGGCCATCGTCGCGATGGCGCCGCGATGAAACCAGCGCTCCAGTCGCCACACGAAACTTTCCGGCACGAGGGGAAAGCGCGCGTGCACATATTCGGGAAAGCGGGTGTGAAACGCCGTGGTGAACTCGATGCCATGCTTGAGGCAGATGGCGCGGGCGCTAAGACCCATGGTTCCCTCCGTCGCAATGTGCACGGCATCGGGTGCAAATTCGCGCATCAGGCGTTCGAGGCCCTTGCGTGGAAAAAAAGCCAGGCGAATTTCCGGATAGGTCGGCAGTGGCAAGGTGAAGCGGCCAACCGGCGTCGCGTAGCGCACGTCATGGCCGAGGCCGTGCAACTCCTGGCCCAGCATTTCGAGGCTGGTGACCACGCCGTTGACCTGCGGCCGCCACGCATCCGTCACGATCAGGATTTTGAGATGTTCCTGCCCCGCCACTGGAAACTTGCCCGCCGGCAGCACGCCGCCAGCGGTCACGCGCCGGATCCTACGCGGGTAAAGGCGCGGTTTCGCGAGCGGGTTTGGCGCCGCGGTTGGCAGGCGTTGGAAGACAGGCGGCCCAGCGAACAATCTCCAGATGTCCGCGGACATCTTCGACAAGCGCAGTGCAGCTTTCAACCCAGTCTCCTGTGTTGAGGTAGAGGACACTTCCAATCTGCTTGACCTGCGCCTGGTGGATGTGACCGCAAACGACGCCATCAAGCCCCTGGCGCTCGGCCGCCCTGGCGACGACGTCCTCGAAGCGGCAGATGTACTCGACCGCATCCTTGACCGCGTGCTTCAGCCATGCCGACAGCGACCAATAAGGCAGGCCAAGGCTGCGGCGCACGCCATGGAGCAACTCGTTCAGCTGCAAAGCGCGGTCATAGGCCCACGATCCCAGCCGGGCGAGCCAACTGGCGAACGCGATCACGCCGTCGAATTGATCGCCGTGGATGACCAGAAGGCGGTAGCCGTCTGCGGTTTCATGGACGCTTTCAAGTTTCACTTCGATTCCGGCATAGGTTCGCCCGCAATAGGGTCGCAGGAATTCGTCGTGGTTGCCGGGAATGAAAATCACCCTGGTACCTTCATCCACCTTGCGCAGGATCTCGCTTTTGCGCCTCACTCCAGTGCCAGCGGCGCCTAAGTTGCCAACCGTCGATGATGTCGCCGACGAGATAGAGCGTCTGGCAGGCGTTCCGCGCCAGAAAGTCGGCCAGGAGCTCGGCCTTGCAGCCGCGTGTGCCCAGATGGGTGTCAGAAATGAAGATGGTGCGGTGGTACCGCCTGGGGTGCGCCGGATGTGGCGTGTAACGCGAGCGCGGCGGCTTTGGTCTGCTCTGAAGGCTTGGAACCAACCACGCCAAACCGGCCATCTGCTGCCCTCCTTGTCGCGTCCCAGGGCCGAATCAGTGTCCAGGGGACGAGAAGGTGCGTAACGGCAACGCGCAAAGCTTTTGTCGCAGCGCAACGACAGTGCCGTGACGCGCGGTCTCCTGCCTTTCCGATAATTTCCTTTTGCGACGCAGCATTAGAAGGATTGTAGACTGGTGCCGCATATTTGGGCGAAATGGCGCGGAAATGCTGGATTTATTCGATGAAATGTTGGCGATTTGAACTTGCCTCGGCCCGAACGGCCGTACATATTGTTGCAGCGCGGCATGACGGACCTCCCGTTCGGCGTGCCGCCTGCCCGTCCTGGGCGTTTCCTCCCTGAACTTGGCCGCTCCCCCGGGAGCGGCCTTTTTTTCTGGCGTTGGACTATTCGGCTGCGAGGCTGTGGCGCGGACGGTTACGGGCCAGAAGCGACGGCTCGATGGCGACCAGGCGCGTGATCGCTGCCGTCAGCCGATGATAGACGGCCCCAAAGCCCGAGCCGCGCTCGATCTTTTCCTCGTCGAGATAGAGCGCGCGATTGATCTCGACCTGCAAGGCGTGCACGTCGCGGTCGCGGCGGCCATGGAGAATTGTCGTATAGCCACCCGCATATGGGGAGTTGCGGGCATGGCTGAAGCCCTGTTTCTCAAACGCCATTTCGGCCGCGTGCGTGAGAAGTGGCGCTGCCGCCATGCCATAACGATCGCCGAAGACGATATCGGGTATGGCAGCCGCAGACGGCATCGAATGACAGTCGATGACGACGGCGACGCCGAAAATCTCACGGGTTTCCGCGATCAGTTGGGCGAGAGCGGCATGGTAGGGGCGGTAGAGCCGGGCCAGACGTTCCTCCGCGTCCAGCGGCGATATCTTGGCGCGATAAATCTCCGCGCTGTCGCGCACGATGCGCGGTATCACGCCAAGCCCGGCGGTTACTCTTGGACTTGGCGCATCGACTGCGACCGGCAGGTGACCGTCGAACATCGCCGCATCGAGTTCGGATGGCGCCCGGTTGGCGTCCAGAAACGCGCGCGGAAACCGCGCCGCGAGTAGCGGAGCACCGAGTGCTACGGCACCGCAGAAAAGCTCTTCGACGAATGCATCTTCGGAACGGCGTAGCGCCGTCGGCCCGAGTCGGCTCATGGCAAGGAAACTTTGCGGGTAGGCGCGGCCGGAATGGGGTGAGGCGAATACGAACGGCACAGTCTGGCGCGCTGGGCGGTGGATGCGGAACGGGTCGGCGTAAAGCGCCGCGAGGCTGGCATCGCTTGCCGCCTGCGCGCCTCGTCCCGTCTTTCCGCCCGGCTGGGCCATGCCCATCTGATTCGCTCGCTGTTTCGGTTAGTGGACCATTAACGTGGCTTGGCAATCAAGCGTGCGCCGCCATTAACCGCCATTTACGGTTTGCGGAATATACGATCTATTGGACAGCGAGAGCGGGGCCATGGCGCATATCCTTCTGGCGGAAGACGATGAAAGCCTGCGCAAGTTTCTGGCGCAGGCTTTGGTAAAGGCTGGCCACGCCGTGACCGACTTCGGCGATGGCAGCGACGCCTATGAGTGCCTCAAAGGCTTTCGCTTCGACCTCTTGGTGACCGATATCGTGATGCCCGGCATGGACGGAATTGAACTCGCCAAACGCGCTGCCGAGATGAACGAGGCACTCAAGATCATGTTCATCACCGGCTTTGCCGCCGTGGCGTTGCACCCCTCCTCCAACGCTCCCAAGCACGCCAAGGTTCTGTCCAAGCCCTTTCACCTGCGTGAGATCGTGGCCGAAGTAGACCGCATGATCGCTGCCTAGCCGCAACTCGCGAATTTTTTACCAACACTCAAGGACACCCGCGCATTGCGGCGCCGCCGCCACAATCGCGCCAGCCTGCCGCCGGAATTCTGCGCTAGCTGTAGCGGGCCGGGCGACACGGCCCCGGCCATAATCGCGGGAGGTCGTCATGCTTCTGCCCAACAATCACATCTTGCACCAGCGCCCCGGTGACGCGACATCCAATCGCCTCATCGCAATGGGCAGTGTCGGATTTCTGCATGTGTTGGCGATCTATGCCTTGGTCACTGGCATGGCGAGCCACATCGTCAAGACGTTCGTGCCACCCGATCTTCAGATTGCATGGGTCGACGCGGTGATGCCGCCGCGACCGGTTCCGTTGCCGCCGCATCCGCGGTTGACGCAGCCCCAGAGCGTGCACATTGCGAGCGTTCCGATTCCGATTATTCGCAGTGCCGATGCTGATGGTGGCGGTATCAACGTGATGGCTTGGCAAAGTCATGTCGAACCGATCGCTGACAGCGCCGCGTCGGGTCTCAGCAACACCCACACCACGCCGCCCTATCCAGCAGAGTCGCGTGCGCAGTCGCATCAAGGCACGGTGTTGTTGCACATCACCGTCTCGCCGCAGGGCGACGTGGTGAGCGCCAACATCGTGCGCTCCAGCGGATATGCTGAGCTCGATCGCGTGGCGCTCGCCTGGGTGGTCGCCCACTGGAAGTACCGGCCGGCGATAGAGGGCGGTGTGGCCGTAACCAGTGCGACGCAGGCGGCGGTCAAATTCGATCTGAAGGACGTGCGGCAGTAGCGGTTGACCGGCGCCCTGTGCGCTTGCGCTTGCCGCCATCGGAGGCGGAGGCTATAGAAGCCGCCCGCCTCTACTGGCACGGGCGCGTAGCTCAGCGGGAGAGCACTACCTTGACATGGTAGGGGTCACAGGTTCGATCCCTGTCGCGCCCACCAATTAAGTTGCTGATTTCGCGGAAGTTCAGCGTGCGGGTGCCAACGCGCTTTGTTCACGTTTTGAATTTCGGAAGCAAATCGGAAACATCTGAAAAGCGAACGTTCAACGAACATTGGTTACGGCGCGGTATTGAGCCGTCAAGAACTACGGACGGAGCAGATGTTCGCGCTCATCGCCGCGCACGTTGGCGCTGACGCCGGCCGCAGACCGTTCAACCCGCTTGGAACGCGCGTGGGCCATCGGAGATGGCGCCTACTTACGGGCACGCGAACCTTAAGTGTCGGGGGTGGCACTGGTGTGACAGAGCATGAGCCCTATTCGCCTGGCGCGGTGGCATAGCTTGCACGAATGATTGCGAGCCAAGCTTCACCGTGAATCCGATGCGACGCGCCTTCGAAGCTATGTCGGGTGTTCGACAAGAAACCTAACCAACTGCGTGTGCAAATCCGAACAACGTTGCTTCTCTTACGACCAGATCGCCGCGGCGATCTATTCCAGAGAGCAGAAGTGCGGTGGCAAAGTTCCGATGAAAATCATGGGGCCGAAAATGGTGACGATAAAGCATCTTCTCGACAGTGAGCATCGAACGTCGATTGGCGATAGGAAACGCGCCGCAAAGGACGTCGCGATCGCAGAAAAGTTGCAGACCCGCCCAACCGGTGAGAAGTAGAGATTGCCTCGTACACCGCAGTTGATCACACGTCTCGCGTCCGCCAAGCTGAAACAAACACGAGGGGTTTGCTGATGGTTTTGGGATTGGCGACGCGGGCCGAGGATGTGGGGCTGTCGTCGGCGGGACTGGATGCGGTCGACGCTGGGCTGCAAGCCGAGATCGACAAAGGCGACCTGGCCGGGGCGGTAACACTGGTGGCGCGGCACGGCCGGGTGGCGCGGCGCAGCGTGCTGGGCTTCGATAGCCTGGAGAAGAAGACCAAGCTCAAGACGGACACGCTGTTCCGCATCTTTTCGATGACCAAGCCGGTGACGGCCGTCGCGATGATGATCCTGCACGATAAGGGGCTGTGGAAGCCAGACGACAGAATCGAGAAATTCATCCCGGCGTTCAAGGACTGCACCGTATTCGCGGGGCTGGACGATGCGGAGCAGCCCGTGACGGTAAAGGTGAATCATCCGCCGACGCTGCGCGAGCTGGTAACGCATACAGCAGGCTTGAGTTATGGCGCAAGCGAGGCGCTGTGGGACAAGCCCTACAAGGAGGCCCGCATCTGGAACGCACCGACGCTGGGCGAGTTCGCGGCGCGCATCGCGCGCATTCCACTGGCGTACCAGCCGGGCACGCAGTGGCTCTACAGCCTGTCGATGGACGTGCAGGGCGCGATCATCGAGGCGATCGCGGGACAGAGCCTCGCCGACTTCATGCAGGAACACATCTTCGAGCCATTGAAGATGGTGGACACCGGCTTCTGGGCGCCGCCGGGAAAGGCTGAGCGGTTGCCGGCGATCTATGTCACTAGCCGCAAGGGCGCGCTCTTGGAGAACGAGAGGCGTCGGGGTGACCCCCTGTCGCCGCCGAAGCTCGCGGGCGGGGGTGGCGGTCTGCTATCGACGCTGGACGATTATGCGCGGTTCGCCCAGATGCTGCTCAATCGAGGCGAGCTGGATGGCGTGCGGATAGTGTCGCCAGAAGCGGTGACTCTGATGAGCCAGAACCACCTGCCGGCGTGGATGTTGGAAGCGGGATTTGGGATCGGCGCGATGCAGATCCGACCCGGCTTCGGCTATGGCTTCAACGGTGCGGTGTTCACCGATCCCGACGCCGCAGGGATACCAGTCGGGCGCGGAACCTATGAGTGGGATGGCGCAGCCGGAACGTGGTTCTGGGTCGATTGGGCGAACGATTTGATCTTCGTCGGCATGATTCAGCGATTCACGAGGACCGAAGGCGTGGCGAACGCGCAGCAGCTCACCCAGAAGCTGATGGCGAAGGCTATTATTTGACGCGATGTTGACGGTGCCCGAGATGTCGCGCACCCGACAATTCTGGAAAATCGCCCCTCTTGTTTAAAAGGGGCGATCAATTCGTGTTGTCAGAAGGACAATCGCGATGGCCCGGAGAGTCTAAACTTGAATTTCCTGTCGCTACGGTCAGCCGGACCGAAATAATCACGGTACAGGGGGAAGGTCCTCGAAAGGATCTGGTTTGCGGCGGTTGATCTCGTTTGCTCGCGACTGACGATAGATGCTGCGCATTGTTACATACTCATCTGAAGCATCACCGTTCAGATACTCCGTTAGCAGTATGCTGCTTGCCCTGTTATCCAATGTGCGGACGATGCCTCGCGAGACGTTCCAGTAGATGGCATCGCTCAGCGTGCTGTGAAGCGGAAAATAGGTGAATGGGTCAATCGAAAGATCGAAGATCTGTCCCGAGAAATCGCGAAGGTTGTCCGGTCCGAGGATGGGCAGAACAAGAAACGGCCCCTCGCCGACGCCAAATCTACTCAATGTCTCCCCGAAATCCGAGTGATGGAACGGCAAACCCACATCCGTGGCCACGTCGAATGCACCACCAATCCCCGCAGTTGAGTTTACCGCGAACCGCCCAAATGCTGTTCCCGCTGGTCCGAACTCACCTTGAAAAAGGTCATTTGCAAATGTCGTCGGTAGCGACAAATTATCGAGAAAATTGCGTATCGAGCTTCTTATCGGCCGCGGCGTTTGAACCAGATAAAACCAAGCCACCGGCAGAACCACATTTTTGTCAAAGGCTCTATTGATCCCATAGACAACTCGGTTGACTGGCTGCAGTGGATCGTTGCTCAGGTCATCTGGCAGGTAGGTCTGGCACCCGCTCAGCAGAGCACTGCATAGCAACACCACAAAACCAATTGATCGTCCTTGGCATGTCCAAATGCTTGTAGACTGCTTGAATCGATCGCGCATTGCGTTGCCCCCAAGCGCGTGCCGCCGGCTTCAGCTTAGCGCCACCCCTTGGCACGAAGACTGACACTCAGATGTAAGTTGTTCAAAATCGCCTCGCGTTATCCATAAAAGGCGGCCTCCAGAGGCCCTTTTTTGGGGTCCACGGTTGTCGCCAAGTTGACGCGCCGCCGGCACGATCGAAGGGCGACCGGGTCGGCAAGCTTTATCCGCTAAGGCCCAAGATTTATGACTTCAACCCGCCGATTTTCGGCCGCGTCCAAGTCTGTCAAGTTGAGCGGATCAGCTTCTCCCCTTCCTTCAGTGGAGAGGCGGGAAGCTTCGATAGCGCAATTGTGAATGAGAAAATCACGGACTGCATCAGCACGTTGCAGAGAGAGACGTTGGTTCGCTTGCGGAGTACCGACAGCGTCGGTATGGCCAATTATTTCGAAATGACTCCGAATCAGTTCGCTTCGCGCCATCACACTTCCGAGGCGGGACAAGAGATCCTGCGAGTCTGGAGATATTTCCGCCGAAGCGAACGAAAAGTTAATTGAGAGGGCAAGGTGAGGTTTCTCTGCCGCGAGTGTTTGTCCGGCTCTATGCGCGCCGCGAATTTTAATACCAGGTGGAAGCAGCGGTGCAGGCCGCAAGTGATTGTAAATCTCCTCTTCGGTCGGGTTAACCCCTTCCAGCTCTGCTGCATGTGTGCGAACAGAATATTGGAACAAGAATGTGCCAAATAGCATAAGCGTAATCGCAAAAGCCTTTGACTTCATGTTGTCACCTGAAGTTCGCTGCTTCCGTATGGAATTCCACCACCGTCAACGAGGGTAAGATGTGCAACATTTCGTTGCGTAACGCATTGAACTCTGACGGATTAGGTGCCCTTCCGTTTAGGTGGCGCAGCGTTGCGATCAGTTCGGCGGGCAATTCGGGAGCCACCGCAACGAATGTGTGGTCGGTGCCGAAGGGCGGCGCCAACTGCAAAGAGAGTTTGTAGTGACCGGTACTGTCTGTGCGATCTGGCAGAGTTGTTAGATTGTCCGAGTTCGGCTCCAGCAGTGCGATGCTCCCGTCTGCCGCAACATCGAATGCGACTGCGAAGCCAGGCACATTGGCTTGGACATCGATGTCGATTCGATCGCCATCTCGGTAGCTAGTGCGAAGTGGTGAGACGGTTGTTCCAACCATATGTCCACCGCTTCGGGTCACATCCTCGCTCAACAGCCACTTTTCCAGTACGGCCCGATACAAGGCGGCGCTTTTGCTCGTGCCAAAGCGGAAGAGTAGCTGCCCGTTCGAGTTGGTGAGAGATCCACTGTCGCTGTCAAGGAAGATGTCCGCGTGCCTTGGGTCCGCTAGGACGACTTGATGGAGCCCTGCGATCAAGGCTTGCAGTAGTTTTCTTTGACTGCCTGCGACAGCGACTTTGAGGCTGAGCGATCGCTGCGTAGGAGTGAGGGTCGGAGAGTCTAAACCAGACTCTGCGGCGATGATTTCCGTGCCCTCGCCTGGCGATGCGACACCTTCGATGGGGCGACCGAGTATCGTAAAGTCGCCATTCAATTGGTCGTAATAGGCGGGTGTCTGGGGGTGGTTGGCAGTCGCGGCGAGCGCTGACACATCGTGCTGCAACTTCTTGGCTAATGTCACCAACGACAAGTTGGTCTGAGACAGATAGCGCAACAACACGCGGGTGAACACTGAGTTTGGGTCCGAGTCTCCCGCCTGAAGACTGTCGAGGGCAGACTGACCAAAGCCCGCCGAGTAGATCATGAAATAGCCGTCGGTAGGGGCTGCGATGCGCGCAAGGCCACGGTTGGCACCCCCGCCCCGCACTTTGATCTCGAAGGGGTTGCTGCGGCAGGCATCAAGTATGATGACATTTGTGCCGCCGCCGTGACCCGCCAGGCTGGACTGGACAAATGAAAGCGCCACGGAATGACTCGTCATCATAGATGGTTCCGCGGCGGAGGGGGCGGGCACATCGGACGGGACCAAATAGTTTGCCCCTGAAATCTCAACACCATGACCAGCGTAGTAAAAAAGCGTACTTGTCCCGGGCTCAATCTCGGTTGCTGCGAGCTTGACCGCGTCGACAATCTGCGTCTGGGTGGCGTTGACTCGAAGGATCACGCGGAAACCGGCGGCTTCGAGGCTGTGTGCAACGGCCTCTGCGTCGTTCGTTGCGCGAGCCAGCTGCGCGCCCGGCGCCAAATTGGGGTACTGGTTGTTTCCAATCACGATGGCGAGTGGCTTAGACACGGCGCCTGACTGGAAGAGCAGCAGGGCCGACATGAATGACAAGATTCGGAGAAGCCGACGTACTTGCCAGTTCGGTCCCAGCTCAGTGAAGGACAAAGTCCGCCCCCAGTGCGAACGCCGCAGGTTCCTGTTTAAAGCTCGTCTCCCCCAGCTTTTGCAACAGGACGCGCATTTCTGTGCCGGTAAACCGCGTCAACTCATGAGCGGTGACTTGGCCATCATGCGGCGCAGTATCCGCCGCGCCTGAAAGTCCTGCCAACACCGC
>Ga0157379_10003647_pt1 | contig 13070 bp, 11 predicted proteins | sample S25metaG_FD_121802 | JGI IMG/M metagenome (GOLD analysis project Ga0157379, IMG submission 121802) | Switchgrass rhizosphere microbial communities from Kellogg Biological Station, Michigan, USA - S2-5 metaG | ecosystem: Host-associated > Plants > Roots > Rhizosphere > Soil | place: USA... | reverse complement strand
TGGAGACGGCGGTAGTTCGGCCAGCAGATCAGCGAAATGACCTTTGAGGAATCTGGAATATTATTCAGCACTCAATTCGTTCGCTCAAAGGTTTCGAGACTCACTTAGAAAGTTCACACCAACCTCCTCCCACTCGCACCATGACCATCTGCGATCTCAGAATCCTACAGAAACACAGTTTCGGCTCAACATCACCAATCCAATATTTCCCGCTTTGATCTTGCCAACTAGTACTTGCCACTTGCACTGTCACAGGCAAGCGGAAATTATTGACAACATTTCCAACAGCGACATCAAGCTTGGAGGTGGGATTGGCGACATATGGCTTCCTCTTAGGAGCGGGGTTGGCTTGAAAGTTCTTGGGAACAGTTCCGAAAGATTGTCGCGGTGCTCGCGCCCAGGTCGACCTCGAGGGTGTCGAGGCCAACGACTTGTTCGATGCATCAGAAAATGTCGGCGACACGACTCTTTTCGTTGCAGATCTCGGAACGGCAAGAGGGGACATGGGTCTCTTGAACGTGTTGTTACCTGTCAATTGAATAGAAGCCAAGCTTGTCGTTCGTTGACGAGATGCGAACGTGGGATTATACAGTGACGAATTTGGATTCGGACCTGACACAGAACGCATAGACATATTGCTTGGTGGACGCAGTGGTTCGTTAATCCCGGACATGGATCGTCGCGGCGTTTTCTCCTTCACAGCTGGGCGAGGACCACTTCCACCGAGTGAAGGCTTCGGTTTCCTCTGAGTAGATAATGTGACGACAGATATGGTACCCCTCCCCCCAGCAGAACTAACCGAGCTAGGTGGACGAGAACGAGTTCCGTTTAACCGATCCGTACACATCAAAGCCAACTCCTGCCAGGTTTGTTGGATGCGAACTTGCTCTACGGCGATCCGCTGGTCGTCGTTAACGGGCTTGCACAATCGCCCTAGATCATCCATCACGTCTTTGCAAAATGCGAGTCTACTCTTCAGCTGCTCTTCACATGGCAGGCGAGGGTCCGAAACATGAGAGGATGCCAATTGTGCACTCGGGGGAGGAGCAGGGTATGTATCGGCATGCTCCAACAAGTCGCTGAAAGCATCATCGCACTTGGTGATACCGTCAGATACTTCTCCAAGGTTCTTGAGCCGTCCCAATAATGCACGAGATGCATCAAGTTCCTTGCGGAAAGAAACTAGCTCGGAATCAATGATGGAGTCACCCGTGCTGTTGGGTAAACTAGAAGCCTCGTTGTTAATAGACATGAACGATTTCTCGATTTCGATGACTTCTTGAACTGTTGGGAGTCCAACACCACTTCCCGACGGTGGCGTGCAACGCGATGGGATGTTAAGAGACCACAAACGAGTGCGTAATGCCTTGATCTGAGCTCTGAGATCATTAAGTTCGGCAGAAATATGATTATTTGAAGGAACCAAGCGACGACCAAACACATCTGGCACACCGTTAGATTACTTTCGGAAATCAAAATATGAACACACCTTCCTCCGGAGTCCTTGGTTTCTTAGACTCAGGATCCCTTTGTGTACGAGAAGAAATGTCTTCCGGACCGGCATGTAGTACCTTTGCTGCATTCCGCTCAGCCTCGAGACGAGCAGTTTGTGCATTCGCAGCTTCCTCCTGTGCGCGCAAACGGCGTTCACATTCCTCCTTCTCAACTCTCCGTCTTTCTTCTGCTTCCAGCCGTTGCTTTTCGAGGCGGGCAGCTTCCTCTGCGCGTAAGCGTTCCGCCTCTTCGGCTTTCTTCCTCGTCTCCTCCTTCAAACGTTCCTCTTCCTCGGCTTTCCTCCTCGCCTCTTCCTTCAAACGTTCCTTTTCGATTCGCAATCTCTCCTCTTCCTTCCTTCGCTCTTCCTCCTCAACTCGCATTCTCTCCTCTTCCTTTCTCCGTTCCTCTTCCAACCTCGCCTCCTCCTCGCGCAGCCGTCTTTCAAGTTCCTCCTTCTCAAGCCTCTTCCTTTCCTCCTCCTTCAACCTTTCCTCCTCTTCAATTCTCTTCCTCTCCTCTTCCTTCAGCCTCTCTTCTTCAACCTCTCGTCTCCTTTCCTCCTCTTCCTTCGCTTTCGTCGCCTGGTCCCTCAGCTTCCCCAAATTCTGTTCAAGTCTGGCACTCCTTTCAAAAAGTGTATTAACCGCTTTCTTTCTGGGATCGACAATCGTCCCCTGGATCGGTGAATCCCGAGCACCAGGCGAAGAACAAAGATTGTCGGTGGAGATCCGCAGCTGAGATATTAATCCGTGTACTTGCGCATGATGAGTCTGTGCGAAGCGGTCGATATCTTCGATTAGACCTGAGAATTGGTTGAGTCGGTGGGTTATACCTTCTAAGGTATGTTGCTCATCGGCTTGGATAGATGCAAGGGAAGTGGATTTCTGTGAGATGTTCGTTTCGGTGGATTTGAGAGCAATATCGAGTTCGCTGACGGAACGATCGATAGCATTTGCTAGACATGCCAGATGCAAGTATTGCAGCCCCTTGTTCAAAGATTCTCCACCAGCGGTGAGACGCATCGCCATGGAGTTAATCTCTGACCGTACTTTATCGTCAGCAACTGCTAAATCGAACGGGTTTGTAGACTCCGGGGAAGTCTGGAATCTCTTGAGTTGTTGCTCGAAGGTTGATGCGGCTTTCGGGTTCATGTAGCTCGAAATCGAACCCTGACGAGTTTTCTTCATACCGCTACTCCGCACCAACAAGGGAATCCTCCCCGCAATCCCATCCATAAACACCTGAATCTCTTCCCTCAATGGCTTCACACGATCCGCTAACCCCTTCTCCAACTCAACAGCACTCTCAGACTCCACACTTCCCTCCAAGATAGCATGCCGCTTATCCTCCAGCTCCGAAAGCAATTCATCAACCTTGTATCCCAATTCCTGCGCCTCATCCTGAACCTTCGATATCGACACCGCTTGGTTGATAATATTCTGCCAAAGCGCAATGGCCGATTTGACAGCGTCCAGTCGACTAACAATGCCTTCAGCGTCGGACTGAAGGTTACTAGACAAAGACTGTTCCAAGCATGGCGATAAAGCCTTGAATGACGCTTCGAATTCATCACCTAGGCGTTTCCTTAACAAATCTACTTCCACGGATAAAGCTTGGGGAGTGGATGAGGACGGGAGAGTCGAGGGAAGTGGAATGGGACTGTCGGGATCTGGCGTTTCTGGGAGACCACCAGAACCTTTTTGCTTAGGTCTCCATCGTTGTCTTTCGGAACTTTCGAGAGCTTGTGTCATCAATGCGTCTGCACCATCCATAATGGAATTGAGTATTGTCCAAAGTCGACGAGCTTCTTTGAGTCTTTGGACCCGTTGAAGGACATCTTCCTTTCGCGCCTTGCAGTCTTTGCGCTGTTGTTCGAGTTGCTGGATTGAGGTTGTGAGGGATGTTAGGAGAGCGAGATCGATACCAGGGAGGGATTTGAGACGCTTGAATGCCAATTCACTTTCTCGTAGTGTAGAATTCGTTTGTGAGTCCAGTTTATCAAATTCTTGGATGACTGAAGGTAAAATGGCGAGGTAGGTGGCATGGCTCATGGGATCCAAACAGTTCACAGTATCCAGATTGGGAGGGGACGCATCCCCATGTTTGTGACTTTCTTTCATCCCATTTGCCAACTGCGACGATATGACACCAAGTCGCTTTGTAATCTCCTGCATCGTTTGTTGAAGCCTCTCCGCGCTTTGGACAGCCTCCAACCGACGATGATACTCCCGAGCAGCACCCTCAGCTTCATTGGCCAACTTGACGGCTTCCGAAAGCTCAGAAGAAAGAGCTTTGGCTATCAGCTCATTTGAGGCGGCCTGATCAGGAAAGAGGGGGTGGACGGGTCGAGGAAACGATCCCTTCGTCAGAACAGGATCTGGTTTGAGAGTTAGCCGTTTGGTTAGAGCTTGTGCGCGCGTCATGAATGCGGCATCAAAACGTGATGTCGGATGCTGGGACGTCGCATCGTTGATTTCGGTCATGAGCGCTCTTGCAGCCAGTTGATCCTTTACGGTATCGTTGTAAAATTCGTCCGCACTAAAGAGATGTTAAAAGAGAATAAAACAAAGGGGTTGGGAGGCCTTACCGTCTCCATTGCATAACAACAGCCATGGTGAACTTTCCGACTGTTTCGAGATCCTTGATTGCTTTGTCTTCCAGACGATCTTGCTCGTCTAGGATCTCATCTGGGACAGGTTTCCGACTGGTATCGATTAGCTTGTCCAAAGTCTTCCCGGCGGAGGAGACCTTCATGTGGTTGAGCGAAGTGAGCCGACCGGCGAATACAGCTGCATCATGGGAAAGTTGCTCTGCTAACTTGTAACGAGCTGTTCGGGATAATAAACCAGGAGATGCGTTCGACGAATCAGAGGATATAGATGCAATAGAATTTCGTCTTGGGGTGAAGGCAGGAGAGGTGACGCTCGGCGTAGGCGGGGGAGGAGAAGTGAGTCGTGTCCCAAGGGGCACTGAGGGAGGAACCTCGTAGGTATCCAGCGACCAACGAGCACGCGAAGAGAAAAAATTCTGGAGATCCTCAAGGACCATGCGACGTTCTTTCCATGCAGCAATGCGCTGCTCCTCCCAGGTCAGCCGCAGGCCGAGTAGATCCAGCTGTTCGGAGCGATCGCGGAGCAAATGCAATAATTTATCTAATGATAGAAGAGTTGTCAGAGTAAGTTCTATGAGATCGGTATCTTCGGGCGACAAGTTCTTCTGTGCTGCGGCTGTATAGACAATGATAAATACATCATAAAGATCAGCATATATTTTATTAAAGTACCTTTGGTGAACTTTTTCAATTTCCTCATGTCACCCGCATCAAACATTTCTGTTTCCTTTTCAATTCCATCGTGCTCCTTAATCCAACGGTTGAGCTCTACGCGAGTGGGTAGACCGGGAGGCATGTCTTCGGAGAGCGACATAAAGGTATCAAGCGCAGCGAACACCTGTATCGGGGGCATATTCTCCAAAACCTACGAAATATCAGAATATGATTTAAATAGCAATAAATCGACCAACTTGAATTTTGGCTTCTATCCACTCCTTCCTCTCCGTGAACTTGTTAATTTCCACCACTTCCTGAGAATCCAAAGCTTCCTCTGGCTCCTTTTGGTCGTTATCCGCGTTCTTGTCCATCACTGGGGATGCCTCCTCCGTCCCGGTTCCAGCCTCATTCATAATGTTCGATTGCGCCTTGTCGGGGTCCTCAGTCATCGTGAGTGAAGTCCTTGGGCGCGCGGAATGCCCTCGATGTCAGAAATGTCGTCTAAAAGAAAGATCCTCGGAAGCAGAGGCGTGAGTGCGGGAATCCGAAGAGAATGGCTATAAAGTTGTATGCATAGGGTGTGCTGCGGTCAGTCTTTCAGCAACGTGAGGCAAGAGCGTGTTGTAGCCGCTGACATAATCAGTCCCAAAAATTGATGAAGTCATTTTGATCGTAGTCCCAGTTGACATGTTCAGTCAAGAGCATCGTGAACAATTTTGAACAATTTACCAAGTTATAAACAAAATTCTTGAGCCTGCATTTTCTCCCCTAGTTCTCATATTGAATGTCAAGTAACTAGCCTCCACTTCGCTGCAAAGCGTCTCTTTGCCATATCTGCGAGTGATATGACAGTGACGATTGGTGCTACTTGATCAAACGGTGAACTAGATTCCTCAGTCGTACACGTCATCCGAGTCGTTCTGGCCAAATTACACCCACTGTGGTCTTGGTCAACGTGCTGGAACGTCACAAGGGATTCCTTCTCGCATTCATCGGACAGCCATTTGCCGTACGAAAATTTGAAACGTCCTGCAACCCTGAACGTTTCGTCACTATATCTGCTGCTTTGCGGAACGCTCGGTGCTGTTGTATTGATTATAGCGCCTATTAGTCTGCTAAGAAAGAAGCATGGCAGACTATCATGGGACTTCTTTTCCCTACCACCTTCTGCGTCTGCCAGTCGTCGATGCAGGTGCTCCTCGCCTTGCTCGCCTTAAACGCAGCTGTCGTAGACAGGTTCTTCGTCAATGCGGCTGCCGTGCAGTGCAACGCAACTTATTCATGGTATGAATGGGTATGTCGCAAGTCGGAGAGTATAGCGTAAGAGCACAAGCTGAAAGCGTTCAATAGGCCTTCGATGTGAACGATGACGACCCGTGGTGAGCATTCCAGTGGTTTGTGTTTATGGAACACTGCTCAGACTGTCTCCGTAGCCAACTCGCCACACGACTGTATAGTTCTTGCGCGCCGAATGCCAATCCTTTACAACCATTGTCATACAGTCCTTCAGGACCAAACTTCTATGCCGGACCTCAAACCTCTACACAAAGCGTTTGTACATGTTCCTATGTCATGTATAACCTCTTGTCCGGTATGTTAATTATATCGGCGGTATATTTTGGTATACTGACGTTTCGCAGCTTGTAGTGATTGTCAGGTGTGTTTCCATCTTGTAGGTTTCTTGTTTCACCTCACGAAAATCCTGTTAGGTTGGATTACTAGCTCCTGCAGCATGGCCTTCATATGAAGCTTGGGCAGAATCCTGTGATCTATCCAACATTGGTGGACTGTACGTCATTTCATTACTACCCAGATGTTCTATCTCATTACGCCTGGCCACTATAAGTTACCCAGACTCTATCCCGTCGGAATTAACTTCATCCATACCCATTTGGGCCCGTTTCTCCACAGCTGACACAGGCGACCCGTAGGTCTTCTATCCTCCTATCTTTATTCTTAGCTCATAGTATCGCCTCTTAGCCACTGGAGCTATGGCCTTTCCAAGGGCGTAGCCACTGGTCATTTCCTGGTCAATAACAAATTAGTTGCCACGGTTCAAGCCCCAGACTCATCCTCGTGTTCTTACCGAACACGCGTTGCGTTGCCTGTAGGAACAGCCTTTGCTGGTGTCGCGGTAGGCATCCTAATTTCATCTCTGGCATTCCTCCTATACCGCAAGAGAGTATCTCGTATCATACCCCCTCCAACTCGTTACCACACAACCCCAGACAATACACCACTACATCCTCTTCTCCCCCGTGCCGCCTACTCTCAAGGTACAAGTTTTCTTCGAAGAATTCTTGAACAACAACAACACGAATCCGCCATAATCGAACCATTTGACGTTTCCACAGCCGCAGCCAATTCAGACTTCCCTCCACACCCTGCTGTACACCCACCCCGCAGAGGACATACATTCCCACCCATGCTTACCATCGCACTCTCCAGTCCCGGACCAAGTCGCCAACCTTCCATAGCCTCCTTCCATTCACATCCACATTCACAATACGTCTACACGCCAAATCAAACTTTACGACATTCTCGCTCAATGTCATATGGGAAACCCAGCCCGACGTCAATGCCTCCGACGTCTGTGGCACATTCCCCTTTGACGCCTTATGTTGGTCCATCCACGTTCGAAGCTCAGAATGGTACAGAACCACCTGCTAGTCCTGTTCCCCCGGACCAACATTGGCCCGAACCTTCTGAACTGCCGCCAGCTTATCGACGGAAATCATAGTTGAAAGATTCGGTTTCTCCTTTTGTCACGTTGCTTGATTCTATTTTTCTTCGTATCCAGCTGCGTTCGTTGCCTTCGATGTTTTGCAACCGTTTCTCTGTATGTTTTACCATCTACTGCATTTCCCACCCATCCACTATATCAACATAGGATCCATGTATCTCTCACTCGCTACAAAGAGTCGCTAATAGTAATAATTCAAACCTGTTTTACTCAACCTTTAGGCCTCAGATCCAGTCTCCAGCATTGGATTAAACGGAGAAATTTGTTAAATTAAGGAAAGACAGAAGACAATGAAACAATAAAATTGACACATTACTGCGGGCTAAATTCCCATACAAAGCGATAGCAGAAGGACACGGGGGAAGGGAGGGTATAATGGCATAGAGGGTCGTGAGCATGACGAGTCAATTGAAAAGCGTCGACAAAAACAAAACCATGGGCAGATTTCTTCTTTCATCCACATCCACATCCACACCTAACAAACAAATCATTTCCACGTCGGTTTCGCACCACTAGGCATCGTCCCAATGGCAGCGTTCTGATCCATCGACGACGGTAAAGCAATCGACGTTCTTAACGGCCGAATGGTCCTCGACATGACCAGCAAGCTTGATCGTTTCGCACGTTTCGCCGGCGAACGTGTACTCTCTATAGGGACGCGTCTTGCACTGACCAGGCCTGCTTTACCATTTGGTGGTGAAGGCTGGGGTATCAGGCTCGAACGTCGCCTGGACGTCTTCTCACTACGTATCGGTCCAATTTGGGAACGTCGTCGACTGCTTCTGGCCATTGAACTTGGCATACGCGGGGTAGCCGATGCACTCTTGCCTTTAGGAATGGTAAGGCTAAACGAAGCAGAAGAATCGTTGTCCATTTGGTTGCCTCGATCAGCGAGAGGGGTGGAACGACGGCCCAGGCATTTCAAGGTAGATGACTCGTCAGCTTCTTCCAGACTTGAAAGCACAGGCGATTTCGTTGCTTTCAAGTATTTGGGATCCAGACGACTGCTACGAGGTCGCTTCACGGTGCCTGATGACGCTCCTGCGAGAAGGGTGAAGCTCAGTGACTCGTCAGGCTTTTCGTCTTCCCACTCGCTTTCCTCCCCTGCTGCTGAAGAGGACTGCTGAATAGCACTGCTGTCGACGCTAGTGGTGCTGGTGGTGTTGTTCGACGTGGCATCGTCGAGGTCTCCCTTCCCGGCTTCGTCTCTCCATCGCAGGCTCTTCTTCTCCTTCTGTGCCAGACTTGTTCGCAGAACAGAGGATTTCCTCGGTGATTTCAACCTTCGTGGAGAGCCCATAGGCTGACTCGTAGATCGACGAGTTGATCGACGAGGCGCAGATACTGATGGAATGGAAACGGGGAGAGCAGGGGACTTGGCATGGCCAGTAAATGACGAGAGAGAGGATCCTGTTGGACTCGGCAGGTAGGATGCGGTGGAGAAACCAAGTAGATTGGCGAAAGAAGTATCGTTGGCCTCTGCCAATTGTTGGAGTTGGGATGCAATAATGTCGGCCTTATCCTGAAGGGTTTCGGGAGAGCTAACCGCGCCCCGCAATGATTCGCTGCCATCCTTGAGCATGACCGTGCACCTCGCAAGAATGCCAATAAGGTTGGTGAGCATCTCAGCCTGTCGCCCCACAGCAGCCTTGTAGGTACTGACCTCCGCCTCCGCCTTGAACTGGCCCATGATGGCCCTCTTGGCTTTGGCGTCGAGGGCAACGTTGTCGATATATACCTCGTCGAGTTTCTCTTGTCTACGTTCACAAACGGCTCGCAATGTGGCTTCGAACATGGATGATATGTTATTTGCTTTGCGGACGTTACTTCGCACTTCGGAGTCAATGTGCAAAATTGGTTCTTCAACCTCGAGAAGAGAGATAAGCAACGACCGTTCCGCCTGCATATCGACACACAACTCGCCCTTCCTGGCCTCCATCTCAATCTCTGCCAACCTTCTCCGGATAGATTGGATTTTCGCCTCCGAAATAGCAAGACCAGCTTGACATGCAGATCCACCCATAATAGAAACACGGCTTTGATCGAGCTTCGTTTCCATGTCGGCCTTCGCCCTTTCGATTTCTGCCTTGGCGTCCAGTCGCTTTCTCTTCGAAACTTCGGCTTCAGCACCAAGTTTACCAGCAAGCTTGGCCTTGAGTTCCGCAACCTCAGCATTGAGGCGGTTGATGGCCTCGACATACTGTCCAACATGTCTATCGACATTAATGAAGTTCGCAGTAACAGCCTTGGTTTTGATCTTCTTGGCCCGTTCCGCATACACCAACGTATTGTGAGTGTCGTCGAAGTGGTTTGAAGCCGGGGCCACACAAACGATCATAACTGTCTTGCAGTTACCACCAAGAGAGAACTTGAGTAAACGAGTGAGTTTGCTATTCCGATATGGTACATGGGCCTTCCGTCCTCCCGATTCGCAGAGGGCGTTGATGCAACTGCCTAACGCAAGTAGGGACTTGTTGATATTAGCACCTTCGACCATCCGCTCGCCCATGTTCTTAGTTGCACTGGCTCGTTCGCTACCCGCGAGATCGATAATGGATAAGGTGGCCATTCGGTGCATTTCGGTGGTGTCAGCAGTACGCGGCGATGAGGTTATATGTATTTGGAGGACAGCATGAGAGCGAGATGATGTTTCGTTTGCGTGAGTAGGAGACTGGGTACGTCGTGCATTGCCTGCCAGAACAATCTTCTTGACTTCTTCTGCACTGATTGGCCGTAGCTCCGTCAAGTTGCTGACTTTGACCGTCTTGTCCTCTCGAATGACAAGGCCCCCTTTTGGAGCGTACGATCCAGGTTCAGCCAGGAGATCCCGAATTTCTTCATTGTAAATCTCTAGAAACGTGACCGCAACATCGACTCGTAGATCGTCTTTCTTGTCGTCTATGAGCTGGAACAACTCTGCCATTGTTAGATAGATGATGCCAGGGTCATCGTCCGTTCCACTGATTGTGTAGGTTTTGCCGCAGCCAGTAGCCTATTGCAATCAGATTCGAGGCTATTATCCACTACAGGAATACTCACTCCATAAGCGAATAAGGTTGCATTAAAGCCATCAAATAGCCCGTCTAACAAAGGTTTTGCTGTCTCTTCAAAGACATCTCGCTGTTGTGCGTCCATGTCAAAGACGCGATCGAAAAGAAAACGACGATCCTTATATCTCTTCGTCCCGGGAGGGAGGAAACCACGTTCTTTGAAGGCTCGGGCCGTATCCTCATCTGGGGGGTCGAAAACAAGCAAACGCTTGTCGGTAACGCGTAAAATGTGAGATAGAGGGGAGTTTAAAGCTTTCTTAGGTGTGGCTAGACTTGCTTCTCCTCTCAGAACGACATCGTCAAAGTTTGGTTCCTCTGGCAGGCGAGTTGCCTCCCATGAGTTTGGAGGACGTATCCGAACTAAGCAAACATTCAGATGCTTCAATAAAAATTGATACTGAGACAAATTACCTGTTACTGTTATACTAGGTGTGCCGTCCATGTTCAGAGACAGACGCGATAATGTTGTGACTGTTGTGGACACAGTCAGTTGCGGAACCAACAACGCGTGGGTCACGTGCCTACACGTGATTCCTTTTCACTGGTGAAAGTAGAAATTTCAATGTGACAGCGTGACAAACCTCTGGCATCTCTGCCGTTTTAAGCCTCACTGGCAAATCACAATACTATGTCTGCTACCATCAATGTCCCAGCTCCTGCAGACTTCCACACCCATCTTCGACAAGACGAGCTATGCACTCTGGTCACTCCCCATGTCCGGAGGGGAGGATTCAAGCTTGCATACGTTATGGTACTCCTGCATATATCGTGCTCGAGAAGATGCTGAAGCAACATCCAGCCCAACTTAAAACCTCCTGTTACTACGACTGAACGAGCCCTTGAATATAAATCTTTTCTAGAATCAATCGATCCAGAAGTGGAATACCTTATGACCCTTTACTTGTCACCAGACATCACCCCAGATGAAATTAGGAAAGCCAGCAAGGCCGGAATTGTTGGTGAGTTCTTTTGCAATACTTGATGAAATATTTTACTTACATTCAAGTAGGTGTCAAGTCATACCCAAGAGGCGTAACCACCAACTCTGACGGAGGAATCGAGTCTTACGAAGCGTATTACCCCGTCTTCCAGGCTATGGAGGAGGTCGGAATGGTACTCAATCTGCATGGCGAAATCCCGTCAAACCCAGAAGCTAATGTTTCTGTATTAAACGCGGAAGAAAAGTTCCTACCTCATCTAATTTCTCTACACCACCAGTTCCCGAAGCTACGCATTGTCCTGGAGCATGCAACTTCGCGTGCAGCAGTGGAATGTGTGAAGAGCCTGGGTGAGACCGTCGGTTGTACCATCACAGCGCATCATCTTGCTTTGATTGTGGACGATTGGGCGGGTCAAAGCTGGAACTTCTGCAAACCTGTGGCCAAAACGCCCGATGATCGTCTAGCACTTCAAGAAATTATTCGCGAAGGTAAGAGAATTATTTAGCAAATTTGACAATGCTAAAGATACTGTAAAGGCCATCCTCGATTTTTCTTAGGCTCCGATTCTGCACCCCATCTTGCGGCGAGTAAATCGACGGCAACTCCCCAACAGCCTTGTGCCGCTGGACTGTTCACCTCCCCTGTCCTTCTTCCTCTGGTGGCACATATCCTGGATTCATTCGGTGCCATTGATCGTCTGGTCGACTTCACGAGCACTTTTGGTCGGAGATTTTACCATCGTGAGGTAACAGCAGGCGCACCAAAGGTCGTGTTGAAGAAGACGCCAATGAAGATCCAGGCCGCGTTTACCTCTGGCCAGCAGACTTTGGTGCCATTTCTGGCAGAGAAAACGATAGAATGGTCCATCTATGAACTGTAAATTACGTACTTGAGAGTAGAATCTGCATGAGTTGTCACATCTTCAGAAACGTCACCCGAGTGGCCGTGCTTCTAAGTTTCCGATTGAGGTAACTAAGATGCTTTGTCGCTTCATTCTTCCCGACCTCCCTCCCATTAAGCATCCGCAACCACGGCTCCCCCTCCTGTCTTAAATCATCCTGAATCTAACATAATAGATTATGCTTATAATGACGATCCGAACGGCGCATGGCCTGTCTTTGCCGATCCCAATCTAATCGATCTGCATGAGGATGATGAGCCAAAACCAAAGCGAAAGGGTGGTCTCTTTTCTGCCTTACGAAAACGATTGCCTATGGGTAAAGGCTCCAAAGCTGCAGAGGAGCTTCCGCCTGACCCTGGAGGTGCGTATTATCTATGTTTTAATTGGGTGAGATAGAACTTAGCGCTGGCCATGGGTCGTCGACAACATTCAGGTGGATGGGGGAGCAGCGTCGCATCCGATTGGGGACATCCGCCTACTGAACCTTTGTTCGGAGAGCCTGTGGGATGGGGAATGCATCCAGTAGAGGAAGAAGATGAAGAGGAGGACAGCGAGGAAGAATCGGAGGAGGAAGAACGAGGCAGAAGTCGCTCAGGACGGGGCCAACCGCAACCACCACAGAACAAGAAGCAGCAAGGGAAGCCCCAGAAGAATGCACAGCAGCAGCAGC
>Ga0157379_10003646_pt1 | contig 13071 bp, 14 predicted proteins | sample S25metaG_FD_121802 | JGI IMG/M metagenome (GOLD analysis project Ga0157379, IMG submission 121802) | Switchgrass rhizosphere microbial communities from Kellogg Biological Station, Michigan, USA - S2-5 metaG | ecosystem: Host-associated > Plants > Roots > Rhizosphere > Soil | place: USA... | reverse complement strand
CGGTTATGATGTGCGTCCGCTTCCCGCTGTCCCGGCGCAACGTTGAGGACCTGCTGTTCGAGCGTGGGATCGACGTCTGCCATGAGACGGGTGCGGCACTCTTGGAACAGGTCCGATCCGCTGTGCGCCAAGTAGAGATCGGTTCGCAGAAGACTGACACCTCCCTCATATCCGCCGGCTACCAGCGCCGCTGCCAGCGGGCCCTCCTTTTGACAATGCCCCTCGATGTCAAATGGCAGCCCCCACCGTCGCCGAACCGGTTAGCACTTGCCTTCCGCCAGATGATGTGATGACGCAATCCAGGTCCGCCCAGAGCGGCCCGGCCTCAGTCGTGTACGCGCGAGTAACTCTTGCGCTGATTGTCAACTCATCGCCCAGCCAAACTGGTTCGTCGAACCTCACTTTGAGCTTTCGCAACAGGTCTGGTCCTGCCCACGAAGCCAGTGTCTGGCCTAGAATCCCAGCAGTGAAGAGTCCTTGTGCGAAGATGTTGCCAAATCCGCGAGAGCGCACGAACTCAGCATCGTAGTGGAATCGGTTGAAATCGCCGCCGGCACCGGCGAAACGAATGAGTTGCTCCTGCGTGACTGGACCAACACGGCGGTCGGGCATCGAAGACCCGACCTGTAGGTCCTCGATGCGCAGACGCGGCGGAGTGGATTGTTCCTGGGCCACCCGTACTAGCCTTTCCGCTCGATATTCGTTGTGCGGATTGTGCAAACAGGCAGGCCGTCGGCGGAACGAAATGCCGTTTCAAATTCGAGAAACCGAAGCGTTCCCTTTGCTGTTTCCTTGTCGTGGACCCGCACGAGCCTGTCGGTCGCGGTCAATTCCTCGCCGGATACGACGGGACGGTGGAAATCGAATTCGAGCCCTCCCTGAAGCATATGAGTGCGGTCCACCAGCCCCCGCGCGACCAGTCTGGCGCTGGGTGGCATATTGTCCGGACTATAGCGGAATGCGCAGGTCGGCATAATTGCGGGCATCGGCAGCTCTGACGGGGACAAATCCTGGCCGGTTTCCGGACGCGCAGGATCATCGTCGAGCAGCGCCAGCGCAAATTCGCGGCATTTACCCCATTCGACAGGGAAGCGGAACGTTACCGGAGGGAGGTCCCACTGTTCGTCATCCACTGACAATATCCTTCTCGCTGTTCACTGCCATTCAATACCGGCGCGTCCAATTTCGACCGGCCTGAGCCCTGATAGTGAGGGCGGTGGATCAGAATCCGGCGGCATCCGCCTCAGTCAGGGATGCACTGAAAGCCTTCGTTTGCCGTCGGTTCCCTTGAGCCACCCGAAAGATGCCGAAGTACCGCCATCCACTGGCAAAACGATTCCCGTAATTCAGGATGCCAGATCGGAAGCGAGAAAAGCTGCCGCTTCTCCGCATTCTTCTTCAATGCCTTCGCGGCCAAGTGGAATGACGCGTACTCGGGCATTTATTTCTTCCGGTGTCCGCTGCCGCCACTGCGAGCGGTCGACTGGACCGGTACGGTTTCCCATGGTGCCGGGCGACAGGGTGTGGTCGGGCGCAATGACGTTGGTGCGAATATTGTGTTCGCCCAGTTCGAGCGCCATCGACTTGGTAAAATTCTCAACCCCGGCCTTGCATGCCGCATATACGGCAAAGGTCGGTGCAGCACGCGATCCCTCGATACTGGAGACGTTGATAATCGCGCCGCCCTTGCCGCCTCGTATCATGATGGGAACAGCCGTGGCGGTCCCAATGAGCACGCTCATCAGGTTAAGGTCGATGTGGCGCTGCCAGCTGCGTCGGCTTTGATCGAGAAATGGGCGACTTGTGCACCCCCCGGCATTATTGACCAGGATATCCAGCCTGCCAAATCGGCTGTCCGCCAGGTTTATCAGATCGGTGAGCTGATCCGCGTCCATGACGTCCATGGCGACACCAATTGCATCGCCACCTTCGTTCTTGATCGCTTGGGCAACCTCTTCTGCCCGCTCCGGAACAATGTCCCCCGCTATCACGGCTGCGCCGGCCCGGGCGAGGGACATTGCGATTCCGCGTCCGATGCCTCCTCCGGCGCCGGTCACGACAGCGACTTTGCTTTCGAGGGACAGCTTGGACACAAGCAATGGATTGATCATGGGAACCTTTCTGCAAATGGATTGCGGGACCTGGCTCTGGTCAACAAGCTCCCTTGCGTCGTTTGGGAAGACTCCCTCGGGGGAGATGCGGATGGATTGGTATAATTCATCCCTCGAACGGTCCGGCTCCGAGTTGTTCGCGCACGGGCACAAACTCGGGTGCGGCAAGGCCGAGGCGCAGCCAGCGTCCGCCGTCGATGACAAAGGTGTGGCCTGTCACATAAGCGGCATAGGGGGAGCAGAGATAGGTTGCTGCCCACCCGAGTTCGTGGGTCTGGCCGACGCGCATTGCAGGGCAAGATTGGGCTGCGCGATTTGCTGTCAGATGACGCCGCAGTGTCTCGGAGGTGTCATCATGCGGGAAGGTTCCAGGGACCAGCGTGTTGACACGAATGTCCGAGGTCGCCCATTCGACTGCGAGCGAGCGGCTGAGATTGGTCACGCCCGCCTTGGCCGAAGCTGAAGGCGATGCACCTGGGCCGCCGGTCCAGGCGTAGGACGCGCCGATGTTGAGAATGGCGCCGCCTTCTCCCGCGATCATCCGTCGACGAGCGAACTCGCGCGAGCAGTTGAAAGTGCCGTTGAGCACGATGTCGACCACAGTGCGCCAAGCGTTGACGCTGAGATCTTCAGCAGGACAGCCAAAATTACCGGCCGCATTGTTGATCAGCACGTCGACCGGACCAAGCTCGGCCTCAATGGCATCGAAGCACTTCGTAATCGCTTCACCATCGCGCACGTCTATCGCGAAACCCGCCGCGATACCGCCTTCACCGGTGATCGCCGCAATGCCCTTCGCCCGATGCTCCTCGCCTCGGCTCAGGATCGCGATCTTTCCTCCAAGCCGCGCAAATTCAAGGCCCATCGCCTTGCCAAGACCGGTTCCCCCACCGGTGATCGCAATCACCTTGCCCTCAAAGGTCCCTGGAGGGAGCATCGCACTCCCATACGCCGGCGCTGGTGATAATGGCATGCAGCTCTCCTCTAACTGCTGGTTCTTTCATGTTCAGGCAACCCGGCGCTGCCCGGAGCCTCGGTCAGCGTCGCAGAAGCACTCTTGCTCATTGGTCCTGCGCGGAAGGCGCTTCAGGACGCAACCTTGCTTCGCCTTTGCCGAAGGGGTCGTCCCGATGCTGCAATGCAGCCTTGACGCCCTCGTTCTTCGCGATGTTGCTGAATTCGGCATAGGCAGGGGAAAGGTGCGCGCGCGCGTCGTACTCGCCGGCCAGGCGCTGAAGGGTGCGTGCGCCCATCAACTCGAGGCCCATGTTGATCACGCGCTTATGGGCCGCGAGCAGGTCCGCAGGGACATTTGCTATCCGCTTGGCGAGATAGTCGACTTCTGCACCGAGCAATTCGGTTGGGACCGATTTCATGACGAGACCGATTTGAGCGGCCTCATTGCCCCGCAGTGTGTCTCCGGTAAACAGCATGCGCTTTGCCCACTGCGGACCGACATGGTAAAGCCACATATTGTTTGCCGGAGAGCCCAAAGCGCGGGTGGCCGGGAATCCGATGCGGGCATCATCCGCTGCAATCAACATATCGCACATCAATGCAAGGTCGGTGCCGCCCGCCAAGCAGTTTCCGTGGATTTTACCGATCACCGGCTTGAACATATCGAAAATCTGTAGTCGGGGAGCGCTTCGCATTCGCAGCTGCCAGGCGTCATCGTCATACGTTGATTGACCGCGATATTGCGAAGTGTCGAAGCCAAAGGTCTGGTTCGGTGGCAAGTAGTCGCCGCCTGAACTTATGTCATATCCAGCGCAAAAATCCTTGCCGGCACCATCCAAGACGATACATCTGACATCGGTAAGGTCATCAGCCTCGATCATTGCCGCCTGCAATTCATCAAGCAATTGCTGGGTCAAGGCATTACGCTTGTCTGGTCGGTTCAACGTTATCCGCGCGACGCCATCGCTGACATCAAACAGTATGGTGTTGGTTTCGGAAAGCCATTTGCCCATCATCGAACTCCCTAATTCTCTTGGTTTGCAGACGCCTGGCACAGGCCATTGTTCTATCTACAGCTCGGCCATGGCGTCACAGAACGCCAGCCTCAAGCTGCTCGCGCAATTGAACTTTGTTGATCTTTCCGCTGGGTAACACCGGAAGCTCAGAAACAAAGTGGATACGCCGCGGAATTTTGTAGCCGGCGATCATCTCGCGGCTGTGCGCCTCGATCTCGACTTGTGACAGATCTGGCCGTCGGGGAATGATCACGGCAGTCACCACTTCGCCCCACCTCTCATCCTTCAATCCGATTACCGCTACTTCAGCTACGTCGGGGTGCTCCGCAACAGCCGCTTCGACCTCGCGCGAGTATATGTTTTCGCCGCCAGAAATGATCACGTCCTTCTTGCGGTCGAGCAGATGGAAATATCCTTCGTGGTCTATCATGCCGATGTCCCCGGTATGCAGCCAACCGCCCCGCAACGCGTCCAAAGTTGCAGCGCCGTTATTCCAGTAGCCGCGCATCACGCACTGCCCCTGGATGCAAATTTCTCCCTCTTCCCCAATCCCAACGGGACGGTCCATTTCATCGACGCACCGCATGCGGACACCCGCGTAAGGATGACCCACAGAGGCGAGCCGTCTTAAGTCATCGGAGTCTCCTGATGGGCGGTGGAGATCGATTGGCAATATCGTGCCCAATGCTTCGGTCTGGCCGTAAATCTGCGCGAATACCGGGCCGATGCGTTCAAGCCCTTGGCGCAACAGCGGCAGAGGCATCGGTGCGGCGGAGTAGAGTATCATCCGTAAGCTCGAAAGGTCGTGGCTGTCGAATGAGGGGGCTTCAAGCAGCATCTGGATCATCGTTGGGGCCATGTGCCCAACGGTTATGCGGTGCTTGGAGATCGCATTTAGCGTATCGAGAGGGCGAAATGCCCGGTGCAGGTAAACCGCTCCACCCACCCAGTGCTGGGCCAACTGTATGTTCTTGGCTCCGATATGGTAAAGCGGCATGACCGCGAGTGTCCGGTCATGACATCCGTTATTCATGTGAAGCGCAGTCATGTGGGCCGCTGCGATCTGGTTTGAATGTCCCAGCAAGCACCCTTTTGGACGTCCAGTCGTCCCGCTCGTATAGATCACGTAAGCAATATCGCCGCCGGTTGCCCGGAATGGCGGACCAGAGGCATCACCCATGCTCACAACCGCTTCGAATGGCTCAGCCCAATCGGGACAATCCGGACCAATGGCGACGAAATGCTTTATGGTGCCGGGTTTTTGCCGGAGAGTGGCAACATAGTCGGAATATGCTGTCTCGAATATGATGGCTGCGGGTGCGGAATCCGCTATGATATAATCCATTTCAGACGGGGCGAGGCGATAGTTCACGGTGGCAAGGATGATCCCCGAAATCTCGGCCGCACCGTAAGCCTCAAGATATTCCATGCAGTTTTGCGCAAGAACGGCGAACCTATCCTGATGCCGAAGCCCGAGCTTTGCGAGACCCGATGCCAGCGAGCGGCACCGATCAGCAAATTGCGCATGAGTGAGTTGACGATCATCCGTAGCAACGGCCAGCCGGTTGGCGTACCAGAGCGCATTGTTCTCGATGGTTTCGCCCAGAGATCGATCGTTTATGCTCATAAATCCCAACTTTGCATCGCGAGAAAGGTCGCCTCGATAAGGTTCGCCGAATCATCTCGCGCCACGAACAGCGCGGGACCATTCACCCGCTTTGCGAGAGATCACCGTTATCGCTAGCGCCGTGCCCGTCGCGCAACTCGCACCATCGCTTGACCGGGAATGCCGCTTCTTCCGAAGGCCTGACCGCCAGTTCAAACATACGGTCTTGCGCTGCCACATCCCCCCTCGTGTTCGCGCGTGATCCGACAGCACCTCACTGACGGAGGCGCCTGCCGGCGCTGCGCAAGTTATTGCCCCGCGATTGAATTTGACACTCAGGGAGCGAGGAACGACCCCTGTGCCTTTGCTCTCTTCATACCACCGAAGTTACCGTTCTTGACAACTTCGTCAACTGAAAATCTCTCGATTGGCGAATGTGCAGGCGTTAGAACGCTGCCACGGTTGCTTGGGAGCATTCCGGTCAGATCAACGAAGCGCAACGGCCTACCGGGAATGTGCGCGCGACGGTGTGGACCATATCCCGCGTCCGAGAAGCTCGAGATCATCAGAATCGTCGAGCAGTCGCACTTGCCGGCCAAGCGCACGTTGGACCAAGTCGGCATCGCCCATCGGACTTTCTACCGCTGGTATGATCGCTACCTCGAAGGCGGCCCGGAGGCGTTGGAAAGATTGGCCATCGGCGCCGAGCCAGGTGTGGAACCGCATCGGCGACGACATCCAGGACCAGATTATCGAGCTGGCGCTGGAGCAGTCCGAGCTGAGCCCCCGGGAGTTGGCCGTGCGCTTCACCGACGAGCAGCGCTACTTCGTGTCGGAATCTACGGTTTACTGTCTGCTCAAGGCCCACGATCTGATCACCAGCCCGGCCTTCGTCGTGATCAAGGCCGCCGATCAGTTCCACACCAAGACCACCCGACCGAACGAGATGTGGCAGACCGACTTTACCTACTGCAAGATCATCGGGTGGGGCGGCTCGGCTTTGGCCCCTTCCCCCAGAAGGGGCGTCGCCTGCGCTACCTGTCGACCGTGCTCGACGACTTCTCGCGCTACATCATCGCCTGGAAGCTGTGCACCAACTTGCGCGCCGAGGACGTGACCGACACGCTGGACCTCGTCTTGGCGGCCTCCGGCTGCGACAGCGCCACGGTGCTGCACAAGCCCAGGCTGCTCAGCAACAACGGTCCCAGCTACATCGCGGGCGAACTGGCGGAATGTATCGAGGCCAACAAGACGCCCGCCGACGCCTACTTCGGCAGGGCGCAATCCATCATCAAACAGCGCGAGAGGATCAAGCGACAGACCATCGAACATCGGCGCCTGCGGCACCGCAAGCTCGCCGCCTAACATTAACCCAAGATGAGCCCCGCTCTCCGCTAATCTACGCCGCGATCTGCGCCAAATGTTCTGACGACGGACAAGCACTATACCTACGCTATCGAGACCTCGGAACGGTGAGTTGTCTGTCCTCGCGACGCTTGCGGAGAATGTGATCGTCAGATTTGTCGAGCAATTTGCCTCTCGACTCCCCACGTTGGTTCGTCGCATTGTCAAACCTAGTTAAACCTATAGGAGAGTGTGATGGACTGGACTGACCTGCAGGGCCTGCCGGCCGATGTTGGCAAGCTGTTGGCGCCGCAGGCGCGGCATTGCGACGCGTTCCAGCCGTCCTCCCTGATCGACCGCCGCGCGCTCCAAGGCGAGTTCTTCAGGAATGTGGTTGAGGGCTCCGCCGGAAATGGGTCGCCTGCATGACCAGCCCCTCGGCCATGCATCGAGCCGTGGCGTCGCCCGGTGCCGGGATCGACGGGGTTCGCATCGAACAGCTGGAAATCCCGTCGCCGGGGCCAGGCGAAGCGCTCCTGCGAATGCGGGCCGCCAGCCTCAATTACCGCGACCTGCTGGCCCTCCGGGGATATCTGCCGGGCATGAAAGATCGGCCGACCTATGTTCCCTTGTCATGCGGTTGCGGCGAGGTGGTTGCGGTGGGCGAGGGGGTCGACCGGGTCGCTCCCGGAATGCGCGTATCCCCGATCTTCGCCCTCGGCTGGATCAGTGGAGGATTGGACACATTGACCTCCACGCACCTCGGCGGCACGGTCGACGGAACGGCTGCATCGATGGCGGTCTTTCCGGCGGAAAGCCTCGTCGCAATACCCGACATGCTCGGCGACCTTGAGGCGGCCACCCTTCCCTGTGCAGCGGTAACCGCATGGAGCGCCCTGACCCTCGTTCGCCCCATCCATCCCGGCGACCTCGTCATCCTTCAGGGCACCGGCGGGGTGTCGATCGCGGCGGTGCAATTCGCGAAAGCAGCCGGCGCGCAGGTAGCGATCACCTCTTCGTCCGACGCCAAGCTCGCACGGGCGCGGGCACTGGGCGCCGACATCTGCGTGAACTATCGAAGCGATCCGGACTGGGCGGCGGCAATCCGCCGTCAGGCCGGCCGGGGCGGCGATCTGCTGATCGACGTCGTCGGCGCCTCCGGACTGGAACTGTCAGTTGCCGCGCTAGACCCCGACGGGGTCATCGCGGCGGTCGGACTGTTGAGCGGCGCGCTTTCGCGCCAGGCCGAAGCGAAACGACCGATCGTGCCCGTCATGATCGGTAACCGGGACACGTTCGAAGCCATGGTGCGGGCCATCGAGCTTAACCGCATTCGTCCCGTTGTGGACCGCGTGTTTCCGCTGGAAAACCTGGCCGGAGCAATGACGGAAATGGAAGCCGGCCGATTTTTCGGCAAGATCGGCATCGAAATTCACTGAGTCCGGGATCTTGGTCGAATTGCGCCACTTGCCCCCCGTTTCATTCTCGTCGGCGGGAAGCTTGGCCGCAGGGGGATACCATCGGCATGGTCGGATTGGCCGTTCTCGACGTGGTGCTGGTGCCCGATTGCGTCCGGGTGACGTGGTTATCACGGACAACCTCTCAGCCCACGAGCGGGCGGGAGTAGAGGAGACGATCGAAGCGGCAGGTGCAACCGTCGACAGCTCGGTCACAAGCCGCGCGTTACGCGCTTCGGAAGTGCAGCCATTGGATCGCGACTATTCCCATGGCCGGAACCGATCCCGTGGCTGCTAGGACCGCGTTGGCAGAACGGGTTGTCGGTGCGTGGCGTCTGGTGAGCTACAGCGCGACGCACGGCGACGTGATGCGCTATCCCATGGGGCCGGACGCCAAGGGGCTGCTGGTCTATGCAGACGGCATCGTCAGCGTGAACCTGATGGTGCCGGGCCGGCCTCGGCCAGGACGGGGAACGATCCGCGATCTGGATGATGCGGGTGCGGGGGCACTCGCGAAGGGCTATATGGCTTACGCTGGACCCTACTGGGTCGATGAGGATGCGGGCATCGTCCATCACAACTTTGAATTATGTCTGGACCCCGCCCTGATTGGAGCGCCAGCGCCCCGTCATGCACGGTTGATAGACGGCCAACTGGAATTGAGTGCGCCGCCTGTACGGGTGAAGGGTATAGAGCGAACGGCTCGTCTTCTTTGGCGGCGCTGCGACGCCGGAGGTTCCTGATGCCGAAGCAAAGGCGGCGGTGAGCACGAGGTGAGAGCCGCCCGGATCTTCGGCATTTAGGCACTCGCGTCTCGCGGCTCGAACTTCGCCGCCTCGTTCGACGTCCGGCTTAGGTAGCGGGAACCGGCGTGATATGTATGACGCCCGATCCAATCGCTCCGGCACGTCACCTGAGCGCACGGATAATAAAAGATAAATGGAGGAGACAGCATGACCACCGAATCCGGCAGAAAAATGATCTTGGCGACGATCGTTCATACCGGAGGCCAGCATCGGGGAGCCTGGCGCCACCCGGAGGCGCAGGCCGACCAGGGCCTGGACTTCAACTTCTACAAGCAAGTTGCGCAGGTATCAGAACGTGGAAAGTTCGACTTCATGTTCAGCGCCGACCAACTCTGTGTGCGGAATTTCCCGCGAAACATGATGTGTCGCACGCCGTTCACCACCTTCCAGGTCGATCCCCTGACCATGCTGACGGCATTGTCGGCGGTGACCGAACATCTCGGTCTGATCGCCACCATGTCGTCGACCTATTACGCGCCCTATCAAATCGCGCGTCATATCGCCGGGCTCGACCTCATCAGCAGGGGGCGCGCCGGCTGGAATCTCGTTACGTCCGGGCTTGAGGACGAAGCGCGCAACCTTGGGCTTGACGCCGCGCCCGAGCATGACGAACGATATCAGATTGGCCGCGAGGTCGCGGACATCGTGCAGGGCTATTGGGCAACCAGTGAGCCGGGCATGTTCCTGGGCGACAAGGAATCTGGCATTTTGTTCGACATGAACAAGATCCACCGTTTCAAATATGAAGGGAAATATCGGAAGGCCGAAGGCATCCTGTCGGTCCCACCTTCCAGGCAAGGGCGTCCTGTCATTGTGCAGGCTGGCGCTTCCGGGCCGGGGCGTGATCTGGCCGCATCGATTGCCGACCTCGTCTTTTCGATATCGCCGGACCCCGAGACCGCGAAAGAATATATAGATGACGTGAGGGCGAGGGCCACTGCCCTCGGTCGCGATCCCGCGAACATCAAGCAGGTATGCAATTTCATCCCGATTATCGCGAACAGTGAGGAAGAAGCGGAGGCGATGCTTGCGGAGCTTGATGAACTCATCGACGTGGAATTTGCGGTGGCGAACCTGGAAATGTCGCTTGGCGGCATAGACCTGTCACCGTTCCCGCTGGACGGGCCGCTGCCGGGGGAGATCCCCATGACGAACGCCTCGCGGACATTGTTCAATCAGACGCGCAGGGCGGCGGAGAAGGATGGCCTGACCATCCGCCAGCTTGCGATCAAGATGGTGAGGGGACTGACCAGCGTGATCGCATGCGGCCCGCCCGAACACATTGCAGACATCCTTGAACAGTGGTTCGCCAGCGGCGCGACTGACGGCTTTCTGATTGCCGGAAACATATTGCCGCGCGATCTGGAGGTGTTCGTGGACAAGGTTGTCCCGATACTCCAGCAGCGCGGCTTATTCCGGACGGAGTATGAGGCCAGCACCTTGCGCGGCAATCTCGGGCTTCCGGTGCCGGACTGAGCCGATCGGCACGCAACTTGGCAAAGACGGCGATGCCGGTTGTGGGTGTGGATCGGCGGGCAATCCGGCGCACGCGCTCCAGATCGCTCACGCCCGCTGCGCGCAGTGACCTCAGCGGCACCTCGGCGCTGATCACCACGGTGTCAGGGACGGCACGCAGCATGTCGACAAGCGGCAGCTCGCCCGTGCCGGGGATCATCCGCTCGTTGAGCGCCTCGTCCATATAGGCCTCGAGCGACGGCATGGCGAGCGGCGCATCGGAAATCTGCACATAGTCGATCATCCCGGGGTCGAGGGCCGCAAGATCGCCGGCCTCTCCGGTGCGCGCGACATGCATGGTGTCGATCAGCAGCTTGAAGTTGGGCAGCCCGACATAAGCGATCAGCTCCAATGCCTGGGCGAGACTGGCGGCTGTCAGCATCGCGCAAGGCTCGATTGTGACGGTCATGCCGTATTCCGCGGCCAGGGCGACCATCCACGCCGTCTCGTCGAGCGTGCGCGGCCAGTCGATGAATGACACGGTGTTGAGCCGGCGCGTCCCAAGTTCGGCCGCGAGGTCCAGGACGCGGCGATGATCGTCTCTCGTGCTGCCGGGGAACAGCGCGAAGCCGTCGAGCATCGCCAAGGAAACGCCGCTATCGGACAGGGCCTCGCGCGTCGCGGCCCGCAGGGCAGCGTCGTCGATCAGCGACCAGGACGGACCGTTCGCCTGCAGGATCTCCGGCAAGGCAGGCATAAGCGCCACATGACCGCAGCCTGCGTCGGCCGCCAGCCGGACAAACGCGTCGGGCGCCACACCCGCGAGGGTGAGATAATCCATCCCCAGTCGGTTTGTCATTTGCTCTCCTCCTGCTTTTCAGCCGCCTTTTGATTTGCGCAGCTCGTCGCGCGGCGCCTTGGCACCCTCTTGGAATCAAGTGGGCCAATTTGCCCCGCCACTGCGCTACCGTCACCAGACTGCCGGAAAGCGGCATTTCGTGGATCAGAATCCGATATCTGGGAAATCCGACCATCAGAATTGCCAAATAGGTGCTAGGCAGCAAGGCCGTACAACAAAGCGCTCATCTGGGTGAGACTCGCCAGCACGGCAGATTGATCAACCTCTCCAAGACCCAGATATTCGATCTCGAACGGTCCTTCATAACCGGCGGCAATCGCAGCGCGGATGAACTCTTCGATCGGTAGCTCACCGCTGCCGGGCAAACCGCGTGTTCCGGCGCCCGGTTCCTCCATCGTCCCGATCGCCACGTCACTGATCTGCACAAGGCCGATATGCTCACCGGCTCGACGGATCCACTGCCGGACGTCCCGTTCCGCGTAGCAATTACCGATATCGACGACGACGACGGCGCCACTTCTTTGCACGAGATCCAGCGAATCGCGAATATTGTGAACAAAGGATATCTGGGAGCGGAGCGTTGGCTCGAAGGCGACATTCACCCCTCGGCTCGCGCCATAGGCTATGCAAGGCGCAATCGCTTCGGCGTAACGCGCCGCGCTTTCATCCCAGCTGTCAAACCCGCCTTTGCCGGGGGGGCCATACACCGCCCCGCCCCCCAGCGCGTGAATGACATCGATGCAGCGGAAGATGGACTCTCGCTCAGCCTCCCACAAAGAAGAATCCAGCAATGTGAATGGACCGACAACAATGCAAGAAATGGCAAAATTGCGGCGCCGGAGTTCGGCCACCGCGCGCTCAAAGCCTACCGCCTCGATCTTTCGGAGCAACAGCCCGACGCAACGCAGGCCCGCCCGCGACCAGAATTCAATATCCTGTTCAAAAGTCCAATCGAACGTCGCCACGGCGCTCAACGACAAGCGGGGATGAAAAAGCGCGGTCATCTTATTCCTGCAACGTGAAAGCAGAGCCGGGCGTCACGGACCGGCGAAACCTAGCGCGCTCTTGTTGAGTCCAGCACTTTGCTGCGCATGTCAATGGCCCCGCGCGGTGGGATCGGACGCTCGTTTCCAGTCCTAGTTCTCTTTCCCGAAAACAAGATCACCCAGAATAAGTCCGCGCTCATCCAGCTGATGGATGTGTTCGACGAGAAATACCCTGGCCAGGGTCTGCTCGTGGTGGTCGACGAGATGCTCGACGACCTGCGGTCGCGCAAGGACACCGAGCTGGTTCACGACCTGTCGTTCCTCGCGAGATTGTCGGGACCGGATCATGGCGGCAGCCAAATCCTTCGAGACGCGCTGACGGACCATCCGCCCGGGCATGGCCGCCCGGCCTTCGATCGATCGGCCGTTCACCGCAGGAAGGACTGACGGGGCCCCGGCACGATCGATCGACGG
>Ga0157379_10003643_pt1 | contig 13076 bp, 12 predicted proteins | sample S25metaG_FD_121802 | JGI IMG/M metagenome (GOLD analysis project Ga0157379, IMG submission 121802) | Switchgrass rhizosphere microbial communities from Kellogg Biological Station, Michigan, USA - S2-5 metaG | ecosystem: Host-associated > Plants > Roots > Rhizosphere > Soil | place: USA... | reverse complement strand
TCTTTGATTTAATTGGTGCCGGAGAAGGGAATCGAACCCCCGACCCACGCATTACGAATGCGTTGCTCTACCAGCTGAGCTACCCCGGCGCCGGTCGCGCAGTTTAACGGCAGCGACAGGATTACTCAAGGTTTCGCAGGCGGCTCAATCAGGAAATTCCTACAGCTCGGCGCGGCATTTCGCGGCAGCGGGGTGGCCTGCCGGTGCCTACTTTATGCGGGTCTTCCACAGGGGTACCCGTCATGCAACCAAGCTTTCCAAAATCGACCAGCGGTTTCACGCTTATCGAGTTGATCATTCTCGTAACTATCGTCTCAATCCTTGGCCTGTTCACCGTCAATGGCATCGCTTCGATCATCCACAAATCGCGCGCGGGTCTGGCCGGAATCAGCATTGCCGACTCGCTGACGCGTGCGCGCTCGCTCGCGATCACAAACGAAATCGACGTCGTGTTATGTCCGAGCGTTGACGGCCAGGGCTGCCTGCGCAGTGACCACTGGGAATCCGGCTGGATAGCATTTGCCGATCGGCGTGAAAACGGCGAACGCGGCGAAGGAGAGCCGCTGCTGATTTCGCAGGGCGCGCTCGGAGCCAAGGTGCACCTCGTCTCGAGCGAAGGCCGTACGCGATTGCGCTTCCAGCCTACGGGTAGCAACGGCGGCAGCAATGTGACTTTCACCCTGTGCGACGGGCGCGGACCGAAGTTTGCAGTGTCGTGGATCATGTCCAACAAGGGCAATTTGCGCAGCGCGCCGGCGCAGCCCGCCGCCGCTGACGCCGCCTGTCACAGCTGATCGGCGCAAAAAAAAACGGGCCCACGTGGGGCCCGTTTTCACTTTGTGCAGCCAACTCAGTTGTAGTTCGGCGTGAACCAGTACACGCGGGTGCGCTTCTGGCCGCTGGTCGGGAACACGTTGTGCGGCGCCGGACCGGCCGAACCGCCACCTTCCTTCGGCGGACAGCCGATGCAGATCGGTACATAGTTCGTGACCGGCTCGCCATTCGCGTCCGTAGTCGTTACGCCCACCGTACCGACTGTCGGTGGCAGCGGCAGACCACCATTCGCATACGGGTTGGATACCGCTGTGCCACCGCACGTGGAAGTCGTGCCGATCGCCGGCGAACCGTTGAGCAGGTTGACCAGATAACCGTAGGCGTTGCCAAGTGTATTGGTACAAGCGGCATTGCTGACATGCGGGTTCGGCAAGTTGGTACCCCACGTCACCTGTCCACCGACGATCACCGCGGGCGTTACGGTCTGCTCGCCACCGGATCCGTTGGCATTGGTCGGCGTCGGAGTGCTCGTATCGATTCGGTCATTGACCAAGTCCATGAACCAGCCGCTCGGCGTCGGGAACGTATTAGGTGTCACGCCCAGGTGCGCCGTGTCGGCACTGGGGTTAGCCGGGTTATCCACGCAAGTCGGGTCCGAGGCGCAGTTCGGGCATTCGGCGAATGTCGCCGTGCTGCCGCTCACCGTCACTGAGTTCTCCATGCTGTGATTGATCAGGCCCACCGTCGTGCCATTGTCCAGATCCAGCGGCACATTTACGCCGGCGCCGGAGGTCGTCGGGTCGTCGAGGAACATGTAGAAGCGGTTCTGCACCGGCGAGGAATATCCGTACTGACTGGACAGCGGATGTTCGCGGTCGCCGGAGCCCAGCCCGACGTAAATCAGCGGCTTGGCCGCCGTGCCCTGGTTGATCAGCAGCACCGGTCCAAACAGGAACTTGCGCGGATTGTTCGCATCGTTGGTAAAGGCAATGCGATGAATGTGGCTCGGCCACTGGCCGCTGGCGATCACACCGCCGGGCGAGACGCCGATGCGATCGACGAAGTCGATTCGATAGACGCTGCCGGTGGTATCGGCGAGATACGCATAGTCGATTTCACCGTTGCCATCGAAGTCGAGCAGCGTTACGTCGCCGACCACGCTGCCGGGAGCGCGACTACCGCCGCTCGCCGCCGGTAGCGGAATCGCGGACATCAGTGTGTTCGGACCGCTCTGCGCGTCGATGACATAGACGGCAGCACCCTTGCGGCTCGGGCAGCTCGGCGCCGCGGCGTTCTGGTCTTCGCACGAGGTACGCACCACCACTGTGCTGGCGGGAGTGACGCCGTCCAGGGGGGTGATTGTCTGCGTGGTCTGTGTGGAATCGTTGCCGCCACCGAACACCACCATCGGACGCGGCGAAGTGTCGGTCGAACCGTTCTTGATCGTGCCGAGCTGCGGCTTGGACCAGGTCTGGCCGATGCCACTCATGCCGGTGGTGCATCCGGTGTCACTTGCCATGCTCGGACAGCCGGCACGCCACATGAAAGTGGGCGTCGTCGGCGGATCCGCGCCCGCACTGGAGGGACTCACATTGATGCCATACACCATGCGCCCGCCACGCCGCATTGTCGGGTAGATATAGGCCGTCGTGAGATCGCCATTGCCGTTGAAGGCCTGATACACGCCGGTGGACCCGTCGAACGCGTAATCCTTGCGTAGCGGCGTCGGCGTCACGGCGGCCAGATTGATGCTGGGGTAAGCGACGATGGGCGAATTGTCGTACAACCGCTTCATGTTGGACATGAATTCCGGCGCCATGAACGACCAGATCTCCACGCCTGTGTTGGCGCGTACGGAGTGGAACATGCCATCGTTGGAACCGTAGTAGATGGCCACGCCGGTTGCATTGGTGTTGTACGTGATCGGCAGCGGCGTGGAGTGGATCACGTCGCCGTGGATCGAAGGTCGGGTCTCTGTGTAGGCGTAGGCCGTCGAATAGTTTGGGCTTCTGTACTCATTGGCCAGATTCGGATTGGTATCCTCATTCTGACTGTCCCAGCCGCGCACCCAGTCGGCCACCTGCGGCGATGCGCTCGTCGATACTCCGGCCGCTTCCAGCGCCGTCTTGGCGGTGGCATAGTCGAAAGCCGTAAATGCGGTGCCGCCGGAATCCATTGTCTGAATATTGCGGTTCAGCTGCCAGGTGTTCGGCGCGGCCGCCGACACGTTGCCGCGGCGCAATACTTCGCCCACGCCGCCCTTTTCGACGAATGCGCCGTCCGGCGAATCCGAATACGGCTGCCAGGTGACGCCCGAGGGCGGCTGGAATTGCGTCTGCGAGCCGGACACGGCCGGGTTGGCCGGGTTGAGCGCCCAGCCGGTCGTATCTGTCGGACCCTTGCAACCGCTGGTAGGTTGCGGATCCTCGGCCACGTTGGTCCAGTACGCGGGGTCTGCAATCGTTGGCGTGGTGCCATCCGGACGGTAGACGCTGGTGTCGCTGGACCAGAAACTGGCCGCGCAGTCGGCGATGAAGCCGGTGGTCGCGCTCGTCGCCGTCTCGCCAACCGCGTCGCCGAGATCCGGACTGGTGCCGTTGAGAATGATCTGGAAGCGCTTGAGATTGCCCATCCAGCGCGGCGCGGCAAACTTGTCGGGGCGGAACACGCCCAGATACACCTGGTTCTGATCGATGCCGCGATTCGTCGCACTGGCCGGCAGGGCCGTGGCGGCAAACGCCGAGTTTACGGACTGGATTTCGAGCAGGATCTTGGTGATGTCCTTGAGCAGATCGTCGCCGCTCTGTGCGACGTAATACTTGCCGCCACCCTGCTGGGCTTCGTTCTTCGCCACGGCTTCGAATGACGCCGACGGTGCAGACTGCTTGTACACGTCGACGACGTAGGTGACGATCTGCTTGCTGTTCAGGAATTTCGCCCAGGCGGGCACCCAGGATTGCAGTCCTCCCGAGGTGGCCACGAAGGTGCCGGCCGACTCGCCGTTGTAGCTCTGGTGGCCGAGCCTGATGCTGCCGATGCTCTGATCGGGATTGACGATATGGATGATGTAGTTCTTCGCGCAGCCCGTGGTCTGCGGCGGGCCGATGTAATGCGTGCCGGCATTGTCCATCGCATATGGCGCGGCCAGGTTCTGACCGCGCGGACACTGGAATATGTTGTGCAGTTTGTAGTCGGCGTAGACGTTGGTTTCGGCGTTGCCGCTGCCGGTCACGACGCCCGCGAAAGCCGGTTGCGGGCTAGCAGCGGTAGACTGGAAATACTTGTATACCTCGTACAGCGCTTCGGCATGGTCCTTGGTGCTGGAATTGATCTTTTCGGTGGGGTCATTCAAATTCTGGTAGAGGGAAAGAGCGTTCGGCGATCCTGTCAGCGGCGACGGCGCCGTGGACCAACCGAGAATATTCCCGAGTGCCGTGAAATTGTTCAGATCCGCCACGTCGCGCGCCCCGAAGCGCATATAGGCGCCGCCGTTGCAGCTGCCATTGCCGTCGCCCGGGTGTGCACTGTCAGTGCCGGTGCACAAGTTGCTAGCCAGCAGCGAAGAAGGCTTGCCCAGTTCGTAATTCATCAGCGCGATGCCAACATTGACATGCGAGCCGGCGTTGTACAGCGACGCCATCACGCGCACGATCGCATCCACCTCCGACTGCCCCGTCGCGGGACAAGGATTCGGACAGATTCCGTTGGTCACGCCTATCGGCGGGATCTTCTGATTGGAAGAGGCCCAGTTCGAATCGCTGTCGATCAGGAAGATCACGTTCGGCGCATCCGCAACCTGGCTCGCGCTGCTGATGAAGATGTCGATGTCGTCGGCGCGGGCGCTGGATGAGCCGAACAAGCCGGCAACCAGCGAAGCGGCAGTGCAGAAAATGAGAGTCGAAAATTTCATAAAGCTACCCCGTATGGGTGCAGATAATCGGTGAGAATTCAGAAATACAGTGTGCCGCCGGGCCCTTGGCAGATGTTCTGCGCCGCGCCCGGCTGAGCCGTGACATAGAGCCCCTGCGTCACCGAGTTAACCGCAGCGTTGGGGGCATCGCTGCCGGCGTATTGTTCGACGGACTTGATCCGATATTGGAACGTGACGTTGAAGCACTTCTGCGTCGCCACGCTGTTGGCGCAGCCCTCGTCGACCGGATCGTTCATGTCCAGGCTTAGCGGATCCTTCGGCGTGGCCATCTCGCAGGCATGGTCGGTCAGCGTGTTCTTGACGTTGAACGTGCCGTCGCCCCGGATGTCGGAGACCACCGAATTGCCGTAGGTGGCGGTCGCCGCGTCGTACAACGGGTTGTTCGGGTCGTTGACGATACGGTAGCTGCTCATGGCGTTTTCAGCGGCCTGCGTGGCCGACTGCAGCGCGGTGCGCCGGTTGCTCATATTGTCGATCATCTGCGAAGTGCCCTTGCCCACGGTGAACGTGGTGACGGCCATGACGGTGAGCAGCACGAGGAAAATCATTGCCATGAACAGCACGGCTCCTGTCTGCCTGGGTGATGTCGGTATACGGTTCATCCCTTGGTCCTCCGGTCGGCCGGGTTGTGTACGCGCACTGTTGTCTCGTAGACGTGGCGTTTGAAGTTGTCGCTGAATGGCCCGAACGTGTTGCTGGTGCCGTCGGCCTGCAGGCCAAGCACAAATGTCTTGTCGTTGGTGTAACCAACCGGCGAAGCCTCGGTGTTGCGGCCCAGCAGATGGACCTTCACCGCCATGACGTTGCCCCAGTTGGCGGGACAGGTTGTCGGGCTGCCAGTGCACAGCGAATGGGTTGCGTCGGAGTAGGTATCCGGATCGGCGGTATACGCTTTCGGTGTACCGTCGGTCACAATCGGCGGGCCAGCGTCGTAGTCGAGGCCGTACTCGAGTTGCATCGTCTCGATGCCTTCGGCGATCGGTAGAATGCTGAATGCCGGTGCCGGCGTGCCGCCGCCGCTCGATCCGAGTTGGGCAACTTTGAGCGTCGGAATCCCATCGGTTCCCACGTCGTTGTTTGCCACGAACCAGATATCGACGTAATAACGGTGATACGGCGCATAGTTCGCCGAGGTCAGGCAGTTGAGGCCGATCTCGTGCAGGTTCAGGGAAACCGTGCTGGTGTCAGAATCCAGCGCGCACCAAGACGTGGAGCTCGAGGTGACGTTGTTCGGCCGGCACGAAACGCCGGTAACGCTCGTGATGTTCTTGGTGGCACTCGACGCCTCATCCGCGCAATGCGTTGCCTGGAAATACGGGGCGCCGGCGATCACCGCGTCGCACGCCGGAACACCCTGCACCGCGACCGCACCCGGCGCACAGGGCTCGGTGTGGCGCACGACCAGAATATCCGAGCCAGCTTTGGCGTCTCCCAGAAGCGCAGCGCAATTGGCCGTCATCGTGGGCACGGTCGAGGCGTTCGGCGCCGCGTAACCCTGAACGGCAAACGGCAGGCCTGCGCGAAGCGCGGTAAGGCTAGCGTCGCAGGGATCGGGCTCGGTCGTAATCCCCAGTGTCGAGACCGGGTTCCTGCCCATGAGGTTGGAAACATCCAGCTCCGCGTAGAAGCCGGCCATCATCGTATCCCCGCTGAGGCGCTGCAGCGCGTAGCTACCGTTCTCGATCATGCGGCTGGAACGGTCCAGATCGTTGCGGTATTTACCGTTCTCGACAAAGATCAGACTCATGAACGTGAGCAGGATCAATCCGATCGTCAAGGCCACCATCGCCTCGATGAGCGTGAAGCCGTGCTGGCGAGTTGGGATGAGTCTGTGCATGCGCCGATGTCCGCTAAGAATTAATTCGTGCATCCGGGACTGCCGATGGTGACCAGCTCCGAAACCATCCGGCGCCGCTTCTCATCACCGAACTGGTTCGCCCCGCAAGTGTTCAGGTTGCCGGTCTGATCGGCGCTGTCGACCATTCCCTGCCATGCCACAGTGACGCGATAGATGGCTGGATGGCATATGCCAATAGTGGGATCCGGCGCGGCGACCAAGGTGACGCAGCCGCGCGCGCCGGCCATCGCGCCGACGTTGGCGCTGCTGCGCGTTTCGCTGGCGCCGAGCAGTGAGAAATTCCATTCACACAGGTCCAGTGCCGCACCTGTACCAGTGCATGGTGCCGTGTAGCCGCTGGCCCCGGTTCCGGCCGTTGCCGTGCCGCCGCCGTTGGTGTATGTGTTGGCTGCGGCGACCGTCGACGGCGCACCCGCATAGAGCCGTTCAGTCATATTCCAAAGCAGCGCGTTGGCCTCGGATCGGCCGTAGCCTTCGGTTTCCGCCACCTGCATTCTGCTCATCAGGCCCGCCAGTCCAAGCAGGCCGAAGGCGGTGATCAGGAGCGCGATCAGCACCTCAAGCAGCGTGAAGCCACGTGCAACCGGGAATCTCAGCATGACGGCACGCCTCCCCCGGTTGCCGCGTCCGTGCCGCTGCCGCGCCGGCTGGTCTCGTACGGCCGACCGGTTGGATCGACGGACACGGTATACGTGCACGCATAGCTGCCGTTGCTGACTGTGAACTCGAATTTCGGCCCGGTCGCGCACGCGCTCGGCGCGCAGGCGACTCGGCCCGATGCGTTGTAGGTGATCGTAACCAGGTTCGCGGGTGTCGGTGTGATCGTCATGCGCTGCGTCGGCTGGTGCTCGTCGAGCACCTTGCTGGCGGTATCGATGAGCTGCCAGCCACCGGTCCAATCCGCACTGACGTTGGTGGAGCGCGCCTTGACGTTCTCCACGCGGCGCAGGGCCTCGGAGCGCGCCTTGAACAGCGTCGTGAACATGTCCGTCGCGGCGTCTTGCACGCGATGCTTCAACATCATGGTGGTCATCGACGGAATCGCCAACGCCCCGAGGATCACGACGATGATGATCGTCACCATCAATTCCAGGAGCGTGAAACCTTTTGCGTGCTGGGGCTTGTTTGAAGCAGACATCGCTGATTACCTGTGGCTACTTCCAAAGAGTGGTCGGGCTTTTTGTTCCCGCATTTGTGATCGACAAGTCTACGTTGTACGTCGTGCCGCCGTACGTTCCGACGAACTCCGCCGCCACCGGCGAAGCCGTGACTTTGAAATTTGGGTTCGGCCCTTGCGCGGCAGCATCAAGGACGATGTCCCAGGTGTAATCCGTGTTGAAGCTCCCAGGCGCCGTGACCAGCCCAACCATCGTTGCCCTGCTGGCATAGGTGCGATTGTCGAGCAGGAATTGTTGCTCGCGCTGCGCGACATCCATCAGGAATGCTTGTGCCGCCGAGACATGGCTGCGCACGGAGTATCTCAGGTATGACGGGTAAGCGATCGCCGCCAAGATAGCGATGATCGCCACGACAATCATCAGTTCGATCAGGGTGAACCCCTGCGTGCGCCGCTTCATCTGGTCATGCCCCCAATTTTGGCTGTCGGCAGCATAGTAAGCCCCTCGATCCACGGCAAGCCGGCCCGGACAAAGCCGCCAATTCCCGGGACAAGTGGTCGGGAAGGCCATGTCAGAACGCCGCTGGGCTGATAATGCCGGGCACCGCCACGCTGTGCGCATTGCCGTTGCGCATCCATGTCACCGTTACACCGACGCGCTTGAATTCGGGTACGCCGGCCTGCACGGGGGCTGCATCATCGGCAGCGACATAATGTGCGCCGGGGGTTTCCGCGTCGCCTTGCAGGCGGAACCGCACGGCGTCCACGTGCAGCGTGAACGCCGTTTCCAGGTGCTGGCCATCGATCGCCTCGATGATCCGATTGTTGCCCGCAATGTGGCCGTAACCTTCTTCGGCCCGCCCCGGGTCGGCAGCAACGCCGCGCAGACGTTCCAGTTCGTTCTGCGCCAGAGTCAGGGCCAGAGTTGTGCTCTCTGCATTCGAAGCCAGGTTTTGCACGCGCCCCTGCAGGCCCGCCAGACCCAGCAGACCTACCGAAAGCACGACCACGGCCGTCAGTTCGTCGAGCAACGACGAACCGCGAATCCGATCAAGGAATATCGCTGCGGACATTCAGCGTACCTTGTAGTCGCCGACCGCATCGATGCGGCCGGCATCCGACCAGCTGCCCGGGACCACGGCGAGGGCTTGATTGCCGGCAGTCATCGCGATCGTCTGCTTGAGGACGGCTTGGCGGATCACTGATTTACCACCGCCGTCATCCGTTGGCAGCTGGGCGCGGGCGATCAACGTGATGGCGTAGGGTTTCCGATCGCCCGAATCCGCAGTCACCTCGTTTTCTGGCAGACACTGACGCTGCGGTTGCCCGGTGTCGACGAGACAAAGCAACGCGTACACTTCGTAGCGAACCTCGAATTCGCCGATTTTCGCAATGACCTGTTGCGTAGGTGCGCCGGCCGCATTGCTGAACACTTCGCTCATGTCCAGCGGCGTCGCGAGGTGAAGATAGTTCGCACGCACTGCGGCATCGACGGCGCCGCAGGGAACCGACTGTTCCTGGGGCGCACAGCGTTGCCACAGCCGCCCGGGACCGCTCAGCCAGGTCGACAATGCCTCGTTGCTGCGGGCGCGAAAAAAAAGCAGGCCTTGATCGAGCGCAGCCTGGGCGGCTTCGCGCACGAGCCGAGCTGCCATTTCATCGCCGGCCGTGCGCCGCTGCTGCATGCCGTAGCTGAGCGAAAACAGCGTCATCACGGAAACAATGCCGAGCAGGACCAGGGCGACAATCAGCGTCGCCATACCGCGCTGGTGTAACGGTACAGGCTGCATCATGTGCAACTTCCGGAAGCCATGATGTCGTTGCGCACGCGGATCGCCTCGGCCAGCGTGCGTTCGGTGGCCGGGCTGGCGATCAGGCGTGCCCGGAGGTGCACATCCACGTTCTGCGCGATCACGGCGAAACCGCGCATGCTCGTGCAGCCGCCAGCGCCTTCCGACGGCGCAAATTCAAGCTCGCGCACGTCGAGGGTTCCGGGATCCGTGAGGTCGCTCCACAAGCCGCCCCCCGCTTGCGCCGCACATTCAGGTTCCACGCCCCGCGTAGTTACGGTCTGGACCACACCTATGCCGTTGCGCTGCACATGGCGATAACCGTGGAATTCAGCGCCGTTGTGGTCATAGCGGACTATGACGCACGACGGCGAGCGGACCACGGGGGCGTCGCTGAGACCCGCCTTCGCGGACCCCGGCGCGAAGCGTGCGGAATCCTCATAGTAGCCGGCGCGGCGAATTTCGCCGCTGACCGTATCCAGCGCGTGGCGCATCTGCTGCATCAAACGGGCTCCGGCGACGATTTGGGCATTGCTGCGCATCGCGCTGATCGCATAGACCATAACCGAACCGACGACGACGAGCCCGGCAACCAGGGCCACCAGTGTCTCGGTCAGGGTAAAGCCACGATTGCCCGCACGCATTTGCATGCCGCGCATGCTAAGCGTTGACGCGAGCATGTGTGCATAGCGACCAGCCGAACGGTAGCGTTTCATTCGCGAGCGCGAGAAAATCAATCCACGAGAACGGTTCGGAGCTCTTTCGGCAACGCGAAGGTAATGTTTTCCGGCTCGCCGTTGAGTTCTAGCGCCACGCTCGCACCCCATTCGTGCAGGCGCGCAACCACACCCTGAACCAGGCTTTCCGGTGCTGACGCGCCGGCCGTGACGCCGACTCGCATTTTCCGATCGAGCCAGCTGCGCTGGATGTCGTCGGCACCGTCGATCAGATGCGCTTCGACGCCCTGCTTTTCGGCCAACTCTCTCAGGCGGTTCGAATTCGAACTGTTCGGTGAGCCGACCACGAGCACCAGATCGCATTTCTGCCCGAGCGTACGCACGGCGTCCTGGCGGTTCTGCGTCGCATAGCAGATATCGTCGTGGCGCGGTCCGAGAATTGCGGGAAACTTCGCACGCAGCGCGTTGATCACGGCCTTGGTGTCGTCGATCGACAGCGTCGTCTGCGTTGAATAGGCGATATTGTCCGGGTGTTTAGGCGTGAGATTTGCGACGTCTTCCGGGGTTTCGACGAGATAGATTTCCCCGGCCGCGCCTTCCCTGTCCCATTGTCCCAGCGTGCCTTCCACTTCGGGATGGCCCTGATGGCCGATTAAGACGACGTCCCTGCCCGCCTTGGCGTGGCGCGCGACTTCGATGTGCACTTTCGTCACGAGCGGACACGTCGCATCGAACACGCGCAGGTGGCGGTCGCGCGCCTGCGCGCGCACCGCCTGCGAGACGCCGTGTGCGCTGAAGATCAAGGTAGCGCCGTCGGGCACGTCGTCGAGTTCGTCGACGAAGATCGCGCCGCGCGCGCGCAAGCCGTCGACGACGAAACGGTTGTGAACGACTTCGTGGCGCACGTAGATCGGTGCGCCGAAGGATTCCAGCGCGCGTTCGACGATCTCGATCGCACGATCGACGCCGGCGCAGAAGCCACGGGGATTGGCGAGCAGGATTTCCATGGCGCTATTTTAGCGCGATGTGACCTTGCCCGCCGACTTGTCCCGCGCGAACAGGCCGAAGAGCACCAGCAGCACGGCACCGACGCTGATCGCCGAGTCGGCGATGTTGAACGACGGAAACGCCCACTCGCCAAAGTACACTTGTATAAAATCCGTGACGTGACCGAAACGCAGGCGGTCGATCAGATTGCCGAGTGCGCCGCCGATCACGAGCGCGAGCGGCAACGCCGTGCGCCAGTCCCTGCGCGGCGTGTGCGCGAGCCAGCGCGCCAGCACCGCGCTGACCGCCACGGCCAGTACCGTGAACAGCCAACGCTGCCAACCTTGTTGATCGGCAAGGAAACTGAACGCAGCGCCCGTGTTGAACGCGAGCGTCCAGTTCAGAAGTCCCGGGATCACCGCGCGCGGCACGTAGGGTTGCAGCACATCGAGCACGATCGCCTTCGTGAACTGGTCCAGCACGATGACAGTAACCGACAACACCAGCCAGATCAGCGCGCTCGCGCGCAGCGACAATTGCCTGCTCATCAGAAATACAGCCGTTGTTCGCCCGGACCATTCGGCAGGTTGCTCACGCAGCGCCCGCAGATCTCCGGATGCTCGGGATTCGAACCTACGTCCGCGCAGTAGTGCCAACAGCGGATGCATTTCTTGTGCTCACTGCGCGTGGCCGACACGAAAACTTTTCCGCCGTCCACATCGATGCTCAACGCGTCCGCAGGTGGCGCTGCATCGGAGAGCTTCAATTGCGACGTGATGAAAAAGAAGCGCAGCTCATCCGCGACTGACGCGAGGCGCGCGCGCAATGCGGTATCCGCATACACGGTCACTTGCGCTTCCAGCGCCGCGCCGATCTGCCCGGCATTGCGCATGCCTTCGAGCAGTTTCGCCGCGGCGCCGCGGATCGCGAGCAGGTCGCTCCAGAACTTGCGCTGCTCAGGCGAGCCCTGCAGCGCTTCGAGGCCGTCATACCAGGTCTCGAACAGCACGGATTCGCCGCGGGGGCCACTTGGCGTGTTCTTTGGTGCGTGCTGCCAGATTTCCTCCGCCGTGAACGACAGGATCGGCGCGAGCCAGCGCACGAGTGCTTCAAGTATGCGGTACATCGCGCTCTGCGCACTGCGCCGGCCGCGGCTGTTTTCCTGCATCGTGTACAGCCGGTCCTTGGTGATATCCAGATACAGCGCGCCCATCTCGTTCGTGCAGAAGTTCTGCACGCGCTGGACGATTTCCGGAAAATCGTAGCGGGCATACGCCGCGATCACGGCCTGCTGCGTATCGTAGGTCTGCTGTATGGCCCACTGATCGAGCAACAAGGAATCTTTCACCGCGATCAGGTCCTTCGCAGGATCGAAGCCGTTGAGATTACCGAGCAGGAAGCGCGCCGTATTGCGGATGCGCCGGTACGCGTCGGACACGCGCTTGAGGATCTCGTCCGACAGCGCCATCTCGTTGCGGTAATCCGCCGAGGCGATCCACAGGCGCAGGATGTCCGCGCCGTAGTTCTTCATCACGTCCTGCGGCTCGATGCCGTTGCCGAGCGACTTGGACATCTTGCGGCCCTGCGCGTCGACGGTGAAGCCGTGCGTGAGCACTTCGTCGTACGGCGCATGGCCGTGCATCGCGACTGAAGTCAACAACGCGGAATGAAACCAGCCGCGGTGCTGGTCGGAGCCTTCCAGGTAGATGACTTTGTCGCCGGGCTTGCGCGCCAGATTCGCGCGCTGGTCGAGCACGCAGAAGTGCGAACTACCCGAATCAAACCACACATCGAGAATGTCGGTGACTTTGTCGTAGTCATCAGCGTCGGCGCCGAGCAGCTCGCGTGGATCGAGCGCGTACCACGCATCGGCGCCTTCTTTTTCGACGCGCTGCGCGACCTGTTCCATCAACTCGACGCTGCGCGGATGCGGTTCGCTCGT
>Ga0157379_10003639_pt1 | contig 13084 bp, 14 predicted proteins | sample S25metaG_FD_121802 | JGI IMG/M metagenome (GOLD analysis project Ga0157379, IMG submission 121802) | Switchgrass rhizosphere microbial communities from Kellogg Biological Station, Michigan, USA - S2-5 metaG | ecosystem: Host-associated > Plants > Roots > Rhizosphere > Soil | place: USA... | reverse complement strand
TAGCGACGCGCAGGACGAGCTCCTCCTCCTCCCTCTTCTTCTGGTGCAGAAGATCCTCCCGTGAGCACTAAATGTCGTGAGTAAGGTGAGAGGCTCTACTACACACGACTTACTGAGGACGAGCGCAGCGAGGCCAATGTATATTCCGTACTTTTGTATGAATGACTTTTCAGGTGGAGGCGGTATTGGTTGTCCAGTGGGGGATAGTGGAGGCGGGGTGCGCAGGTCGGGACTGGGGAATGTGAGTTACTCGTGAGTGATCAAAGACGGCGGCAAACTCACAGAGGCACAGGAGTAGCAACATGGGCTATTAATGTCGTGTTTGAGAAACTGAGGGGGCGAATGACACTAGACGTTGGACAGCTGCCATCGTGAGGAACAGGGCGAAGGAAGTAGTCGAGAGCATAGGGCTTTCCATCGGCGGAGAGGTGGATACTGACGACATCCGACTCGAGGGTGCGGAGATGGCACTGGAGGACTGAGTCAGCGAGTCAGGGGAGCGAGTCTCGAGTCTAGACTCACCGCCTTGACTGAAGATAGATCCCAGTCGTCAGAAGACGCGTCTCCTTCGCGCTCGAGGGCAATCTGATACAACGACGAATCCAACGAGTCGGGATTTGAAATCAGTGTGTCAGCTAAAGTCAGGGAGAGCGGGTTCCCCTCCAGTGTTCCCCTCAGCGTAAACGGCGGTGACGACTGCGACTGCGACTGCGACGGATCCCATACACGATGGTACACATTCAAGCCAGCCACGACCTCGACGAGGGCAGCAGCAGCAGCGAAGCACGCGCTCTTCATGGTTGCTGGAAATAATAAGGTTTGTCGGAGTTTCGGAGCTGGAACCAGGGTCTGGACTGCACTCGACTCGCTGCCTGGATGGTTCAGCAGTTGTTGTCGCTGCCCATGTCTCTCTATCCCACCCTCTCTCTTGATCCCCACCACCATGTCCGACGAAGAATACATGCCCCTCGCTGTCCCCGCTGACTCGCTCCCCACCCCGCCGTATCCCAGCAACGACAACCACTCTCACACTCTTGATGCACTCATAGCCCATTATCAGCGCGAGCGCATGTGGGTCAAACAAACACAAGACCTCATCTCCATCGCTAGACAGGAGTATCTCTGCGGTCCTTCGACGCCTCCATCTCCGTCGCCGTCGAATTCCGCCCGAATTCCGCTTTGGAAACGGAGAAAGAGCAGGCAATGCCTCCATCTCAGCAAACTCTCCCAATCCACCCTGTCACCACGTCTTCTCTCTGACGGTGCATGCACTCCCAAAATCCTTGACCTGTTCGCTGCACTATTGGACGCCCGAATCGAGAGTTGCAAACGCGTCGAGTATCTCATTGCCAGCCATTCTGCACAGAGACGATCACGCCTTTCACGACATCATCATCACATCGGTAGGTATACGGGATATCTTCATTCCGAGGACAAGAGTATTGACCAGAGATGAAGACAGATGATATTAATTTCGAGACAGCTGACGCTGTTCTCCTATCCGACGGAAGTCCATAACGAACTTTGGAGTTCCTGATTCTCTTAGCTTTTTTCTCATCACGTCACTCTGCATTGGCATTTGTTGATACCATATATGTTATACAAGGTTCATTATACATGCTTCGAATTCTGTAAAATTTGGGTTACACTTTCTATTATTACAGTCATATGCTTCAGTAAATATTTGTGAAATGTGATATGCAAAGAACACCATCTAACTGACCTCCAGCGCCAGCTGCCCCTCATCCCAATCAGCCTTGCCCACCGTCCCTCCCTGTCGACACATTGGACATACCACATCCACATCTACCTCATCGTCCTCCTTATCTGGCCACCGATCCTTGGGCTTGACCTGCATCAAACAACTCGGATGCACCAAATGCTGACACTGCAATCCCTTCACCTCCCTCACCCGAATCTCAACCATGCGCATCACCCGCCCATCCTCCTTGTACGGATCATGGTCTACAGGCCCAAAAATACACGACTTTGCCCCACACCTTAATCCTTTCTCTCGCTCCCTCTCTTCAATCCTTTCACGAAGCGACAAGCCGGGTGCTTCAGGTAACTTCCATTTTTCTCTCGAACGGCGTTGGCGTGGACCTTGAGGATCCCAGGTGTAAAATCCTGTTCCGAACGGAGGTGTCGATGTTGTGGTATCAGGGTCTAATTCTCTTCGAAGAACGTCTTCCAGATCATCTAGACGCCCGCGCGCTTCCTCCACTTGCTGTAATTGGGGATCTGCTGATGGCAAGAAGGGAAGGAGTCCAAATGATTTTGTGAGGTTATGAGGGTCAAGATTAAAGCGGCAACTGCGAGAGAAATATTAGACGCGAAAATAAAAATAATATAGAGGCTTACTTAGGGCAAGATGTATTTCTAGAAAACCAAGGCAATAAACAAGTCGAATGGAAAACGTGGGCGCACGGTAATGAGACGATGCGGCTTTTCTTCTCCAGAGGTGTTGATGAGGATCCCTCAGAAGATTCAATAGGCTCAAGATCAGGAAGAGATTCCTCTGAGCTATTAGCGTGATGCTCCATAACCGGCGGAGGGTCCAACAAAGGAATCCAACAAATAGCACATCCCGCTACAATCGCCTCCTCGCCCGAATCGTCCTCATACAGTCCAGGCGCGCCACCAACGTGAATTATCCGCTTTATTAACCCTTCAGGTAACGTCTCCAATGCACCCACCAACATCTCCGCGCGTTCTTTGTCGAGAGGTTGTTCAGCGGGAACGGCACCTTCAGGAGGAATGGGAGTCCCCAATAAACTCTCTAGCAGTTCTCTAGACGCGAGTCCTTGAAGCTCGGGATCATCACCTGCAACGTAAAATAGACCTGGTATATTCTGAATGTTCAAAGGTGGTTGTGGTCCTGTGATCGATAACCCAGGTGCAACCGCGACAGCCCGCATAGATGCGACACGCGCACGAGCAGTATGGACCATGTTCATGAATCGTTGAAGAGGTGGAAGGTCCTCGTCGATATCCCCCGCCATGTTCATGGCTCGTTCGAGCATGGCAAGGTCGTCTGGAGTGTTTATGAGTCGCTGGAGTTCAGAGACGTCGATTTGGTTGCGACTCCGTGCAATGTTCACGAAGCGCTCGAGCACCGGGAGGTCTCCGTTGTGATCCCCTGCGATTTGGAAGAGTCGTTCAAGCATGTCGTTGTCCGATTCGTACTCGTCCTCCCATGCGGAATCGTCTTCGTCTGTATCCCAGTCAGCATTCGCCCGTTCCGCGTCCTCCTCTTCGTCTGCTGATGTATTGGACACGCTCATGAGCCCAGGTATGTCATCTTCGCTTCGGATGTCTCCTGAGGGCCTCGAATGTTGTATCACATGCTCCCGAATGGTTGAGCTAAACTGCTCCCTCAACGACGTGAAAATTTCATGCTCATCCTCGTTGTCGGAATCGGACACATCCATGAGCTCAGGTATTTCGTCTTGATTTCTAACCTCTTCCGATTCCCTCTCTTGTCGTGCCACCTCCTCATGATAGCGTATAAACTCCTGCCTCAGCGCAGCCATAATCTCTGGCCCACTCTCCGCCCTATCTCTCTCCTCCGTTGCAACACTTTCCTCTTGCTCCTCCTCTCCAATTTCTCCTTCAAGAAATGTTAGAGGAGGTAGTTCATCTTCAGAATCCATGACAAAGGGGGAAAGAAACAGAGGGAGAGAGAGGAAGCACAAGGCAAACAGTGGCAAATATAGCACAGCCACCGCCTAACCGCTGTGTGCCGTGTTTGCGCTTATTACCTCACCCTTCACCCTTCACACCACTTGAATGTCTAATATCCGCTACTCCCCTCTTCCAGGCCAGAGCACTGCGCAGGAAAGGGAACTGGAGGTAGTTTTTGCGTACGATTCGGAGGATGACGAGCACGACGGGCAAAATGCAGAGTCAAAGCCTTTGAACCCGAATCGAACGCAGTCGCCACCTCCGCCTTTGACTCCAGAAAATTCGCAGTCTACGTATGATTTTGAGAATTTAGATTATGATTATCCTCCTCCCGGTATGTGTTCATTTATCTCGTCATTGAACAAAGAATTAAACGTTGTATCACCACAGGCTCGCCACCTACCCGCGCCATCCCAAACGCAATCGGCAATACTAACGGAAATATCCCCACCGCACCTCCCCAGATACCCCATAGAGGCCCCAACCTATTCCAACGCATCTTCCCGGGTCTTCGACGAAATGCACCCACTCGCCCCGTCGGTGGGGGTATTGATAATGATGGTGTGTTTGCCAACCTTAATGCCAAGCCCAGCCGTGGCCGAGTCGTCAGCGATGGCGATAATGGAGTTCATGTCGTCCCAGAAGAGGTCCAAGCAGAGGCTCCTCCATCGGTATGTCTGCACCACGTATTTCAAAATTAAATTGCTAATCGTCCGACATATTAGTACGCAACTGCGCAAGCTGATGCTGTGCCGCCCTACTGGGAAACAACCATCCACACCTCATCAGGGTTCGGTGCCCTAGGTGAAATAATGGTAGATGGCCTCCCCACCGGCTCCGTATTCTCCTTCCTCTGGAACTTCCTCGTCTCTATGTCCTTCCAATTCGTCGGCTTCCTCCTCACATTCCTTCTCCATTCCACACATGCCGCGAAACTCGGCTCGCGCGCAGGTCTCGGTATCACCCTCATTCATTATGGCTTTTATCTTCGTACGAAATCGGATGGGTTCAGTAATGAGTTTATCAATGATGATGGCTCGTGGAGCGCCCCTGCGACTCCTGCACCTATCCCGACCGGGACTATGTATCCCAACAATACCGATACGGCGTTCAATAATTCTGTAGCAGAAGGAACATCGGAATGGCTTTCATTCCTCCTGATGACAGTGTACGTCCCTTAGAATTATTTCCTTTTCTTAAATTCTAACTCGATGCCAATAGTGGATGGTTCGTTCTCCTGACGTCTGTACTCTCCTTCTGGCGCGTAAAACGCTGGGAACGCTATCTAGTTGCCAGCAATCCTTCCTCAGAGACACAAGAAACGACTTCTACGGAAACCCGTGACCCTCTTGTGGGCGTTCGTCAAGCCTTTGGTTTCCCAGGTGCCGTCTGGCGCAATCTCCGTCATACTCCTACCTCCAGCTCAACAACACCTCATGACGAGGAAGCAATGCTGGAATCAAATGGAGAACCTCGGCGTCGTGGTTCCGTTGACAACAACATTCAACATCTGGATTATCGTGCCTTATTTGCAATTCAACGGGTCCGCGAAGAGAGACTAAATCAATCGTTTCGAGATGCTGGCTTGATTTTATAATTATTCTACAGGGACTCCCTTTATTATTAATGATGAAGACATTCGTTTTTCTTTCTTTTTGTATAACAATATTAGCATTGTGTAATTAAGTAGTTACAGGAGATCTGTGTAAAAAGGAACATAATTGGGGTATCGAAATAAATATAAACGAATGTGGATAGTTAGCTACAACAACTCTTTGGCCTCTTTCATGAGACGGAGATTATCACGCATTATTTTCTCTTGCTTGGTTGGCGGTATTAGGCGAGTGGCAACGGCGCCAACCTAATTACCGTTAATACCATTATACCAATCTCATTCTGAAAGGCTCACCAATGCCATAAATCCTCCAAATCGCAACACCCAAGCAACGCCATTCTTTCCATAATAAATATTCTCCGTATCGCCAACAGCTTCGGTCGTCCCGTCGACAACACGGAAAATAATACTCGACACGATCGCCACCTAAATTAAAATAATTAATCAACAGCAACATGAAGCGAGATCTACAGAGAAGACCTACAATAAACTGTGGGAACGAGATCGACAGGTTATGAATTCCGAGTACGGTTCCTCCTGCGACCCCCCGTCTCGCAGGCTCGACAGAAGCTAATGTTTCATTATCGAGTAATGCCGTCGTCTCATTAGGTGCCGTATGGTGATGCCCGTGAGGATGCAGTCTTCCATCCTCTGAAAATGTGTCTTCATCGAGTTCTTCGTCAATTTCTTTCAAGAACTATGTAGATGCAGATCATAAGCAATTTTCGTAGAATGTCGATTGACATGTTTGGCTTACCTCCATGATAATGGCAAATGGAGCCCATACGACGATAGCCCAGCATACGCCGACTAAGGCGACGGCAATAATGGCCTGTCGTCGAATTTAGAATAATTAACACGGATTAGGGAGATTATTTCACCCACCTCAGCCACGGTGTTAATGAAAAATGTCCACAGAGAAATTATGGCGAAGAATACTAAAGCAAAGCACCACATGTCCCGAAGCGCAACAGGCATACGAGGTAGCCTGAAGGTCCTATTATTATTTTCACATTCTCGTTTCAATGTTTGCACGGTTCTTTGGATACGGATGAATTTCCCCTCGTCAGATTCGGGATAATCAGGATCTAATAGGCGTTTATCGCGTTTGGAGAAATGGGGAAGAAGCGTGCCCGCGAATACTCCAACAATGGAATACATGAGCATGGCGAAATTACCAGTTCGTGCTGCGACGTCGGGATCAGGTTCCGCGTCCTTCTGGCGTGCCATTACTTGCCCAACATATGTTGTTCTAGAATTCAAAGGAAATAAATGTATAGGCGAGAATTAAGGGATAAACTGGACTTACGCGTAGAATAAGAAGGGGAACCTGGGAAGAGGTTGTGAATCATTAAGAGCGGAAATAATCACATCCACTTACCAAGCCATAAACGCAAAAAGCTGCACGGTGCATACCTTTCTGACTGGTACTGGTAAAGAAACTACTGCGCTACGAATGCTGTTATATATTTCCTTAAGACCACTGAATCAAGATATTAACATGTGTCGAAGAAGTCAAGGAAAGAGGTATAAATACCTGCCATCAGTAGTGTCGCTCGTTCGTTGAACCTCGTCTTGAGTCCAGCAAGTAATCCAAACCGTAACGACGATGATAATTATTCCAACCATGCAGACTTTGCGGAATTGACTTCCTCCCAGCGATCGCAAAATTGGCCATCCTGCGAGGTTCAAGAATCCTGCAGACGAGTCAGTCGCTCTTCTGAAGGTTAGGACGGTTTAACTCACCAAAACCGTATCCCAGAATATTTCCAGCGTGTGTCATCCTTCCATGCCATGCATTTCCTGCACTCAGCTGTTCGGGAGGAGTGACGTCGAGTAAGAGGTTCCGTAAACTTGCTTGGAGCGCGTTCAAGGAGAAGTCCAAAAGATAAAACGCTGTAACAGCAATTCCAATGGCCACTTTCTGTGTCTAATTGGACAATCAATAACCGGGCCTAAATCGAGCGAGGGGTTATCTCACCTGCTTCCCTCTGCTAGGGTCCCAATCGCCCTCACCTCCTCCAAAGAGGTCGACCAAGAATCCCCCAAGAGTCTGAGCATACGCCAGAGCTAGACAAGAAACAACTAGTACGGCGGTGCTCCATGCAATCCAATATCTTCGACGGTATCGAGAAGTAGAGCTATCGGATACGGCACCTGCGCAGCATTAGTAATTATGGGGAAAGAATTAATTTGCATCTGTACCGATGAGCGGTTGGGCCACAATCCCACTAATTGGTCCAGCGAGCCATACCAGACTCGTTAGCTGTTCTGAGAGCCCAAGGCTCAAGAGAAATGGCGTCCCATAGCTGTATGAAGCAGCGTTATTGAGCCGCTCTGTTCGTTATGGCAAGTTCACTATTCGACATACCCCAGCTCCACCGTCCACGCCACCTGCGATCCCGCCATTCCCAAACTGAGCGTAAACAAATTCCATGTCGAAAGCTTCTTTAAATTCGCCTTGGATCCTCTAGGATCCCCTGGGGTGCTAATGAGTGTCGGTGTCATGAAGAGTAGTGATTCCTTTGCGCTGACGTTCGCTAGTTGTAGTAATGCAGGGTCCGTGTGATCTTCTGTCAGTGTCGATGGCCACCACTGCAACGGTCAAGATGGGCGGCGTGCAATGTGTAGGCGTAGATCACCTAAATATACCGCCCGCTTAGAGGCGCTGTGGTTCTTATGCACCTCAGGGGAGCATGGTTTATGCATGTTCACCAAACCCCCCTAATATGTCAAGCACAAGGAGGGATAAATAAAATAAAGTAGATGATAAAACTTTGTTGTGGTACTGCTACATACAAAGATGGCTAAAACACAGTGTAGATTCGCGTAGGGATAACACAATAATAAATAATAGACTTTGTGACACAAATATTGCCCTTGAATCAATGCAAAATAAATCTCGAAACGAAACTGGATGGCGGCGATTAGTCGCTATGACACTGACGGCCCGCGTCGGTGAGTAAATGGAAGATCTTTGGGGGGTAATGATGGCGGTGTTGAACCATTTGCAGGTTCAGGTAATGAGGGTAGAGGAGGTCCACTCGTCGCAATCCGTCTTGGAGTCTGGGGTGAGCGCTCCTCTTCTGTCGTTCGGGAAGTGACTGCGGAGGGCGGGGAAAACTGAGTACGCCCCACGGGACTTGGGTTTGTACCAGCCCGAAATCGCGACCGTGGTGTCTCCACAGTGCTAGTCGGACTGGCGTTTGAGGATGTTGCAGCTGCTTGTCGTAGAGCCGCGGCCGATAACGACGGCCTAAGCCGCCTTAAGGAATACTTCTGGGAGATAGATTCCTCCTTAATTGGAGGTGTTGCAGAACTAGAGGCCGTCGCTGCATGGGATGACGCCTGCACTATTACGTGGCGAGTGCCCTCCCCTTGCGACCCGCTACGACTTCGCTTCATATACTCCGCCATAGCACCGGCATCGTTCGCGCGAACACGACTGGCTATAGGAGACAAGACAGAGTGACTTGTAGATGGGACTCCAAGGGAACCGTTAATAGGGCTTGGCCGCAGGGTATCCCCTCCGTTCTGAGTGGAATTCCATAAAGCATTGGACCCATTTGTAGCAGGTAAAGAACTCTGAGATGAAGGACCAGATGGTTGCGAAGACGTTAGGGAAGATAACGAAGACTGGCTGCGGAGCTGAGCTGCCACCTCATCAGCACTGTCTGATGTTGTTGTTGTCGCAGATCCACTTCTTAGTCTCGCCGGAGGTCGTTTGACTTCCTTCTTCGGAGGTAATGGGCGTTCTTCATCCAAACTCATGGCCGCGCGCATCTGATAGTACGGATAGGGATTTCGACGGGCATTCTTGCGTGCATCATGGGCAGCCCGGGCAGCATCTTCAAGAACTTCCTTCGTGTGATGTCTGTGTCTTTGTCAATCCAAGACTGCGAATGATATCCTAATGATTACATACGAATAAGCATAATCTGATGCATTATAGCCTTCGTTATTCCGAACCGCAAATTGACAGCCTTGTGCAATCAAGAACTTAACCACCTGTAACAGTAACGTAACATTATAAGATGCGTCAAAGTCTAAAGTTATTGACTTACGGGAAGGTGTCCCCAAGAACTCGCACTATGTACGGGATGAGCGCATATGCCAAATAAATCAATATTCACGTACTAATGCAGCGGGGTATTGCCAACTAAATCTGCTAAGTCGATATCGGCATGTAGATCACAAAGCATCTGTGACCGAATCAGTAGAAGACAGACTCGAGATAATTGCAAGCCTACAGCAACAAAAGCTTCATTCCCCTTCATAGCGGCCATATGTAATGCTGTTCTTCCTTGTATGTTGGACCAGTCCAGAACAAATGGATTCCGCTCATAATATAATCGTCCCATTCGTAACGCTGCCTCTTGCAAAGCATCGGGTTCCCTTGAAGCACTGTACGGGGTATTGCCCCCTTTCCGCAGGCTAGCAAGCAGTATCAGAATTGTATTGTTATCGGCATCCTGCAATACGACTCCAATTCAGTATGTTCGAATAGTGCGAAGGTGAAACTGGCGCACCTTGCTCAACTCTTCCTCCTCATGCCCCTTAGCAAGTAAATACTCAAACATGTCTTCATTTCCAAGCACCGCCGCCCATGCAAGGGAAGTATACCGCTGTCCTCCTGGGTCTGCGTTGCGCATATCCGTTGTGCGCTCCAACAGTCGTTTGACTAGGAATACATTGTTATCTAAATTGCGAGGTCAAAGCAAAGTCGACAAAACTCAAAGGAATTCTGCTCACCTTTGACTGCTCTACGCAGCCTAGCGGACAGGTCTTTCTCTGCCATGACGGCAGGAAATAATGGTCAGCGCGGTCAGCAGCTTCGAGTGTAGTGCCCTAATGAGATCCCGGCACTTCCACGTGAGAAACCAGCTACTTGGCGGAGTCGCTAACAGCATTTCTTGACTCGACCAAAATGCCAACAGTTGCAGTTGATAAAGCTGATCTTTTCGAGGCTTTGGGGAAGGAATATAGTGAGTATTAATGTTAATGAGCATATAGCCTCGAGCTGATCTTTGTAGCTACCGAGGAATTTGACCAGCTCTGCTTCGAGTTTGGCCTAGAACTAGATGAGGATGTGAGAAGTGGTCTCCGTCAGACCGGGATTATTCTAATGAATACTTAGACAACAGAAGAAGTTAACCTTGCGATAAGGCGTGGTCTTCCTGCTGAACGGCCGGTATGGATATACTGTTGGAATTTCCTGCTTGAGCTTGACATTTGTTCATAGCAACTCAAAATAGAGATCCCAGCTAATAGGTACGCGTGGACAGGTTTATATGGAACTTAAACACTAATAACATGCCAGATATGACTTGCTTTGCATAGAAGGAATTGCACGCGCGATGAAGATCTTCCTAGACAAAGCCCCCTTGCCCAACTATCGCCTGGTTCTGCCTCCTGGCGGCGAAAAGAATCTTCTTACTGTCACCGTATCTCCAGAGGTGAGCATAGCTCTAGACTTATGCGAACAATGTCAATTAATCCTGCTTCTAGGTAGCCAAAGTCAGGCCGTACTTTGCCGGGGCCATCCTCCGCAACATAAAATTCACACCCCGGTCCTATGCATCATTCATCGATCTGCAGGATAAACTGCACCAAAATCTTGCACGTAGACGCACCTTGGTTGCTATTGGCACTCATGACTTGGACACCTTACGACCACCCTTCCGTTATGAAGCCAAACCTCCCAAAGATATCAACTTCATTCCTTTGAACAAAGATAAATCCTATTCGGCGGAGGAACTTATGAAATTATACGAGGTCCGTTGTACTTAAGCAAACTATTTCTGCAGCTGAAAAGTTTGCAGTCCGACAGACATTTGTCAAGATATCTTCACATCATCAAAGATTCCCCGGTCTATCCAATTATTTATGACACCAATGATCAGGTCCTTTCAATGCCGCCCATTATTAATTCGGAACATTCGAAAATTACGCTGAACACCCGGAATGTTTTCATTGACACAACCGCGACGGATGAAACGAAACTTGGCATTGTCATCAACATGGTCGCCCTTATGTTTGCAGAGCACTGTGAAGAGTCCTTCACGTAAGTTTGTTGTTTTATTTCTTATATTGGGAACAATCTAAATTTCACACAGAGTGGAACCAGTCCGAATTGCGTATCCGGAAGGAAAAACCGTCATTACTCCCGACATCTCATCTCGCGCTACCGTCGCCCACAAATCATATATCAATGCATGCACCGGTCTCTCATTATCCTCCAAAGATCTCTGCTCGCTTCTGAAGCGTATGAGTCTCAAGGCCGAAATCTCGCCAAAAGACGACGATGAACTCCTTGTTGAAGTTCCTCCCACAAGGCCAGATATTCTTCACGAATGTGATATTATGGAAGATGCTGCTATTGCGTATGGTTTCAATAACCTTCCGAAAACTTTCCCTCCCACCAATACCGTTGCTCAGCCTCTTGCTATCAGTAAACTCAGCGACCTTGTTCGCGTTGAATGGGCCATGGCGGGTTGGATCGAGGTCCTTCCTCTCATTTTGGTACAAATTGAATCTTTTGTCCGAGAATGCAGCTTATCTGACTATTTGCTTAGTGCTCGCACGAGGAAAATTTCGAATGGTTGAACCGCATCGACGACGGTACTCAAGCAATAAAAATCGCCAATCCGAAGACATTGGAATTTCAAGTCGTACGAACATCACTTCTCCCAGGCCTTCTCAAGACGATCCGCGAAAATCGTAGCCACTCCCTGCCTATTCGTATTTTCGAAACATCGGATATCGCTATTAAGGATTTAACTCTCGAGCGTCAAGCCCGCAATATTCGCCACGCAGCCGCAGTTTGGTGTAATAAGACTGCTGGATTCGAAGTTGTACATGGGTTACTTAACCGGATTATGCAAATGCTTGAAGTCCCACGTATCCCTGCTGGAGACAAGACCATGACGACCGGCTACTACATTAGCGAGTCGAACGGTAATTAAAAGACCTCTCTAAAATTACTCAAACTAATTATGCATCGCTGTTTTTAGATCCCACCTTCTTCCCAGGCCGGGCAGCAACCGTTTTCTACCGTGCACCTGGCGCAGCAGAGGACGTCAAAATCGGAACACTAGGCATTATCCACCCAACTGTGCTTGAGAAGTTCGAAATCAGTTATCCATGCTCGGCATTAGAGTTCAACTTGGAGCCTTTCAAGAAGGAAATGAACGCTATTTGGACTGGAGAGGAACCGCACCCTGATACTGCAGGATATGTCGTATAATAATGTTATGTTGCTCGATTCCCGATAAAAAATAGAGCGTAGTCCCAGTCTGATCTTTCAAGTGTTGCGACTGTTCTTGATGGAATTACTGTAAGAGCTGGGTTCGTGTTACCTTCCTCATCAAATAACACATTAAACATGCGAGAGACTGTAATAAAATAATTATTTCACAGAAATGGACAAGAACAATTCAGTTCACCATCAGGGATTGCCAACGGGGCATAGAAAAGACGAGCCAGCACAGTCGATTTCCACAATTTTGACAGCTCAGGGATTTCCTTGAGCTGCCTAGCCAATGATTCCACATCTGGGGTGTTCATTAGAAAAATTGTACGAGTTGGAAGCGATTCGATATTTACCATCCTCATTCTTGCACGCAACTGTGATGACAAACGATTCAAGTTCACTGATATAAGAAGCCTCCCAGCGACTGTGGAGACCTGCGAGTTTACCTGGGAAATATTTAATGAATCATCAGGATGCTTTAAAAAGAAAATCGTACCATTTGAGTATTCGTTCAAGTATTCCTCATGGGACTC